>Ga0310342_100000384_pt1 | contig 24417 bp, 18 predicted proteins | sample S15DNA20500_MG_FD_206155 | JGI IMG/M metagenome (GOLD analysis project Ga0310342, IMG submission 206155) | Marine microbial communities from station ALOHA, North Pacific Subtropical Gyre - S1503-DNA-20-500_MG | ecosystem: Environmental > Aquatic > Marine > Oceanic | place: Pacific Ocean: North...
TTGGTGACGAAGAGGAACTGGAAATAGATGGAGAAGAGGAAAATGCACCTTTATTTCCCAACAAGGTTATCTGCGTGGTCCATGGTCAACTGATTATTGCCACGGATGCCGACTTACTAAAAGCCGCACTCACTGAACGTTCGGCAGACGATCCTGGTTCGCTCACAGCAAGTACTGATTATCAAAATGTCTCTGCTGAGCTGACAAATCTGGGGGCAGGCGAAGATAGCTTACGGTCCTTCTCTCGTACCGACGAAGCATTTCGTCCAACCTACGAACTGATTCGACAGGGAAAGATGCCCGAATCGGAAACATTACTCGGTAAGTTGCTAAACAGCTTCTTGGGAGAGGAAGAATCAGACGGACCGCGCAAACAGAAGATCGATGGAAGCAAGATGCCGGAATACGATTTCGTTCGGCGTTATCTCGGTCCAGCCGGGCTTTATGTCCAACCCGAACAACAGGGTTGGTTCCTGATGGGAGCTTTGCTCAACAAGGAGCTGCCACCAGATGTTGAACGAGTGGCCGACGAAAGTGCGTCGGACATCGATCCTATTCAAACGGACTGATTTCCCCAGGTCCTTAGCATCCGTCTAGGGAGTTTTTTCCTGGATGATGCCGCCCTGTTCCCTGCTTAAATAGTAGTGACAAAGGGCAATCGCCAGTGCATCCGAAACATCCGCTGGCTCCGGCAATTCCGGCAATCCGAGCTCACGGCCGACACCTAACTGAACTTGTGTTTTAGGAGCCCGACCGTTGCCCGTCATGATGCGCTTGATTTGTGTCGCGGCGTAATGATGAACCACCAGGTTTGCCTGGGCAGCTGCCAGGCAAATCACGCCACGCGCATGCCCCATCAGGATGGCCGTCCTGGGTCGCTTGTAATGGGAATACAGTTCTTCCAGTGCAACCACATCCGGAGCCAAGGCAGTAATCACCTCGCTGATTCCCGTGTGGATTTCATGCACACGAGCCGTTAGTGACCCACGACTTCGACCGCGTACGACTCCTGCTTCACAAAGCCGAGGTCCCTGACTGGTGATTTCAACAACACCGTAGCCTGTGATGTTTAAACCTGGATCGATTCCCAGAATTTTGGTATCCAATTGCTCAGCTCTTCCTCCAGCGGGTGCCATCCTTGCCATCTTCAAACGCAATGCCCATCTGGGTAACCGTATCGCGAATCTTGTCGGCGGTAGCAAAATCCTTGTTCGCACGTGCATCGGTCCGCAGATCGATTAACAACTGCATCAGGTCATCGACGAGACTCTCATCACCCCCACCGCTTGCGTTCGTGACAGGTTTCAAAAACAAGCCGAAAATGGAAGACAATTCACGGAGTGTCTCCACACCACGCAAAAACGGTTCTAACTCGTTGGAGCCGTTTTTGACATCGTCAAGATGCTGTTGATCGGCGTACTTGTTCAGTAGACTAAGCAATTGAAAAAGATCACTGACAGCTGCTCCAGAATTAAAATCGTCATCCATTTTGCTGAGAAAATTTTCTCGCAACGCTGCCACTTTGGATAACAACTCATCGTTACCAGCATCGATGTTACCGGCTTCCCGCGTGCTGATCAAATGGCGACATTCGCTGTCGGATCCCGTATTCAGATAGAACGCCTCTCCCGTAATTCGCTGGTATCTTTCAAAAAACAGATAGAATTTTTCCAATCCGCTACCCGCCTCCTCGATCCCGTCATCGTTAAACACAATCGTGCTGCGATAATGTGTACGAAGCAGGAAGAAGCGAATCCGTTCGCCGCCAAATCGTGAGATCAGACCATGCAATCCACCCGCTCCCTTGGAACGGCTGAGTTTCGCGTTGGCTGCTTCGGCGACCGACGGTTCACTGGAAGAACCATCATCACTTACATTTCCTGCTCTCTCCGCACGACCGCCTACCTTGCCAGCTTCTCCGGCCCGCAATAATCCATTGTGCATCCAGATGTTCGCCATGGCCCGTCCATGACAACATTCGCTTTGCGCAATCTCGTTTTCATGGTGAGGAAAAATCAGGTCCAAACCACCACCGTGAATATCGAACGTTTTTCCCAGAAGGCGACGACTCATGGCCGAACATTCAATGTGCCATCCTGGACGCCCGGCCCCCCAGGGACTATCCCAGGAAGGCTCTCCTGGCTTGGCTGCCTTCCAGAGTGCGAAATCACTGGGGGAACGTTTTTTTGCCGCCGCGTCTCCCCCCTCCCCTTGCTGACTGTCAGCCGAACGATTGCTCAACTTCCCGTATTGATCGTCTCGAGAAACATCGAAAAACACGTCTCCGTCGGTTTCATACGCAAAGTCCTTCTCTACCAAGTCACGAATGAATTCAATAATTTCTCCCATGTGCTCGGTTGCCCGCGGCATCGAAGAAATTTGATCGACTCCCATGGCCAGTAAATTCGCACAATAGTCCATGGTCATTTCTGTGGCAATCTGGGACATGGGAATGCTCCGTTCCCGTGACTGGGCGATCAATTTATCGTCCACGTCAGTGATATTCACCACCCAGTTAACACTCAAACCGCAGTAGGTGAGATAACGTTTGATCGTATCGAATACGACCGGGCCAACCATGTGTCCGATATGAGATTCTTTGTAAACGGTAGGACCACAAAGATAGATTCCGACTTTGCCCGCTTCGACGGGTTGCAGCAGCTCTTTCTTGCGACTGAGCGTGTTGTAAACACGAACATTCATCGTATCTGAGTTAGGTTGAGTTGAAGAATCTGTCGCTATCGTTGTTGGCATGGTGAATCCATTCTTTCCACTGTTTCCCAATCAGTTGACTCCGCAGAGATCAATCTGAACCTCAACAAATTGCGGCGGTTACTAAATCGTCAAATCCTTTAAGACTTCTGCTCATCCTCCTGCAACAACACCACGCATTCGGCTTGAATTGCCTCACCCCGTCCCACTGGCCCTAACGCTTCTCCCGTTTTTGCTTTCACTCCAATCTGGCCAGTTGAAAGATCGAGCGCCGTGGCAATGCTCTTGCGAATGGCTTCTTTATACTCTGAAAGCTTGGGTTGCTGGGCAAAAACAATGCAGTCCAGATTGCCAATTCGATAACCGGCTTCGGTCACTTGTCGTGCCACTTGCTGGAGCATTTCAATTGAATCGCGACCCTGATGGGCCGGATCGGTATCCGGAAAATGTTCGCCAATATCCCCCATTGCTGAAGCCCCCAGCAAAGCATCTGTGATAGCATGGAGCAACACGTCGGCATCACTATGTCCCACTAAATGAAAGTCATGCGGGACAACTACCCCCCCTAGCCGTAACGGGCCACCACTGGCCAGCCTGTGTGTGTCATGTCCGATTCCAACTCGCATTGTACTCCGCAAGAACGGCTGGGGGTTAAGCGTCAAAAGGTGTGCTGCACCTCGGTACCGACTGGACGTCGATTATAGCTAAAACAGGCTGAATCAACAACGCGATCCGCCAAGTCCAACTTTTACCAACTCAATTCGCCAGTGAAACACGTCCTGACCATACGAACAAGCTTGATCGGAGCTAGGCATAGTGGGCAAGTAACCTACCGACCCGCTATAATTGGCTGGCAATGTCCATTATAGAAATTGAAAATCTTACCAAGGCATATCGGGTTTACCGAAAAAAGGAAGGTTTGGCGGCCTCGGTACGCGGATTGTTCCGGCGCAATTACCACGACGTGATGGCCGTCCAGGGAATTGATTTGAACGTCGAACAGGGCGAGTTCGTGGCTTTTCTAGGCCCCAACGGCGCTGGAAAAACCACCACCCTGAAATTGCTTTCTGGTGTTATCAATCCGACGGCTGGAACCGCGCGGGTGATGGGGCATGTTCCTTGGAAACGAGAGAACGCCTACCGCCGCCGATTTGCCCTTGTGATGGGACAGAAGAATCAGCTGTGGTGGGATCTTCCTGCGCTGGAATCTTTTCGGTTGCATGAGCAGATCTATCGAATTCCACCCGATCAATTTCGTAAAGGCCTGGATGAATTGGTGGACTTACTGGAACTGGACGGCTTGCTCGAACAGCCGGTCCGCGAGTTGTCGCTGGGAGAGCGCATGAAAATGGAATTGACTGCAGCACTCCTGCATTCGCCGGAAGTGTTATTTCTCGACGAACCAACAATTGGGTTGGATGTCATCGCCCAACACAACATCCAACAATTTCTCAAATTTTATCAAGAGCAACGAAAAATCACGATTCTTTTGACCAGTCATTACATGAAGGATGTTGCCGCTTTGTGCCGACGCTTGGTGATCATTGCGCATGGAAAAATCATGTACGACGGTTCCTTGGCAGGAATCATCGATCGGTTTAGCGGACACAAGGTCGTAACACTACAATTTGCCGAAGACCGCATGCCCGATAACCTGGACACTTATGGAACTGTCCTGGAAACAGTTGCGCCAAAAGCACAACTACGGATTCCACGCAACGTGGTAGCACAACAGTTGGCGACCATGTTGGCCAAGTACCCGGTCGAAGATGTTAGTGTCGAAGACCCACCACTTGAAGAAGTGATCGCTGAAGTCTTTTCACAGGCCAATCGCGCCGCAGGTGCTGAAATGGCGGAGGGCCCATCGTGTACGACCGCGTCGTAAGCAATTGGACCATCTTTCGCATCGCCCTTGAAGAACGGCTTGTTTACCGGGCCGACTTTGCCATGGGAACACTGATGCGATTTCTGCCAATCATTACCCAAATTTTCTTATGGCAGGCCATCTTCCTGTCACAAGCCCGTGATCAATTGGCGGGATACCGATATAAAGATTTTGTTGCCTACTATCTGTTGACCATGATCGCCCGTGCTTTCTCAAGCATGCCAGGCCTGGCATCCGGTATCGTCGAACAGGTTCGTAACGGTGAGATTAAAAAATTCCTTATTCAACCCATCGATTTATTATCATTTCTGCTGCTGGGCCGCATCGCTCACAAGTGCACCTACTACGCCATTGCTATCTTGCCTTTCGGATTAGTCTTTTTCCTGTGCCGTGATTATTTCATGGATGGTTTTCCTGATGGGCTAACATTTTGTGCGTTCTTGTGTTCGTTGATCATGGGTTTCATGATCGGTTTTTTTCTGGAAGCGGCGATTGGGATGATTGGCTTCTGGCTGCTTGAGGTCAGTTCGCTGTTATTCATTTACATGTTGTTCAACTTCTTCCTCTCCGGGCACATGTTTCCACTGGATATGCTTAAAGACGTCCAGCTGTGGGGAGACTGGAGCTGCTTCGATCTTGTGAAATTACTGCCACTTCAATACCTGGCATATTTCCCTGCGGCCGTTTTTCTTAAAAAGGTGGAAGGTTTGGAGTTGATCACAGGACTTTGCATTGAGGCCGGCTGGCTGGTGTTTTTCATCATTTTCGCTCGGTGCACATTCCGCATGGGAGTCCGTCGTTACAGTGGATTTGGAGGTTAGCCATGCAACATCCTTCCTACTGGAATGTACTATTGACGTTCATGCGCAACAGCCTGATCCGAGACATGACGTTTCGCTCGAACTTCTTGATCCTGTGCGTTTCGTCGATGTCCTGGACTGTGATGAATTTTGGCTTTTATCTACTGATTTTCCAATTCACAGCAAAGATTGCCCCCAATCCGGCGTGGGGCAGTTGGGGAAAATACGAGTTCTTTGTATTCCTATCGACCACCTGGTTCATCAACAGTCTTGTACAAGCTTTTTTCATGCCCAACTGCCAGGAGTTCAGCGAGCTGATCCGAACTGGAAATCTCGACTTTGCGCTGCTTAAACCCATCGATACACAATTCCTGATCTCCTTACAGAAAGTCGAATGGTCAGCACTTACTAATTTTTTCCTGGGATTTGGCCTCTTGGCATTCAGTCTCTGGAAAATGACTTACCGAGTGGAAAACCCGCTTCAATGGCAACCCATTGCTGTCGTGCTGTATCCATTGTTTGTAGTTTGCGGTGTAGGCATTCTTTACAGCCTGATGATTTCACTGGCAGCGACCAGCATTTGGTTTGGTCGTAATCAATCGCTGTACAACTTTTGGTTTTACATTACAAATTTCTCACGCTATCCCATGGAAATCTACGACGTCGGCTGGGGAATTGCACTGAGAAAGCTGTTTACATTCATCATTCCGGTCCTGGTAGTCGTGAATGTGCCTGCACGTTTGCTTGCTGCTCCGCTTCAACCACGGGCGAATTGGGAATGGGCATATATCGGTTTCACGTTGCTGGCCACGATCGCCTGTTTGTGGGTGTCGCGGTGGATCTTTACTCACTCGTTGTTACGTTATCGAAGTGCCAGTAGTTGACATTGCGTAGTCTCAAAGCCTATCTCGAGCTGTTCCGTTTGCCGAACCTGTTCACAGCCATTGCTGACGTTTCGGTGGGGTACCTGTTTGTTTATCAATCACTTTCTCCCACGGCCGTTTATGTGGCATTGCTGTTGGCTTCCTGCCTGCTTTACACGGCCGGCATGGTGCTCAATGACGTCTACGACCTGAAAAAAGATGCACTGGAACGACCGCAACGACCGCTCCCTTCGCAGCGAATATCCGTATCCTGGGCAACCTGGCTTGGCTACTGGATGCTCTTGATGGGAGTTGCTTTTGCCGGCAGTTCCGGATTTTTTTACCCATCGTTAGCGGCATTTCCCTGGCGGGGCGCAGTTGTGGGGTCATTGTTGGCGATCTGCATTGTTGGCTATGACCGTTGTCTTAAACAAACTGTCACAGGACCCGTGATCATGGGGGCCTGCCGGATGCTGAACTTGCTCTTGGGAATGAGTGCAGCAAATCTAGCAGCTGTCAATGTGGACAGTCCATTGCTCGGCTATGAAGCTGCTCAACTGGCCGCGGCCATGGGATTAGGAATTTATGTTGCGGGGGTGACATGGCTGGCACGAAATGAGGCTGGTGACAGCCATCGTTGGGCACTGGTCATGGCAACCACGATCCTCTTGGCAGGTATCTTTGTCATGAGCACTTTTCCTCAATTCTTCAATCACCCCTCATTGGAAATAACGGACCGTGGTCAAAAGTTACCTTATTTTCTATTGTTTATCGCTGTCGTCCCGACAGGGAGATGTCTACGAGCGATCATCACACCGCGCCCATCAATCGTTCAGGCCGCAGTCAAATCATGCCTGATGACGTTGATTTTTCTGGACGCCGCGATTTGTTTTGTAATTGTCGGATCTGTTGGGGCAGTCGGTATCCTTGTACTCTTGTTACCCGCCATGACCTTGAGAAAATGGATTTATTCGACGTGAATCCTGCGAAGTTCCGTCTCGCCAAAAACAGCCACCCCGCTTTTTGAAACCTTGCTATGATATCACCTGTCATCCTGCTCTCAATTCCCGGGCTACGACGCGCCGACCTTTCTCGAATGCCGCACCTGGAAAAACTTCTCGTATCCGGAGAGGTTGTCGGCTTGGAACCTAGTTTCCCTTGTGTCACCTGGCCGGTCCAAACCAGCATGCTCACGGGTCGCACTCCTGATGAGCATGGCATAACAGCCAACGGATTTTATTGGCGAGACCAACGCGAAGTTGAAATGTGGACCGCCTGGAATGAGCGAATTACTGCACCGCAGATTTGGGACCAACTGCACCAAAAAAATGCAGAACTCAGCTCGGCTGTCTGGTTTCCCATGCTCAGTAAAGGATGCGCGGCCGACTATGTTTGCATGCCGGCCCCGATTCACCGCCCGGACGGCTCCGAGGAACTCTGGTGCTATACACAACCAACGGAACTCTACGGAACATTTCTGGAACAACTCGGCCACTTTCCCCTCCAGCACTTCTGGGGGCCAATGGCGTCCATTCAATCGACAACCTGGATCGCAGAATCTGCGATCCTTGCTGCCGAACAGTTTCAACCCCGTTTCTTTTATGTCTATCTGCCTCACCTGGACTATGCAGCTCAAAGAACCGGTCCCGACAGCGAAGCTGCCGTGTCCGCTTTAAGTGAACTCGATGACGTAATCGGCCGAATGATTCAGGGCTTTCACTCTGCACTGGACGGCCAATCACCACTGTGGTTGGTAGCCAGCGAGTACACAATCGTCCCGGTAGATCATGTCACCTACCCCAATCGGCTCTTAAGAGACGCTGGCCTGCTGAAAGTACAGACCAAAGATGGCCAAGAACTTTTAGATTTTGAACAGAGTGATGCTTGGGCGCTCGTTGATCATCAATTTTCCCACGTTTTCGTTCGCGATGCCAATCCGGCCGTTTTAAAACGGACTGCCGATATTTTTCAAAATCGCGACGGCTTTGCGGAAGTTCTGGTTGGGTCGGATCGAGATCGTTATGCCATGTCTCATCCACGTTCAGGTGAGGTGATCCTCATCTCAACACCCAATAGCTGGCAAGCTTATTATTGGTGGTTGGACGATCGGCAGGCGCCGGAGTTTGCCCATTCGGTCGATATTCATCGAAAGCCGGGATACGATCCGGTGGAATTACATTTCGACCAAACAACTCGTCGTATCCCACTGAACGCCAGCTTGGTCGCTGGATCACACGGCGCACCCGCCAGATCATCAGCGCAGCAAGGTATTCTGGCAGCTTCGAAAAGTGGAGTCCTGGGAGATCAGGATCGGATCGATCGTGATGTGGCAACGATCGTCTTGAACCAGTTTTGAATCCATTTCAATTTCTGCGATAACTTCGACTACCCAAAGCCACTCCCAAGCCATGTGTCAGCTGGTGGATAAACAAACAATTGGCTTACCGTCGGCCATGCGCAACACACATCGTTGGATCAACGGACTCAAAAGAGGGCAGTTAATACGTCAGATCCCGTGTTTCCTCACGTGGCAACGGTTTCAAAAATAGCGAAATTCCATAGCCAGTGATTAACGCTACAACAAATGTTAGCGGACCGACGATCAGGAAGCTGATTGGCTCACCATCCATTTTGGATTGAATCCGCCAGCCGAGCATGACAACCAGCGTGGCAGCGGCCACGACGAGCGTCACCAGGACATGCCTGGCTCGTAATCGGCGACTGGTCACACCGAGCAGAAAAATCGGAGCGATCAGGGCAGTGAAGGACGACCAAATCGAAATTGCCTCGAGAATCGTGTCTTCCCATCTGTTCGATAAATTGGCGATTCCCAGACTACTGAAGATTGCAGCAACTCCAATCCAAAAGGTTATCCAGCGCGAAAATTGGACCTGCTTCTGTTCTGTTGCACCAGGTCGAAATCGCCTCACGTAGAAGTCCTTGGTGATGACAGTTGCCAGGCTATTCATACCCGAATCCAGTGTGCTCATGGCAGCAGCCAACATAGCCGACAGGATCAAACCAGGGACTGGTGCAGGCAGTTCGGTGGCGATGAAATTGAATAAAGCCAAATCGCCTTTTGCAGGCTGTAGATGTTCAGGCTGCTGCATGTAAAAAGCATAAATTCCAAGTCCAACAAAATAGACCAGTAAATGAAAAGGTGTACCCAGGATGGCAAATGTTAATAACGAACGCCAGGCTTGTTTGTATGAGGATGTCGACAGCAGACGTTGAATCGCAATCTGGTCCCCACTGTTGAAAAATAACGCCTCCAAAAAATATGTAATCAGGAGAAACCACAAGGTCACGCGCACGTAGGGATTAAAGGCAAAGAAGGACTCCTTGGTTGCTTCTGGAAAAAGGTGGTCTTGGCTTTGGGCAAAATCAATGACGCCCGTTATACCGTCCGGGATACTCACGGCAATCTGGCCGGCAATCAGTATCATGCCACCAAACAGAACGATAAATTGCATGACATCCGTCCAAACGACTGCTCGCAGTCCTCCCAGAACCGTATAGACGATACCGATGATTCCAACCATCACGATGGTCTGCCACACGGCCCAGCCGGCTGCTCCCTCGAGGACTTTTGCCGAAGCAAACAACACCATCCCCAAATAAATGATCCGGGTGAGACAAAAGATACCGGCAACAATCTCTCGAACTCGAGAATCAAATCGTCTTTCTAGATAGTCAAACGGTGTGAAAATTCGGTGCTTAAAATAAAAACGAACAAAAATAAGAAACGCGCAGATGGCAGCAATCGGTTGAATCAATACACCAATTGCCATCGCCGCTCCGTACTCGTACGCCTCCCCAGGTCCTGACACCATCGAAACCGTACTCACCAGTGAGACAAAGTAGGAGATGCCAATCACGAACCAGGGCATGTTGCGGCCACCGAGCAAATACGTTTCCGTATCGACCTTACCACGACGAAACCAGGCCCCCATTGCAATGACCGCCAACAGGTACAATCCCATGACCGTATAACTGGACCAGTCCAAACCAATCTGTGTGTCTAACATGGGGATTCCTTAGCATTTTACCCGTTGAATGGGCCCAAAAATCTCTTCTAAAATTTCGCGAACCTGCTCTACTTGTGCCTCGGTATGAGTGAGCCCGGGCATGAAATGCCGGTTGTCTGGAAACAGTCCGTAAAGCATGAACGCCGAGCGAAGACTTTGAATCCAACCCAATTCGCACGCTTTACGAATCCACTCATCCTCGTAGCGGATCACCATATCCCAAGCTTGATCGGTACGCCCGGATGACAAATGCTCAAAAAATTCCAAGGCAATGGCAGGACAAAAAGGTGCAATTGGACAAAGATATGCGGGTGATCCAGCCGGATATCCGAAATACTGGTTGCGCATCAGGCCACCACTGAATACGGCGAATTGTTCCTTCCTCGTTGCTCGACATAATTCGTAATAATAGTTGAATTGCTCGTCGTCGTTCTTGATGCCAACAATCTCTTCCCGCGCTGCCATTTCAGCAACGACCTCCACCGGGTAGGGTGCAACCGGGTGCCCCCAAAGAATCAGCGGAATCTCCGCCGCTCCCTGTAAACTGTCAAAATAATTCAGAATCGCCTCGCGTTTCTGATTTCCGGAATACTCAATCACCCAGGGGTTGGTCTGCACCTTGACTGCGTCCACACCCGCCTGGTCGGCAAACGCCAGAAAATCTCGGCAAACCTTGGGCGGACACCAATGGGTCGAGGTAATGAACAGTGCACGTCCAGCGATTTCCTCGGCCAATTCGGCCGTCAACCGTCGGAGATCCTCGTCGCTGAGCCAGGCGAACTCGGAACTGCCATAAGTCACCAGCAGAACAGGGACTTTTTGTTCACAAAGCCAATTTACGTATTTTCTCATCACGACAATGTCTACTTCACCGGATTGGTCAAAATAGAGATTGAGCGGCACGACAGGTCCCCGTAATCGTTCGACAACGTCAGTCGCACGAGTTGAAATCGATGTTGATGTGTTCACTAAAGTTCTTTCTCGAAAAAGGGAATGCTGCCTTGGGTTACGATACCCCACCATCGCCTGGAAAAAAGTTATTCCCAGGATGCAAAACTGTCACCAAATCCACAAGCCAGAAAACCACCATCGACCACCATCGTTTCACCATTGACAAATCCCGCCACATCGCTGGCCAGATAAACGGCCGCACCTGCGATTTCTTCGGGCTTCCCAAATCGTGCAGCGGGTGTTCTTTCGAGAATTCGCCGGCCACGATCGTTGTTGACAATGTTCTTGCGATTCAGGTCAGTCACTACCACCCCCGGCGCGATGGCATTGGTTCGGATGCCATGCTTTGCCCACTCATTGGCACAACTTCGCGTCAGGCCAACAACAGCACACTTCGCTGCAGCGTAGGCACCAACTTCAATGTTATCCGCAAACGCAGTCAACGATGCAAGATTAATGATACAGCCACTGCGCTGGGCAACAAATGATTTTGCTGCAACCTGGGCACAGCGGAGCGAGCCCGTCACATGGACATCAAACATGTGATTGAACTCGTCGGGTGTCAACTCGAGAAGAGGTTTGCGCAATTGAATGCCGGCAGCATTCACCAAGATGTCAAGACGCCCAAATTTTTCAATTACCAGGGATACGGCGCTCTCAACGCTTTGTTCACTAGTAACATCCAGCTGTGTCCCCACTGCACACTCGGTACCGATCTGGTCGTTCAACTCTTCGACGGTACGCTGAATCTGTTCAGTACGACGAGAACCAATCAGCACTCGTGCGCCATGTTCCATCAGCCCGACAGCAATAGCGCGGCCGATGCCAGTCGCACCACCTGTAATCAGTGCGGTTTTGCCAGTCAAATCAAACATATTTGTTTCGACCATGGGTGGTTTTCCTATGTCGTTGATATTTTGCTGTGTAACGGGCACCTCGAACCAGTGTACTCGACGGATCTAGGGGTCATCAATAAGATAGACCACTGGTACTTTCGCAACACCGTTCCCACCAGGACCAACCGTAATGTCTCAACCGAAAATCTTAATGTGCTCACTCACGGACAATCCCTATTCAAGAGAATGTATCAAAGAATTACGCGCCGAACTGGATTTTGAAGAATTGGACCCCAGCGGCGATTTGAAGGAGCAATTTCAGGGTGTGGAAATGGTCATCGACATTGGGGGACGAGCGACACGAGAAATGATTGATGCGGCCGTCGATACCACTTTTTGGCAAATCATTGCCACGGGCCTTGATAAATGCGAAGTCCAATACATTTTCAGCAAAAATGCTGCTCTGGCTAATACACCAGGTTTCACAAGCGCCTTGGGACTGTCCGAGTGTGCCATGATGTACATTTTGATGCTCACACGGAGATATCATGAGGCCAGAGACAACTTTCACGGGGGAACCTTTTTCGAACCCAATGGTAAAACACTTGATGAAATGACCCTGGGAATCATTGGTTTCGGAGCCAGCGGCCGACAGTTGACCAAGCGGGCCAAAAGCTTCGGAATGCGAGTCGAAGCCATTGACATCCGGCCACTGGAGGATGATCTGCCCGCCGAGATTCAGCCGGACTATTATGGACTGGCGGATGAGATGGACGATGTTATCGCACGTTGTGACGTGCTTTCTCTGCACCTGCACCTCACGCCAAAGACAACAAAGATCCTCGACAAGCGTCGTCTATCACTGATGAAACCAACTTCATTTGTGATCAACGTCGCACGTGGGGCACTGGTGGATGAAGACGCCCTGGCTGAAGCGGTCCTCAACGGCACCATTGCAGGGGCCGGGATCGATGTTTTTTCTCAGGAACCGGCGGATGCCAATCGGCCCGAATATCAGCTGCCCAATTTCATCGTCACGCCACACACTTCCGGCCAGACCGATGATACGATTCGACGCCGTTGTCGAATCGCAATCGAAAACGCCCGTCGTCTGGTAAGCGGACAAGATCTGCAATGCCTGATAGATTCCAGCATGGGTTTCGGGAAGAAATAAAAGCTTGCAATCGTAAGGCCCGATGAGCATAAAGCTCGTGTCAGCCCCGGCTCAGATCCAGATCCTGTGGTAAATCCAATACAAGATGGGTCAAGCAATCGATGGCCATCTGGATATCCGCAAGCATGGAAATTTCGAGGGGACTGTACCTGTAACGAGCGGAATTCCTCATCCGCCCCCCCGTACGCCCTCCCCAATGTATTGCAGCTTGGAAACCTCGGTCATGATTCGTAAACTCACCGTTTGGACATAAGGCATTTGGTGAAACTCGGCCGTATCCACCATCTGCTGAACCAATTTTGGATTGGCCATCGTGCCTACAAAAAGTAACGTGGGATGATAATCGAAGCTGTTGATTGCGATTCCTTAACCCCGACGGGCGATCGGATCCTCGAGCCCGAAAATACCGGGGACCGCACAAAGCTTTTCGCGTCAATCAGGACTTTCATGCAACGACATGGTTCCGTCCCTAATTTTCACGAATTCCCAACGCAATCCTTTACACAACTGCCTGCACGGCACGGAATCCGGCTTCTGTGGCTTCCAGAGTTTTTGAAAGCTCGTCAGAACCGTGCGCCGCACTGATAAACCAATGATGATTCGGATGAAAGAAGACACCCTGTCGAAGGGCCTCTTCATAAAATGTCTGTTTTGCAAGCTGGTTTTTCACATCATCCGGATATCGGAACACCAAGTTGGGAGTTGGAGCCAAACCGATGGTCTCCGCCTCGACACCAACCTCTTCTGCCAGCGCATTTTGACCCTCGATAAGACGGCGACCCAGATCCCATAACTTCCCAATGACATCATGTTCTTCCATGTAGCGAATCGTTGCCAAGGCAGCCGCGTATTCAATTGAATTAGTACAATGCGTCGAAGAAATCCAGGATTCTCTGACGTGATCCATGTACTGCGCAGGCCCGACTAAAACGGAGAGAGGGAAACCATTGGCCATGGCCTTCCCAAAGGTGGCCAGGTCGGGCGTGACTTCAAAGTATTGCTGTGCGCCTCCCATTGCCAGGTGAAAACCGGTGCGTACTTCGTCCAATACGAACAGAGCGCCATTTTCATGAGCCAAATCGCGTACTCCTTCGAGAAAACCCGGATGGGGTTCTTCCTCTTCACAGGCCCACATGATAACACATGCGACCTGCCCGGGATTGGCTCGAAACAAATCAGCAAGACTCTCGAGATCATTGTATTCGAACTTCTTGGTGAGCTGCAGCACGTCCTGTGGGATGCCGGCATCGAATTTACAACACCAGTCATGCCAGCCGTTGTAACCCAGTCGAATCACCTTGTCTCTGCCAGTGGCCAGGCGCGCTACTCGGACAGCTGCGGAAGTTGCCCCCGAGCCGGTTTTTAGAAACAACACTTTCTCGGCACAGGGAATGATCTCGACTAACTTTTCTGCCAGATCAGTCTGCAAGACCGGAGGAAGCTGAAGCGTGAATCCCTTATTGATTTCTTCGATGGCAGCCGCATTCACTTCGGGATGGTTGTGACCGAGCACGATGCAGCCAAAACTGAGGATCCAATCGATATAGCGATGACCATCGATATCCCAAAAACAGGCTCCTTCCCCTTTGGCTCCAAAAGCTGGATAGTCGCATGGCGACATCATGGCCGGCGTGCGCGTTTGTGTCGTTCCTTCGGCGACAACTTGAAGGGCTCGACGAAATTCTTTATCCGAATTAACGAACTTGCTCGAAACAGGGTCGGTCATCTTTCAAATCGTTGGTTATAGTTCAAAAAATCAAGCCCCGAAGATTGACTTAGCGGCAACAACACAAAACAATCCGTCGCCATGATTCTAAATAAATTGCGCAAAACTTTCTCGTATCACGTCTACCGCCTCGAGCGCGGCCTCAGGATCAATGCATAAAGGTGGAACGAATTTAAGATAACCCCGCCGGGTGACAAACATCATAACACCGCGCCGGACGGCCTCCCATGCAACCGAATCCGCCAACTCAACAGCCGGCTCGCCTGTTTGCGGATTTTGTACATGGATCGAAATGAACAATCCCGGTCCGTGAATCGAAAAAATGTGTTCGGGGTAATCCCGTTTGAGCTGATCCAAGGCATTCAGTACCAATCCGCCCGTCGTCTCCGCCGCTTGAATCAACTTTTCTTCTTCCAAGACCTGCAGGTTTGCCAATGCCGCCGCAGCGCAGATCGGACTACCACTGTGCGTACTGGACATGTCGCCCGCCTGCGGATCATCCAGCACGTCACTTCTTCCCACGACAGCCGATACGGGCAGACTTGAAGAAAGACCTTTTCCCAACGTGAACAGGTCAGGCACGATTTCGGAATATTCAAATCCAAACCAACGACCCGTCCTGCCACAACCGCATTGAATTTCGTCCAAGCAGACAAGAATGTCATGTTCGTGAGCCCACTTTTTCAGCGCCCGAGCAAAGCCTGCCGGAATCGGCAAGGTTGCCCAGCCAGGTACCGTCTCACCAATGAATCCGGCAATCTTATCCGGGCCAATTCCACGCCGCTCCAAAAGTTCAATACAACGTGCAAATGCGAGTTCTCCAGTTGGGTCATCACTCACATCACCCCAGGGCCAACGGGGACCATAGGGAAAAGGAATTTGGTAATGGCTAACTTGATCTCGAGGGATCCAATCGCGACGGTCCGGATCACCGGAAGCCGATACGGCGGCCAATGTGCGCCCGTGATACCCGTCAGCAAAACTGACAATTCCTACCTTTTTGGAATCTATTCGCTGTCCGTGTCGACGCATGAGCATTATCGCACATTCGGTCGCCTCGGTACCGGAACTGAACAAAATCGTTTTGGAATCTGGAATGGGAGAAAGTTCAACCAATTTTTCCAGAAGTGTCAATCGCGCCTCCTGGGCAAACAAATAACTTGACATCAGAGGACGATCGAGCCATTGCTGTATCGCTTTCCGAATTTCAGGATGCCCATGGCCCGCATTGGCCATCACAATCGCGCTGGTTAAATCAATCCACTGGTTGCCATAACCATCACCTATTAGAAATCCCTCGGCTCGATCCCAAACGATCGGTGGCATTCCTCCCACCGAGCGCGGCTCGACCGAACGTAACCGGGTCAAAAGGGGTATCGATTCGGGTACGGGCAAAGGCGTAACGATCTTACGCCAGCGGGTTTCAATTCGTTCTGTCGCTTGCGGCGTGAAGGAGGTGTCGGTCAATGGCATTGTCGGGGCCGTTCAAATTCAAGTTTCTATCACAACCAACCAAGGCAAAGTCAAGCTACTTCTCTCGCTACAGCCCTCAACTCCCGGGCGCTGTGAGACTTTCGCTTTGGCTCCCCAATGGTCGTCATTCTATCTCTGCCCCCCCTCCCCCGTAAAGATCTCGGTCCAACACGGTTTCCAGCAATCAAAGTAATTCTCTGCCTGTCGAGCGAAATCACCCGACGACAAACTGGCAAAAAAGATGTTAGGATAGTCCTCAACTCGTTGACTCGTGTCTTGAAACACCAGCCCAATTGCCAGTGACTGGAAACCGTGGAGCATCTCAATGACCAAAACGATTGAAAAGCAGTTGAATCAGCAAACATTGGGCCGTCGGCGATTTCTCAACAGTTCAAGTGCATCCCTGTTATCGGTTTCCTTGACATTGGTCGGAAAACGAGAATCAAAAGCACAAGAACCAACAGCTGAGGCCCTTCGTCGTCAAACCAGTGTGCAAAATCCGCCTCCGTGCTACACCGACGACTGGCAGCGAACCGGGCCTGACTACGCCGTTTATCTTCCCAAGGAGCCGGGACAGCGGGATGAATATGCTGATCACATCCACGTATTTTTTACACCCGGCGGCGATTTGATGTGTCTGTGGACACAGGGAACCTATGAAAGTGCCCCGGACATGCGTGTCGTTTATTCTCGTAGTAAAGATGGTGGAAAAAATTGGACACCCATCCAAGTTATCGATGAATCAAAACAAAAGAACATGACTTCCGCTCTCGGTTTCCCACTCATCAGTCGGACAGGACGGATGTATTGCCTTTACAACCAACATCTCGGACATGGCGATGGAGGATTATTTTGTGGTCCATTGCGCGTGAAATATTCTGATGATGACGGCCATACGTGGATCACCGGCGGAGTGGACATTCCCTGGCGTCGCACACGATTTGACCATCCGGATCCCAAGGTATCTCCAACTTGTGTTGTCTGGCAACCACCGATCCGCGATGCCAAGAACCGGTTGATTGCCGGCGTCACCCGTTGGAGCAGCCCGATGGTTTACCCTCAAGCCATCGGAGGCAATCGCAACCACAGCGACTCTCAATGTGAGCTGATGCGTTTCGACAATATCGACGAGGGTCCTCATCCCAGGGATTTAAAGATCACTTGGCTGCCGGACAAAGAAGGCACCATCCGTGTCTCACCAGAAATTGAACCGGAAGCTTCACGGGGTTACAGTTTAGCACAAGAACCATCGATTGTTTTGCTACCTGATGGTCGGCTCTTCATGACAATGAGAACCGTAACCGGCTATATCTGGTATACCGTTTCAGACGATCACGGCCACAGCTGGCACCCCACTGAGCCACTGCGTTATCAGGATCATGGTGCCCTCGTAGAACATCCCAAGTCACCCGAACCGATGTACCGTCTGGCGGATGGTCGCTACCTGCTGTTCTTTCACAATCACCAAGGTTATCGCGATGGGGCTACGGGGCCATGGGATATGGATGCACGTCGCCCCATCTATTTCACCGTTGGCCAGTTCCGGCCAAATGCAAAACAGCCCATCTGGTTCAGCAAGCCGAAATTCCTGTTCGACACGCATAAAGTGACAGCGGGGGTCGTTCGATTATGGTGGCTGGCGATGTACGCCAGCCTCACCGAACGCGACGGACAACGTACATTCTGGTACGCCGACCGCAAACAATTTGTCTTGGGAAAGAAGATTACCGATTCCATGCTCGCCGATAGAACCGTTCCCGGCTGACCCCGTAGCAAACCTACCTTTGTATTCGCATTATGAGGTGGTCCTTGAATGCCTCGAGAAACGGAAGACCCAAAATCAACACCGTGTGTCACGAGCCGCTGGTCACACCATTTCTCCTGGATTCGAATCCTTGCCTTTCCCGTTACCGTTTATCTTGTAATTGTGCTGATGATGTACTGGCTGCAACGCTCTTTGATTTACTTACCGCAACGAGAAAATCGAATCGATGTACACGATGCGGATTTAGCGACCGGACAAGTCCACGCCATCACCGTTTCTACGGACGACGGTCTGGAACTGCGAGGCTGGCACCTATTGCCTGATGGGCGCAGGGCAGCCGATTACCAGGCTTGCGACAGCGAGTTGTCAAAAGGCCGACACCTGGTGCTCTATTTCAGCGGTAATGGCGGTAATCGTCGATACCGTACCCGGGAGTTTGGTCTTTTGGCGGGACTCAATCTGGATGTCTTCGTCTTCGACTATCGTGGCTATGGTGACAATCCGGGTTCACCCAGTCAGGAGAAACTGGCAGCCGACGCACGATCCATCTGGAATTACGCAACTCAAAAACGCCATGTACCACCTAACCGAATCATTATTTATGGAGAATCCTTGGGAGGGGGCGTCGCCACCGGCCTGGCCAGCGAATTATGTCAATCTCGAATCGTGCCAGGAGGCTTGATTCTTCGTTCCACGTTTTCATCTTTAGTCGATGCCGGCAAGTACCATTATCCGTGGCTGCCTGTTGGCTGGGTGCTGGCCGACCGGTTCATGTCAATTGACGAGATTCCGCAAGTAACATGCCCCATTTTACAGGTACATGGAACGAACGATTCGATTGTGCCCATCGAGATGGGACAGCGACTCTTCGCGCGCGCACCTGAACAATCATCCAGCGGAATTGTAAAACGATTTGTCGAATTGGCAGGCGCCGGTCACAATGACGTGACCCTGGTCGCCTATGATCGGTTCCAGCAGGAAATCAGAAATTTTCTCAAGCCACCCTGACAACTCCAGACGATTGAATGTTTCCGACACGACCCACAGAACGACCTCTCAACATTTTTTTGCCACATTGCATAGGCTTTAATTGTCTGGGTAACTTTTCGACAGGCGTGCAACTCAATCGTAAATACATCTCCCATTCTGCTGCCGTTTCCTACCACCGATGAATCTGGATTCCATCTTATGGGTCGACTGAAGCTACCCGCCAAGGAGAAACCGATGTCTGTACGTAGGTTGTCATTTTCGTGTATTTACCTCGCTACTCTCCCTGCCTTGATGATTTCACCTTGGTCCATCCGCATACTGCTGATCGTCTGCCTGACCCCAGTCACGTTGCGCTCGGAACAACCCCTTACGTTGCCGAACACACAACCATTGAATCGGGATGACAACCTGCCAATGGAAAACCTCAAAGCCGTCGACCAGTATTTTCTGGGCTTGATCGGCCAATCTGCCAACACACGCGGCTCACAATGGAAACGTGATTACAGTAGCCCGGCCGCCTATCACAGCTCGACCCTGAAACACCGTGACAGCCTTCGCCGACGAATCGGTGCCGTCGATCCACGCCTTGCCCCTCACGATCTGCAACTTGTCGGCACACTTCAATCATCAGCGGTGGTTGCAGAAAACAAACGCGTGCGGATAACGGCAGTTCGCTGGACCGTTTTGGAAGGGGTGAACGCTGAAGGCTTGCTGTTGGAGCCGAAAACAGAATCACGAGCCTGGGTGGTTGCCCTCCCCGACGCAGATTGGACACCTGAGATGCTGGCAGGCCTCTCGCCAAATCCTCCACCAGGCGCTACTTTCGCACTGGCGTTAGCCGAGTCCGGCTGCCATGTCCTGGTACCTGCCATCATCGATCGTCAAACCAGCTGGTCCGGCAATCCTAGCGTGCGCATGTTGAACCAGACACATCGAGAATTTATCTATCGCCAGGCTTTTTTTATGGGTCGTCATTTGATTGGTTACGAAGTGCAAAAAGCGATGGCAGCAGTCGATTATTTTCAATCGCTATCCTCTAATCGCAAATTGCCCATTGGCATCGCAGGCTACGGCGAAGGCGGTTTGATTGCATTTTATACAGCGGCAATTGACAATCGCATCAAATCATGCTTGGTCAGCGGCTATTTCCAACCCCGTGAAAACGTTCATCGCGAACCCGTCTATCGTAACGTGTATGGGTTATTGAACGAATTTGGTGACGCAGATATCGCCAGCCTGATCACACCACGTTCCCTGGTAATCGAAGCTTGTCGTGCACCCGATCCGCCCGATCCGCCACCCCCAGTGAACAAACGTAATACGGCTGCTTACGGCAAAATCTGGACCCCGGAACTCGCCGCGGTAGAAGAAGAATATTCGCGTGCCAAACAACATTACGAACAACTGGATGTAGCCAACAAGATTCAACTTATTGTCAGTGACAAGGGACAAGGACCGCCAGCTTCGCAGGAGGCACTGACCGCCTTTTTGAAATCACTGGATATCGTTGGCACAATCCCCACTCCAACCCAATACATGCGAGACAATCGTGGCCAATTCGATCCCCGCAAACGGCTGAAAAAGGGATTTGACGAATTGGTGGAGCACACGCAGAAAATCGCTCGACAGAGCCGATTTCGAAGAAAAGCATTCTGGAAATCCGCCAACCGCGAGTCGCCTCAGCGCTGGCAAGAGACGACACAACCGTTTCGAGATATCCTCTGGTCAGAAGTGATCGGCCAACTTCCCAGCGTCGAGCTGCCTCCTAATGCTCGGACACGGCGGATCTATCAAACACCGAAGTGGGCAGGCTACGAAGTGCTGCTGGACGTCTATCCAAAAGTCTCTACGTACGGGATCCTGTTGATCCCCAAGGGCCTCAAACCCAACCAAAAACAAGCGGTCGTTGTGGCGCAGCATGGACGTAATGGAACTCCGCAGGACATCTGCACGCCCAACGAGGACACCTCGTACTACCATTCGTTTGGCGCTCAGCTGGCCAATCGGGGTTTCATTGTTTATGCCCCCCAGAACCTCTACATCGGGGAAGAATCGTATCGCGCGGCCCAACGCAAAGCGTTTGCGCTGGGCATGACCTTCTTTGCGCCAATGGTGCGCCAGCACGAACAAGTCCTCAAATGGCTGGCTTCGCTCCCGATGGTCGATGCCAAACGGATAGGATTTTACGGTCTTTCTTACGGTGGCAAGTCGGCCATGCTGATTCCGGCTGTACTCGATGGATATTGTCTGTCAATTTGCTCAGGCGATTTCAATGAACAAGTCTGGAAACACACGAGCATCGACGATCCTTATAGTTTTATGTTCACGATCGAGCATGAGCACTCCGAATTTGATTTCGGTGAGCGATTCAATTATGCCGAACTTGCCGGATTAATTGCGCCGCGTCCATTCATGGTGGAACGCGGCCACGACGACGGTGTTGCCCCCGACCAATGGGTCGCTTATGAATATGCCAGGGTACGGCATTTGTACGCCTCGCTGGGAATCGCAGATCGTACGGCCATTGAATTTTTTAGCGGTGGCCATGAAATCCATGCAAAAGGTACGTTTGACTTTTTGCATCAACATCTCGACCATCCCAAGTAACCCTTGGGCACCCATCACAAATAACTGCACCCGAACAGCAACTCGTTCGGTAGGTAATTTGCTCTATCGTGATCTGGCAACATGACAGTGAGTACGTTGGACCGGTAGCAGGACAGCCTTGACAAGCTAACGCGAAGAACGACCAGGCCACGTTTTACGCTAGAAAACGCCCGTTTCTAATTCCGGGGGCTCCACCGGTAACGTATCATTGGCCTTTTCGGTTCCAGCGTCATCATCAGCGCTGTGGCGTTTTGTGCTTCCATTAAAAACCCCGTGTTGAACATTCGACTTGAGCAGCTCAACCTGGGAGGCTGGGCCTGCTCCACCATCAGGAGTCGTGAGACATTCAGCATCAGCAACTGCTCCGCAACGCCTTGAAAAAACCAGGACAATTCCATCTTACCACAACAGGCAGAATGACAGCCAGAAAATTGTTTTTCTGAGTGCCCGCTCTTCGGTTACAAAGAATACGTTTGCACCTAAGAATCAGACAACTTTAAGAAAAGCTACGAGACTAAAACTTGGTCGATGCCACTTTCGATGAAGATCACAACCAGAAAGCCCTGGATTCCCTGGTTACCGAAAAGTTGACTCGGCGCCCGTACCCCAAGGCGCTGAAAAATTCTCAACCTGGCATTGTTTTCTCAGGGTGCGACGGGTGACAAAGCTGTGTTGTCACCGGCAGAAATGGCTTGGGGATAGCCGCTCGGCGAAGTGCTTCACCAATGCTTTGCCACCAGACGATCCAGAAATGCTTTTTCTGCTGGCAACACCTGCCGATAATCCCTGGGAAAATCCCAGGCGAATGCCTCATATTCGACTGCCAGATACCCATCGTAGTTTGCGGCCGCCATGGCGGCCAACAACGCATCGAAATCGATATCACCTTCCCCCAATGGTGGAAAGATGATGTTCTCAGGATCGCCGGTACCATCTTTGGCGTGAAAGTGAAGAATCTTGTCCTGAAACGTATTAAACGTTTTTACCGGACAATCACCACGAAGTGTAAAGTGGGCCGAATCAAACAGAATCCCCACTGATTCCATGTCCTCGTAAGCAAACAATTTCTGAGTACTCTCAATGTTGTAGGTCAAACATCCAGGAGGGCTGCCAGATTCAAGCGCGAGCTTCACACCCGTGCGATCACAAATCGGAACCAGTTGCCGAACCGATTCGACCGCCCAATCCATGAACCATTTTTCGTACCCATAAGCGTTCTTTCCACCTGCACCCGTCACGACTGTCGGCGCTCCCAATTCGGCGGCCAATTGCAAACACCCTGCAACAAAATCCGTATTGGCCTGCCGCTCCGCGGGGTCTCGCGCACAAAGGTTCGTATGGGCATTCAGTGCAGCAAAGGCAATGCCCGCCTGCTCGGCTCTCTTTCGCACCCGTTCGCGCTTCGCCGCATCGTCATTTGGACTCATATGAGGCGTCGGAATCGGGTAGAAAGGAGGTGCAATTTCCAGACAGACGTCGATGGCGTCATATCCATACTCAGCCAACACATCGATCGCCTGCTCAACCGGCAGATCACTTAACACGTTCGAATTACAGCTGATTCCTTTCATGATCTTTCCCAAGAGTTTTCGTAGTTGATTGACCCTCTGCCTGCTGGCAAACAAATTCAGTAATGCGACAATTGTGCGCTAAAAATGAGCCTCTCACAAGCGAAGTTGCCAGAAAGCGGTGGCTCACACGAGTTGTCAATCGCGATGATGAAAACGGCCAACATTCAAAACCACTCGTTGAAAGGCTCTACCATTCCCGAATACCGTGTGTGTCCTTAACATGGCCAGTGCACTCTGGTTGGCGCACACCACTGAGTGGCTGCTGAGATGAGAAATCCAGCGATCTTGATTTTGTACGGCGCCGCTGGCACTACCGTGCCAATTCGGCTAACCAAAGACTCGCGACAACCACTCACACTGCCCCAACGCCCATGACATGCGACAAACATCCCGAACGTGCCGGGCCAGCAGGTGAGCGTCCTTGAGAAACAACCGCTTACCGATCACGACAACAGGATAACATTATCACGATAGCACCGAACAGCAAACATCAGACTGCCGGGTTCTGGTGGTTGCAAAGTTGATCAATCCCGATACGGTACCAGCCCCGTTACAAACACCATCCTGACAATCTACCGAACCGATTCCGACCATGGCATTGTTCAAAGAAAGTGTTCCACTACCTTGCCTGATCAGTGTGTTACCGTTGAAATTCAGCTGATTGTTAAAATCAAGCCTTGCTCTGGTGGCCACATTCACCGTCGTAACATTGACTTGTATTCCGATCACCACTTTCCGTTACGTATCCTGGCAACGTCGAGCTGAACGACTCAAATAAAACGGGAACCGACTCCCAATGAAAACCTTCTTTGCCAGTCTGTTACCCCGGTCCGCAGCATCCGTGTCGGCCTGTAAAAGCCCCACTGACGACCAGGGGCTATCCCTTACCTCCGCGAACTCATGCACCCAACAGATCGTCATGATCAAGAGAGACGGGTTGGCCAATGAGCGCCGATCGTTCAGCAGCTTCCATCACGATCACTGCTCGTGCAGCTTCAGCAGGCGTGACGACCTCTGGCACACGATCACTGCGAAT
>Ga0310342_100000385_pt1 | contig 24399 bp, 17 predicted proteins | sample S15DNA20500_MG_FD_206155 | JGI IMG/M metagenome (GOLD analysis project Ga0310342, IMG submission 206155) | Marine microbial communities from station ALOHA, North Pacific Subtropical Gyre - S1503-DNA-20-500_MG | ecosystem: Environmental > Aquatic > Marine > Oceanic | place: Pacific Ocean: North...
TCCGAAAATATTACCTTGTGTTTTCCAACCTATTTTATTCGTAGGTCTAAAGTAACCATGAATAAATTTTTCTTTGCTATATTTTATTTCTTTAAAAGTATGAAAGTCATTGCGAGTATGACTTGTCCATTGGACTAAAATAGTATCATCTTTATTAAAATTATTTTTTGCGTGACATTCAGCTACACGTTCTGCTATAGCACGATTCCCTAGACCCGGAAATCCCCAGTTCTGATATTCTTCAAATTCGTAACTTAAAAAATCTGCATAAGTAGGCCATGCATAATTAGTAAATGAGCAACCAAATGCAAATAACCTTTTCACTAGGCTTCCTTTGTATATTGTGATCCTATTTTCTTTTTACCTTTAATGCCATTCATTACAGATTCAACAATGACATCTTCAATTTTACTATTCATTGACATTATACCATCATTAACTCTATCTGAATATTCATCTGTAGTAACACGAATAGGAGAATATACTCTTTTATCTAAGCCCATATCTAAAATATCAAAATTCTTATCGTCAGGGTAAGAAACATTTCCAGGAAATGTTGATCCTATAACTACTGTACATTTTTTATCTAGTGCATGGCAAATATGTTGTCCCGCACTATCACAACCTACGAAATAATCAGCCGCATGAATTATACCTGACCATGCTCTTAAGTCTGCACCTTGCGGACAAGCAATAGGATTTTTTACATTATGTTTACTAAAATCCATATGAAATTCTGCCATATGAATTATGCCAACTTTATTTGAAAGTTTTCTAACAAGACTTACGGCATTATCAGCTTCAAAACTTCGTCCACTAAAATCTGACACCATACCATTTTGATTTTGAACTGCTCTACCGTATGGTTGAAAAACTATAACTTTATCTTTTTTAGTTTTTTCTTTAACTTCGCTAATAAGATTTGCTCCGAACATTTGTTCTTGTCTATTAAGAATTATTCTTGGGCGAGGTAAATCACGCAAACCCTTATTGTTAATGCCAATATCATATGCTTGAGCGATACTACATTTTTGGTTATAATACTCCCAGACCCTATAAGGTTCTGGTGTACATAAGTTCATATTAATTAATTTTTCTTGGAATAAATTTTTGTGCCAAACATCATATGCTCTAGCATGGAGGGTTGAATGTCCTTTATAGAAGTCAGTTCCGCCTTCGCATACAATTACAAAATCGTCATCTGGGTTTTCTTTTGAAAAGAGTTCTAAAGCTGGTATTGATGCAATTACACGGCCGGCACCGCCGTTAATAAAAATGGCTGTATTACGTTTGTCTGACATCCGATATCCTTTATAATAAATTACGTCACACTATAATTGTGTTACGCAAGATATTTAAAGGAATTTGATTTCTTAGGATTGTTTTCTGGCTGTAATTGTTCCAGCTACTCTGACTTTGCCGCCTGCGTCAGTTGGTGCCGCTGAAAGCCCATCGTCTACACCATCGTCAAATGATGTGTCGTTTGTGCTTAGGTTTAGTCTAGCTAGATCTTTAGCGAAGTAATTTCCGCCCATTTCAGGTGGAATATAGTGGTTTGTTATAGGGTGATATGTATGCTCCATTAAGAATCCATCACTTGGATCGTCACGTTCTTCATCACTCATATAACGACGAATTCGTTTACCTTCCCATTGTGCTTCTATATCATTAGGAGCATCTGGAAATCTAACTTTCCAAGGATCAATACGTTCTACTTTAGATAAAGTAAACTCGAATCCTGTTCCTGTAGCTTCTGTAGTTGTAGCCGCTGGTGTATCATGTGTTTGTGCTTCTTTAATATGTCTACCCATAAATGCGTTACGTGTTCTTACTTCTGTAATAGCACCATCACCGTCTACTGCTTCTACAATAATTGTAAGGTCAAGTGTCATTTTTTCACCGCTAATAGCTTCACCTTCTTTAATACCTGGTGTTCCTTCTAATACTGGAACTTCTGCAATAATACCTTCTGGGATTAATGGGTTATCACCAACCATTCTAAGACCTTCTACTTCTAACATAGCCGTCGTAGGATCAGTTTTTTTCGGAATATCACCTCTATGGGTTAATGAAGCATCATAGTGATCAAAGCCTGGTCTCCAACCCTGCGGTTGAGAAAGATCATCTTTTGCGCCTAAGTCACTATCTTTAAATCCAAAAACTGATGCTGGAACAACAAATTTATCGTTTTTAGCATAACCTGTTCCACCTGCGTCAATAGTTATATCAAATGAAGCTCCATATAATGCTGGAATTTCTCTAAGCTCTTTTCTATAGTTAATCCATGCATCTTGTAAAGCCGCTGGCATATCATCGTGTACGTGATTGTCACTTCCACTTAATCTACTCCAGCGAGATTTCTTTAATGAATACCAGCTAACGTGTGGTTTCGTAAAAGGTAAAGGTAAGACCCAAGTTCCGCCTAATCCTGTTTTAGGATCATGGCCTGTTGGGTTAAATTCTATTTCTTGTATATCGTATGTATGATCAGGTGAAGGTTGTTCTGGTTCCATGTGTGTAAAGTATTCACCATTTTTTCTTTTTACTGGTAATGTTTCTGTAGTGTATGGTCTATTATCTAAAAATAAATCGTCAACATCAGGTTCAAGTAATTCGCAAATCAGCGGATTCTCTACACAATCAACTAATACTTTGTAAGTATGTGCTGGTGGTACATAATCAGGTTCTAAATCGTTTGTTCCTGGATCACTAGCTCTTTTATTAGTCATCTTATCCATAAAAATCCATAATTTTTCTGGACCTTTATAGGTATGTTGGCCTACTTTACCTTCGTTAGTAGATTGATAAAGATATGCATCTGGCATATCATATGAGAACATTATTTCAACGTGTTTATAAGCCATTGTTTATCCTAGTAGTATACAACATAAACTGCTCCGCCGGCTCCTGGTGAGCCACAGCAACATGATCCGTATGATTGTGAACTTGATCCTGCGCCACCTGGCCATGAGCCAAACATATCGCCGCCTCGTGTACAACAACCATTTGGTCCCATTTTAGGTCCTGATTGTGCCATTGGTGCTGTTGGTATATATTGTAATCCTCTATCACCACAATGCTGTGAGCGTTGTGCTGATCCTTTAACTCCTGGAATTCCAAAGTCAACGTTATTAGGTTGTTGTGAACAGTTAAAACAGTTCATACAACAACTGTAACATCCAAAAAATCCGTGACATTGTGAACAGTTAGAACATATTCCGCCACAAGCTACTGCACAGAAACAACCTAATCCTGTTGGTGTTCCCATAACATAACTATGACATCCGTGATAATTTGTTGAGTTAGGTCTGCAACAAAGTGAAGATCCTGCACAAATTGTAAAAGTGTCGCCTGAGGCTATATTAGTACTTTTAACAGCATAACTTCCTGAGTCTGCCGCATAACCTTGCATACAGCAACAACTACCTGTTCCTGAAGATCCGCCGCCCCACATTTCAAAAATTACGTAACTTGCTCCTGCTGGAACCGTCCAGTGACAACATTTGCCACCGTTGTTAGTACAACAATATCTTGATTGGGGTGGCATTCCATGTGCTTGGCGTGGCCATGCTTCGTTATGATCCCAATTCCATTCATATGATACTGTAAATGCGTGTGGTGGCGTAGTTGTAATATCATATCCTGGTAAAAAATCTTGTAATGATGACATAGTTTATTCCTTATACATCAGATTGGTAATATACAACTACCAATCCTCCTGCTCCTGGTCCACCACAGTAACAAGTACCATCGTGTGTATTTCCTGTTCCGCCTCCGCCGCCTGGGAAAGTAGCTGGACCGCCGTTTTCTCTACCATGTGTTTTATAACACTGGTCTCTGCTCATTCTTGAACCCATTTGTGCCATTGGTGCTGACTGCATTAATTGAAAGGATGAACTTGCACACATTGATGTACCTGCTCCACCGCCATTAAATCCGCAAACTGCAAAATCTGCCCCTTGGACACATCCGCAAATGTAAGTTGGACATCCACAATATGTTCCTGTAGCCGCTCCAAAGTGACAGCCGGCACATCCCCATTGACCGCCTGATGCACATAAACAAAAGTATGTTCCATCACAACAACCAGTTGATGAACAAGCATAACTTCCACAACCGTTACATCCGTGGGTTGGTCTGCAACATCCTGCCGCTCCTGCACATAATGTATATTGTGAACTAGGTTTTGTTTCAATTAGTTTACGTCCGTAAGAACCTGAACCTCCTGGATAGCCCTGCATACAGCAACATACTCCGCCGCCGTCTCCGCCTGCTCCCCAAACTTCAATTGCCGCCCATACTGTATCTGTTGGTACAGTCCATAGACAGCAACATCCTGGGTTACCATTTCTATTAGTATCCCAGCTAGAATGAAAAACGTAAATAGACTTCAACGCTTTCGCGCCTGCATCTCCACCTAGTTCTAATAAAGTTCTTAATGAGGACATTTATTCTATTCTCCTTAACCGATTCCCTCACCTGATGGGTGAGGTGGCTCAGCATATCCACCTTTTGTTGGTTCTGGTGGAAATTTAACCATGTGTGCTGGATATTCGTCAGCTTCGCCTCTTTTAAACACTACTGGAATATCTCTAAGTTTTTGACGCCATTCAACCCAAGGATCTTTAACACTTGCTGGTTGATCGAATGATACTTTAGCATCACTCATATCTAACAAGTCATTTCTTAAGTTGGTCATTGTAGTCCAAGTCATCCAAGGTTGCTTCCAAGTTAATTCCCAATCTCCGCCGGTATGTTTATCGTCGGAATTAGTATTGTCTACTGTAGCTGTTTCCTTTTTATACTTGATTAATTCTCTTTCGTAACAGTGATCTGGATATGGTGGCCACGGGTGAACGTATTTTCCATAACCTTCTGGTAATGCTCTTTCAACGCCTGTTTGTGTAAGTGTAACTGAGTGTGGTAGGAATATTGCACATAGCAACGTGTCTGCTCCAGCACAATCTAATTCAACTTTTGTTTCACCTTCTGGTGCTGGCATTCCGTTATCGTCCCAATTTTCGTCGATCTGCATAGCATCGCTTTTATTGGCACCAGTTGCTTCTGCTACGAAGACCCATAATTTCTCTGGACCTGTATAAGAAGCAGTTGCGGTATCACCATTGGCATTTGTTTGTGCCAAATACTCATCTGGTATATCGTATGTAAAATCTTTTGTTATTTGCTTCATAATTTGTATCCTTATACTTTAATATTTATCCTTCTTATTTAATAGGTCCTTTTTAGCTATAGCTAATTTTAACCATTCCTCCTGAGGACCATTGTCCCCAACAACATGGATTTCCACAAACAGTTGCATTAAAACTTCCGCCTGATGGATAGTCATCTGAACAACCCCAACCACATCCTGAACAATGCATTGGACCGTGGCAAAGATCTCGTCCTTTTCTACTCATACTTGACTTAACTCCACCTCCAACATTGTCCCACATTTGATTGTGGCAATATTGCGTATTCATTGTATGATTACGCCCTATTCCAAGTCTGAAGTCTCCTTGAGTTCCACCTTCTATACAATGCCATCCATAACAGCAATTGTAGGCATGGTGAGCGTGACACATAGTTGTTCCACCGCATCCGCCTTGAGCACACGTTGCCGGAATACCTGATCCCGTAACGAAACTTTTATAACCTGTGTAGCCTATACAGTGAGCTTGGCAACAATGTCCATTTCCTGCCGCACAAATTGTATATTGACAATTTTCTAAAGTACCACTCATAGATCGAATCGCGTAGCCACCAGTTCCTGCACCATGTTGGCCCCATTGGCAACAACACGCTCCAGAACCTGCTCCACCTCCACCCCATACTTCAAACGTTACGTTCTTAGTACCAGTGGGTGCAGTCCATAGACAGCAACAACCTCCGTTGTTCATTCCTCTATTATTATTGTAGACATAAAATATTCGTGTAGCCACACCTGCGCCACCAATTACATCTCCCAATAAGCTTCTTAAACTCGACATTTAAGTTTCCTCTTCTTTATCTTATGTACCAGACATTAACCATCCGTAATTAGTACCTGTGTATATAAAGGTAATCGCTACGTTGTTAATGTTCATGGTCAAGTCTTCATTCAAGTTTTGGATCTTTGAGCCATTTCTCGCTACAGTTAAGTTATTTGAACCATAACTTCCTGTAGGATCAATTACTTGCACAACATCGTTTACCAGCAACGATGCGTTAGCAGGCATGGTTAATGTCCATGCACCACCTGAAGTATTGGCAACGACCCTCTCATTAACTTTCGCCGTATACGTAGTAGATTTCTCTACAATTACCGCACTTGACGTCCCCGTTGTTGATATGTATCTTCCCATTGTGTTATCCTTTTAACTATTTATCTTATGCAGTCGATGTTTCAATTCCGAAACAAACTGCATTTACACTTACGGCGCTTGAGTACACTATTAGTATTTGCCCCGCCGACATGGCAATACCTGTTCTTTCTAGCACTCCTTTTGACAGTACCTCTAGATCATGCTCGATCCATTCAGAGTCTGCTGGTGTAGTTGTACTACAAACAGCAACTCTAACTGCTACCGCAGAATATCCCCTGTTTACCATGTTCACACTAACAATTGAAAAATTATTAGCTGGAACAGTATACAAGACGGTATTCGCGCCTGCCGCCAAATCTGCTACTCCTAATCGTCCTGTGGCCATTTATTTTCTCCTTTAACTCAGTAAAAACTGTTGCATCGCTACAGGGGCTCCACTGACTCCCGCTGAGAAATGCATTGTTGCAGTAGTATTTATTCGAGCACCGGTCGTTGTAGTGATTGTGTTGCCTTGAATATTAATAATACCTGCTGTTACACTATTTACGTTCAATTCCGATGCACCGCCACCAATTTGGGACGTAATAAACGTCTTTATTGCACGTTGCGTAGGAACAATTTGGTCACTATTTGCTGTGAATGTACCATCTGTACTAAACTCGTTAATAGTAGCGCCAGCAGTACCAAGTTCAACACTACCTAATTGTAATTCTTGTAGTCCTGAAATACTAAATGCATCTGCATTTAGGGTTGCTATACCTGTAGCTTGTTCAACTGTAAATAAATCACCAACTCTAAAGTTACCATCTTGGTCAGTTGACGTCATAAACACACGCCCGCCGCCACTATCAACAGTTTCATTTGCTTGGACAGATGGTGTATTTGGTATTCCTGGATAATTTGTACTAATAAAGTTACCAGTACCAACATCCAAAAAGTCGTGTCCAGTTAGTCGAACTTGACTGTATCTAATTCTAATTGATATCGCTTCACCATGGTCTGGCGATTGTGGAATTTCTATGTTTGGACTTAATTGTAGTAATGCTGAGTAAGGATTACTTCCTGTTAAGTTTGTAACTGAAACTAGTTTAAACCAAGTATTAGGTACACTTGCAAATTCAACGTTTGCTCCTGATTGAGGAATTGCTAACATTGATTCAACTTGTACGTATTTTCCATCTTGTCTTTGATCTCTATAACCAGCACCATATGTAATTGCACCATCTGAAATATATGTAGAGAAATTATCTCCTACTGCTGGATGTAATAAGTTTTCGTCAATATATAATCGTAAAGTATCAGCATCAACAACACCAACGTAGAAAGTATTATTATTCAATTGGTTTGTTCCTACAATGTCGTCAATTTTAATTCTTGTTTTACCTAAAATAGTATGTCCTGTAACAGTAATATCTACAATGCCGTCGCCGCCACTTGCTGGTATTACAGCTAGTCCGTGTGCAACTACTTGTGTAATAACTGTAATTAATTCACCACATTTAGTTTGAGCTCCTGCTTCACCATTGTTAGCATTTGTAGTTTGTGTTGTGTCAGTTTGTAATGAAGTATATGCAGTATTATCTAAGATATAATCTAAAATAATAGTTCTCATTTGTTCATATGCCGCAATTATTTGAGGTGCTTCACCACCAACAAAACTAGTTCCGATCCAATATCTTCGAGCGGCTGTAACTGTATCTCTGTTACTTCCGTATTTTAAATCATGAATGAATGCATCAATTAAGTATCCAATATCTCTTTCACATTTAATTTTATCATGTACAAAGTCATCCCATAAACTTGGGTTACTGCCGCCGGCTATTTGTGCGTCAATCCAAGCAACCACTTCGTCTTTAATATATTCTTTATTTGCTACAAGTAATATTTCAGCAAATGGATTAGCTGTATATGTTACACCTGTAATATTTTTAGTTAGTCCTGAATCAAGTACAGTAGCACTTACAGTTGTCCATCCTGTTCCTGCATCAGTAAATGTAGGTTGTGTTAATACATCATCACCAAGATAAACTTCGTATGCCGCGTCTGCTGTATTATTAGGATCTGTAAATGTAACACTTGGTGTTGTTACATAACTTGCACCTGGATCATAAAGTCTAACTTCAACTATTTTTCCGTCTACAACTTTTGTTCTTCCTTTTGCATTACTTGTAGCTGTTGATCCATCACCACCTGGTGCTGAGAAAGTTACTCTTGGTTCAACACTATAAGTTGTTGTGTTATCTAATAATGTTTCAATTGTCGCGCCAGTCATATGATCCCAACCAGCAGTATCGTCGCTTGGTTTTTTAACTGTAGCAACTTTTGTTGCCGCGTTATATGTATCGATGTATGCAATTTGTCCTGCACCTTTACCACTTGTAAGTACAAGTGCCATTCCTATGTATGCTGAACTTATAGCAGTATCTGTATTTGATAATGTAAGTTGTGTATCGTTACCAGCTTGAATTGTATTACTAGCTGTAATATAATCTGCACCACCAAACGTTGCTGAAGAACCAGTTAGTCTAACTTGCATAACGCCGCCAGTAACAGTTACCGCAGTTGTTCCTGTTATACCATAACCGTCTCCTGAGAATAGATAAGTTGTATTTCCTGTTACATAATCACGTCCTGCATTAGTATATTCAACTGCAATAATTTCATTATTGTCAACTATAACATTACCAATGACTGCTTGGTATGATCTATTATCAACGTATGCTACAATTGCCTCTTCTGTTAAGTCAATACCTTCTGATACTGAACCAAAATTACCATATGAGTTGTTTCCGTTTGTAGCACGAATCTTTCCGCCGTTTTCTGCAAGGTATCCAATGTGTCCATAATATGTAAAGACCGAAACAAGTTCTACTCTACCTAAGTTAGTACACCATATTTGAATACCATCGTCACAAATTTGTGTAAAGTCATTTGCAACAAAAGAGTCAAGTCCACCTGCGTGTAAGTCACCATCAATTTTTAATCCAATACACTTTTCACCTATATTAGTAACGTTTTGTATATAAGGTGATTTTAAGTGAATGAACGCTTCTTTATCATTTGGTCCCCAACCACCATCTAACGAAATAAATGCTCCTGAATTTGGTCGTTTTGTTCCGTATTCATTTACAAGTCCTTTAGGTTCATATTTAAATCCGCCTACATTTCTAGAATCTGCTGTTGTGTATGTAACTTTTTGTACAATACCGCCACTAACATACGTGTGAACAAATGTACTCTTATCCATTCCGAAAGCAAAATTATTAGCATCAATAACATCGTAAACTACAAAGATTGATGAACTTGTATGTGGATCAGGATAAACTTTTGAGCCTTGTGTACAAGAAACTTTTACACTTCGAATTTTTACATAGTCGCCTATTTGTAATCCGTGTGCTGTAGATGTAACAGTTGTATATCCACTAGTATTTGCATAATTAAATGCTGTAATGTTTGTTGCACTACCTACATCAGTAACTGTTACTGTTTTAACTGTACCGCCACTATCATAAGTATGATCAATTGCACTATCTGGTAAGAAGAAGTTAAATTCTGTATCACTAACTTTTCTAGTTATAGGATATGTTCCTGAAACCGCCATTTGTGGATAAACTTTAGTTCCGTATATACAACTTGTTACTATACCGTATAAGTTTACTACATTACTTGCTGATAAGCTATGTGTTGCTGTAGTAATTGTAGCAATACCTGTGCCTGTAACATAAGAAAATCCTGTTATTGCTAATCTAGTTCCATCAGCTTTAACAACTGTACCACCACTAACATAAGTTTGTGCAATAGTACTTGTTCCTAAATCAACTTCAAATGCAGTTCCAGTTAACCCTGAGGCTAAAACTGTAAATCCAGATACATCATGTGTTATACAATTAGTAGTAGCACTTACAAAAGTATGTGCCGTTGTATTACTTGATGTTCCGACGTTTACTGTAATTGTTGTTGCACTTACAGCCGTAATTGCAACTGATTTATTATATACTGTGTCAGCTCCACCTGATCTCGGATAGCTATGATTTGATCCATGACTATCGTGAGCACAAGTAAATGTTAACCCTAATGGAGCAATTTTAATAAAATGATCAGTTGTTAGACTGTGAGTACCAATAGTTAATTCCATTACTCCTGTTGCCGGATCAAATGTTGCCGCCGACGGAGTAAAGTCTTTAGGAGCTAACGGATATGTTTTAGTTGCTATTGAACAATTAACACCAATGTCTCTAAGTTCAATTACATCACTATTTTCTCTACCATGTGGAACTGTCGTTGTAACACTTGCTCTATAATATGTACCTTTTAATCCTTTTAATGTTTGATTACGTACTCCAGTTGCATTTTGACAATAATACATATCTTCATGTTTCGAACCTTTAACGGCATTTGATGCCCATCGTCCGTATAAGAATGATTTGTAATTTCCATAATTTTCCATATCATGCATAATTGCATATAGATATTCTTTCATATCACTTCTGCATTTTGCATCTTTAGTAAAATCGTAAGTGCTAGTATAAGTTGTTTGTAAGTATGCTACAACTTCATCAGCAATAAAATCTAAATTTTCAAGAATTCTTAATCTTGCATCAACATAACCTTGTGTTGCATCTCTGCCAGACTTACCTGTTAATTTCGGTTCTGAACCTACACCAAATACTTCAACATTAATTTTATCATGAATGTCTTGGAGTAAGCCTTGTGCTCTTGTACCTGCCGCGGCTGTACCTGCCGGTAATGCTGTGTCTTGTGTTTTTGTATTACCTGCACCAATTGTTGCAACATCCATTGTAAAGTTTGCGGCTCCACCGCTACCTAAGTTAGCATCTGTAATTGTAATTGTATTATTAACTATGTGTCCATGACCAGCTGTAACAACTGTAACACTTGTAACTGCACCTGAACCATCAACAACAATATCAAATGTTCCTACAGTACCTGTTCCAGAAGTTGTACCTGTTACACCAGTATATGTTCCTGCTGTTCTACTTCCATCAGCGGCACTAAAAGTATCCATTGTTAAGTGAGCGCCTGCCGGAGTTTTTGTAATTGCACCGTTAACACAAATCTCATCAATGATAGATTTAATATGTAATAATCCGTTAAGTGTTAATGTTGTATGCTCAAGAGTAGTTACAGAATCTGCTGAACCTAATGCATTAATTTCTGTTGAACGTAATTCATCACCAATAACTGCTGTTCCTTCTGGAACAATCATTGGTAATGTTTCTTTGTATATTCCTGTTTTTACAAATAATGTATTGTATGCAAATACTTCTACTGGTATAGTAGAAATACTACCTGCCGTAATTGCGTCAGTAATCATTGCCGCTAATACTTGAATACGTGCATAAACACCGTCTTCAGCATCTTTTGTTGCATCAATTTTTTGTAAAACTGGGCTACCAACACCGTTTGTGGTTTGATAATTTATTGCTGGTGCTAAATTTCTAATAGTAGTATCAATAATTGACACCATGTAATTAATTACATCAACTGTTTGTGATGTTTGTCCTGCAATATAACTTGCGCCTTCGGGTGAAAAGAATGATAAAGCATTTTCTCTTGTACGTCGATTATCACCATGACCAATGTCGTAAAGAAAACCATCAATAATAATTCCCATATCACGACTACATTTTGCCGCGTCATGTGTATACCCTGTACTAAAAGGTGCTGAGTTATTTGCTATTTTCCAAGCAACATATTGTACGCCAGCTTCTTCGGCAATAAATGCTTTATTACGTTTTAATAAAGTTGCCGCATCTGGGTTTCTAGGACCTTTTCTAATTTCATTTAATGCATATCTAACTGATTTCCAAGGTTTATCAAGTGTAACTCCATCTATTGGTGCAACACCGTCAGACCCAGTTGGTGATACATAGTAAACACCTTCAACTTGTCCAAAGTATGACCATTCAGGAGCATCACCTGCCGCATTAACTTTTAGAACTTGACCAGCAGTACCAATTGGTAATCTAACAGGTCCTGAGCCACCGTAGTAAACTAAATCACCAACAGTAGTTAAGTTTCCTGATTCAACACCACCACTTAATAATTTCCAGTAAGTTCCTGCTACATCTTGATCTGGTCTGTTTTGTGCAGAAACTTGATCTGATGTATGTCCTAGTATACAAATATAAGAGTTAACATTTCCTATACCTCGTACAGCATCGCCGGCATCATAAAGTGTTGCGTTTGTCCATGCATCTTTCCATTCAATACCTTGATTTAATCTGTCCCAATAAGTTGCATTAGGTGGTCTGTTACCTGTTGTATTTGCTTTAGCAAGATATGTGTAACCACCAAGTCTAATAACATCACCTACTTTATAAGCAGTAGCGTTATTGTAATCACCTTGTAAATTAAATCCAGTTGTAAATAAATCCCAGTCGCCTGCGTTACCAAACGGAACTACGTTATTATTATTTGATTTTGAAATATAAGAGTAACCACCGTAAGTTACAAAGTCACCTGGTTGATAATTTGTTGCTGAAGACCAACTGTCTTCAAATTCTAAACCTGCAACAAATTCTGACCATTGTGTAGTATTTTCAATTGTTGCAACGTTAAATGTAAGTGTTGCACCTGATCCACCAATTTGTGTATTAGGAATTGAAATTACGTCTGTTGCTACGTGGCCACTACCAGTGTGAACAACTATAACTGAAGTTGCCGCACCTGCTTCATCAATAACAATATTAAATCTTGTGTTTGCTACATCACCTGAACCACTTGTTGATCCAATGACATCGTTGTAAGTTCCAGCAGTACGTGCCACGTCAGCACCACTAATAGTACCAACGGATGCTATGCTACCTGTTGCTGTTACATCTGAAGCTAAATTTGTTGTTGATGTATGATACCTATTACAAATCCATAGTCCGCCACCATACTTAACAACATCATTAAGTTTATATCTTGTTGTACCTGCGTGTACTGATTTATATTCTACACCTTTGTGTAAATAATCCCATTTAGTTTGATCTGCTTCTATACCTTGTGCAATTGTTCCTGAAATGTGTCCTTCATTACAAATATAAAGAACACCACCGTATTTTACTTCGTCGTTCTTTTTATATCTTGTATTATAAACCCAATCAGTTTTCCAATCTACACCTTGTGCAAAAATATCCCATTTGTCACTATCTTGTTCTAATCCATCAACGTCAGTTGCAAATGTTGTTGCAGATGTATGTGGAGCTGTACATAGATAAAGTGTTCCACCATATTTTACAATATCATTAGTTTTATACTGTGTATTAACTATCCAAGAATCTTTCCAGTCAAAACCTTCAGCAAATAAATCCCATTTTGCTTGGTCTGTTTCTAATTTGCCGCTTGGACCTTCTGATGTATGTCCTGTGTTACAAATATAAATGTATCCGCCATATTTTACAATATCATTAACTTTGTAAACAGTACTTGAAATCCAATCAGCTTGCCATTCTGCACCGTCTGAAAATTTCTGCCATTTAGTTGACTCATCTGTAGTGAATAATGTTGCTGACGTATGCCCTGATACACAAATATATGTTCGTCCGCCATAGCGAATTATATCATCTCTATAATATAAGGTACTGGCTACCCAAGCACCTTTCCATACAAATCTTATTCTTCCTAATTTAAATTCAGCCATTTTTTCTTCCTAAATGCACGTTGTTAGTATTTATCATATTCTAATTATCCGGGCTCATATCATAATAGCCTTCTGGATCCTCATATAGTTCTTGGAACATATTACTAAATATTCCATTATTAAAATACGCCATTGCTAGTGGATATCCACTTACACCATCCATGTGCATGATTACGTCAACATTAATAGCTGAGCCGCCGACGTGTGTAAGCTCGTTTAAATTATGAAGCTTAATTACACCTGCTAAAACGGCGTTAGCGGCCACGTTTGAACCACCTCCACTAATTCTGCTTGTTATGTAACTAGCTATAGCTTTTTGTGTTGGAACAATGCTATTTGAGTTTGCAACAAATGTTGATTCTTTAGAAAATTCTCTAATAACTGCTTGTGTTCCACCAATAATAATAGCTCCTAATCTTAGTTCTTGTAATCCTTGTAAATCAAATTGTGAAGCATTAATTGTTACAACACCAGTACTTTGTTCAACTTTAAATAGTTCACCAACCCTAAAGTTTCCATCCTGGTCAGTTGACGCATAAAATACTCGTCCACCAGCAAATTCAATAGTTTCATTTTGCTGTTCTGGTGGATAAACTGATGAATGTCCTTCAGTATATAATGTTGGATATCCTGTTGTTATAGTATTTCCAGTACCAATGTCTAAGAAATCATGTCCTGTTAATCTAACTTGACTGTAATTTTGTCTAATAACTATGGCTTCTTCATGTAGTGGTGATTCAGCATTACCCATAGTAGGTGCAAGTGAAATTTTTGCAACAAGATTAGGTGCAGTTCCACTTAATGTTTCAGCTGTTCCAACTTTATAAATTACATCATGAATAGTTTCAAATGTTAAGTTATCTCCCGGACCAGGTAATTGTGTTAAGTCTTTAACAATAAAATGTAATCCAGTCTGGAATTGATCAGCAAAGCCGTCGCCAGTAATTGTTACTTGATTAAATTTAGTATAACTAGCACCTCTATTTCTAAAACTAGGTTGGGCTAATACACCATTGTTAATTCTTACGGCAACCGTTGCTTGTTCTGTTACTTGTGTATCTGTAACAGTAAATGTTGGCGGTGTATTTTGAATATAACCACTTCCAGGTTCAGTTATTAATAATTGTTTAATTCTACCTGTGTCTACAACTGCTCTAACTTGTGGTGTTGCTCCATATTTTAAATTAACATAAGTTGTTTGTTCAGCAGTATCTAATATTGGCCATTGTGTACCTTCTGATGTAGTATAGGCTTTAAAGGTAGATTTAAAAGCTGTGCCAGGTGTAAGGTCAGCTTGTACAATCCAAACATTACCACCATTACCAGTTCTTATTTTACCTGCACTACTTATTGCTACAAATAATCCGTCTCTATAACTAAGATACCAATCATTCACATCAAGAATCTTTGTGTTATCTGATTGATTCCATACTGAAGTTAATGCAGTAGTTGAATAATCTGTAAAGCTAAAGAAGAACGTTGATGATAATCCAAATGTTGCAGTAGTACTAGATGTTCCATCACTAATCATTGTAGTGGATGGATCAAATGGTGCTGTAAATGTTCCATTAGGTTTACAAGCCGCTACAAATCTATTATTGCCCCAACTAAATCCTGTTACAGTATAAGTTGATGGACAAACATTATTGTCTGCTACCCAACTTGTTCCGTTGTTAAGACTAAAGTAAGCAGTACCGTCTGGTTTAACAGCCATCCATTTAGCATTACCATAAGCGATCCATTTAAATCCTGTACCACCTCCGGTAATAGCACTAGCTGTCCATGTTGTACCATCACTATTAGTAATTTGAACATTGTTAGAATCATCTGCAAGTGCAATTACTGTATGACTTGTAGAATTATGTGGTCCTTCACAAATATCAACATAATTTGCTGATGCAATAGCATAAGCCGAAGTTGCCCAAGCTGTTCCTGCCGTTGACAAGTTAACGTATGCTCCATTACCAACAGCAATATAATATTTTAATTTACCTTTACATTTTATTACTGCTTGTGGAGTAACCCAATTAGCATCAGTTGGTGCAGTTGACCATGTTAGTCCTTCTAAGTTTGAAAATAATGCTTTTTCAGTTGCACTTGTAAATGCAACTAATGTATCTCCATGACCTGAAGCCGATTGAAAGTATCCTCCTACTCCTGTATTAACTATTCCAGTTGTGTATAGTGGATCACCAATTGTAACTCTAGGTTCAATTCTATAAGTTGTAGTTCCGTCTAATACAGTTGCAATAGGCCATCCTGAAACAACATGATCCCATCCACGTCTTCCGTCGCTTTCTCTTAATACGTTAATAAGTTTTGTTGCTGGAAAATATTCATCAACAATACCAAACTGTCCTCTACCTTTACCTTCTTCTAAATAAATTCTCATGCCGCCAGTTACAGTTGCACATTTAAACGTTACATCTGGTACGCCACCTTGATTACCAAGGTTAACATTAGAAATAGTAATTGTATCACCAACTCTATGACTATGACTTCCGCCTAATGGTGTAATAGTTGTTACTGCTCCAGTTCCATCAACAATAACTGAAAATGCTTGTTGTGGAATATATCCTCTACCGTTTGTTGTTGCTGGTACATTAGGATATGTACCTTGTGGTCGACCTGCCGCCGCCGCACTAATAGTATCAAATGTTAGAAAAGCTCTACCGGCATATTCTGCCGCAGTATTAATATCTGATTGGGCAATAGTAATTGAAATAGTATCTCCATTTTGTGCAGAGTTTCTTACACCACTTAAATGTCCTCTACCACCTGAAGCACTAGAATCACCTGGATCCATTAATCTAATTTCACTAATTCCAGCGGTACGTGTCTCTGTATATGTATTATCAACGTCAACACCTAGTCCTGATCCTGTTATAGTAAAGTTTGCATTAATGTAATCTTGTCCGCAATGACTATATCCTATAGCAAAAATATTATCTGCATTATTGTAAACTTCAGGAGCCGCCGCGCCGTAATATCTATTATTTGCTTTTGCAGTTATAGGTGTTTCACTTGCAAGTACACCAATTGCCGCTGACCCATATTTTCCGTATGAATTATTTCCATTACATCCTCTAATTTTTCCACCGTCAGTACATAGATATCCTATGTGACAATAGTATGAAAATACAGAAACAAGTTCTGCTCTAGCATCTGCAGAAAGCCATACACTAATACCATCATCAAGAAAGTTTGTCATATCATTAGCAAGAACTGTTTTAAGTCCGCCATTATGTAATGATCCGTCAAGTCTTAATCCAGTAACTGAACTACCAAATGAACTTATATTTTTTACATACGGTGATCGTTCTTTAATCCATACAGTTTCATCAGATGGTCCACCACCTGGATCGAATGCTATATAAGATCCGCCAGTTGGTCTTTGAGTTCCATAAGTATCTTTTCCGCTTAACGTTCCAGTTTTACCTTGCATTGTTAAACCTCTAATACCAGTAGTGTCTCTAAGTAAAAACATATCTGTTTGTTCATATCCTGATGCAGGTTTAACTATTACAGAACGTCTACCGTCACCATGAATTGTCATTCCTTTTGGAACTATAATAGGTAAAACTTCTTCATATACACCTGTTGAAACATAAATTGTTCCAGGAGCTCTGCTTGCCTCGTCTGCAAAAATATATTGACAACAATATTTTATTGTTTTAAATGGAGCACTAATACTGTTTCCACTTCCTATTGAATCTTTACCTGATGGAGATACAAAATAAACTTTGTCTACTTGTCCTAAACCTTCCCACGTACCAGTTCCTCCAACAACTTTAAGTGCTTCACCAGGAGAACCTATTGGAAGTCTTTCTGTATCAGTACCATTATGAGTTCTTAAATCACCTTTATATTGTAAAACGTTAGTTAAAGAACCTTGTATTAGTTTGTCCCAATAACTATTTGTTACATCTAAATTAGGTTCAACAAGTGTTGAATCATCTGCTTCGTGTCTTTGTTTACAAACCCAAGTAGTACTTTTATGTACAACAATATCACCTAGTACATAAATTGTACCTAGCGTATTAATCCATTCACCTCTATAATAATCTCCAGTATTAACAAGTTGCCAATACATTGGTACACTATTTGGATCTGTATTTTCTCCAGGATTGTAATAAGAACGATGTTCTGGATCTAATGAATCAGGTTCTTGGCCAGTGCTATCTCTAACAGAAATGTATACCCATCCGTAACGTCTAACAATATCACCTGTTCTATAGTCACTTGTGGTATCCCATTCGCCACGCATATTCCAACCAGTAGTTAATAACTCCCAGTCATATAATCCTTGTAAACTTTCTCCATCATAAAATACACCTGTAACACTTGGTTTTGCATTTTTATTATTTGTCATCGACGTATACGTGTATCCGCCATATTGTACAATGTCACCTGGTTGATAATCTACTTCTGCATCCCATACAGATTCAAAGCCCATTCCAGGCATCCATATATCAAATTTTGCTTCTGCAAAGTCTATTTCGGAAGTGTGATATTCTTTACAACGCCATAGTGTAGGTCCGTGTGTTACAATGTCACCTACTTTATAACGAACTCCAGTTGAATCATCTGCTCCTTGCCATGTTCCTTTATAATCAACACCGTCAATTACTTTTTCCCATTTAGCTTGGTCTGTTTCTAAACCTATAGTAAATGTTGCGGCAGATGTATGTCCTGTTATAGCTCTATAAACAATACCGCCATAACGTACAATATCATCTTTTTTGTATCTTATATTAATATTCCAATCTGTATTCCACGAGTCTCCGCGATATACAATTTTCCATTTAGCTTGATCAACTTCTAATCCACCGATTGTTGTTGAAGATGTATGTTCTGCTAAACATTGATAAACGTATCCACTATAACGTATAACGTCATCAATTCTATATTGAGTTAGTGGTAACCATTCGTTACGCCAATTAGGTGTTTTAGCATAAGCTATAAGTTTTGCTTCGTCGCCAACAATACTAGTTGCACCCGAAACGTGTTCAGTTAAAACTCTGTAAATAACACCACTATATTTTAATAAAGCATTTTTTACATATCTTGTATTTGCTAACCAGTCACCTGTCCATTCATAACCTTCAGTATGTAGTAACCATCTAGATTTTGGTGAATAATTTAAATCAGTTGTAAAAGTCGTTGAGTCAGAAGTATGGCCAATCATACAGAGATAGGTATTACCGTCAACTCGTACTATATCATCTTTAACGTATACCGTAGCTCCAGTCCAGGAGTCTTTCCATGTATATCTTATTCTTGCAATATTAAATTCAGCCATATTAGTATCCTGTTATAAACTGGTCCTCTTTAAATTCAGATGATGTTCCTGTTGCATAAGTGTATGGTGTATTAATTCTTAAAACAAATTCGCCTTCGTCGTTTATAAAGTAATAAATGTTTTTATCATCCCAACGCATTTGTTCGAAGTTTAAGTTATCATAAACTAAATTATGATTTGGGTTTCTTCCCTCAAAGAAATCTGCACCATCTTGAAAATCAGGAAAGTTATCAACTGTTCCACCTGGTTTGTTAATTGCTACTGCATCTGTTGGAGATGCTACATCAACTTTAGCTATAAACAATTGGCCATCATCATCTCTACGTAAAGCATAAAAATAACGTTCACCAGTTTGTCTTTGTAAGGGTTCTGAACCTACATAACTCATTATACAATCTCCACAAAACTAAAGATAACATCAACTGCGTCATCTTGATCTGCCTGGACAAATAAAGCATTGTCTCCAGGCAAAATTAATTTTTCGCCACCATTAATTGCTCGTAAACTGGCATTGGGGGCTATCATAACGTCCTTAACATAATATCCTTCAATACTAGTATCATCTTTAATTGTTATACTAACTCGTGTATTACCGTCTAATAGATTAGCAATACTTAAACCGATTCCAGTAGCCTTCGCCGCCGATGGCGCCATATAAACTTCTACAGGTACAGTTCCTACGTTTTTTACTATCTTATTTTTAAAAAATGTTGCCATCTATTTTATCCTAAACTTAATACAACTTGTAATGCAATATTTTCAGCATCTGTTGTTGATACAGAACCAGATGTTCCTGCAACTGATTCCCAAGTTACTGCGTTAAAAATCTCTAACCTACCATCTGTAGTGTTCCAGCGTGTCATTCCTAATACTGGACTTGGATGTCTTTCTGCTGATGTTCCTACTGGAAGTACAACTCCGTCAACCCCTACAATTTCTACATAACCAGTGCCTGTACTAGTAAATCTAGTAGCCGCACCGCTTACTGTGTTATTTATTTCACTTCCACTAATGTTGATATTGTCAATATTAACACCACCTGTACCGTTTGGTAGCAAGTTTAAATCTGTGTTTAAAGTAGTTGTACTAATAGTATTGCCATCAATTTGAATATCGTCTATGTTAAGTTTTGATACATTAAATTCTGTTGCTGTAATACTTGCAATTTCGGATCCTGCTGAATAAAATCTAATAATATTATCATTAGCACCTGGTGTTAATTCTGCTGTAATATACGTATCAGCATCTAAATCAAATACACCTGTTAATACAATCCAGTTACCATCATATCCTTCAAATCTGCTTGTAGTTGTATTATAACGTATCATACCTACTGCTGGTACAGAAGGTCTTTGAGCTGTTGTTCCTGACGGAATTCTAACACTTCCTGTAGTATTAATATCAACAATTCCACTCCCTGGCGTCATTGTAATATTACTAGAAGCTGTTTGAATAACGTTATTTTTTATAACAAAGTCATCAATAATAATGGCTCCTGCGCCATTAGTGCGTAATTCTAAGTTTGCGTTAGATACTGTATTTTGGATAGTACCTGTATCAATTTGAATATCATCAATATATGCACTAGAAACGTGCATACTATTCCAACGTTGTGTTGGTGTTCCTAAATTGTATTTTGCTGTTTCTGCCGGTTTAATATCACTGGTAATTCCAGCTATAATATTAATAGTATCAGTAGCTTCATCACCAAGTGTTACATTTCCTCCTACAGTAACATCTCCTATAGCTGTAACATTTCCTGTTACGTCTAAATTGCCAGTAATATTAGTATTTGCTTGAATATCAACTTCACCTGTTCCGTTAGGTATAATGTCAATATTTGAATTAGATACAGTCGTAGAAATTACGTTAGTATCGAATCTTAAATCATCTAGTTCGAAAGTTTTTAATGCAACAACTTTGTCTGTGCCAACAGTTGTAAGGTTTAATACGTTATCAACAGTATGAATTGTGTTACCAGAAATTCGTACATCTCCGATAAATGCTGTTCCTGTTGTAACAATGTCAGTTGATCTTGTGGTTCCGTTAATATCTAATGCGTATTGAGGATTAGCGGTTTTGATACCTACCCTAGTGTTATTAACATCCAGATAAAGTAAATCCGTCTCAAATGCTAAATCAACACCGTTTCTGATGAGATTTGCCTTTAGTAGCGGACCTGATATACGACCTACAGCCACTATTTTCTCCTAATACGGGGATCCTGTCCCTCTAACCTAGATTTCATTGCCGGTTAACCGCAGTATGTCCCACAGTACACAAGAGGTCTCTCTCCTCTTATTGGTCTTGTACTATGACACTTGTATTTATCGTTTTTGGAAATTATGCGAGTGCAATGGTATATATATTAACCAATTCTTCCATGTAGGTTTCAGTAATACCACCACCAACACCTGCGATGTTGGCCCATTCTGAACCGTCGTAAGTTTCCATGTAAGCTAGGTCAGTATTAAAACGTGTTTGTCCTATAATACCAGTTGGACGTTGTGCAGTTGATCCTCCGGGAATAACTGCTCCATGAACAGAATCAAAATGAACGTATCCAGTATTACCTGTTTTAGAAATTTTAAATGCGCCTTGGATTGTGTTATGTATAGTGCTTGTATCAAATTCAAAGTTAGCTATATTAACAGTTCCTGTTGCTGTTAATGTCATAGCCGCATTTGTAGTTGCTGTAGAAATAGTGTTACCATCTATCTCTACGTTATTTTGTGATATTAGTTTATTAGTTGTTAATGCATCACTAGATAATGTTGTATTTGTTACACCATTAGTAACAAAGCTAAAATCATTACCAGCATTTGCTAGTACATAAGTTTGTCTATCTTCACTCCATATACCTCTTAGAGGCGTATATGCAGTAGAAAATAATTCGAAGAAATTTGTAGTTGTGTTATACCTAACATCACGATTTAAGCTAGGTCGTTGTGCTTCTGTGCCGTCTGGTACGCTTAATGCCGATACAGAGCTTATTGTAATATTTGTACTACCTGGTTCAATTATTAAATCACCTGGCGATATAATATTATGTCCGTTAAATTCTAAATCCTCCATAACAACACCGCCTGTACCGCTGGCTCTAAGTGTTAGATTATTATTAAGTGTAGAAGTTGTTATAAAATCAGTATCTATTTCAATGTCGCCAATTTTTCCTTTACCTGTGGTTACATTGTTCCACTTTCTAGTTGGACTTCCTAGACTATGTAATCCTTGTGTAGTATGTGGTTTAAGGTCTTGTGAGAAATCAGCAAAATTTAAAGAAACAGTATCTGTTGGTTGGTCTCCTAAATTCATTGTACCGCCAACACTTATATCACCTGGAATAGTTATATTTCCAGTTGTATTAACATTACCATCAACTCTTGCTTTAGCGAAATTAACTGTACCTGTTCCATTAGGAGCAAATACAATATCAGAATTATCTAAACTTCCAATGTAGTTGTCATTAAATGTTATCTTATCAGTTTGTAATTCATCTGCGTGAATTATTCCTAAAGAATCTAGAATAATGTCGCCAGTGATAGAAGTAATACCTGTTGTATCAACTTTTAAATTTCCGCTAGTAAGTGTATCACCGCGGAACTCACTAGATTTAGTTTGACCGTAAATATCTAATTCTTGGCCTGGGGAAGATTTTCTAATACCAATTCTACCTGTTAAATGACCTATATATAATAAGTCAGTATCAAAGGCTAAATTGTCTTGAGTTCTTTTTAGATTTGCCGCTAATAGCGGACCTGAGATTCTTGCAACTTGTGCCATATAACTTCCCTCTACTTGTATTTATCGGAAGTTATTAAGTCCAGGGTCTACCTGTTACTAGTCCACCTGAGTTTGCGTTGTCTGTAAGTGTGTTGGAAGTTGTCCATACAGTAGGTAATTGCGAAAGTACAAGAGTGTCACGTCTTCCGCTTGCCGCACGGTTTGTTTTTGCTAAGGCTAATTTAGCATCTTGTCTAAGTTTCTTATTTGCTAGTGTTGAAATTCCGTTAGCCGCCATTAACTTCTCCTACTTGTCAAAGTTATGTAAAACTGTTACTGGTTTACCAGTTGGAACTGGTGTCCCAAATACTACGTACCAACCTGCGGTGTATGTTGGTGGATCTTGTTCTAGTACATAGTTTGTAGTTGCTAGTTGAAATACGTTTTCAATAAGAACTATAATATTTTGTGCCGCCGCTGGGACGTCGTTATATGTATCTTGATTTTCTAATGGGCCAAATTTTGTTTCAACATCGTCGCCGTTACCTAATGCTTGTTGAACAATATTTGCTGGTTCAAATCGTCTAATAGGCGCCCAACTGCCTGCTTGAAAAGATTCAAAAAGATCTTCATCAGTATTGTAACGAACTTGCCCATTTACTGATGCTGTTATATTTTGTGCCGTAGTTCCTTTCGGAATTATCATTTTATCAGTACTATCAACAGTTACTAAACCGTAAATATTTCTACGGATATCTTTGTTGCCGTAGATACCATGATTATGTGTGGATTGTTGTCTTAGATAACGCATTATACTTCCAAGTAGCTAACAGTAATGGCTAAATTCAAAGGTGCTTGAGAAACACTTGTAACTTTATCGCCAGCTTCTAAAATAATTTTTTCAGCATCAAATGTAAATGTTTCGCCACCTGGAACTGGAAGTTCTTTAACAACCATATTAGTGTTACTCTTAGGCTCAGTATCTTTTATAAAGTGTAAATCAAATGATGTGTCATTAGTACCCGCGGGGTTAAACCCTGCATGATTACAAACCATTATAGTTGTAATAGCATAAGATTTTCCAGATGGTACAGTTAGAATATCTTGATCTACTGCTGATAAAAGTTTTTGTGCTATTGCCATTTTTTCCTATCCTTAAAAGATCATACTCAACAGTAATGATCTATTTTTACTTAAAAGTTCATCTCTAACGTTACTACTATTTACATAAAATAAGCCAGTTTTGCCTATTCCAGGTGTTTTAACATATAATTTTATTCCATCTGATGGTGCAGTTGGATCTGTCGCAGGATCGTCTGGACTTGGTGTACTTAAAATCTGTAATTGATCATCAACAACAACTGAGCCAGTTCCTGGTGCTTGAAGAACTAAACTGCCTTGACTGTTAGTTGTTTCAATTGTGT
>Ga0310342_100000388_pt1 | contig 24306 bp, 21 predicted proteins | sample S15DNA20500_MG_FD_206155 | JGI IMG/M metagenome (GOLD analysis project Ga0310342, IMG submission 206155) | Marine microbial communities from station ALOHA, North Pacific Subtropical Gyre - S1503-DNA-20-500_MG | ecosystem: Environmental > Aquatic > Marine > Oceanic | place: Pacific Ocean: North...
CCGGTGATCGCCGGCCCCTGTAGTGTCGAAAGTGAAGAACAGATCTTTGACACGGCGCGGAAGGTGAAGGCCGCGGGCGCGACGGCCCTGCGAGGTGGTGCGTTCAAGCCACGCACCAATCCTTACTCCTTCCAGGGCATGGGGAAAGAGGGCCTCCAACTGTTGGCCGCCGCGCGGGAAGAAACGGGATTGGCCGTGGTCACCGAAGTGCTGACCCCGTCCGAAGTCGACCTGGTGGTCAAATACGCCGATTGCCTGCAGATCGGTACACGCAATTGCCAGAACTTCAAACTGCTCGAAGCGTGCGGCAAGCAGCCCAAGCCGGTCCTGATCAAGCGTGGCATGTCCATGACGATCGACGAGTACCTGCAGGCCACCGAGTACATCCTCTCCGAGGGCAACGAGAACGTGATCCTGTGCGAGCGAGGAATTCGCACGTTCGAGGACCACACGCGCAACACGCTGAGCCTTTCGGTCGTACCGGAATTGCACCATCGTAGCCATCTGCCCGTCGTAATCGATCCGTCCCAGGGGACAGGTTACGCCCGCCTCGTTCCCGACATGTGCCGGGCCGCGGTGGCCTGTGGAGCGGATGGACTGATCATCGAAGTGCATCCCGATCCGCAGCACGCCATGACCGACGGAGCCCAATCGATCACGCCCGAGATGCTTGCTGATCTGGTGCAGTCGCTGCGGCGCATCGCCAATGCTGTCGATCGGGAGGTTTGACGGTGGTCGAGTGGATCCTCACCGCCGTCGGTCCCGACCGCACCGGGCTCGTCGATGAACTGGCGGCGGCCTTGCACAAAGTCGGGGCCAATATCGCCGATTCTCGCATGGTGAATCTGCGTGGGCAGTTTGCCCTGATCGTCCTGATCGAGGCGCCGAAGGCCGCGGGCGAAGCGCTTCGCTCGGCCGTGACGACCTGGGGCCAGCGTGTCGGTTTGTCAGTGACTCTCAGCGGCGTCGAGGGCGACCCAGAGACGCGGGGGGCAGGGGTGCCCTATCGTCTCCGCACCTACGCGATGGATCAGCCCGGTATTGTCCACCGCATTACGCACCTTCTGCACGGCGAAAGCATCAACATCGAGGAACTGCAGACACGCCTTCAGCCTGGATCAGTCACAGGAACACCGCTGTTCACGATGGAGTTGCTGATGACCGTCCCGTCCACGGTCCAGGTGGCCGAACTGCGTGCGGCGCTGGGAAAGCTCTGCGATACGCTTAACTGCGATCTCGATATGGATCCGGCGTAGGTGTGCCAGTGCCGGGCGGTGAGGACCTGTTCCGGATGAGTGTTGACGGTGCATGTCGCCGCGACCATTTGGCCATGCGTGGTACGGCCAAGTGAATAAGGAACGATCGAGCATGTCGGATCAGGTTGTCCGTCTCAACGTCGATGACTTCGACGACACGATGGCGATGATGGCCAGGGCGTTTGACGAATGGGGGAAACATGACTTTCCCCGGATGTACCCGGCGCTGTACCGCCCGACAGCGGAAGTGATGTCACGGCATCTCGCGGTGCGCCGCGACGGTCGGGTGGCCGCCGCCGCCGGCGTCATGCCGATCATGATGCATGTCGACGGCGTGGACCTATCGGTGGCCGGTATCGCCGGGGTTGCCACGGACCCGCTGTACCGCGGCCAGGGCATGATGCGGCACATCATGGAAGCCGCCGTCGACGCCGTTCGCCACGAAGATTTCGCGATTTCCTATCTCGGTGGTCACCGCCAGCGCTACGGCCGCTACGGCTGGGAGGTTGCCGGGACCGACGTGAAAATGCAGTTCGACGTGAAGAACATTGCATCGGTGGAGGCCGAAGGCGTTCAGATCGTGCCCCTGCCCGACGTTGGCCAAGTCCTGGATGCCGCCCGCCGCCTTCATGACGCGAAGTCCGTCCATTGCCGCCGCTCCGCCGTTGGTTTCCACCCCATGCTCTGCAACTGGGAGCAGGTGCCCCACGTGGCGACCGATGCAACGGGGCGTGTTATTGGCTACCTGTCGTCCGACACGGCTGGGTCCACCGTCAATGAACTGGTTGGCGTCGATGTGGAAAGCACCGTCCGCGTCTTGGCGACGTGGGTCCGTCGCCAGGCGGGTCGCGTCACGCTCTGGGTTGATTGCTACGCCCCGCTGCTAGCACGGCGGCTCGGCGAATTGGCGCAGGTCACCACGCTCAACGCTTCGGGGAACTGGCAGATCTTCGACTGGCTGCGGACGGTCGGCGCTTTCTGGCGGCTGCGCTGCCGGGAGGTGGAACTGCCGTTGGGATCGGTCGTGTTGGGCATCCACGGTCGGCGGAGGAACTTGAAACTGAGCCTGTCAGACGGCGTGGCCACCTGCGCGGAGACCGATGGCCCCGCCGACGTGACGACGGACGCCGCGACGATGACCCGCCTTCTCTTCGGGCCGACGGATCCGGGGCGGGTCATGCCGTTGCCGGCGCGGGCCGCGCTGCTTCATGCCTGGTGCCCGATGCCGCTGGCGCTTCCGGGCCCGGATCGGGTCTAGAAAATGCTGAATGCCGGGTGATGAATACGCAGTTCTCAATGGCCGATGTGTGGTTCCCAGTCGTGACCCGTGTTCTTCTCTGCGTCGTCGCCTGCGTTACAGAGAAGCCACCACGTCCACGATGCCCATCAGCCCGAGCAACAGGCTGGTGCACCCGTTCAGCGTGAAGAAGGCCAGCGTGATATGGCGAGTACCGGAGCGCCAGATGAGCCAGTGCTGCGCGAACAGCAGGAGACAGACCAGTCCCGTGCCCACCGCGAAGGCGGTCCCGAGCCTCGGGCTGTCCAGGTTGAGCAGCACCAGCGCCGCCACGGCGACGACATGCAGTGATGCGCCTGCCAGCAACGCGGGCCGTTCGCCAAGAAATGCCGGCAGGGAATGAATGCCCTGGTGCCGATCATGTTCAACATCCTGCATCGCGTAGATCACGTCCATGCCAGCGATCCAGCCGGTGACCATCACGGCAAGCAGGTAGGGGCCGATCGTACCCATCAGGGTCGGGTCGATGGCCAGCGTGGCGGCCAGCGGGCTAAGGGCCAGCGCGGTTCCGAGAAACAGGTGGCAGGCCCAGGTGAAACGTTTCGTGTAGCTGTAAAGCGCCAGCCATGCCAGCACCACGGGTCCCATCGTGAGGGGCCAAGGGTTGTTGTCGAGGATCCAGAATCCGGCCGCTGCAGCCATCAGCGCACCGCCACTGATCACGGCGACGGCGAACATGAACGATGCGGAGACCTGCCCGCTGGGAATGGCCCGCCGTGCCGTGCGGGGATTCTCGGCGTCGATATGCCTGTCGGCCCAGCGATTGACCACCATCGCAAAGGTACGGCCCGCGACCATGCATGCCACGATCAGGGCCAGGTGTACGGGGCCCGGCCAGTGGCCCGTAGCGGCTGAGGCCATGAACGTGGCCAGCAGTGCGAAGGGCATCGCAAAGACCGTGTGGCTCAACTTGATGTCCCGAGCAACGAGATCTAGGCGGCGCACGATCGATATTTCCGCCGGCAACGTGGCTCCCATGGGGTCCACTTTACCGACTTTTGTTCCGAGGCCGACGTGCATGGCTGGGAAAGGGAAAGGCAACGGCGGTCACGTGTCCAGCGGGCGGGGTCCTTCCACCTTTCCCGTCCAGCGCACGGCCAGGTCGTGCTCGATGTCGAATAGGTCCAGCACCCTCCCTACCACGAAGTCGATCAGGTCGTTGATGCCCTGCGGCATCAGATAGAAAGCGGGGCTGGCAGGAAAGATAATTGCGCCAGCTTGCGTCGCCGCCTCCATGTTGCGGATGTCGGTCAGCGCGAGCGGCGCTTCGCGGTGCACAAGGACAAGGCGGCGACGCTGCTTCAACGTCACGGCCGCGGCCCGGTGGACGAGGTTCTGCTGGATCCCGCCGGCCACCGCGGCAAGCGTATTGGAGGAACAGGGGACGATGACCATGCCAGCGCAGGCGAAGGAACCGCTGGCGATGGTTGCGCCCACGTCCCGAACGTTGTGCAGGTGAAGGCGATCGGGCGTGGCCGGGGCCATTGGCGGGTCGTTGATGCCCTCGATACCCAGTTCATCATGCAACAGGCGTTGGCCCAGTGGTGACACGACGACGTGCACCTCGACGCCGGTGGTGAGCAGGACTTCGATCATACGCCTGGCATAGATCGCACCGCTGGCGCCGGTAACGGCCACGATGATGCGTTGAGGTCCGGGAGAAGTCATGGGGATTGTCCTTCTTCCGCGTCTTCGATGCGAAAAGTCAGGTCGATTTCATCGTCGCGGAGATCGATTGCAAGGAGGCGCATCATGCGGCGACGGGATCGATCTCCGAGGTAGGGGATGCGAGGATCCTGCGGTTCACCGTTGGTCATGCGGGTCACGTCGTCGAGCAGGGCCCGGCGTTGCGGCGAGGTGTGTTGGCCGAACAGTTCTTCAACGAACGACAGCGGCACGGGCAGCCGTCCCCAGCGAATCGATTGGCGCTCAATGCGAAGCAGGCCGTCGGCCATGATTTCGATGTCCAGCGTTGTGCTGATCACCTTGCGCATTTGCGGCGCGTCCAGCAACGCGCTGATGACCATTTCCCCGTCGTCCACATGGATCGTCGGTCGGCTGAGATGGCTGGGCATCATGACGCCGCGATTGGCCAGCCATTGGTCCAGTTTTGTGGTCAACCACGCGTTCGCCTCATCGAGGGTCATGTGCACCCGCCGCAACGACGGATCTTCCGCCACCGTGTCGACCGCCTTTGCCGCTTGGCCGGGCAGGGGGCCCTGGTAGCTTTGCAGTTTGAGCACCTGGGATTCGACGTGGTTGGCCATCGCCACCAGATCCTCCTCCCGCGAGGTCTCGATGAAGGCTCTGCGGTGTTGCCAATGTTCCGGGTCGGAGCGGAACAGCCAGTAGCCGCGTCCCGCCACGCCCAGGAACGCCACGGCCAGGGCAAGAACGATCCAGCGCTTTAGCAGTCGTCGCGGAAGGTCACACATGGGGGATCGGTCGGTCGTTCATTTGCAGGAGAAGCAGGGTCGCGTCTCCGTCGGTGTCGTGGTCGAAACGGTGGCCGGTGGGCCCGGATCCGGTCGGCAACGTCTAACGCAATGCCAGACGTAGCCAAGTGGTCAGTGTCCCGCGCGGGCCAGAGCCCTGGCCGCGTCGCCCAGGCGTTGGTGCAGGATCTCGTGGGTGTCGATGCCCTTCAGGCACCGTTCCAACGCCAAGAGCCGTTCCACTTCGGGAAGGTCGGCGGCAACGGCCGCCAGTGCCGTATCGCCCAGCGACTCGGCGGTTTCCACGAACCAGTCGGCGGCGCTGCATGCCGTGCCATCCGTCGATACGCCGCCGGCGCCCGGCGGGTTTGGGGTCTCGGTCGATCCGGGGGCGATCCAGCGATGGACCCACGCGGCGGGCGGCGCCGGTCTTGTGACGTTTACCGAGGGACCGCGAAACGTGGAGCAATGCCATTGTTCGCCCGTCGGGTCGGGGACGGCGTAGAGTACTTCCACGCAGTGGCCGCCCCGGCGGGCTGCATCGAAGAGTCGCTCGGCGTCGTCGGCGGTATGCGGCGAGGTGACCACCATGCAGCCGGGGGCGCGATCCTTCAGCCATGTCACTGGCGGGGCGGTCAGGCCGTGGGTGCCGAGGCGAATCGTGCCGTCGGCCGCCAGCATGCGGCGTTGCCGCCGAGCTTCCTGCAGCGGGAGGAGGATGCGGGCGTAATCGGACCAGTGATCGTTGTCACGGGCCAGCGCCAGTGCGTCGAGGCAGGCGGCCTCGCACCCGGTGTAATCCATGTCCTGGAGGGCGGCGCTGGCCAGTTCCATGGTGGCGTTCAGATCATCGGCCATGCGTTCATGATACGAACGCGCGGTAGATGGCGCGGAGGGCCCGGTCGAAATCCGAGGCCGCGACGCCGACGATGATGTTCATCTCGCTCGACCCCTGGTCGATCATCCGGATGTTCACCTTGTCTGTCGCCAGTGCCCCGAACAACTTGGCGGCCATGCCCGGTTGTTGTGCCATGCCGCGTCCGACGGTGGCGACCAGGGCCATGTGGGGATGGATCTCCAGGGCGTCTGGTTGGCAGACACGCTGGATATCATCGAGAACGGCCTCGGTCTTGCCTTCCAGTTCCGCGTCGGCCAGCACCACGCTCATGGTGTCGATCCCCGTGGGCGTGTGTTCGTAGCTGATACCGTGCGACTCCAAGACACCGAGGAGGCGACGCCCGAACCCGATCTCACGATTCATCAAGGCTTTTTCCAGCGCGATGACGGTGAAATCGCGGCGGCCGGCGATGCCGCTGATTTGAGTGGGTCCTTCCGGTGCGTTGGCATGGGGCACGATCGTGGTGCCCGGCGCCTCGGGCTCATTGGTGTTGCGGATGTTGACGTGGATGCCCGCCTGCCGCGCCGGGAAGATCGCTTCGTCGTGCAGCACGGTGGCGCCCATGTAGGCCAGTTCGCGCAGCTCGCGATAGGTCAGCACGTCGATTGTGCGCGGATTCTCGACGACCGAGGGATCGGACATGAGCAGGCCGCAGACATCAGTCCAGTTCTCGTAAAGGTCGGCGCTGGCCCCGCGGGCGACCAACGCGCCGCTGATGTCCGAACCACCGCGGGAGAAGGTCTGGATGCGCCCGTCCGGCATGCTGCCGTAGAACCCGGGCACAACGGCTCGTTCGTGGCGAGCCAGTTCGTGCGACAGCGCCGCCTGTGTGCGGTCGGAGTCCAACGTGCCTTCTTCGTCGAAATGCACGACTTCGGCGGCGTCGATGAAGGTGGCGCCGATCATGTCGGCGGTCAGGAGCCCGCACAGGTACTCGCCGCGGCTGGCCGCGTAGGCCCGTGCGTGCTTGGTGTCGTGCGATGCACCGGTATCGCCCGGGTGGGTTGCGCCCCGCGCAATATCCTCGGCCACGGCGTCGAGGTGCCCGCTGATATCGACGCCTAGTTTCAGGTCACCGGCGATTTCCAGGTAGCGGCTTCGGACGCGGTCGAACACTTCGTCGAACACGATCCCCTGGCGGGCGTGGTCGTGGCAGAGATAGAGCAGGTCCGTGACTTTCTGGTCGCTCTTGGACCGCTTGCCCGGCGCCGACGGGACGACATAGCGGCGCCTGGGATCGTCGTTGACGATCTTGAGAACCTTGCGCAATTGCCCGCTGTCCGCCAGCGAACTGCCACCGAACTTGCAAACTTTTACCGTCACGACGCAGGGACTCCGGATAAGGCGAAAATAGCACCGCCTGGAAGCGACGCGAATCCCAAAGTGTAACGGGTCGAGACGGTTAGAGGATCCGGGGCCAGAGGTGGCGGGCAGCGGCAAGCACCGTCGAGCGAGGTGGCCGGTGTTAAGGTGCCCTTCGGCACCGCACCCACCGTGGACGTCGGGAACCCTCCCTCGACCTGGGTGCACTGGCCGCCAGACGACCTTCGCACATGCCACATTGATTTAAATGGTGGGGTTTCGTCGGACACTGATTTGAAGGGTCTTCGCCCTTTTCCGGGGGCCACCGCCCCTCCGGTGCCATTCGACAGCGCCGGCCCGAGCGATATACTGACCGCGCTGCACCGTGGCAGACCCCGCCGCGGCGCCGCACGCGGGCGTGGCGGAACTGGCAGACGCGCCAGGTTGAGGGCCTGGTGGGGTTAATTACCCCGTGGAGGTTCGAATCCTCTCGCCCGCATTGTGACGGCAAAGGTTTGCGTCAAACTTATTTCGTGCATTTCTGCAACCGATTGATCCGGGATCCACGGATAAGGCGGCTTGGGTAGTCTCAAGCTCGTCGCGAACGCCCGTTGCGACGGGTGGTTGTCAAATACCGATCGTTGGAGGGAAGGGAAAAGTAAAGGGTCGCTAAGTAGACGAGAAGTCGAGGACCGAGTCATGTGTTGTGGACGCGTAAGAATCAGGGTGAACGATCAACCGGGGAAACCGATGGTATTGACAATATGAGCCTCTCATTGTCCCTCATGCTCAGCCCCGAGCCAGGCACGCTCATTGAGCGTGCGGCCGAGGATCTAAGTGACTACGTATCAAGTCTCTTCGGCGTCACGGCGCAGGTCGCGCCGTCAGGTGACCAGGCCGGTCGGCGCCTGGTGGTCGGGACGATTCACGATCCCCATGTGCGCCAGGCGTGCGCAGACTTGCCCAAACTTTCCGAGCAGGGTTGACCTGCCCGCGTGATATTTCTGACTTCTCGCTCACAACGCATTACCCGGCATCTTCAATGTTTCCTTCTTTACCACCCCATCGCATAGCCGATGTTTCCTTTCGCTGAAACGGCGGCTTCGAGCAGGCCACGCATCGGATCGAAGCGAATGCCCATGACCTTGCCGTGTGACCAGCCGGCGACGCTCTTGACGTCATGACCGCGCTCACGAAGTTCGGCCAACGCCTTTCGCGGTATTCGGCGTTCGGCGATGACCTGTCCGGGGCAGGCGTTGCGCGGGTAGAAGGATGAGGGGAAGTGCGTGGAGTGAATGCTGGGTGCGTCCAATGCCGCCTGCAGGGGCATTTTAAATTCGACGCAGTTCAAGTAGAACTGCAGCGTCCACTGGTCCTGGCAGTCCCCGCCCGGGGTGCCGAAAACCATGTGCGGTTCACCGTCGCGCGTGACCAGCGTGGGAGTCAGCGTGGCCCGCGGTCGCTTGCCCGGGGCCAGGGCGTTGGGGCGATTGGGATTCAGATAGAACATCTGGCCACGCGTTCCCAACGGAAAGCCGAGCCCCTCGATGACCGGCGAGGTACCCAGCCAGCCACCGCTGGGCGTGGCAGCCACCATGTTGCCGGCGCTGTCGGCGGCATCGAGGTGCGTGGTGTCGCCCAAATGCGCGTGCGTCTGTCCCAGGTCCGTCACGGTGCGAGGCGCCACCTGCAGGGCTCGCCGGTTGTCGCCGGCGACATCGCCGGTGTCGAACGCGGGCAGCCCATGTCCGCCGTCGCCGGGCCGCATGGTCATGGATGATTTTTCGCCCACCAGATCGCGGCGTTGTCGGGCGTAATCCTTGGACAGCAGTACATCGAGGGGCACATCGTCGAAATCGGGATCGCCGTAATATGCTTCCCGATCGGCGTACGCGAGTTTGGCGCATTCCACCAGGGTATGAAGGTATTCGCCGCTGTTGTGGCGCATGCCCGCAAGGTCGAAACCTTCCAGCAGGTTCAGTTGTTGCAGGAAGACGGGGCCCTGTGTCCACGAAGGGCACTTGTGCACTTCATGGCCCCGGTAGGTCGCGGTGGACGGCATCTCGGCGCGGGCTCGCCATTGGGCCAGATCTTCCACGGTGAGCATGCCGCGATGTGCCTGCCCCGAGGCATCGACGACCGGGTTCTCCTGCGCGAACGTGACCATGCGGTCTGCGATCGGTCCGGTGTAGAAGGCGGCACCGGCGGCCTCGATCCCGGCCACGCGACCGCGCGATGCGGCCTGCGCCTCGGCGGCACACATCGTCTCGAGAGTGGCGGCCCAGTCGGGATTGCGTACCAGGTCGCCGACCCGCGGCAATTGGCCGTTGGGAAAGTAGACCCGTCCCGTCGTGGGGTACGTCTCGGTGTATTTGCAGAAGTTGCTTCGAAGCGATTCGTGTAACCCCTCGTAGAGGGGAAAACCGCGCTCCGCCAGTTCGATGGCCGGCTGTAGCACCTGCCCGTACGACATGGTTCCGAAACGGGCCAGCGCCAGCGTCCAGGTTCCCACAACCGCAGGGACACAGGCGGGAAGGTAACCGTCGCCGGGAATCAGGTCGATGCCCTGTTCACGGTACCAGTCGATTGTCAGTGCCGCCGGCGAGGTGCCCATGCCGCTGATCGCATAGGGCTTCTTCTCGGCGGCGGAATAGATCAACGTGGGCACCTCGCCGCCGATTCCGTTGCTCTGCGGCTCCAGCAGGTTGACGCAGAAGCACATGGCGGCGGCGGCGTCGATGGCGTTGCCGCCATGGTGCATGATGCGAAAGCCGGCTGCCGTGGCCAGGTAGTGGCCGGACGTCACGACGCCCTCGCGCCCCAGGATGACCGGACGGGTGGTGAAGGTTGTCATGGAAACGATGGTAGGGGCGCTGGCAACAAAATGACAAGGGGGTGGACATGAAGCGTTGGGAATTCAGCGGTATAGGCCGTCGCGTGACGGCCGGCTTGCCTCGGGATGCGGCCGGTTGAGGTTTTGTACGTTCCGGCCTCGTTTCCATGGAATTTGTCCGATGAGAAGCTCTGCCAGGACAGGGTCCTGCTCGCCACCATCACCGGCGAGATGATTTCACCGCCGCGGCCCATCGCCTCATCGTTACACTGCGAACTTGCGCGTCTCCGTCGTGACCCATTGATTCCACGGATCGTTTTCCATGATCGAACCGGCGAAAGTTGCCGCGTGTGCCGCCCGTGCCGGGGGTGCCGTCTTGATGGAGCGTTTTGGCCACGTGTGTGAGCGCGAGAAGTCGCCCCGCCACTTCGTCACCGATGCCGACGTGGCGTCGGAACAGGCGATCATCGCCGAGATCGAACGTTATTTTCCCGACCACGGTATCGTGGGCGAGGAGACACGCCGTGACCAGGCGGCGTCGGACCGCGACGTTTGGATCGTGGACCCGCTCGACGCGACCAACAACTACGCGTTCGGCATTCCCCACTTCTGTGTGTCGATTGCCTACGCCCGGTCAGGGCAGGTGGAGGTGGCGCATATCTTGGACCCGGTGACCGGTGATGTATTCACGGCGCGGCGTGGGGATGGTGCCTGCCTCAACGGCATGGCCATCCGAGTCGCCAATCGGGCGGATCCTTCCGCATGGATGGTGGCCACGGGTTTTTCCTACGAGCGTGACGGCACCATGCAGCAGACGCTGGCGACGATCGGGCGACTCTTCGACCATGATGTCCGTGGTATCCGGAGGATGGGGTCGGCTGCCCTTGACTTGGCCTGGGTGGCCTGCGGCCGCTTCGATGCCTTCTTCGAGTACCGGTTGTCACCGTGGGATTACGCCGCCGGCTGGCTCCTGGTGGAAGAGGCGGGTGGTGCCTGCCGGGACAGGGCTGGCCGACCGATGTCGCTGGCCTCCGAAAGCATCATCGCTGCCGGGACGGCGTCCATCGATCGTGCGGTCGAAATGACGTCCTGGCGTGTTGCTGGCGATTTGCCCGAAGCGACGCCGACGGTACCATGAGTCGCCCCGCCCCGGCCGCCACGTGGGCTTGGCGATCCGCGTGATGCCGGGCCGTGCAGCGTCGGATTAAGGGTGTGACCGTTTCCCGCCGCGTCCCTGCCGAATCACCATGGCCGTACCTGTATCTCAGATGGTGACTGTCGCCACTTACGTGTTGCGGCAGCGACTGAAACGGCGGCGACGCTACCCGCTGGTGCTCATGCTTGAGCCGCTGTTTCGGTGCAACCTGGCCTGCGCAGGGTGCGGCAAGATCCAGTACCCCGCCCACATCCTCAAGAAGAACCTCACCGTCGACCAGTGCCTCCAGGCCGTCGACGATTGCGGTGCCCCGATGGTGTCGATTCCGGGGGGCGAGCCGCTGATGTATCCCCACATCGGCGCGTTGGTGGAACGTCTCATCGAACGCGGGAAATACATCTATCTCTGTACAAACGCGATCCTCCTCAAGCAGCGGCTGGAGGAGGGGTTGTTCAAGCCCGACAAGCACCTCACCTTCAGCGTCCACATGGACGGTACGGAGGAGTCGCACGATTTTGCGGTCTGCCGCGAAGGCGTCTTTGGTATCGCGGTCGAGGCCATTCGTGAAGCGATCGGGCGCGGCTTCCGCGTGACGACCAACACGACGCTGTTCGACGGGGCTGATCCGGTCGAGGTACGGCGTTTCTTCGACGAGATGATGGGTCTGGGTGTTGAGGGCATGACTGTTTCGCCGGGCTACGCCTATCCCAAGGCGCCCGACCAGGCATCGTTCCTGCATGAGCGCCGGAAGACCCAGGAGTTCTTTGGCCTGGCGTTGTCGAACCGTGATCGCCGCTGGCGGTTCAACCATTCCCCGCTCTTTCTTGAGTACCTGATGGGAACGCGAGACTTCGAGTGCACGCCCTGGGGCAACCCGACCTACAACCTGTTCGGGTGGCAGAAACCTTGTTACCTTTTGCAGGACGGCTACGTCGATACGTTCGATGAACTGATCGACACCACCGACTGGAGTGACTACGGGCATGCCAGCGGCAATCCTGCCTGCCAGCAATGCATGGTGCACAGCGGCCATGAAGCCACCGCCGTGCATCAGACCTTCTCCAGCTTCGGCGGCCTCTGGGGCACGATCAAGGCCTCGATTTTCAACCGGTATGCCAACCCGGGCGCGATACGCCGGCTCAAGGAGCTGGAAGAAAAGCGTCCTCAAAACGGCGATGTTTCCCTGAACGTCATCGCCACGGGAGCGGCGTGATGCCCAAGTTCTCCTTTAGCAACGTGGCCTGTCCCGATTGGTCCCTCGACCAGGTCGTCGAGCGGGCCGCTGCATGGGGCTACGACGGCATCGAGTTGCGGACTCTTGGCGCGGAGGTCGAAGGCCTGGCCAGTGAACCCGCGCGCCTCGCCGCCGATCACATCCGTAACCTTTTGGACGCGAACGGGCTGGCGCCGGCTTGCGTGAGTACCTCGGTGGCGCTGCACCACCGTGAGCAATCGGCGGCGTTCTACGCCCGCCAGTCGGCGCTGGCCGCCATCAAGCTGGCATCCGACATCGGGTGCGGGCAGATTCGCGTTTTCGGCAACGAGGTCGCGCCGGGCCAGAATCGCCAGGCGGCGTTGCAGAAGGTGGCCTCGTCCGTCGGCCATCTCCTTGAAGCGGCGAGCCGGCACGGCGTTGAAGTACTGTTCGAAAACGCCGGATCCTTCAACCGGGCCAAGGAGTGGTGGTGGTTGATGAACATGGTCGGACATCCGCTGGTCGGCATGTGCTGGAATGTGGCCAACGCCGCAGCAAGCGGTGAGCCGGCAAGCATCTCGGTGCCCTGTCTCAACACCCGTATCCGTCTTGCCAAGGTGAAGGACACCCGCGTGGGTGAAGGCAGTGGTTTCGTGCCGCTGGGTGAGGGGACGGTTGGCGTGGAGTCCTTCGTCAAGCGGCTCATGGGAATCGGCTACCCGGGTTATGTCTCGGTGGAGTGGGACCGGCTCTGGTTCCCCTCACTGGCCGACGCCGATATCGTGCTGCCCGACGCGTTGCAACGCCTCAAGGCATGGACCGAAGAGGATGGCGACGTGAAGAAAAAGGGATTTGGTGACGCCGAACCGATGAACAAGGAGCTTCGCAAGCTTCTCGATACCACGCAGAAGAACCGGGAAGCTGCCGCGGAAGCCGCTTCCTGAGATCGCCGTGCTGCTGCTCTCCGCCCGCTTCAGGGGCGAACCCCTATAATGCGACAGCGTTGAGGCTCCCTCAGTGGCGATGGCGGTGGATAGGCCGTTCCAGCGGAGTCACGCAGACGCTGTTCGGAAAGGGATGAAAGTCGGCTCGGACCGCATCGCCCACCGTGCAGGACGGTGTGGCATCGATGCGGTTGGCGGCACGACGATAGTTATAGACGGGGCGTCGACCCGCGCGGGTGACGCGGCCTGACACGGGAGTGTGATGACGATGGTCCAGCCCAGTTGGCGTAAGGTTCTGTCGGAGCAGATGCCTCCGGAACTCGCGCGGGAGATCGACGAGTTCGAACAGCAGATGGCGCTGCGGCGGCGAGGGACCTTGGACGAAAAGATCTTCGCCGAGACGCGACTCCGGCGGGGTGCCTACGGCCAGCGTTACGACAACGGCCACCGGAACGATGGCATCGCGGATCGCACGCTCGATTATTCTTCGGACAACGCGACGAAGGGGCCGGAGACGCTGTGGGATGCGCCGGGCATGCAGCGCATCAAGATCCCCTTCGGTGGCTTGACTCCCGATCAACTAGATGTGCTGGCGGATCTGGCCGACGAATATTCGGACGCGATTCTACACGTCACGACGCGGCAGGATTTCCAGCTTCACTTCATTCACATCGACGACACGCCGGACCTGATGCGCCGCCTCGCCGCCGTGGGCATCACGACGCGGGAGGCGTGCGGCAACTCGGTGCGGAATGTGACTGCGTGCCCGATCGCCGGCGTATGTCGTGACGAGACATTCGACGTCACGCCTTACGCCGATGCCTTGACCGAGTTCCTGTTGGGGCATCCTGACTGCCAGGACTTCGGTCGGAAGTTCAAGGTTGCCTTTTCCGGGTGCCATGACCAGGCGTGTGGTCTCACGAACATGCACGACCTGGGCTTTATCGCCGCCACACGTACGGTCGACGGCAAGCAGCAGCGAGGCTTCCGCGCTTTCGTGGGCGGCGGCCTCGGGGCCGTGCCCCACCAGGCAAAGCTCTTCGACGCGTTTCTTCCGGTCGAAGAACTTCTTCCCATGGCCCAGGCCATTGCACGGGTCTTCGCTCGGCTGGGCGAAAAGAAGAACCGAAACCGGGCCCGAATCAAGTTCCTCGTGGCGAAACTCGGCATCGATGAGTTCATGAGACTGGTGGGGGAAGAGCGAAAGATCATGCCCGCCGATCCCCGCTGGACGCGGTTCCTCGGTCGTGTACCGGAACATTCGGAAAAACCTCTGAAAGAGGGTGCTTCGCTCAACGGCGCAGCGTTGCCGGAGGGGTTCGAAGCCTGGCGGGCCACGAACGTGCAGGCGCAACGACAGGCGGGTTATGCCGTGGCGACGATTGCCCTGCCACTGGGCGACCTGTCTTCGACCCAGGCCCGCGGCTTGGGCGATCTGGCCCGCGCCTTTTGTGGTGATCACCTCCGCACCACCGTGGAGCAGAACATCGTCATGCGCTGGGTGAGCCAGCGCGATCTGATTGACCTCTACCGGCGGCTGGTCGACATCGGTCTGGGCAGTCCCGGGGCCGGATCGATCGTGGATGTGACAGCCTGCCCCGGCACCGACACGTGCAAACTAGGTATCGCTTCGTCACGCGGACTGGCCGCCGAACTACGACAGCGTCTCGGTGCCAAGAGTGCATCGTTGGACGAAGCGGTGAAGGACTTGCGCATCAAGATCAGTGGCTGCTTCAACTCCTGTGGGCAACATCACGTGGCGGACCTGGGCTTCTACGGAAACAGTCGCAAAGTCGGTGGTTACACGGTGCCGCATTTCCAGGTCGTCATCGGCGGCATGTGGCAACAGAACGCCGGGGCCTACGGCCTGGCGGTCGGGGCGGTACCGTCGAAACGCATCCCCGAGGTCGTGGACCTGGTGACCGACTGGTACGTGGCGGAACGGTCGCCCGGCGAAACGTTTCACCAGTTCATGGCACGCGTCGGCAAGCGGGCCGTGCGTGAGCAACTGGAACCGTTGATGAAGGTTCCATCACATGACGAGGATGCTTCGCTCTACACCGATTGGGCCGATGCCCGGGAATTCACGATCGGTGACATGGGTGTCGGGGAGTGCGCCGGCGAGGTTGTGTCGCTGTTCGCCTTCGAGATGTCCGGCGTCGAACGTGAGGCTTTCGAGGCGCAGTTGGCCCTGGAAGACGGTGACTACGCCCAGGCCGATCGGCGGGCGTACGCGGCCATGCTTCAGGCGGCCCGGGCGCTGGTGAAGACGCAATGGCTGGACGTGCCGGATGATCCCGGTGTCATCGTCGAAGAGTTTCGCAAGCGTTTCTTTGAAACCGAATTGTTCTTCGATCGCTTTGCCAAGGGAAAGTTCGCGCAGTATCTCTTCGCCCGCCATGCGGAGGACACGGCGGACATCGCGGACGAGGACGGCGCACGGCGTCTGGTCGAGGAAACCCAGTTGTTCATTGAGGCCACCCATGCGTGCGAGTCGCGGCTCGCCGCATCGGCGCCGTCATCACCCGATTGACCACGGTTGCGCCCTGAGACGCAATGCCACGATCAGGTTCGAATCCATGGATCTACAGCGTATTTCGGTCAAGCTCGATACGGCAAGCGGCGCGATTCCCCAGTACACCGCGTTCACGGCCGTTTTCCACGATTGGATCCAGCGCGATGTCCTTCCGGGCATGACGTGTATCGATGTCGCCGACTACTCGCATGTTTCCCACGGGCCCGGCATGCTCTTGGTGGCCCACGAGGGCCATTACGCCATGGAGAAGGGTGAGAAGCCGGGGCTTCGTTACGCCAACAAGCGAGGGGCCGAGGGATCGGTGGCCGACCGCTTCCGATCTGCGCTGGGGCGGTTGGTGCACGCCGCCACCCTGATCGAACAGACGTCGGCATTGAAGCCGGCAGTGAAATTCGACCCGTCTCGCGTTCGGTTCGTGGTGGAAGATCGCCTGCTGGCTCCCAACACCGCGGCGGCGTATCAGGAGGTGGCCGACGACGTGCACTCGGTCGCACAGGCCGCCTTCGGTGACGGGGTGACAGTCCAGCACATGGCCGCAGACAAGGTGGGCCTGACCATCGACGTTGCCGCAGCGATCGCGCCTTCGATCGAAGAACTGGTCGCACGGTGTAAGTGAGTCGAAGACCGCTTCTTTCTTTCCGATGAACGTCCGACCGTGATCGTCCGCGAAGCGGTGCCGTCGCCGGGGGTGCACGGTCGTTGACAATGAAATACGGAGACCCGGTATCCAGGAAATGGCATCCAGCGTCGCCGAGTCAAGGCCTGCGTGACCCATTCTGAATCTCCAAGATTCTTTTTAATCTCGCTGGGAAGAACCCCATGCGCCCCGCCACGATGTGCTACCTCACCAACATTCACTTTGATGTGGATGTTGCGACGGCGTTACCGGAGATCCTGGATGATCTCGACGTGCGGCGTCCCCTGGTGGTGACCGATCCGGTCCTCTCTGATCTTGGCGTGGTCGATCGCCTCGGTATTGCCCCGGCCTGCGTGTACGACGCGGTGGAAACGAACCCCTCGGCTGCTGACGCCACCGCCTGCCTTGCGCGGTACCGGGAAGCCGATTGCGACGGATGCGTGTCGCTGGGCGGAGGGTCGTCCATCGACTTGGCCAAGTGTGTGGCGCTGCTAGTCCACCACTTGCCGCCCCTTGAACAGTATGCCTACATCCGTGGTGGCCGCGAGAAGATAGGGTCCGATCGCATGGTGCCGCACGTGGCGATCCCCACCACCGCGGGCAGTGGAAGCGAGGTCGGCCGTGCCGCCCTGGTCAGTTTTGATTCGGGTAACAAGCTCGGTATCGTCAGCCCAGCCATGCTTCCCCACGCCGCCGTCTGTGACCCGGCATTGACGGCATCGATGCCGCCCGGCCTCACGGCCGCCACCGGCATGGACGCGGTTTCGCACTGCGTGGAAAACTTCTGTGCCCGGTGTGACAACGCCATCGCCGATGCCATTGCCATCGACGGCCTTCAGCGGGCTTGGCGCCATATTCGCGGTGCCGTGGCCGATGGGACTGACCGTGAACACCGGCGTGAAATGATGCTGGCCGCGCTTGCCGGCGGATTGACCTTTCAGAAGGGATTGGGCGCGGTCCACAGTCTCAGCCACCCCTTGGGCGCTGTGCCCGGAAAGCGCCTGCACCACGGCACACTAAACGCGGTTTTTCTTCCCCACGTGCTCCGGTTCAACTTGGAAGCGTGTCCTGACAGGATGGACCAGATGGCCGCGCGACTCGGGTTGCCAGGACGCACCGCGCTGCCGGACGCGATGGCCGCCCTTGCCTCGGACCTGGGACTGCCGGCAACGCTCAGCGCCATGGGTGTGACACGCGAGGACCTCAACGGCCTGGCCGCCCGAGCCCTGGCGGATCACTGCAGCCCGGAGAACCCGCGAGAGGTGACGGAAGAAGGCCTGGCGGCGCTCTACGAATCGGCGTTCTGACGGCATTTGCCTAGGCTTGTGCGGTACGGGAATGGCTGGTTGTTCGTGTCCGAACAGGCGATCACAAGGAACGCAGCGAGGCCGGACGATGCCGCTTGGTCGGCGCATTGAAGGTACGGTCGTTTCATTCAACGGCGTCGGGTTGCTTTGGCTTTACGGCCTTGGTATCGCTGGCCGTGCTACCTTCCCCTAGCCCCTTCGCTTCCCGTGCGAGAGAAGCGTGCATCGAGCAGTTGCTCCGTCATGAGGCGGCAGGGCCAGTCACATCGCGCAGCAATTTTTGGGCAAGGCTTGCCTGCTGTCCCGCTTCCAGCTGTGAACAGGGGCGGCGTGGACACCATGCGGCGATGACGTCGGCCAGCGTGCCCTCGCCTCCCGCCACGGCGGCGTTGATCAGGGCGCCGTAGGTGGCGGATTGGAAGGCGAGACGATCCGTCCGGGATGAAACTTCGACCGTGGCGCCCGGGCACAGCCCCTCGATGCCGGCCCGGAGTACGGCTTGGAAGAAGGGGGAGCGGCTCAACCCGCCGGTGAGTAGGAAGCGATGTACCGGGGCGTCGGCGTCGATGACTTCACGGGTCGCCGTGCGGACATGCCGCAGCAGTGCCACGGCGATGGCGTACTGCGTGCTGGCAATCCGCAGGCCCCGGTCCAGAGCATCGAAGCCGTCCGGGTAGATCTCCCCGCCTGTGCCGTCACGGGTTTCATGAGTGATGGGTTGTAACCGGTCGAGGTCCGTCGCCATCGCTTCGGCGTTGGCCGTCTCATGGTCGGTGGCCTCGGCTCCGTCGAGTGTCGCCAGGAAACGGTCGTACCAGACCGCGCAATCGGCGAGCATTAGCAGCAGCAGCGTGTTGTCGAAATACTCGAAACCGAGTGTCTCGCCTTGGCGTTGCGCGTCGGGACGGCAGCAACGCGTCACGGTACCACTGCTGCCGGCCGAAATGACGATGGTCTGCTCGTCGGCCAGTCCGCATCCCACGGCGCCGGCATGGTTGTCGCCTAGGCCTGCGGCGACCGACCAGTGGGACGGGTTGAAACAGGCCCGCAGTGCGGCGAACGCATCGTCTTCGGCCCCGGCCGCCTCGATGGTTCCGACAATGTCGCCGCTGTGGATCACCGGGGGAAACCAGGTGGGGTCGAGACCGGCTGCCGCGATCGCATCGCTGGCCAGTTCGCGGGTCGCGTTCAGCAGTCCGTTCGACAACGCGTCCGAGGTCGAGAGGCGCATGGCGCCGGTCAGTTTCCAGGCGATGTAGTCGCCGCTGGTCATGACGTGGGCGACCCGTTCGTGTAGGGCAGGTTCCTGTCGCAGCACCCAGAGCAGCTTGGGAAGGATGAAGCGTTCCTCGATGGTGCCGACAATTGACTCGATGCCCATCTCTTGCAGTTCGTGCATTTCGGCGGTGGCCACGTTGCACTGCCATGACAGGGCCGGCATCAAGAGGTCGCCGTCGCTGTCGAGCAAGACCATGTCGTGCTGGCGAATCGAAAAACAGAGCGTGCCTGCGTCGTCGAGGAACGACCAACCTTCACGATGAAACACGTCGATCGCCGCGAGCAGTAACGAAGGCACCGGTGCCAGGTTGAACCCCGGCGCGTTGTGCCAGGTCGTGGCGCCTCGGATCGGGATCGCGGTAAAAACCTCGAGGCCGCTGGCATTGCGGGCGGCAACCGACATGGCCGTCGTGCTCATGTCAGCGCTGAACAGCGTGGCTGCGAAATGGGGCTTGGAACCCGCCATGACGGGCCGAATCGTACACGATGGAGGGTGGGGAGGCAGCGTCGCCAAGATTTAATCCCGCTATCATGTTGCAGCCACGGTCGCGAGGCGCAGGGGACTGCGACGATTGCAGAAAGCACTGTGCCGCGTCACGAATCACCGTGCACGGATGGGAGTATCCGCACCGGTATGACCGATTCCCGAGATGACAGGTCCCCGAAAATCGAAGCGTGGCGGGTGACACCCCCACAAAGGAGCATCTTCATGGCAAAGGCATTATTCGGTAGCAACGACACCCCCCGCTCCAGTGGCGATCCCACGGCACTGGGAAGGGCTTTTCGCCAACGCGTCGAACGCGGGGACCTGCTTCTCGGCGTGATGGCCATGGAACTGATCTGGCCGACGCTGGTGAAGATCTACCGGCAGGCCGGGTTCGACTTCATCTACATGGACAACGAGCATGTCCTGATGGCGGGGACACCGGAAATGGCCGCTTTCGTGCAGGCGGCCCGGGACAACGGTCTCCCCGTGGTTGCCAAGTGTCCCGAACTGGGGCGGGTAGAAGTGTCGCGATTACTGGAAGCCGGCGTGACGGCCATCCAGTTGCCCCGCACGGAATCGCGTCGTGACTTGGAAACGCTGTTGGACTACATGCGTTTTCCGCCGAAGGGAAGCCGCGCCGGGGCGCCGCTGTTCGGCAACGTCGACTACCACTGGCCGAATGATATTTCGCAGTGGATGAAGGGTGCGGATGAGGCGACGCTGGTCGTGGGACACATCGAGACCCGCAAGGGTTTCGAAAATGCCGAGGAGATCATCAGCACCCCCGGCCTGGACATCATTTACGTGGGGCCACTGGACTTTTCCATATCGATGGGATATCCCGGTGACTTCGACCATCCGGAGGTGCGCGGCGGTATGGAGAAGATTTTCGACCTCTGCAAGAAATACGACGTGATGTTCGGCACCACGCCCAGTGGCCCCGATGGAGGGCAGCAGTGGGTGAACCAGGGCGCTCGATTCTTTGAGGTGATCGATGACTTGGGCATGCTGTGCCGCGGCAGCGAGGAAGCGGTGCGACCCTATCGCTCCCTGAAATTGGACTGAAGATGGAATACCGCACGCTCGGACGTACCGGCATTCAAGTTTCCCGGCTCTGCTTCGGCACCATGTCCTTCGGGGACGATGCCGATGCCGCCATGTCCGAGGCCATGTTTCGTCGGTGCCGCGACGTCGGCATCAATTTCTTCGACTGCGCCAACGTGTACGCCAATGGCGAATCGGAGATCCTCCTGGGCCGGTTTGCTTCCGACTGCCGCGACGCGTTGGTCCTCACGTCGAAAGTCTGTATGTCACGCGGCGAACAGGTCAATGATCGCGGGTTGTCGCGGCGTAACATCATGCTGTCGATCGAAGCGAGTTTGCGGCGCATGAAGACCGACCGACTTGAAGTCTACTTTGCGCACCATCAGGATCCGCAGACCGATATGGAGGTAACGCTCAAGGCCTTCGATGACCTGGTGCGCCAGGGCAAGATTCTGCACCCCGGTGTCAGCAACTGGTCGGCCTGGCAGATCGCGATGGCCCAGGGCGTGTGCCAACGGCGTGACCTGGCCCGCTTCGAATGCATGCAACCGATGTACAACTTGGCCAAGCGACAGGCCGAGGTAGAGTTGCTGCCGTTGGCCGCCTCCGAGCAGATCGGGGTGATCAGCTACAGCCCGTTGGGGGGTGGATTGCTGACGGGTAAGTACACCACCACGAAAAAGCCTGACACGGGGCGCATCGTCGAAAAGCCGATGTACATCGGCCGGTACGCCGCCGGCGCCAATTACGAAGTGGCCCAACGCGTCACCGAGTACGCCGCCGCGGAGGGGATCAGCCCGGTGACGCTGGCCGTGGCCTGGGTCATGGCGCACCCGGCGGTGACCGCACCCATCATCGGGGCCCGTAACCTTGAGCAACTTGATCCCTCGCTCGCCGCCTTGGACGTGGACATGTCGCCGCAAAAACGGGCGGCGGTGACGGCGCTGTCCACCGCCCCGCCGCTATCGACCGACCGGGCCGAAGAAGTGGGCTAAGCGACCCCGACGGTGGCACGTTTGCGTGGCATGAATACGCGTTGCCCTCCGCTGGCATCGGGATGGGGTAGAATGACGGGCGGTCTGGTCTCCGCCAATCGCCCCCTCACGTTTCGGAACTTGTCCGCATGGACGCGATCGCTTGAAAGCCATGACGCCGCTGCTGCCGACGCCGGATCATGTCGTGCGTGGGGCTGTCCACTGGCCCTATGTGATCACCTTCGTCACGCTGCACCTGTCGTTGCTGCTGGTGTGTGTGCCGTGGTTGTTCAGTTGGACGGCAGTGATCACGATGCTTGTGGGCGTCCATGTCTTCGGCCAGAGTATCACCCTCTGCTACCACCGGATGTTGACGCACCGGTCGGTCCGTGTGCCGCTTTGGCTGGAACGCGTGTTCGTTTTCCTGGCACTCTGCTGCCTGCAGGATACGCCGGCGAAATGGGTTGCCACGCACCGTTATCACCACCAGTATTCGGACCAGGATAAGGATCCGCACACGCCACGGGTCACTTTCTTATGGAGCCACATTGGGTGGCTGATGCAGCGCTCCGCAGCCGAGTACAATTTTGAATTATTTCACAAATATGCCCCGGATATCCTGAAGGACCGCTTCTACATGAATCTTGAGAAAAGCATGCGCTGGGCCTGGATCTATGTGGTGCATGCGTTGCTCTTCTTCGCGGCGGGATTCGGTATCGGTGTCGCACGTGGTGGCGATGCGTTGGAAGGGCTGCGGATGGGGCTCAGCATGCTCGTCTGGGCCGCGCTGGCGCGGACGGTCATTGTCTGGCACATTACCTGGTCGGTGAACTCGCTGTCGCACCTTTTCGGCTACGCCAGCTACGACACGGGCGACGAAAGCCGGAACAACTGGCTGGTGGCCCTGCTCAGCGTGGGTGAAGGATGGCACAACAACCACCACCATGATCCGGCCAGCGCCTCCAATCACCATCGGTGGTGGGAATTTGATCTGACCTACTACGAAATCTGCCTGTTGGAACGACTCGGCCTGGCCACCGCCGTCGTGCCCCCGCGTCATCGGCGGCAGGGGAAACGCCAGCAAGGCGCCTCGCAGGCCGATCCGGGCGAGATTATTCCCTGAGCCGCGTGACGCGGGCAGTCACTTTTTCCGGTCGGTCGGGGTCTCGATCGGGCATTGCCCTTCGTGGCCTGCGGTTCGCGATGGCAGAGTCTTTTTTGACAGGAGCATTGCATGCGTTTGGCCACTTTCATCGTCGACCGTCGTGAACATCTCGGTGTGGTCGATGCCGAAGGCCGACTCCTGGTCGATCTGGCGGCGGCGGAGCGGTCCCTTGCGCGGCGGGAACGGCGTCCGGTCCACGCCTGTTTCACCGACATGATGACGCTGCTGGAAGCCGGGGCCCGCGGCATGGCGGCGGCACGCCGCACGGCCACGGCGGCCTGGCAACGCCTTGGTCCCGCCGCGACCGCGGACGGCAAACGCGTCCACGAGGTTCGTCGCGTGAAGCTGGCCGCCCCTGTCCCGCGTCCGCGAAAGCTTTTTTGCCTAGCGGGCAACTACCGGGATCACATTGAAGAAGGGGGTGTGAAGTTTCAGATGCAGGATGCCGAGACCCCTCGCGTCTTCATGAAGCCGCCTAGCACGACGGTGACCGGGTCGAATGACGCCATCCTGATCCCCCCCGTGGCGAGGGCCATCGATTGGGAAGGGGAACTGGCCGTCGTCATTGGGCGGAAAGCCAAGGGCGTCGCTGTGCGGCAGGCCCTAGGCTACGTGGCAGGCTACACGATCATGAACGACGTGTCGGAACGGAAACTGCTGATCCGGAAGCGCACCAAGAGCCGTCCGAAAGACGAATGGTTCGACTGGCTGAATGGAAAGTGGCTCGACACGTTTGCTCCCCAGGGGCCGTGGCTGGTCACGCGTGACGAAATCCGTGATCCGCAGGATCTGGAAATTACGACGCGGGTCAACGGTGAGCGGAAGCAGCACAACAGCACGGCGCAGATGCTTTACCCCGTGGCCGACATCATTGCCTACATCTCTACCATCATCACGCTTGAGCCGGGTGACATTATCAGTACCGGAACCATCGCCGGCGTCGGGGCCACGACCGGGAACTTCATGCAGCGTGGCGATCGTGTCGAGATCCAGATCTCGGGCATCGGCACGTTACGCAACCGCGTGCGAGCAAGCCGGCGCTAGATGTCCGAAAAAACCGGTGGCAGCCGCCGAGATCGGCGGAAGTGTGGTGACGGATCGCATTACCCACCCCGCCCCCAATTGGGGCAATTGCCCCAACCCTTCTTTCGCGAGCCGCCGTCTCGGCCTGAAAAATCACTGTAAGTGGTGGTGTGGTTGTGACCTCCAACCGCGTGCGGAATTTGCCCTTGCGTTGGCACGGGTTCTGCTGCAGGTTTGGCGACACAGTGATGACATCGGGTCTGTTCACGCTAGGGAGGCAAGATGATGGCGACGCAAATAAAATATCGACTGCAGGGTGTCACCAGTGAGCAACTGCTGCTGCTGGCTATCTTCGGCGATGACATCGTGAGGCAAAGGGTCAACGTCGAACTGGACCGTCGTGCCCGGTTGCAGAGCGGCGCGACCATCGGCCGGATCGATGGCGCCGCTGCGCCGAAGGCCATTGGGCCGAGCGGTGGTCCGCTAGGGCTTGTCCCGGCAGGCCCGCACACCGTGGCGGTATGACCGGCGTTCGCCCG
>Ga0310342_100000389_pt1 | contig 24303 bp, 28 predicted proteins | sample S15DNA20500_MG_FD_206155 | JGI IMG/M metagenome (GOLD analysis project Ga0310342, IMG submission 206155) | Marine microbial communities from station ALOHA, North Pacific Subtropical Gyre - S1503-DNA-20-500_MG | ecosystem: Environmental > Aquatic > Marine > Oceanic | place: Pacific Ocean: North...
GTTCCTGCCCGAAACGGCCGCGTCATCATAGAGAAGGGCGCGAACCAGTTCGGCGGCGTCATGCAGATGTTCCTCCAGGGCTCTGGCCTCGTGACGCGCCCGCGGCTACCGACCAACGGCTTCGGCGCCATGCCGTTCCAGGCTGCACACAACGAGTTCGGCGGTGGCGGCGGTATGCTTCAGGTTGGGGGCGGCGCGATGGTCAATGCCAGTGTCTGGGCATTCGAGGTCAACACCCTTCAGGGCGGTCCGTTCACCCAGCCTCTCAAGGTACCGGGCACAATGGCCGTTATCCCGATCGGTTCTGCTGGTCCGAAGCTCACCTCGCCCGGGGGTTTGTTCACGGCCTGTCCCACGATGACCGGTACGAACCTCACGATGTGCACCGCAGCGGATATCGGCCCGAACCCGACGCTCCTTCTAGATCAGGTCGCAACGACGACCAACACGGGTTTCCCGTTCACGACGGGAAAAGTCTTTGCCCAGAACAGCACGAACCCCAAGCCCGACTACTTCACCGTGGAAGGCTCGGACATGCGCACCGCTAAGGGCGTGGGTCAGATCACGCTCGTCGCGGGTGGCCTATCGATCCGGCAGTCCATCGCAGGGCTACTCGGCACGGGATCGATGGAAACGGTAGTGCTGACCATGGCCAAGCACGTCCCGAGCATGTCGAAGACCGGTTTCGCGGCCGCGGCTGCCTTGATGGTGCTCGCCGTGGGTTACGCTTTCCGGCGTCGCTTCTAGAAGCACAGTCGGCTGCTGTAGCAGCGAATTCGAAAACGAGGGCGCGGGGGAGTTTCCCCCGCGCCCTCGTGCCTTCTGAGGCCCAGTCGCGCGCGAGTCTCTGGGGCTCTGCTGGCAGCGCCGTTCGGCCTAGGGTAAGCATACGCCCCCTTGCCCTGCCCCGGGCCGCGACCGGCGAGTACGTCGCGTGGCGGGGCTCCGTGGAGACCTGAAGTGCGATTCTCCAGCCGACGCGGTCTTCGTTCATGCGCAGCCTTGCTCTGGGCGCTGTCGGGTGCCGTGGGACTCGCCGAGAGCGCGGAGAATGAACCCGACGTACCCGTGGTGGTGCCAACCGAGAGCCCCCTCGAGATGGTCGCGGAGATCGGCGCCAAGACGTTCGACGTCGTTATTCTCCGGCCGATCGGTGTGGCTGCGACTGTCGGCGGCTTCGGCTGCTTCCTGATTCTCGGGCCCCTGGCGGCCGCGTCTCAGGGGATTGCGACGGTTTGGGACATCTTCGTTCTGGGGCCCGCCGAATACACCTTCCAGAGGCCGCTCGGGGATTTCTGAGCCACCGGAAGGGCCTGCTTCCCCCCCCCCAAAGGGGGGGTGAACGCTGCCAGCGCATTGAGGATCTTCACCGGGTGAACAGCGCCGACGCGACGAGCGACACATGGGGCCAGACGGCGGAACAACTGTTCGGCTGTGTAGATGGTGAGGGCTTCGCGCCGACCCTGCTCGGGACCCTCGAGGAACTCGTGGCGTTCGATCGCGGCCTTCTCTACATCGTGCGCCGCGGCGCTCCGTCGTGGATTCTCTTCGACCAGTCGGCGTCCCACGCCTCGCCGCAGTGCGAGACCCACGCCCATCGCAGTGGCGGCTACCTGCTGGACCCCTACGACCCGGCCTTTCTGGACCGCGCGCCCGACGGGTTTTACACGGATGCAGCTGGGGCGGAGAACGTGCGCGGGTGGGCGGGCGCGCCGCACGTCGCCTTCCTGGCGCCGGTTTCCGACGGGGCCTGCCTGGTACTCCTGCTCCTGCGCGATTCCTACCGTCCGAGCTTCTTGCCGGTCGAGCTGAGCCGGTGCCGCCGTGCCCAGGGGGTGGTTTGCGCCGCCCTGCGTCTACACTGGCGCAGCTACGCGGCGGCACGTGTGGTGTCTCGCCGGAGCGTCGCCTCCGCGGGCCTTCAGCAGCGAGTCGAGGCAGCGCTCGATCGCTTCGGTAGCGAACTGCTGACACGCCGGGAGGGCCAGGTGGTGCGCCTCCTGTTGCGTGGGAGTTCCACCAAGGCGGCGGCGGATCAGTTGGGGATTGCCGCGGCGACCGCAGCGCTGCATCGCAAGCGCGCCTACGCCAAGCTCGGCGTGCGCTCTCAGGCGCAGCTTTTCTACCGTTTCATCTGCTCGCTCTCGGCCGATGCACGCGTCGGAGGAAAGGTCCAGCCGGGTCAGGACTCCTGGCCGCTTGCCGCATCCGCCGGTCCGTAGTCTCGGCGGACCACCCAGATCACCCACACCAGCCAGGTCGAGGCGACCATGGCGATCATCGTCACCTGCCAGAAATAGACGTGGATGAAATCGAACGAACGGCCCATGTAGCGGCCGATGACTAGCAGCAAGCAGATGCGAAGGATGTTCATCGCGTAGATCATCGGGAAGCCGATGACGAACCCGAGCAGGGCCTTGTGCCAGGTCGTCGGGAAGGCGAGCAGCGCGGCACTGAGCAGCAGCGCTTCGTAGAGCCCGGTGCATTCCTCGATGATCGAGACGACGAACGGTCCGAAGAAGATCCACTTGTCCTTGGTCATGTGCACTTCGGAGGAGAACGGGCGCATGACCGCGTAGACGATCTCCGCAGTGGCGTCCTCCGCGATCTTCAGCAGGGGGCCCATGTGCACCCGAAGTTTCGGGTAACCCACTGCGATGAGCCCGAGATAGAGCAGGAAGACGACGGCGAATCGGTACGTGGGGTCGGCCCAGAACGCGCGCAAGCGTCCGGTGGGCCCGCGTTGAGGGCTGGGATTGCGTGTGCCGGTCGACTCTTCTGCGTCTTGTTCCGGGGTCACGCTGCGTACTTCTACAGGAGAGGACGCCGCTGGATCGGTGCGCTACGGCTCTGCTCCCTGTCCGCTTTCCCGAGGGCCAGTATAGTGCGACTGCCAATCGGCCGCCCGATGCGATGGACTGGAGCGCTGGTGGGGTTGGCAGCGGGCTGTTGGCTCGGGCTGCCCGGCTGCGGTGCGCCGCGCGTCGCGAGGCCGCCCATCAAGGGCGCCGAGCGCGTCGTGATGGCACCGTTGAACCTGGCCGTGCGCCTTCCCCCGGTGCTCGAAGATGCGGTGGAGCCGGTGGAGACGGAGATGATCCACTACTTCCAGGAGCGCGACACCCGAGTCGCCGTGATCTGGCCTCCGGACGCCTGGGACCTGTGGCGCGACTCGGTCGCGGTGGTTTCGGGCTCCGGACGCGCGGGACGGCGTTTCGATGAGGCCGTGGGCCGGTTCGTGCGTGAGCTGGCGGATCACGCCGACTTTCAGCTCTTCGTACTGCCCTCGCTCGTGTACCGCGGGGCGCGCGTTCGCGGGCGGACCGCGCAGTGGGACGGCGTGCGGCGGCGCGTCACCGCGCGCGGCGTTGCATCGGCCCGCGCCGGGCTCGACGACCCGGGGTCCGAGGCCGGCGACGCGAATTGGACCGGCGAAATCCCCGCCATGTCGCTGCACGTGCTCGTCTTCACGCCGGACGGCCGGAAGGTCTACGAGGGGTGGGGCGGACTCGCGCTGACGCACGCCCCCACGCTCTCCAGCGGTCGGCGATTCGGAGGCCAATCCTTGGCGCTCCAGCCGGAGTTCTTCAGCGACCGGGGTCAGATCCGTGAGGGCATCGCAGTGGCCCTGGATCCCTACGCGGGCGATTCCGCGCCGTGAGGTTTCGCGCGTTGGGACTGGCCGTTGCGGCGGTCGCACTCACGCTGCTCGTCGGCGAGGTCGTGGTGCGCCTGGCGCTCGAGCCGTCGCGCTATCACGGCGAGCCGATCGAACTCCACTCCGAACTCGGCTTTCGCGGCGTTCCGGGTTTCCGCGCCACGTTGAACGACGCTCTCGGGCCGTACACGGTTGTGCTCGACTCCGACGGTCTGCGCGGTTCGGGTCTCTCGGATTCACAGTCGGCTGACGGGGCGCTCCGCGTGGTGTTTCTGGGGGATTCCTTCCTCTTCACGGCCGGCCGGCGCGACGAGGAGCTGATGACCGTGCGAACCGTAGCCGCACTGGCGGAGCACGGGATCGTCGCCGAGGTCGCGAATCTCTCGGCTTCGGACTACGGAACGGGCCAGGAACTGCTGCTCCTCCAGCTCTTGGGGCCGGGGCTGCGTCCCGACGTGGTCGTGCTCGCTCTCTACCCGGGAAACGACCTCATCAACAATTCGCTGGCACTCGCGGGCACCTCCAGCGTGAGCGTGGGCGATTACATCCGGCCCTACGTGGTGGAGGAATCCGGACGGCTCCGGGTGCGCTGGTCGCATCCGCTGCGCTCTTGGCTTCGGCGCCATTCGCGGCTCTTCGCGGTCGCCGAGCGGCACCTGCTGGCGATCGGCACCGAGCGCCGGATTGCCTGGCTGATGCCATGGCCGCCGGCGCCGCGACTGGGCGACCGCCTGCGCAGGGGTGCGGCACCCCGGGAACATCTCGAACTCTTTCGGCACCCGGCTCCCGGATCGCGCTGGGAGGCGGCTTGGCGCGATACCTTTGCGCTGTTGCGCGCGCTTCGCGACGAAGTGGGGAGGCTGGGCGCCCGACTGCTGGTGCTGGTGATTCCCACGGTCGACCAGGTGCACTCGAATGCAAAAGGCGTGGCGCTCGATCTGTCGATCCGCCGGGCGACCGGTGCGCCGCTTTCCGCCCTCCTGGACTGGAACCTGCCAGAGGAGCGGCTCGCCCGGTTCTTCGAGGTCGAAGGCATCGAGGCTCGGATGCTGCGGACGTCGCTGCGCGAGGCGGCGCGAGACGGCGCGGAGGTCTACGAGCGCGATGGTCACCTGGCGCCCGCAGGGCACGGGGTCGCCGCAGAGACGGTGAGGGATTGGATCGCCGGCGCTGAGCCCCGCGCGTCGGTACGCGGCGTTGCACCGGAGCCCATCGACCGGCACCCCAGTGACGAGACGGCGCCTGCGATGCTGGATTTCCGGCGGCAGGACCACCGCCGGCACGTGGGGGATGGTTGGATCGGCTGGCAGGCTCAGACCGGGCAGGCCGCCGGGGGTTGGGAACTCGGACGACGTGGCCTGCTGGTATTGCCGGATCGGGCGGGCGAACTCGTCGTGCGCGGGGTGGTTTCTCCGGCGGCGGCGGTACCGGTCGCATTGAATCTCGAGGTGGCGTGGGGACCGCAGCGGCGCGTGCGACTGGATCGCGTCGGCCCCTTCGAACTGCGGCTGCCGGCGCGGGACACCAATCCGCCCGGTGCGGGAGACCACGTGGTGGTGCTGATCGGCCAGGTGGGGCCGCTCGAGCCCGGCATCGTGGTTCAGGAAGTGGGCTTCGAGTCGCCCTCGCGGGGCGGCGGAGCCTGAGCCGCGCGTCACCCCGGTCAGGGCGCGTCGTCGAGATGCTCGAGGATCGCGCGCGCTGCCCGGGCCGTCTGTTCCGAACGCGCGCGCGCGAGCACCGCGTTCGCGCGGTGCCGCGCCGACACCGGGTTCCCGAGTCGCGCGAGCAGCTCCGCCTCGAGCAAGGCGATCTCGAGCGATGCGGGAAGCAGCTCCCGGGCCCGTTGGAGCGGCGCGAGCCCCAGCGCCGGGTCTTCGCCGACGATCAGGTACGTGGCGCCGAGACCCGCATGGGTTTCGGGGATTCGGTCCTCCAGTTCTAGACTGCGCCGGTAGTGCTCGCGAGCCGCCTCGGCCAGCCGGTGCCGCGCGTCTGGATCGGAGGTCGTCTGGGCCCGTTCGCGGTAGACCTCCGCGAGGTCGAGGTGGACCTGGGCGTCGTCGGGCGCCGACGCCAGGGCGCGGCTGTAGTGGGCCATCGCGTCCTCCCAGCGTTCTTCGCGGGCGTCGAGCGTGCCGAGTCCCGCTTCGGCCGAGGCGTTGCGCGGCTCGGGCGCGACGGCGCATGCAAAGAAGTCCCGCGCCCGGTCGACCTGCCCGATCTCGAGGGCGAGCCAGCCGAGCTCGGCGCAGACCGCACCGGGCGCGAGTCGCCGCTGCGGGTGTTCGTCCCAGGGGTGATCGATTCGCATCGCCAGCGTGTCGAAGTGGCTGTCGCGAAGGTGATCCTTGAGTTTGCGGTCCAGGTTCAAGCTCGAGTCGCCTAGAGCGGCGCGCAGCGCCTGGGTCGGCGCTGTTCCCCGGGTGCGCTGGGCGCTGTAGCGCCGCAGGTGGGCGCCGACGGGTTCGGAGGCCGGTTGCCCGAAGAAGAGGTAGTGGACCAGGAGCCACGACTCCGCGTCGAACTCGTCTGGGTCGTAGCTTTCGAGCGTCTCGGCCGCGAGGAGTCGCTTCGAGGGGATCCGCACTTGGCCCCGCAGCTGCTCCAATCGCTTGCGGTCGTGCACGCCGATCTCGGCGCCCCGGTCCCAGACGACGATCGTGCTCGCAAACTCCGGGAATCCCGCGTCGAGCCACAGGGGCTGTTCGATTCCGTCGCGGTTGCGGAGCAGGTACTCGGCGTAGCGGCGGCGCAAGCGCCGCGTGGCGTCCCCCCGCCAGCCTCCGCCGTTTCGCAGCACGATGATGGGACCGCGAAGTGAGGGCAGGAAGTAGGAGCGCAGGCCGCGGCGATCGAAGGGGCGCTCGATGACGGGATCGTCGAACGCGTATACCTGGGTCGGGATGGCCACGTGGGAGAGCCGCGTGCCCGAGACGAACTCGACGGCTGCGTGGAATCGCTCGAGGTCGTCGGCGAGTTGGCGCGTTGCGTCCGGGCCGAGTGCGCTCGTGATGGCGAAGTGGGGGGTATCGACTGCGACCCAGTCCCGTTCGAGGAGCGGACGGGACACGCAGCCGATGAGGGCGGCGACAACTAGGAGTACTGCGGCGCGCCGGCCCACGCGCTTACGATATCACAGGGTTCGTCGGCGCCCGAGCGCGAGCGCGGCGACCGCGACGCACCAACTCGCGACCAGGGGCGCGATGCTTGCGAAGCCGCTGGCGCCCAGCAGTTCGCCCAGGTTGAACGAGGCCCCGTTGGGCTGCGCCTCTCCCAGTGCGTAAGACGCGGGGGGTAGGCGCATGTCGAGCGGCTGCGGGTTGACGGCGAACTCGCCCGTCAGGAAGCGGGGTAGCGCGAAATCGAGGAGCGGGTCGGCGACGCTGTCCGGAATCTCCACTGCGACGGAAGTCACCACCAGCATGCTCGCGACCGAAAGTGCCGTGAGAACGGCTCCGATACGCGGCCACCGGCCGAGGGCGAAGGCAACGGGTACGAACAGGAAGGGAAGCGCCGGAATCAGGTAGCGCGGGCCCGGCGTCCAGCCGCCGTACCACGCGTGGAAGCTCGAGACGAGGAGCAGGAAGGCGAGGGGCAGGGCAGCGCAGAGCCCCGCGACGCCCGGCTGCGCCCTTCGCAGTTGGGGCCAGCCCGCGAAAGCGAGCAGGAGCACCGGGCTCGTGTAGAAGAGACCGCGATAGCGTGACACCAGCAGCGCGAGCGCGTTCCCGAGGCTCGGCGCGCCGAAGAGCTGACCGTCGACGCGCACTTGGATGGCGGGGTTCGCGTGCTCGGTCCAGAGGCTCCACGGTGAACCGAAGGCGGCTGTCGTGTAGAGGCCGAGCGCCAGGGCGAAGGGCAGCCCTCCGGCCACGTAGAAGGGGAGGTGCCGGCGGCGCCCAGGATCGGCAACGAGCCAGACGCCGAGTCCCGCTGCCACCAGCGCGCACGAGATCTCGAGGTTGACGGCAAGACCTGCGGCCGCCCCCGCGGCGGTGGCCAGCAGCCGGGCGCGTGAAGAGACGTCGGCAGCTACCAGAGCGGCGAAGGCGGCAAATGCGGCGGCGGCGGCGGGTTGGTGGGCGTAGAACGCGGTGGCGTAGGGGAACGCCAGGGTGCCGAGGCCGTAGCTCAATGCGGCCGCAGCCCGGAGGCGCGCGCTTCCGGCTCCCAGGTGGCCGAGCACGCCGAAGAGCAGCCAGCCGAGGAGGGCGGCGGGCAGCGCGTTCACAGCCGCGTTCACGAGCCAGACGCGCCGGGATAGCGCCGCACCGGCCGGCTCGGGCGCGAGGGGTGCGGCCAGCACCCAGGCCGGCGCAGCGAGAAAGGACAGACCCGGGGCCTTGTTCGTGTAACGCCGCCCGCCGTGCTCGGCCCAGTCCCCCGTTACGGGGTAGGCGTCGATCGCGAGCGTGCCCCGCTCCACCAGCGCCCGCGTCAGAGCGAGACGGGAGTTCGGGTTGTAGCCACCGCCCTGGAAGAACCAGGTGTACGAGAGCAGCAGGGTCGCGAAGACGAGGGCTCCGGCCGTCCGCGAGCTCACCGTTGTGGCTCCGCCGCGCGGATCCGTCGCACCTCGAGGCCGCCCTCTCCGAAGACGAGATCCGTGCGTTGTGCGAGGAACGCGTTGAGCGTGGCGAGATCCGCCTCGAAGGCGTCGCGCGGGTAGCCGGGGACGAAGAAAGGCGTCGTGAGGGGGCCGAGTTGCGTGTTCACGACGAGGTGCGTCGCGCCGAGGTCCCGGAAGAGCGCATCGAGGCCGTGCTCTCCGGCGCTGTGGATCGCCACGAGGAGCGGCGAGCCGTCGCCCAGGTGGTACGGGATGTAGTCGAGACCGCGAAAGAACCAGGCGCGTGGCTCGAAGAGGATCACCACCCTGTCACCGGGGCCGAGTCCCGCCCGCAGGCGTCGACCCACGCGCTCCGCCGGCGCGTCGGCGACCGGAAGCCGCCCGAGCGCGGTCCCGTAGCGATGGGGCAGGGCCGTCCAGATCGGGAGCTGGGCGTGGAGCACCGCGAGAAGGGGGAGCAGTAGCCAGAGGCGCCGGGATCCCACGGCGCGGTCGGCGGCGATCGAACCCGCCACGGCTGTGAGGACGAGTGCCGGGAGCAGGTAGCGCGGATCCTGGGCCGTGAAGAACCAGAAGAGCGTCGAGAGACCGGCGGCGGCCCAGAGGCGCCGAGCCAGTGCCGAGCCGCTCGCGCCTCCCCAGCCGAGCGCAGCGAGGACGCCGAGCAGGTAGAGCGGGCCCACGCGGTAGCCGAACCCGCGGTAGTCGTCTGGGGTTGCCTCGACCGTGAGTCGCCAGGGGAGCGCCAGCAGGTCGAGGAATCCGTGCCCGGGACCGATCGCCCGGATGAACGCCGCGTTCTGGGTCAGCGCCAGCGGGGCGAAGAACTCCTCCCCGGGAGTTGTAAAGAAGGATTGGAACGCCGGTGCGACCGGATTGCCGGTAAACACGAGGTTGCGCGCGATCCACGGCGCGAGGGGCACGAGCGCTCCGGCCGCGACGGCGAAGCTCGAACGCAGCCGCGCTCGCGGCGCGGTGTCCGGAAGCCAGACCAGGGCGACCAGGATGACGGGGATGCCCCACGACGGGTAGCGGCACGCCGCGGCCGCCCCGGCGAACAGTCCGGCCGCAGCGCAGCGGCCGGGCCCGAGCGCCGGACGCAGCAGCGCGACTGCGAGCAGCGTGTAAAAACAGGCGGGGAGATCCGCGTAGGCGATGCCGAGTTCCCAGGCGAAGAGCGGGCACGCCGCGAGGGCCGCCGCGGCCAGCCACCCGGCGCGGGGCGAGACCGTGCGCGCCAGCACCACGGCGAGCAGCGCGGTCAGCACGCCGAACTCGAGGTGGAGCCAGCGCGCCAGCGGCGTTGCGTCGAGGGTCTGCGTCAGCAGGTAGAGCATGCTCATGGAATGGGGGAAAGCGGAGAAGACGGACCAGGGCGTCACGACGCTGCCGTTGGCGAACGCGGTGCGTTCGGCAAGGGGCAGGTGGTAGGTGAGCGCATCCCAGCCGGGGTCCGCGTCGAACGCGGCGAGCAGGGGGCTCGCCAGCAGTGCCGCGCCGCCGAGTACTAGCGCGCACTCGCGGCCGGTGGGGCGCCGGGGGTGCGCGCGCCGGGCCAGGTCCCAGAGGCCGACAGCGGCGCACGCTCCGAGAAGGGCCCCGAGCGCCGCCGTCTCGACGGCGTGCAGCGCCGCTAGCCCGAGCACCGCGAGTGAGAGGAAGACCAGGCCGAGGCCGATCGAGGCCAGCGCGCGCACGCCGGGCGCCGGGCCGAGCGGCAGGGGGCGCCCGAGCGACGTGCCCACACCCCACGCCGCGAGGTTGAGCAGGGCGAGCCCCCCGAGCGCCTTCAGCAGGGCGACCGCACGCTCCGGGGAGGGCACCACCAGCCAGCCGGTGTCCGGGAGCGGTGCGACGAGAGCTGCGCGCGCGAGCACGGTCTCGTAGAAGACGAGTAACGCCGCGGCGGCGAGCGCGGCGCGCCACCCCGCCCTCCACGTCACCGTTCCACCCCGATCGTCACCGGGGTCTCGCCCACCGCGAAGTACACGTGATCGCCTTGGTGCACACGGACGCCCAGAAGATATCGCCCGGGTGGGAGGCGCCGCGTATCGACGAGGCCGTGGAAACCGGCTCCGGCGAGTCGGCGGTCGGGTCGCCGGCCGGCCGGCGGGGTGCCCCGGGCCACGCTCCGGGCCGGCGCGAACCAGGCCTGGCCGTCTCGGACGAGGGCGATCTCTACGCTTTGGCCCAGCGCGGTTCCCGAAACCTGCGCCTCGCCGATCACCACAAGGTACCCGGCGGCTTGGTGCACGGCGTCGATCTCCCAGACGACCGCCGCGCCCGGCCCGGGCGGTTCGCCGCCGGCCCGCGGTTGCGCGCCGTAACGCTCCGGCCAGTCGTCCGGAATCCGCAGGAGTCCGTCGTGCAGCGCACGGGTGAGGAAGAAACTCGCCTTGCGGAAATCGGGATGGCGCAGGCCCTCGGCCCCGGTCTCCCACCAGCGGTCGAGGCCGGCGCGCAGCGCCCGGGCGTGCCTTTCAGCCGCTGCCGCGCCCGTGTGGAACGACGCGCCCCAGAAAAGGATGGAAACGAGTGCCGCCATCGCGGTCCACGCCCGGGTGCGCAGACGCGGCGCCACTTCGAGCCACCCCAGCCAGGTGAGCGCCAGCAGCGTCCCTCCGTAGAGCCGGTAGCGCGGCTGGAAGAGCGCCGCGTTGGCTCCCTCGTGGGCGCGAACCAGCGCGTTTCCGGCGACGCTCGCGAACAGGAAGGCGCAGAGTGCGAAGAGGGCTGGGTTGCGACGGGCGAGGCCCCGCCACGTCAGCCATGCGAAGCTCGCGACGAGAACGGCGCCGACGGCAGCGGAGGCGGTTGGCCGGGCGAAGCCACCCGCGGAGCCGACGAAGTTCAGCGCGTAGCCGGCGAGTCGGTCGGGACGTGCGAGCGAAGCCCACGGGCTCGTGGCGCCGTAGTCACTCGGCGCCGCCCAGAAATAGACAGCCGTCGCCGCGAGCGAGACGGCGCCCCAGCGTCTCGCGAGCGCGTGTTCCCCCCGCAGCCAGGGAACGCAGGTCGCCAGCGGGAGGACGAAGATCCCGTTGCCCTGGGAGAAGGTTGCAACCGCCGCCGCAAGGCCGGCCCAGGCCACCCGGCCGCGAGCGAGGCACGCAAAGCACACCGCACCGAAGGCCATCACGCCGTTGTTCGAGATCGAGACCGTCGGCGAGATCACCGCCGTCCAGGCCTGCGGCTGGACCACGAAGAGCACCGCCGGCAGGAAGCCCAGGGCGCGCTCCGCGGTGGGCGCGTCGCTTCGGAAGTCGCACCAGAGCGCCCCGAGCAGCACCAGGGAGAGGAGGTTTCCAATCAGGTTGAGCCACGCGAAGTCCATGTGGCCCGTGAGCCCGTGGACGCCGAGCAGTGTCAGGCGCGGCACCGCGAGCAGGTGCTCGTTGTGGGGATCGAAGAGCTGTCGCAGCCGTCCGGCGGCGTCGGTCTCGTCCTGCCAGTAGACGAGGAACCCCAGCAGCGTGTCCCAGTCGTCCAGGAGCGGGACGCAGACCGAGGTGCGTGCGACGAGGAGCAGCTGGACGGCGACGGCTGCCGCTGCCAGCGCCGCCGCAAAGACTGCGGCGCTCCGAAGGGGTCCGCCGGGCGGCGCCACGCTAGCTCAGGCTCGGGAAGTCGAACTCGAGGTAGGGCGGATCGTCCAGTTTCTCGTCCCGCAGGCGCAGGGCCCGGTCGAGCCGTGTCGCCGCCTGGATCAGCCCGAGGTGGCTGAAGGCTTGGGGGGTATTGCCGAGGGGAGCGCCGCTGGCGGGATCCACCTCCTCGGAGAGCAGGCCCAGGTGGTTGGCGGCGGAGAGGTGGTTCTGGAAGACCTCGAGAGCGTCGTCGAGTCGGCACGACAAGGCGAGCGCCTCCGCGAGCCAGAAGCCGCAGAGGATGAAGGCCCCCTCGTCGGAGGCGATGCCGTCGCCGCCGCTGTAACGGCGCAGAAAGCGCCCCTCGCCCAGCTCGTCGATCACGCGCTGCAGCGTGCGCTGAATGCGGGTGTCCATCGGGGGAAGGAAGCCGTAGATGGGGAGCAGGAGCAGCGTCGCATCCACGGTGCGCGCCCCGTAGGCACCGACGAAGGTTCCGGCTTCCGGGCAGTACCCCTGCTCGAGGATCTCGAGCATCGTCCGCGATCGGGCCTGCGCCCAGTGCTCGGCGTCGGCCTCCCCTCCGAAGCGCGGTGCGATGTGGATCGCCCGGTCCAGGGCGACCCACGTCATCAGCTTCGAGTGCACGTGGTGGTTGGGCTCCGCGCGGGGTTCCCAGATGCCGTGGTCGGGCTCGCGAGATTTCTCGGCCGCTTCCGTGACCAGGCGCCGCACCTGCCGCCAGAGCCGCAGGCCGAGCGTGCCGCCGGACTGCTCGTGGATGGCGGCGGCATCGAGCAATGGGCCGACGATGTCGTGCTGGATCTGGTGACGCGCCGCGTTCCCGAGCCGTACGGGACGGCTCTCCCGGTGCCCGGCCAGGTGCGCCAGCAGCACTTCGTCGGGCACGTCCTGGCCGTCGATCGTCACCATGAGGTCGAGCTGGCGGCGTTCCTCGAGCGTATCGCGCACGAAGTGGAAGAAGTCGACGGCTTCGTCCGGGTAGCCGATCTGGTTCATGGCCCGGATTGCCATGGCGCTGTCGCGGACCCACGAAAAGCGGTAGTCCCAGTTGCGGTCGCCGCCGTGCAGGACCGGCAGGCTGGTGGTGGGCGCGGCCACCATGGCCCCCGTGGGTGCGTACTGGAGGAGCTTCAGCGTGAGCGCGGAGCGCAGAACATCGTGGCGCCAAGGACCGTCGTACTGGAGAGCGGACGACCAGCGCCGCCAGAAGCGCCGCGTGGCGCGCAGATGCTCGAAGGGGCGGTAGGCGGCCACGGGCTCGGCGCGGGGCGCGGCCCAGTTCAGGACGATCCACACTCGTTGTCCCGCGCGGACGGAAAAGCGTGCGCGCACGCCGGAGTGCGGATCGGTCTCGAAGCGCGCCCCGTCGCTGAGCGCCACGGCGAGCCGTTCGTCGCCGGTTCCGTCGGCGAGGGCGCCGGCCTCGCTGATCTCGATGCGCGTTTTGCCGCGGCCGTAGTCGAAGCGCGGGTCGAAGACCACCTCGATTTCGAGCGTGCCCTCGCGCCCCTCGACGAGACGCAGCATCTGGTGGAGCGAGGAGCGCGGATCCCCGTTCCAGGGCATCAGATCGGTCACGACGACGGAGCCCTCGCCGGGGCGGCGGAACAGGGTCTGGAGCACGTTCGTCGCGTCGTCGTAGGCCTGCAGGCTCTCGAATGGGCGCTCCACAGGGGACACCCGGAAGCAGCCGCCCCGGTGCGGATCGAGGATCTTGGCGAACACGCTCGGAGAGTCGAAGCGCGGCAGGCACAGCCAGTCGACGGAGCCGTCGACGCCCACCAGCGCGCAGGTGTGCCCGTCGCCGACGGCGCCGTAGCCGCCGGCGGCGAGCGGCGAGTCTCCCACGAGAAACGAGCGCGAGATCCGCTTCTCCGCGGTGTAGATGTCCATCTACGCGGGACCGCCCGGCGGTGGGAGACGCCGGCCCTGGGCGTCGAAGAGGCGCTGGGGTGCGATGCCCGTCCGGTGCAGGAACCCACGCAGCGAGGTCTCGAGCACGCCCAGGCCGTAGCGAACGGAGCGCCGGAAGTTGATCGACGAGGCCTCCTCGAAGTAGGCCGCGGGACAGCTCAGTTCACCGATCTCGAGGCCTGCCAGGTGGATCTGGGCGAGCATCTGGTTGTCGAACACGAAGTCGTCGGAATTCTCGAGTAGTGGGAGCTGCTCCAGGACCGACCGCGAGAAGGCCCGATAACCGGTGTGGTACTCCGACAGCTTGGCGCCGAGCAGGAAGTTTTCCACGGCCGTCAGCACGCGGTTCGCCGCGTACTTGTAGAGCGGCATTCCCCCGGCCAGGGCGCGCCCACCCAGCACGCGCGAGCCCAGCACCACGTCGAACGGTCCATCCACGATCAGGCCGATCATGGCCGGCAGGAGCCGCGGCGTATATTGATAATCGGGGTGGAGCATGATCGTGATGTCGGCACCCAGGCGCAGCGCCTCCGCGTAGCAGGTCTTCTGGTTTCCCCCGTAGCCCCGATTGCTCTCGTGGACCAGGGTTCGCAGGCCGAGCTTCCGGGCGATTGTCACGGTCTCGTCGCGGCTGGCGTCGTCCGTGACGATGACCTCATCCACCAGGTCCAGGGGAATCTCACGGTACGTGCGCTCGATCGTGCGGGCCGCGTTGTACGCCGGCATCACCACTATGATCTTCTTACCGTGGAACACCCGACACTCTCCCTTCGCGCCCCAGTCGAGTATAAACTGAGTCAAGGTCCTGCCCGGGTGGCGAAATCGGTAGACGCGGGCGACTTAAAATCGCCTGGCCCTGTGCCGTGCAGGTTCGAATCCTGCCCCGGGCACCACCCGCCTCCTTGCGGGCGCTCAACCGTCGAGCGGCGACGCCTCCACCAGGTTCCGAACCTCGTCGGCCGTTAGGAGCTCCTCCAGCGCGTCGCGGTCCAGAAGCGTGGTGCGTTGATAGCCGAGCTCCGGCAGCTCGAGCTCAAGCCGGAAGATCTCTCGCGGCGCGCGAAACACCTGCCGGATGCGAAGGCGCTGGCCCGGGCCGCCGTCGACGATCTGCTCTCGGATCGACTGGACGATGCGATGCGAGCGGGCTTCGCTGCGCGTTAGCGGGTCGATCAGCCCATCGAGCAGGCGTCCTCGATTCGCGATCTTGAAAGACCCACGCGGCTTCATGGGAAGTGTGAGCATACCTGCTGGCTTTGGGTTGGTTCAAGCGATTGTCAGATGTCGACGATCTTTCGGAGGTACGCATCGAGCGAATCGAGTTGCTCGGCGGCCCCCGCGATGAACTCGACGCCGACGCCGCACGTTGCCGTGCGGGGCTCCGGGCCCACGCTGCGATTGGTCCATGCCACGCGGCCGATCGCCTCCATCGGGGATCCGTCGGGCAGTGAGACCTCGATCAGGATCCGGCGCCCGGGCGTCAGCGGCTCGGTCGTCTTCAGGAACGCGCCGCCGCGCGACAGGTTGGCGCTCGTTTCCTGGCAAGCGCGGAAGAACGGCCGCCCGGAGCGCGGATCGCGTTCCGGCTCGATCGTCGAGATGCGCACCGGAATTCGGGTTTCCACCCTGGGATGCCGGCGGCGTTCGCTGCCACTCGTTTCGCTCATGTTTCCTCCCCGTAGGTCGTGATCTCCTGCCTCACGCCTATGCAACTCATCGGCAACGCGCGTGCGGGGCCTTGAGAGGTGTTTTTCACCGTCCCGGGCGTTTCTGCGGCGGGGCGGGGGTCTTCCGCCCCCGGTTGGGTGGCGTAGCATCCGGGCATGCGCGGGATCTTGCTGAGCGGCGTCCATTGCGTGCGGGCGGCGCTGGCGGCGCGGCGCAGGGAGCTGTTCGAGCTGTCCCTTCGCGGCGGACAGCGCGGGTCGGGGGTCGAGGCACTCGCGCAAGCGGCCGCGGCCCTGGGCGTGGCCGTCCGCGAGCTCTCGCCGGAGGCGTTTGCGCAGCTGGCGCCGGCGGGAGTCCCTACCCAGGGGGTCCTGCTCCGGGCCGGGGAGCTGCCCGAGCCGCTGATCGAGGAATTCTCCGACCCGCCGGGCCCGCGGACGCTGGTGGCTCTGGATGGGGTCAATGACCCTCAAAACCTCGGAGCGCTGGCTCGGGTCGCCGAGGGGGCCGGTGCGGCCGGACTGATCCTCACCCGGCGGCACAGCCCGCCGCTGACGGTTGCGGTCTCCCGGGCCAGCGCCGGGTCCATCGAATGGCTTCCAACCGCCCGCGTCCCGAACTTGTCGCGAGCTCTCAACCAACTGAAAAAAAAGGATTTTTGGATCTATGGGGCCGACAGTGGGGCTCCGGCGGAGCTCTGGCAGCTGCCCGACCGGGCGCACTCGAGCCGCCGCGTCGTGGTGTTGGGGGCCGAAGGGGGCGGCTTGCGTCCCGGGGTGATCCGGGCGCTCGACCAGCGTCTGCGCATCCCATTGCGCGGTCGGGTGGAGTCGCTCAATGTGGCGGCGGCCGCCGCCGTGGTGCTGTTCGAACTGGCTCGCCGGGATCCGGGTGACCCCGGGGGAAACGCGGATCTCCCTGCGTTGCCTAGGGTTTAGCCCCGGCCTATAGTCTGCGAGCGCATTCCCCGGCTGGTGTAGCTCAACTGGTAGAGCAGCTGATTTGTAATCAGCAGGTTAAGGGTTCGAGTCCCCTCGCCAGCTCCACGAGGGAACTGTTGTCGTCGTCGGAATCAAATCGTTAAGGGCGGTTCGGAACCAAGAGGGTGGGCGTCGGGCGTTACGGCCCCCCAAAACTTGAATGGAAAGAAAACTAGCTCCCGCGCGGGTGCTTCCGCTGAAGTTGCGTGATGCACTGCGAGGGGGGATGGGGACTTCACGCTTTTGTTTCGAGGTCGGGCTGAACGCGGAGAGGTACCGAAGTGGCCAAACGGGGCAGACTGTAAATCTGCTGGCTATCGCCTTCGGAGGTTCGAATCCTCCCCTCTCCACCAAGGCTGGCCCAGTTGACCGGATTTTCCACCTATGACGGGAGCGGTTGGAAACGCTTTCTCGGTTTGGGAGCGGTGAGGGGGTTCGGGCGGGAATAGCTCAGTTGGCTAGAGCACGAGCCTTCCAAGCTCGGGGTCGCGGGTTCGAGTCCCGTTTCCCGCTCCAGCCCGAACACGCTAGGCCCACGTAGCTCAGTCGGTAGAGCACGTCCTTGGTAAGGACGGGGTCACCGGTTCAAATCCGGTCGTGGGCTCCACGAAAATGAGGAGCGAACGGAGTCGAAACAGGCCCTATAGATCTCGTCGAGGGGGCGACCACGCACCGGCGGTCTGCCGTCGAGTTGAATGGGTGAGGGCAACCCGGAAAGGCGCTACCGGCGCCGTGCAGCGCTGAACAGCAGCGCGTAGTCGAAAAGGAAACCATGGCCAAGGAAAAGTTCGAAAGGACCAAGCCTCACGTGAACGTGGGGACAATCGGACACGTGGATCACGGGAAGACGACGTTGACGGCGGCGGTGACGGCACGCCAGGCGGGCAAGGGTCTGGCGGACGCGGTGACGTTCGAGAACATCGACAAGGCTCCGGAGGAGCGGGAGCGTGGGATCACGATTGCGACGGCGCACGTGGAGTACCAGTCGGACGCTCGTCACTATGCCCACGTGGATTGTCCGGGTCACGCCGACTACGTGAAGAACATGATCACGGGTGCTGCGCAGATGGACGGCGCGATCCTGGTGGTGAGCGCGGCGGACGGTCCGATGCCCCAGACGCGCGAGCACGTGCTTCTGGCGCGCCAGGTGAACGTTCCTCACATGGTGGTGTTCCTGAACAAGGTGGACCAGGTGGACGACGAGGAGCTTCTGGAGTTGGTGGAGCTGGAGGTTCGGGAGCTTCTGTCGAACTACGAGTTTCCCGGGGACGACATCCCGATCGTGAAGGGTTCGGCGCTGAAGGCGGGGGAGGACCCGTCGAGCGACGAGGAGAACCGGTGCATCGACGAGTTGATGGATGCGTTGGACGCGACGATTCCGGAGCCGGAGCGCGCGCTGGACAAGCCGTTTTTGATGCCGATCGAGGACGTGTTCACGATCACGGGCCGGGGCACGGTGGTGACGGGCCGGATCGAGCAGGGGGTGGTGAACACGGGAGACGAGGTGGAGGTCGTCGGGATCCGGGATACGCAGAAGACGGTCGTCACGGGGGTGGAGATGTTCCGGAAGATCCTGGACGAGGGTCAGGCCGGGGACAACGTGGGGTGTCTGCTGCGGGGGATCGACAAGGCGGAGGTGGAGCGGGGGCAGGTGCTTTCGAAGCCCGGCGCGATCACGCCGCACACGAAGTTCAAGGCGCAGGCGTACATCCTGACGAAAGAAGAGGGGGGTCGTCACACGCCGTTTTTCAACGGGTACCGGCCGCAGTTCTACTTTCGGACGACGGATGTGACGGGCATTGCGGAGCTTCCGGAAGGGACGGAGATGGTGATGCCCGGAGACAACGTGGAGATGACGGTGGACTTGATCACGCCGATCGCGATGGACAAGGAGTTGCGCTTCGCGATTCGCGAGGGCGGCCGTACCGTGGGCGCCGGCGTCGTCAGCGACATCATCGAGTAGAAGGAAGGCGAACGCACACGAACAATGGCAGACTTGGCAGCGCAAAAAATCCGGATTCGGATGAAGGCGTACGACTTCAATCTCCTCGACCAGAGCGCCGGGGAGATCGTCGATACCGCCATGCGCACCGGCGCGCGGGTGGCGGGACCGATCCCGCTCCCCACCGCGATCAATAAGTACACGGTGCTGCGAGGTCCCCACATCGACAAGAAATCGCGGGAGCAGTTCGAGATCCGCACCCACAAGCGCCTGATCGACATCCTCGATCCCACGCCGCAGACGGTGGACGCGCTCATGAAGCTCGAGCTCGCCGCCGGTGTTGACGTGGAGATCAAGCTCTAGGGCGACTCATGGCAAGCATCGACGTCGTAACGCAGGACAATGGGAAGGCGGGCACCGTCGAGCTCGACTCGGCCGTCTTCGAGGCCGCGGTGAAGCCCCACCTCTTCCATGCCGAGGTCCGCCGGCAGCTGGCCGCGCGACGCCGGGGCACGCACGGAACGAAGAACCGAGCCGCCGTTTCGGGCGGGGGTGCGAAGCCTTGGCGTCAGAAGGGCACGGGCCGGGCGCGCCAGGGTACGAATCGGGCTCCCCAGTGGAAGGGCGGGGGTGTCGTCTTCGGGCCGGTGCCGCGGGATTATGTCTACGCGGTGCCGAAGAAGGTGCGTCGGGCCGCCCTGCGCGGCGCCCTTTCCGTTCGTCTCGGCGAGGGCGCGGTGACGGTGGTCGAGTCGATCGAACTCGGCGAATACAAGACGCGGCGGGTGGTCGAACTGCTCGCGGGTCTGGGTCTGGCGGGAGACTCGGTGCTCATCGTGATCGAATCTGCCGACGCCGAACTCGAGAAGTCGGCGCGTAATCTTCCCGGCGTGACGGTGCTGCGGGTCGGCGGCGTCAACGTCTACGACGTCCTGCGCCACCGGCGCCTTTTGATGACAAAGGCTGGTGCGGCCGCGGTGGCGGTTCGCCTGGGTGGGGGGATCAAGGAGTGAACCTCCACGAGGTCGTGCGCAAGCCGGTCATCACGGAAAAGAGCAACATTGGACGCGAAGAGACGAACCTCGTCACGTTCGCCGTGGACCCGCGTGCGAACAAGCACGAGATCAAGCGCGCGATCGAGCATCTCTTCGACGTGAAGGTTCTCGAGGTGCGAACGATGCGCATGCCGCGGAAGAGTCGGCGGGTGGGCAAGTTCACCGGGCGCAAGCCCGAGTGGAAGAAGGCGATCGTGCAACTCGCTGAAGGCCAGACGATCGAGTTCTTCGAGGGAGTTTGAGGGACCCATGGGCATCAAGAACTACAAGCCCACGTCGCCGGGGCGCCGAGGCATGAGCATCTCGGAGTTTTCGGACGTGACCCGGTCGAAGCCCGAGCGCTCGCTCGTGGAAGGCCGTGTCAACAAGTCCGGTGGCCGGAACGTAAACGGGAGGATCACCTCCTGGCACCGGGGTGGCGGCCACAAGCGGCGGTTCCGTCGCATCGACTTCCGGCGGGAGAAGGTCGGCATTCCCGCGCGGGTTGCAGCCATCGAATACGACCCCAACCGCTCTGCCCACATCGCGCTCCTCCACTATCGGGATGGTGAAAAACGCTACGTGTTGGCGCCTGGAGGAGTCGGGGTGGGTGACGTACTGGAGTCGGGGCCGGAGGCCGATTTCCGCCCGGGCAACGCCATGCCGATCGATCGGATCCCGCTCGGTACAGTGCTGCACGCCATTGAGATGAAACCCGGGAAGGGGGCCCAGCTCGTGCGGGCGGCGGGTCTCGGCGCCCAGTTGATGGCGCGGGAGGGCCGCTACGCCACCCTCCGCATGCCGAGCGGCGAGCATCGGCGGATTCTCGTCGACTGCATGGCCACGGTCGGCAGCGTGGGAAACCCCGACCACGAGAACCAGACCATCGGCAAGGCCGGACGCAATCGCTGGCGTGGCCGGCGCGGAAACGTGCGGGGCGTGGCGATGAACCCGGTCGACCACCCCATGGGTGGCGGTGAGGGGCGCAGCTCCGGTGGGCGGCACCCCTGCACGCCCTGGGGCGTCCCCACCAAGGGCCACAAGACCCGTCACAACCGGCGCACCCAGAAGTACATCGTGAAGCGGCGAGGGAAGAAATAATGCCGCGCTCCCTTCGGAAGGGTCCGTTCGTGGATCCGAGCCTACAGCGCAACGTGGACCGCGTCGTGCGTTCCGGTTCGAAGCAGGTGATTCGGACCTGGTCGCGACGATCGATGATTACGCCTGAGTTCGTGGGCATGACGTTCCACGTCCACAACGGAAAGCTCTTTGTTCCGGTCTTCGTGACCGAGAACATGGTTGGACATCGCCTGGGAGAGTTCTCTCCCACCCGGAAGTTCACCGGGCACAGCATGTCCAAGAAGGTGAAGATCAAGTAAGCCATGTCCGTCCGCGCGCGTTTGCAGAACTACCGGGTGAGTCCGCAAAAGGCGAGGCTCCTCGTCAACGAAATCCGCGGGAAAGGGGTGGAGGAGGCGCTGGCGATACTGGACCTCTCGACCAAGCGTTTCGCGCGGCCGCTCGCAAAGCTCGTGCGCTCGGCGGTGGCCAACGCTGAGGACAAGAACAACCGCGACAAGACGGGTATTGACGTGGACAACCTGGTAGTCGATGAGATCACCGTGGACCAGGGCGCGAGCATGTGGCGGATCCGCCCTCGTGCTCAGGGTCGCGCATCATGGGTCCAGAAGAAGACGAGCCACATAAACGTGGTTTTGTCTGAACTTTAGTCGGAGGTCGTGGTGGGACAGAAGGTTCATCCGTACGGTTTCCGGATCGGCTCCCTATACGGCTGGCAGTCGAACTGGTTCGCGGAAAAGCATTACGCGCAGCACCTCCACGGGGACACGAGGATACGCGAGTACATCAAGAAGAAGCTGTACCACGCCGGTATATCGAAAGTGGTGATCGATCGGACCGGCGAGAAGATCGTCGTCAACATCCACACCGCGCGGCCCGGGATCCTGATCGGGAAGCGCGGTGCCGAAGTGGAGACATTGCGTGCGGAGCTGCTGGGGCTTTCTCCGCACAAGGAGATCTTCATCAACATCCGGGAGATCCGGAAGGCGGAACTCGATGCCCAGCTCGTGGCCGAAAACGTCGCCCTCCAACTCGAGCGGCGCGTCGCCTTCCGGCGAGCCATGAAGAAGGCAGTGACGTCGACCATGAAGTTCGGCGCTGGCGGAATCCGTATCCAATGCGCCGGGCGGCTGGGCGGGTCCGAGATGGGCCGGCGCGAGTGGTACCGCGAAGGCCGGGTGCCGTTGCACACCCTGCGGGCCGAGATCGATTACGGAGTCACCGAGGCGCGCACCACCTACGGGATCATCGGCGTGAAGTGCTGGATCTTCAAGGGCGAGGTCCCGGACAAGGCCCTGCGTACCGGGGCCCTGTCCCAGCGAACCGGCGGAGACGTCGCGGGATAGATCATGCTTCAGCCGAAAAAGGTCAAGCATCGCAAGCAGCAGAAGCGTCGTATGCGCGGCAAGGCGTATCGCGGCTGCAATCTCGACTTCGGAGACTACGGTCTCCAGGCGATCGAGTGTGGCCGGCTCACGGCCCGCCAGATAGAGGCTGCGCGGATCGCGATGACGCGCCATGCGAAGCGCGGCGGCAAGGTGTGGATCCGGGTTTTTCCGGACAAGCCGATCACGAAGAAACCCGCCGAAACGCGTATGGGTAAGGGGAAGGGAAACCCCGAGGAGTGGGTGGCCGTCGTGAAGCCCGGCCGGGTGCTTTACGAGATGGAGGGCGTACCGCAGGTGGTGGCGCGGCAGGCATTGCGTCTTGCGGCGCACAAGCTCTCGATCGCGACTCGCATCGTCGAGCGTGAGGATCACGCATGAACGCCGGCGATCTGCGGGATCTGTCTGATGACGAACTCGTTGCGAAGGGACGTGACCTGCGAAATGAACTCTTCAACGTGAAGGTGAAGCGTTCCACGGGTCAGCTCGAGAACACGGCGCTGGCGCGGACGCTGCGCCGAAACATCGCCCGTGTCGAGTCCGTACTGCGCGAAAAGCTTGGAGCGAACCAGTGACGAATCGAGGAATCAGGCGAACCCTGGTCGGCATGGTTGTCAGCGACCGGATGGACAAGACCGTCGTGGTCCGGGTGGAACGGCTGGTGAAGGACCCCCGGTACGAGAAGTTCGTGCGGCGCTATACGCGTTTCATGGCCCACGACGAGGCCAACGCCTGCTCGGTGGGAGACCGGGTCCAGATCATCGAGCACCGCCCGCTGTCGAAGCGGAAGCGCTGGAAGGTCCAGACGACGCTCGAGACCGCGGCAGGCGGTGGGTAGGAGTCATGATCCAGCAGGAATCTGTACTCCAGGTTGCGGATAACTCGGGCGCTCGCCGTGTCGCGTGTATCCGCGTACTGGGTGGAACCGGCCGTCGCTACGCGTCGATCGGGGACGTGATCGTGGTCTCGGTCAAGGATGCGATTCCCAATGCGCGGGTCAAGAAGGGTGAGGTCCGCCCCGCGGTCGTGGTGCGCACCAAGAAGGAGATCGGTCGCGCGGATGGGACCTACATCCGTTTCGACGACAACGCTGCGGTCCTGATCGATGCCCAGCGCGAGCCGGTCGGGACACGGATCTTCGGTCCCGTCGCTCGTGAGCTCCGCGCGAAACGCTTCATGAAGATCATCTCTCTCGCACCCGAGGTGCTGTGATGGTTCCGCGGATGCTCGAACGCTACCGCGACGAAGTGGTTCCGAAGCTCACCCAGGAGTTCGGCTACAAGAACGTCCACCAGGTGCCCAGTCTCACCAAGATCGTGGTCAACGTGGGCCTGGGAGAGGCGACCCAGAACGGTAAGCTCCTGGAGGTGGCGGCCGAGGAGTTGGCGAGCATCACGGGCCAGAAACCGGTGATCCGTCGCGCCCGCAAGTCGATCGCGAACTTCAAGCTGCGTATGGGGCAGCAGATCGGGTGCATGGTTACCCTGCGCAGCGAGCGGATGTGGGAGTTCTTTGATCGGCTCGTCAGCGTCTCGTTGCCGCGCGTGCGCGACTTCAAGGGTGTCTCTCCCAAGGCGTTCGACGGGCGCGGGAACTACTCGCTGGGCGTTCGCGAGCAGATCATATTTCTCGAAGTCGACTACGACAGTGTGGAGCGTATTACGGGCATGAACATCACGATGGTCACGACTGCAAAGACGGACTCCGAGGGCAAGTCGCTGCTGGCGCACCTCGGAGTGCCCTTCCGGCAGTAGGGGCGAACGCCATGATGACGGATCCGATCGCCGACATGCTCGCCCGCATCCGCAACGCGGGTGCGGCCCAGCACGCCGGGGTGGCATGCCCTTCGTCGAAGCTCAAGCTCGCCGTCGCGCGGGTTATCGAGAGCTCCGGTTTCCTCTCCAACGTCCGCGTCGAGGCGCGGGCAGGTCGGCCGACCCTCTGCTTCGACATCCGCTACGACGAGCTCGACGAGCCCCTGATCGCCGGGATCCGGCGGGTGAGCCGACCCGGGTGCCGGATTTACGTGGGAAGCCGAGACATCGCCCGAGTCCGCAACGGCCTGGGCGTCGCGGTGCTCTCCACCTCCCGTGGCGTCCTGTCGGATGATGACGCCCGGTCCGCCTCCGTTGGCGGCGAACTCCTCTGCGAGGTCTGGTAGGCGATGTCCCGCGTCGGAAAACAGCCGGTCGCGCTTCCCAGCGGCGTCACCGTGAACGTCTCCGGGAACGAGGTCTCGGTGAAGGGGCCGAAGGGCCAGCTCTCCGAACGGATTCCCGAGTCGATCGCCGTGGAGGTCGGCTCGGAAAGCGTGGCGTTCCAGCGGCCGGACGATCGGAAGACGACGCGGGCGCTCCACGGCCTGGCTCGGGCGCTGGTGGCAAACATGGTGAAAGGCGTCACCGAGATGTTTGCCAAGGAGATGGAGATCCAGGGCGTCGGCTATCGCGCGGAAGTC
>Ga0310342_100000392_pt1 | contig 24262 bp, 20 predicted proteins | sample S15DNA20500_MG_FD_206155 | JGI IMG/M metagenome (GOLD analysis project Ga0310342, IMG submission 206155) | Marine microbial communities from station ALOHA, North Pacific Subtropical Gyre - S1503-DNA-20-500_MG | ecosystem: Environmental > Aquatic > Marine > Oceanic | place: Pacific Ocean: North...
ACCACCCCGTAAGGTCCACCGTGGACGCACCCCGATTGTAAAGCTCGACCCATTCTTCGGTCGAAACGGTCGTCCCTGAACTGGAATCGATCAGCGGCTGATGGTGATACATGATCTCGTTAATCACGATATCGGTGTTGAAGTCGAAGCTGTTGGCCGCATCAGGTGTGGCTACAACGGGATAAAGCCACTGTCCATCGGGGGCAAGCCCGCGCAGGCGATCGGTGACTTGCCGAGCATCCACCACGTTCTCGCCGCCTGGTGTGTAAAGAAAAATGCGTTCGCCTTGATCGCCGTCAATACCGAGCCCGGTCAAGTCGACATCGAGAAATCCTCCGGCGGGTATTGTCTGCGCTGCGAAGACGTGCGTGCCACCAGCCGAACCGGTGACGGTCAACTCATAGCCGCCAAATTGAACCCCGGTCGTTCCCAAATTCGACAGCTCGATCCTGAATGGAGAATCGGTTGCCGCGCCAACCTCGTTGATTACAAGTTTGGGTAATGAACCTGTTTGAACCGGGGGACGTCTGGCCGAAAGTTCCGCGGGCCGTAACAAGAAATCTGTGTCATCGGCGCTGACGTTCAGTCCTTGTATCGCCAGGACATTGGTTCCGGCAGTGAGCTCGCCCACATACTGAGTCAGGTTAATCGTTTCATCGAAAAACGTCTGACTGCCGCCGTCGTAGGCCGCATCAATCGCATACTTGCTCTCCAGGTAGGCGCCCACTTGGTTCTCTTCTTCGGCGGTAAGCACCCGATCGTAGATCAAGATCTCGGCGACGTCGCCGTTGTATTGCGCACCGCCAAAGACATCGCCACCAATCAGCAACGGTCGAGTATTGGAAGCGTTACCCTGAGTCACCGAACCGCTTGGCAGGTCGGTACCGTCGACCGAATAGGTCGTCGTGCTAACACTGCGATTGGCTTTCCAGGTCAGAATGTGTGGGTCGTCGTCGGTGATCGCCGGACTGGGGACCGCAATGTGGTCGTCACAACACGAATTCACATTGAAGTGAGACCGCAAACGGTCTGGATCTTGAAAATAGAAGGTGTAGCCCCTGTAGGGACTGTCCGGATTTCGCTTGTCCAAGAATTGCTGCTGAACCGTGGAAGCAAAACGCGTCACCAGGAACGTCGTCATGTTGTCCGAGCCAATGTCAAGGCTGGCCGAGTGCGCCGCGCTGAGTAGATCGTTCGCTCCGTCGAACTGCACGGCGGGCATGCCGACGATCCCCGCGCCGCCGGTGATCAATGTCGGACGCTGGCTGCCATTGCTGGTGGCGTCGTTGCCATATCCACTGGGGCTCTTGTCGACCCAGACGTCGACCAGACTTCCCGTGAGTCCCGATTCGGCGGTGCCTTCCTGGATGCCGTCACCATCCAAGTCGGCACCGTCCAGCCACAGGACCAGTGACGCATCTTGCACCGGTGAATTCGATCCCATTCCCACTTCATTGGTCGCCTGGGCGTTGAAGGCAAGCGTTCCGGCCGGTGCATTACGACGAATCACTTCGGTGCCGTTCAGGTACGCCGTGAATCCATCATCGTATTGGATGTCCAGAGTAAGCTGATCGTAAACGGCCGGGTCGGTGACGTTGAATTCGACCCGCGACAGCGCTGAGGAGTTATTGTCTTGCATGGGTGTTTGAATGTCAGTGCCCAGTTCTCCCGGGTCAAAGCCATATCCGATCCCCGCGGTAGCGGAAAACCAATTCGGTGCTGCAACATCATCGAACGCCGGATCGAACCAGTCCAACGAATTGAAGGTCAAGTCCCTTGCCGCGTTAGGGATCAAAACGCGGGTCGCAGTACCGGTGGACAACAGTGTGTCGAAGGTTGGTGGCGGCGTGACGAGTTCGTCGAAGTTCGCCGTCCCCGGAGTGCCACCGATCTGAAAGCTGGTCGTCCAATTTTCCGACAGCTCACTGTTGGTCGACTGGTCGCTCTTAGCCAACGTTGCTCCGGAACCGTCCGGTCCCACGACCCAAGAGCCGCTGTCGCCGTAGGCGGTGACGTTCATCGAGCGGCCGTCGTTGTTGCGCAGTCGTAGCTCTTCGCCACCGTTGGAGAGTTGGCCGCTGAAAGGTCCCAGGGCGCCAGCAAAACCGGTAGCTGATTGCAGCACCGCGGGATCAGCAGCGACGACCAGGTAACCCCTGCCCGGGACGATTGTCCCTTCGGCAAAGTCGAAATCGACACCACCGCGGATCGACCACCGCGAGATATCAATATCAGTGGCCATCTGGTTATGTAGTTCAAGCCATTCCAGGCCGTCGTCCGCCCCGTCTGGGTTGTACATGATCTCGTTGAAAACCACGGTGCTATCCAGCAGCCAGCGGGGTTCGAGGTGTTCCAGCCGCGAAATGAATTCTCTGCGTCTTTGAGCGGATTTAGAGGACGCGCCACGGTGAAGACGAGACGTACGTCGCGCAGATTGTGGCACGTTTGAACTTTCTGTTCCGCGTTTATCGTGACTTCGCAATCAACGAGGCATGTACCAAAGATGCTCCCGGCTTAACCCAGAGGCTTCTCCAAACGTTGTAACCCGACTTCTAAGTCGTACGCGAAGCTTGCCACTGGGGCACCCCCCAGCGGCAAGCTCACGCGATGAATTGGACGATGTCGAAAAACGATCACCGAGACATGGTGCGCGACCGCCGACCTGACAACATGCACGCCACGGCACCCAAGGCCAACAGCATGATGCTACTCGGCTCGGGAACCAGTGTCAGAGTTAGCGAGCGGAAAATCACGCCATCCGCGCCGCCATCCCCATTAGTATCAACCACGAAGTTGACACGATCGTCCGCCGTTAACGCCACGCCTGTAAGATTGGCGGTTACGGTACCGTCTGGATTAGTCCCTGCTGGAATATCGAGCCCCCCACTTGTGACGGTCGTCCCAGTTGCCAGGAGTGTTTGACTCGATAGGCCGGCGCCAGAGTGATGGTCGATAAAAAATGTTTCCCCGTTGCCTCCCCCGCCATGGTTATGTGTCATGGAAAAATCAATATCGTAAGAGCCGGTTGTTGGCGCCAGAAAACTGATCACCGAAGCGCCGCCTCGAGCGTTATCGATGCCCGTAGTGTAGACGGTGTCCGCCGGAATTTTAAGGATACCAAAAAACGTCTGGTCCGCGCCCGTGTCGTTGACCAAGATGCCCGGCCAACGGCCACTAGTATTCCAACCCGTCACATCGGGTCCCGGCGCCCAATTGCCGCCGTAATGGGCGTTGACGCTGGGGAGAAGCGCGGGTTCGGCAGCACGAGGCCCGGCGGGTTTCGCGGGATCCTCGTGACGATACGACCAGAGGTCGGTGCTCGAGTTGCTCGACAAGTTGAACTGGTCGAAAGCATCATAAACAACGGGTTGCGCGGACGCTGACGCGGTCAGCAGACACACGACGACGGTTGCGATAGTGATCTTACTTCTCATTACAACGCTCCTTTAAACTGAGAATTGGGTAAAACGGTCCTGGGAAATCCAACCGAAAAAGCCTTAGACAACCAGTCCAATGCGCCGCATTCTCTTATGCTTGCGGAAATACAAAATAGTTTGTAGTTAAGTTAACAGGACGCCCGTCTAGGCCTCGATTTACTTCACACCACAAAAAAAGGAATGTAATCCCACAGCTCAAAGGCCCAGCGGGGCCGGCGAGCTGTGGGATTACATTCCTTGGACGATTTGCCAGTGGCTTGCTCAGGTAATCAAATAGTCAGAACGCGATTGCGCACGATTCAAACATCATACCGTAAAATTATGGCAGTATATACAACAATTCTAGTAATCCGAATTGGTTTGTCAATAGTCACTGGAAAATTTTTTTACGGATGAAAAATTCTAACACCTCTAAATTGGCCGCTGGCGGAGTTAGGCTGACGAGATTTAATTCTCACCCCATCCGTGTTAATGTTGTACATATATCGTAAATGCCGTCGCGGTATTAATTTGCGAGCACATTGAGGCGAAAATTGAATTCTGCACGTCTGCCACCAATCTTCAATGGCCAAATCGCTCTGGTGACGGGCGCCGCGGCGGGAATCGGTCGCGCGACAGCCAAACGGTTTGCTGCTCGTGGCGCCACGGTTGTCGCCGCCGATGTGGCCGTGGAGGAGGGCCAACGCACCGTCGAATCAATCGAAGATTCAGGCGGCACCGCGGAATTCATACGCTGCGACGTCTCGGTTGCGGAGGATGTAGAAACCATGCTCAAAGAAATTATGGCCCGCTACGGTCGACTGGACGTGGCCTTTAACAACGCCGGGATCGAATGCGAAATGGCCACGATCGGAGAGGCCAGCGAAGAAGATTAGGATCGTGTGATCTCAATCAATCTAAAAGGCATTTGGCGGTGCATGAAATACGAAATCCCGGCGATGATCGAGCAAGGCTGCGGCGCGATCGTCAATAGCTCCTCGGTCGTCGGGCTCTTGGGACAGCCCAACATGGCTTCCTACGTGGCTAGCAAACATGGTGTCGTGGGACTCACCAGGTCGGCCGCGCTTGAATGTGCATCGTCGTCAATTCGTGTCAATGCGGTGTGTCCGGCAATTGTTGACACCCCGATGCTACGCCGGTACACCGGCGGTGATGCGAAGCTGGCAGCCGAATTAACTGCCCAATATCCCACGCCACGCGTAACACAGCCTGCAGAAGTCGCCTCGGCGGTGCTTTGGCTCTGCTCTCAGGATGCTTCGTATGTCAATGGTCACTCGCTAACGATCGACGGTGGGTTGAGTGTGCAGTAATTTGGAGTGCTCCGACTCGTCGGAACTTTCTTTTAGTGAATGCGTCAATGTTAGTTTTCCGCCGAATCTAGGAGAAAGCGGTGACAATTCAACGCACTCCAAATGTTTGACTCACAGACATCAATGAGTACACTATAGATTCTCTATTGTGTCCTCTTGGAAGGAGGTTCCCATGCGAATCCACACTCTCGTCATTGCGATCTTCGTCACAAGTCACCTGGCCACATCGGCGTCCGCTCAAATTGTTTACGACGCGTACACCGATTTCAACACCGCGAGCAACACGAATTCTGATCTCTGGTCATATCGGTTCGAAGATCCACGGCAAACGGACGTGACTCTTCGTGCAGCCGAACCCGCGCTTCTCCCTAGCGTCAACGCCCATTACGGCGGCAATTGGACACCGGGTCCGGATGTACAGGGTTGGAACAACGGTGGTGTGTGGCCCGGAATCTTAATCAACGATAGCGGTGTCGAGCAAACGTTTTTTGGTGTCATTCCAGTGCCGGCCGATACCGTCTACACCACGGGCATCGCCGATATGAGTATCGGCGGTGTTGGCGGTTCTTCCGTGCTCAGCTTCCTCGTGCCAACGACCGGAATCTACAATATTGATTTTTCCATGACGCATAACCACGGCGAGTTTGCTGGTGATGGTGAACGATTCTTCATCGATCATCATTCCGACATTGTTGGCGGGGTAAGTTCGAGTCAAACCTTGTTAGCAGAGGGAACGACATCCCCGGCCGCGCCCTTGGATATTCCAGCGGGTACGAATCCTGACGGTACGGTAAGCGCAAACCTCACCAACGTCCCACTGTCGGTTGACGATCGAGTCAACTTTGTGATCGATATCTTGGAGGCTGGTAACTCCGACGGCGTGTTCTTTGCGGCAACCCTGAATTCGACCGATGGCACGTTGCCCACCGAGCGTGCCTGGAACGTCGATCGTTCGGATAACTGGAATGTTGGTGGTCACTGGACCCCAATCGGAATTCCCAACGGCAACGACCAGACCGTCACCTTTGGTGGCGCGATTACGCAACCGCGTATCGTTTTCACCGAGGAAGATGTCACCGTCAAAGAGATCCAGTTCCTCAGCGGAAATACCTATACTATCGCCGGCACGGGGAGCGTGAATCTCGAGGCAGGCACCCCGCCGGCCAACATTGGAGTCCTCTTGGGCGACCATCAATTCCAAGCCGAGGTCAATCTGAACAGCGACGTCAATGCGTCTATTTCAACAGGAACCTCCTTGACGTTTAACAACACGCTCAGCCTCAACGGAAATACCCTAACCAAGACCGGTGGGGGTGACCTGGAGATTCGCAACACCCTGGTCACCGGAGGTGGCACGGTCGATGTTCAAGCCGGCACTGTCTTTGGAAACGGTACCGTTGGCGGCGACCTGATCAATTCGGACGGAACCGTCTCGCCGGGGGATGGTGCTGCAAGTTTACTGGCGGTTCCAGAACCATGTACATGGCTGATGCTGGTCTGCGGCATTTTGGGCGTTGTTTCTTGCACCGGCCGAGGGCGTCTCAAAAGTTAATACAGCGGTAACATTGAACGGTCGCTACAGACCTGATTCACCCACGGGCAAGCCATGTGGGGGTCTTTTTTGTCCCTTGCATTCGAGCTAGATTAGGACCTCATTCACCCACGACGCGAGGTCGCGGGGGTCTCAAGTAATGCAACGGGCTTATCATCACCTACTTTTAACCGGCTTGGACCGAAACGGCTCGCCTCGTTGGTAGATGCGCAGGAAACGTTCTAGCTCGGTAACCCCTGTCGTATTTCCGTTGGCACGGGCCAGTGCAAGCGCCTTGTTGATCGTGCTGACAGCCTCGTGATAACGACCCGTTTCCGCCTGCGCCGCCGCCAATGTGCCGAGCACCTTGTCACCCGCCAAGCGAACTGCCGCCTCGGCCAGGCGAACCGCTTCGTCGCCGTTACGGATTTTTGGATCGGGATCAGTGGCCAGGATCCAGGCCAGATTGTTCAACGCGACTCCCAATTCGGGATCGATCTGCAACGCATCGCTGTACGAGACAATTGCCGCACGCGTGTCTCCCATTTTATCCAACATCGTAGCAACGCCCAAATGTGCCAATGGCGATTTCGCATCGGTGCGCACGGCGTCACGATAAGCCTCTAACGCCTCAGGGATCCAATTCCGACGATAAAACAAGCTTCCCAAACGAAGCAAAGCCACGGCCCCGTCCCCTTCCCGCTGCACGGCTTCGCGGTAAAACAATTCTGCTTCCTGCAGACGACCAACTTTCTCCAGAACAGTAGCCAAATCGATGTAAGCCTGGGCTAAGGATGAGTCATTACGAATCGCAGCGCGGAAGTGTGTTTCAGCTTCTTCCCATTGCCCCTGTCGAGCTGCGTAGGTTCCCAAATTCAATTGCGCAGTAGCCGAATCCGGGTCCAACCGCGCTGCCTCATGGAATTCAGCTACCGCCCGTTCGGACTGGCCGATGCGCTGCAAGGCGACGCCCAGATTGAGATGTGCTACGGCGCTCTGCGGATCAATTTTCACGGCCGCGCGGAATTCGGTTAAGGCTTCCTCGTGCCGACCGAGTTTATCCAGAAGTAGTCCCAGATTCAATTGGGGCGTCGCCGAGTTCGGATCCAATCGCGCTGCCTCATGGAATTCAGCGAATGCTTTTTCGGTTTCTCCGAGGTTCTGCAAAGCGATGCCCAGGTTAAGATGTGCCAGGGCGTGCTGCGGGTCAAGTTTCATGGCCGCGCGGTAATGGGCTGCGGCTTCCTCGTGCCGGCCGAGTTTTTCCAGAAGTAGTCCCAGATTCAAATGGGCCGTTGTGGTGGGCGCGGCTCGGAGGGCTTCGCGATATCGTGCTTCGGCGGCGCGGGCCGCTTGAGGCCCTTCACGTTTGGCCCATTGTCCTGCCTCGATCTCCAACAGCAGCGGATAATCATGTTCTTTAGCCAAAAGCGATCGGTTAGCTTCCAAATATTTCAGGCCGGATGTGACATGGCCCTGTTTGATCAATGCGTCGACATAGGGCGCGAGGCGGCGTGGATTGGGTTGGCGGTACCAACGACCGCTTAACGGTAATGCCGTGACTGGCAACTCATCTTCGTCGATCGCCAGTGCCCGGACATCGTCCAACAAACGTTCCGTGGCAACGGGGCCTTTATAGATCGTTGCCAGACGACCCTTGGCGTCAATCAAGAAACTGGTCGGAATCGGAAACGGACGGTCAAAGAAGAATGATTGGTCAAGAATCAGTTGAAGCTGGTCAACAAGATCCGCGGACGCAATGCCCGTGGTGAAGCGAAAATTGAGCGAGTCGACGAATTTTTGAATCTTGGGGACATTCGCCGTCGTGTCGTCACCCAGCTGGTCAACAGACAATGCCAGGATTTCCAAACCGGCGTCGCGCAACTGTTGCTCATGTTCGGCGAACTCGGCCAGTTCTGCAATGCAGGGCTTGCACCATGTGGCCCAAAAATTAATCAGCAGGGGACCCGAACGTCGATCTGAAAAAACGAGGCTTTTGTTGTCGAGCGTTTGGCAAGTCAATGGCGGCAGCGGCAATGGTGACGTCAATCGCACACGTGCCTGACCGTTCGTCGCCGGAAGATTCGTGGGTGATCTGTGCAGGCTTAGTGTACGTTGGGGTGGCTGCCACCGCCGCGCAACGCCCGACCTTTGAACTAGTTGATAGAATCCATCGGCTTCCAGGCCCGAGAACTTTTCCGCCTCGCCTCCCGGCCAGCGGACGACCAAACTTTGAATCTCCGTCGCCGAACCCAAGCCGAAATGCAACCACTTGCTCGATTGACTCATGAAACCTTCGCCAGCCCGGGCTGATTTAATCAAGGTGTTTGAATGCGGAATAGTTTGTCCTCTTTGATTCCGCATTCCGGATTCCTCATTCCGCAAGCGCAGCTCCACCCTGGCTCCGATTGCGTCGTGGTTGCAATCGGTTCCCCGTAGTCGAATGGCCAAAAAATGGTTGCTCGTCGGTGTATCGTTCCGCAGGAAGCGAACTTGCGGTGCACTGCGGTTAGCCGACCAGAGATCGATATCGCCATCAAAGTCCCAGTCGGTGATGCCGTGGGCACGTGCATCATCCATGAAGTCTAACCCGGTAACGGCCGATACGTTCGCAAACCGGCCACTGCCGATGTTCAGATAGCAACAATTCCGTTCATGGCCGCTCCAGGAGATTCCTTGAGACAACATGTGTCCTAATTGATCTAAACTTTTTCGGAACGTGGAGTGGGGGTCGCGCGCGGATTCGAAATCCGAATTCTCAGTGGGTGCTTGCGACACGACCTGCCGCCAGAAGAAACTTCACAAATCATCCGGCCTGGTGCCAGTGTAATAGCCGTTGGCCAACACCAGGTCATCCCAGGTGTCGTTGTTGATGTCGGCGAACAGCGAGGCCCATCCCCAACGGCCCATGGTGACCCCAGCGTCTGTGCTCACGTCGCGAAATGTCCCGTCTCCGCGGTTCGCGAAGAGCGTATTCCCCTTAGCAAGATACTGTAGCTGAGTCCTGGCCGCGGATGAGGACCGTGGCCCGAATTCGCGTTGGTAGGCGACTCGATTACCGGCGGCCGAAAACATGTTAGCAATGTAAACGTCCATCCAACCGTCGTGGTTGTAATCACTCCAGCTGACCGACATGCCAAACGCCCCGTCTTGCACCCCTGCCTGATTCGCGATGTCTGTAAATTTCCCGCGATCATTGCGATAGAGGTTGTTGCGACCGTAGTCGTTGGCAACGTAGAGGTCCGAATCACCGTCGTTGTCAAAATCTTCCCACGACGCAGCAAAGCTGAAACGTGAATTGTTCTCGTTCAGTCCCGACGATTCCGTGACATTAGTAAACTTCCAATTGCCATCGTTCCGGAGCAAATAGTTTTCTCCTCCATTGTTGGCGTCGTAGTAGGGCACGGGAACAGGCAACGCCGAAGCGTCGCGACGATGGGCGTAGTAAAGGGCTGAGTAAATATCCAAATCCCCGTCCAGGTCGTAATCGGCCGCCGAGATGGAAAAACCGCGACCCGGACTGATCCGAGCAACCGGGTCGAACCTTCCACGGCCATCGCCAGCAAACATCAACAGGTGATAACTCGTCGAAACAACGAGGTCTTGCACTGCATCGTTATTCACGTCGACCAACAGCGCACTGTAGGTCAGATCCAGCAGATCGACTCCTGCATCCGCCGAAACGTCCTTAACAGTTCCGTCGATCTGCTGAACATAAAGTCGATTCGGTAGACCTCCTTGCTGGCAAACATAAACGTCATCCAAGCCATCCCCGTTGGCATCGCCCACTGCCAGGCCGTTGTGCTCGAAGAAGACCAGATCGTTACACTCTTCGATTTGCTCGGCCCAATGGTTGATCCCAAAACACATTTGTTCCGAAAAAGAGGTGTCGGCTCCCAGCACAGATTGGGTGCAATCGGCAAACAGCGGTCCATCGTCGGTATGGGTCGTGACTTGCTCGTACTGTTGGACGCCGATCCAGGTGATACGAGGCGGTTCATTGTCGATCGTCGCGCGCCAGTGAATTCGCCAAGTGGCATTGAGCTCAAACATGCCGTCCGAAGTTCGCCCGCTGAGCGTCACTAATTGGCGCGTTACGACAGTTTCGGCCCGACGTTCGACGTCAGTCGACTTGAATTTGATGCGAACATCCGTGGCGTCGCGAAGTGGTTCGGTGAGTGAGCGGGCCGCCTCAACCAGTCCCGCTTGTCCCTGAAGTTGGCCAGGGGGAAGCTTGTCACTGGAGCCTTCGTCGATCACACCGCGGTCGACCTGCAAAACACTGCTGCGGAACACGGTTTGTAATTGCAGTGGACGTAGCAGATCACACGTAAAATCCAGGTCGAGGATTCGTTGAGCGTGACTGTCGTCGACCTGTTCGGGGTGCGTGAGGAATTTGCCCAGAATCTTTAGCTGTGAATTCGCACTTTGCGAGAAAACCTCCGAGCTCCAGCCGTCCGATGTAGGATCCAGTCCCTCTCGCCGTTGCAGCCAACGCTGTTTTCCTTGAGGAGTCACCGCCGCGGCCGATCCGCTGGTGCCAGCGTTTGTCTCGTAATTTTGCTGAAGGACAATTTGGTTATCTGCCGCATTCTCGTTCACTGTGTCTAAGGCGATTGACGTGTCTTGCTCAAATGGATCCTGACTCAAATCGTCCGAGCCAGGCATGAAGAACAACACTGCAACCGTCGTGGCCAAGAGAACAACAGCGAGTGCGTGTAGCAGCACCCGTGGGTGATGTCGCGATCCAATTCGCCGGAGAAGGCGAGTATGCGGACTCGGTCGAGCGGATTTGTCACTCACGGGTCGGCTGCCCAATCAACAGGGAGATGTGCGGTGCGGTCGGATCAAATACGCAGGCCAAGCTCGACAAGACCGCTGTCGTCGGCTGCGGGCCCTGGGAGGAGATTCGTTATACAACTTCAATGAGTCTAACACAAAAAGCCCAGCAAAAACACCACGAACACACAGACCGGACGAACGTTTTAACTCGGAGGTACATGAGATCGTGCGGTCGCACCGACGTTCCCAAAACGTTTCCGACGACTGGGCGAGTCGGTTTACCATGAGTAACTTCCCGCAGCAACGGTCCTTGACTGCCGCTCACCCAGTGCGTACCACCGTCATCTTCAGGTTTCGGTCGCTGGCAAAACTGGGGGGGGATTGACAGGCAACCTGTCAATACGTTCATGATCAATGTTCGCCTTTAGATGCTGGCTTTTGTTGATCAAGCTGAGAAACGATGAAACGACTATCGCAACAGAAATTGTTTCCCTGCGGGGCAACGCCGTTAAGGATTTTTCGTCGGGGATGTACTGTAGAATGGGCCCCTGGCCCGTTCGTAATACGCTCAGTCCAGGGGCCCAAGCTACAATTTCCCGATAATTCGACACTACAAATCCTTAACGGTATTGCCTGAGGAAGTTGATTCGATGAACAGAATGAATTGCCTATTATTGGCCGTGAGTGCTTTAGTGTTCACTACGATGAACGGCCAGGCAGCGGTGGCAAACGATCCGTATCGGGTGTCTTCAACTGCAAAGGGACAGTGTATTCGTTCAGGCCAAAGGCAACGTCGACCCTTGGATTGAAAACAATTTGGCCCATTGGAAGTCAGTCACGTAGACGTTCTCTTTGAGTACGATGGTGCAGGCGCAATACTGTGAACTACGATAGTCAGGTTCTGGAACGCACTGGAGTACGTATTGGCCAAACCAATTCCGATTGAACACACTGGATAAGGGAAGACAACGACCCACCGAAGATCGTGGTGCCGAAGATCGTGGTGCGCGAGGCTCATAAAAGGGGCCTGGACGTTTTCTATGCGTTCCGTATGAACGACATCCACGACGGGCACATACCGACCGAATTCGCAACCTTTAAGTTACAACATTCCGAGTGAATGCTGGGTCACGGGACAATCGAAATCACGGAGGACTCACACTCTATCAAAGCCGATGTTCAGGACGAGATGTATTTCCCGGAGTACACCACATCCTTGAATTTTGCAATTTCTGAAGTAAGAGAACTGAAACTGTGGACGATTGAAGAGATCTTTGAGGAGCATGACCTCGACAGGCTGGAAATCGACCTGATGCGCTTTCCGCGTTACTTTCGAGCTTACCTCGAATATCGTAGCGCGGTTGTCCTCACTGACTTTCTGCGAACAGAGCGGAAGCGGTTGAATGAACGAGGAACACAACGGGCCCGACAGATTAAACTCGCCGTACGTGTGGGCGAAAATCTTGTAGTCTGTCGAATTACTTTGGCTTGATGGCGGGTTGCCGCTACTCTAGCGAAGCGACGGATCGGTTGGGATCGATTACCAAAGAAGGAAGTCAAATGCTTCGGTTTATCTTGGGACAAGCGGAACTGCATGTTCTAAAGAACGATTACCGTATGCGTTGTTGGTACCGTCGAATTCGCGTTCGTCGTGGCAGCAAGATTGCGCGGATGGCTGAGGCGGCAGTTCGGACGGCGGGTAATAAAGTGTTGGGTACATTGGCGGCTGCGCAGGCCGAAACGGGTCGTTTTCGGGAGGCTGTTAGCACGATCAACAGGGCGCTTGCGATGATACCCCGTGCCGACGGAAACACGACAAGGGTTGCCGAGCTAGAACGTTTCCTTCGCATCTACCAACGGGGTGAGCCGTTTCGGTCCACGCCTGTTAATAGTAGATGAAGAAAAGCCGTTGCATTAAGTTTTGAAACGCCCTCGGCCGGTGTAAGAAACAACGCCCAAAATACCGCAGACCAGCATCAGCCATGTACATGGTTCTGGAACCGCAAACAAACTGCCAGGAGAGTCTCCCGGCGAGACCGTTCCGCTTGAATTGTTCAGATCCCCGCCAACGGTACCGTTTCCAAAGACAGTGCCGGCTTGAATATTGACCGTGCCACCGCCGGTGACCAAGGTATTGCGAATCCCCAAGTCGCCCCCACCGGTCTTGGTCAGGGTGTTACCATTGAGGTTGAGTGTGTTGTTAAACGCCAAGCTGGTTCCTGTGGAAATTGCGGCGTCGGTGTCGCTCTGCAGGATGACCTCGGCCTGGAATTGATGGTTGCCCAATAATACCTCGATGCTGGACGGCGGCGTTCCCGCCTCCAAGTTCACAGTTCCGTGGCCGGTGATGGCATAACTGTTTCCGTTGAGGAATGTGATGCCCTTGACCGTGACGTCAGCCTCGATGAACACCACACGCGGTGCGGTGATCCCACCACCGAAGGTGACCGTTTGATCGTTGCCATTGGGAATTCCAGTGGGCGTCCAGTGGCCAGCAACATTCCAGTCGTCGGAACGATCGACATTCCAGGCGCGTTCGGTAGGCAGTGTGCCATCGGTCATCGTAAGTATCGCCGATAAAATCACGCCATCCGCGCCGCCATCCCCATTAGTACCAACCACGAAGTTGACACGATCGTCAGCCGATAACGGGACGTTCGTAAGATTGGCGGCTACGGTACCGTCTGGAAAAGTCCCCGCTGGAATATCGAGCGGCCCACTTGTGACGGTCGTCTCAGTTGCCAGGTTTGTTAGACTCGATAGGCCGGCGCCAAAGTGATGATCGATAAAAAATGTTTCCCCGTTGCCTCCCCCGCCGTGGTTATGTGTCATGGAAAAATCAATATCGTAAGAGCCGGTTGTTGGCACCAGAAAACTGAGCACCGAAGCGCCGCCTCGAGCGTTATCAATGCCCGTAGTGTAGAGGGTGCCGTCCGGCACTTCAATGATACCGAAAAACGTCTGTTGCATGCCCGTGTCGTTGATCAAGATGCCCGGCCAAAAGCCACCAGTATTCCAACCCTGCAGATCGGGTCCCGGCGCCCAATTGCCGCCGTAATGGGCGTTGACGCTGGGGAGAAGCGCGGGTTCGGCAGCACGAGGCCCGGCGGGTTTCGCGGGATCCTCAAAACGATATGACCAGAGGTCGGTGTTCGAGTTACTCGTGGTGTTGTAGTCCGCAAACGCATCGTAAACGGCCGCTGCGGATGCCAAAGTAACCAAGTGGCCCGAGACTAGAATTACGCTTAAGACTGTGAGCTTTTTCATGAAGAGTCTCCTCGGCCAGGAATACGAGCTAAACCTGCATGGTACCCATGTCTTCGCAGATCCGGGGAGTTTTAGTGTACTTATATATTACCCGCTGTCAAGTATCTTGTTCGTGTGTGGCCAGATTCTATGGCGGTGTTAATTCCTTTGAGGGTCGAACGTTGTCCAGTGGTGATGCCACAGGGCGCCGTCATGCAAAGCTGCAAGAAGGTTGCTCACCCAAGTCCTGTCGGCGTTCGAACCCACACTAAACAGAGCACGTCGGGCCTTCTAAACGTACTCTTGCAGATGATAGAAATCCAAGCCGATATCTTCGGTCAATCCGTGGAACTCGATCTGGTCGCGAATCGAGGGAGCACCGTCGACCAACGCCACGCGCTCGTTGGCCCGCGGCAGTCGGACTTGATCACTCATCCGGCGCAGTAAGCGACCGACAGCTTCATGGTTCCCCGAACTCACTCCCACATAACGATTCGCCTTCTCTTCGTCGTACACGTACGCGACTTTGAAATCCTTGTACGCACAGTCCGCTCCGCATTTAGGACGTGGAAAGGATTGACATTCGCGGCCACGACGATGGCAATGTCGACAGGATGAGTGTGATTGTCGGCGTTTAATAGTTCGTAAACGCGCCGTCGGGCCGATGGAAATGCGGCGGCTCGGTCATTTCAGCAGGGAACTTCCTGGCGGCCTCGGCGTCAAACGTGACACCCAGTCCGGCCGCTTTGGGGATCGTCAACTGCTTTCCGTCCTTCAGCTGAAAATCGCATTGTATGACGTCGGAAAGCACGTCTGGTGGAAAGAGAATTTCCTGTGGTCCGGCATTGTCGCATGCCAGGTCGACGTGCAGTGAGGCCGCGGTGCAGATGGGGCCGAGCGGATTGTGCAATAGCATCTTCACGAAATGGGGTTCCGCCATGGCGGCGATCTTTTTCACTTCCGAAATGCCACCGGTAATGCAGATGTCGGCTCTGGCGAAATCGATCCATTCGTTCTCCAACGGCTCGCGGAATTCCCAGCGCGCCACCCATTGCTCACCGGCGGCAATCGGGACGGTCGTCTGTGCGCGAATTCGACCATAGCCGTGCGGGTGCTCACTGCGAATTGGATCCTCCACTGCGAACATATTGAGAGATTCCACTTCATGGCAGAACCAGATCGCTTCCTCGGGCGATAGGCGAGTGTGTAAGTCGACCATCAGTTCGAGGTCGTCTCCCACGGCCTCGCGTACTGCACGCAGTTGTCGGACCAGTTGACGCACTCCGCGACGTGTGTCATAGGTGTCTTTCTGATTCGGTAAACCAAGACGGAAGTACTTGTACCCGTTTTGTTGGGCGCGTCGGGCCAGTTCGGCGGTGGCGTCTGGGTCGGCCTTTTGGACGCATTCGAGCAGATCGCCGGCGTCCGTTTCCTGCGATTTGTGAAGGTAACCCGGATTGGTAAACACCTCTACGAAGTTGCGACACCGGCCTCCCAGGAGTTGATAAACCGGGGCGTCGAGCGCCTTGCCCTTAATGTCCCAAAGGGCAATGTCAATGGCTGAAATGGCCGAGCCCACAAGGCGGTCGGCGGGGTAGAATCCACCTCGCCACATGCGCTGCCAGAGGTACTCGATGCGAGACGCATCTTCGCCTACCAACCAGCGTTTCATGTGCTGGACCGCGCCGTCGATGGCTTTCCACCGTCGCTGCAGTCCCGCTTCACCCACGCCCACGATACCGTCATCCGTATGCACGGTGACCACGACGAGCGTTCGATCGGGGGCTTGAATCGGGTGAACCTGAATGTCTGTAATCTTCATGTTTTGTCGAGGACCTCATTTTCTAGCTGGCAACCGTCACCTGCGGCGGCCAGCGACGGCCGGGTTGACAATGAACTCGCACTCTCGATCTGTGAGTACGTCAATAGCATTTTGCACGGCACGGCGGAACACGGCATTGACCCCTACATGTGCTCGGTTTCCCATATGCGTCGTGAACACCACATTGTCCCGCCTAAGAAGTGGACTCTGCGGATCAGAAGGTGGGTCGTCCAGGCCGGCGCCCGCCAGTCGATTCTCCGCCAGGGCCCGATCCAGATCGCCTTCTACGACCAGATCACGGCGCGCCGTATTGATGAGAAAAGCGGACGACTTCATTTGTTCGAGCTGCGTGTATCCGATCATACCGTGCGTCGTATCATTCAGCCGAACATGCAGAGAAACAAAGTCACTGCGCGCGAGCAGTTTTTCCAAGCTAACAAGCTCGATGGCGTAACGCTCGACGAATTCCTGATCGGGAAAGGGGTCGGTCGCGAGCAAACGCATGTCGAATCCGGAAGCTCGACGAGCCACGCCGCGACCGATGTTGCCCAATCCAACGATTCCTAGCGTTTTCCGCCAGGGGGTGAACCCCATCCCACGGTGGAGATTGCCAGCCCGAATTTGTCGGTCGTGCTGCGGAATCTGCCTTCCAACCGCAAACATCAACCCCCAGGCCATGTCCGCCACCACCTCCGAGCCTTCCTCCACGATGGCGTTTGTCACGACAATCCCTGCGTCGGTTGCGGCCTGCATGTCGAGCGGATCGTAACCGCTGGCGGCAAACGAGATGACGCGCAGCCGAGGGGCCGCATTCATTGTATCCGGCTCAATGTTGTGGCTGGCCGGCAAGATGATGCCGTCCGCGTCGTGCACCGAGGCGTCCAGTTGCTCAGGCGAGATCTGCCTGTATTTCTGATCAGCAACCAGGTCGACAGGCTGGGTGGACAGCCAATCTCGATGGGCATCGACCACGTCCAGACAGGTGCCGTTGAGCAGTAAAACTCGGGGTTTCTCCGACATCAACCGGCCTATCTTTCACCATCCATCCGCGATGGAATCATTTCCGATGTACGTCTGGCGGTCCTTGGGAGACTTTTCCCTTAACATCGATGTGCTTTCCAATTACCCACAATATGATCGATCCGTACGCCGCTTGCTAGTGCTCTGTCAATTCTTCGTTGTGGTACAGCACTAGGCTGTATTTCTAACCACAGAGAGCTTGTAGGCTGGAAAAAGCAAACACTTAACATGCCGGAACTTCGGTCGCTGCGGAATGATCAACATCATTCATACTATGTGAATGCGGATAACCGATTCGTGTGCCACTAGCTCTACCAGTGTACTAAAGAGTTACCTACTCGAACACTGGCAAAGCCAGCGGCACACGCGACCTCGATCCGGCCTACTGTGAGAAATGCGGGCCTCTCGGCTACCGCGCCAGAACGCTCGTATGGATCTGAGCGACAGATGGCCCAACTCCGTTGCATATAGTGATCCGCCATTCTATCTAAACGAGGTGATACTCAAAATTGCGAACGATTTGCAGCAGCGAGCATGGCCCAGGGCCGCCATGGCGCCCCTGGGCCATGATTTCCCTATTGTTTTTCAGTCATACCCCTAGCAAAATCAAATTTCCTTTTGGAAGTTCAACAAGCAGTCCCAGTTCCTCTGGATCCAAGGGGACGTAAACAACCACAGGTGTCTGCACAATGGATGATGTCATCACCTATGAAACTCCTCGTCGGCTCGTGTTGGAGAACGACACCTTGCGGGTCCTTATCGATCCGGAAGCGGGAGGAAAAATCCGATCCTTTTTCTCTAAGCCATCCCGAACAGAGTGGTTTTATACGGATACACGAACACGACACGTGGGCACCGGTTACAGTGACCACGACATATCGGGATTTGACGAATGCTTCCCGACCGTCCTGCCGTGCACCTATCCGGAAGGCCGACGCAAGGGTATGACCATGGAGGATCATGGGCTGCTTTGGCAGCAGCCGTGGCAGGTGAACGTGGAAAGAGAACAGGTTCGAATGATCTGTGAGGCGCCTTCCATCCAATGTCGATTCGAGCGGACGTGCCGTTTGGAAGCATCCTCCTCATTGCGTCTGGACTACCGGATCAATCACGATGGTAGGGAGCCATTGGGGTTTGTGTACTCGGCGCACCCGCTCCTGCGCGCCTCGGCCCAGACCCAATGGATCTTCCCAGAAGAACTCAAAACTGTCTTTGTTTACCTCACCGGAAACGTTCCCAAGTTGACAGATCAGACCTGGATCGACTGGCCGCCACCGGAGGAGATGGGGCTGATCGGTCCTCTATCAACGCATCGAGGTTCGTTCGCCAAGCTGTTTTCACAAAAACTTACCACGGGGCAAGCTGCCATCCGGCATGATGAGACAGGTGAGACGCTTCGGTTCGAGTTCGATACGCGGACGCTCCCGTACATGGGCATCTTTGCTATGCAGGGATACGATAAGCAACCTGATGGATACTTCAAGAGCCAGTTACTGATCGCCATTGAACCGACGACAAGCATCGGGGATGATCTACAAACGGCGCTGGCCACCGGCACTCTGAAACGGATCAGCGCCGGAGAGCAGATCGACTTCTGGATTCGATTGAGACTCGTTTAAGTTGCCCGCGTACGATGAAAACAAGGTAGTTTTGAAACGGAGGGATGAACCATGGTTGGGGAAAAATCGGCATCGGGGCACATGGTGGGGCGGCGCGTGCTTGTAACTGGTGCGGGAACGGGCATCGGCCGTGGGGTAGCGCTGGAGTTCGCGCGTGAGGGTGCGGATGTTGTTTTTCATTACAGCAGCAGCGCCGCCGGCGTAACCGAAGCGATGGAAGAGGCGAAGCAATGGGGTGGGCGCTACAATGCAATCGAGGCCGATTTTACGAAACCAGCGAAGGTTCAAGATTTGGGAAAAGCAGCTGTGGACTTTCTTGGTGGCATCGACGTGCTCGTCAACAATGTGGGGGTCACCGCCAACATCTCCATCGGGGAAACAACCTTCGAACGCTTTGATAAATTGTTCAACATTAATTTCAAATCGATGTATTTTCTTATTCAGACCGTTGTGCCTGTGATGATCGAACAAGAATCAGGCGTTATCACAAATGTGAGTTCCGTTCATGCATACGCCTCGATGACCGAACATTCCGTTTATGACGCCACCAAAGGGGCGATCAATGCTCTGACGAGGGAAATGGCTTTGGAACTGGGTCACAAGGGGATCCGAACCAACGCCATCGCCCCCGGCTGGATTTTGGTTGAAAGTCAGAAAAAAGTATTGAGCGAAGAGCATGTGCGCAAGGGCGCCGAAACGATTCCCGCCGGTTTCATTGGAGAACCCTGGGACGTTGGCCGACTCGCGGTCTTCCTGGCTTCGGAGGACGCCCGCTTTATCATCGGCCAGACGATCGTCATCGACGGTGGCCAGACCTGCATTCTGCCCAATACGGGCGATTTCCGTAAATCTCTCGGCTTCCGATGGGGAGAGGATTATGTCAAATAAAAATATCTTCTCGGTGTCTTGAGGCGGTCGCCATGTTGTGTTGATGTCTCACCACACCCGAAGTCTCGAAAAGGATGAGGATCAGATGAAACTCGGATTCAATATGCTTTTGTGGACACTGCATGTCACTGAACAACATTTACCTGTGCTCGAGAATCTGAAGTCATGTGGTTATGACGGGGTGGAAATACCTATTTACCAGGGGGATACCGGGCATTACGAAAAGTTGGGCCGAACCATCTGCAAGACCGGCTTGTCCTGCACGGCTTGCACGGGAATGCCGGGGCCACACGCTAACCCGATTAGTGAAGATCCCGGGGCACGGCAGGCTGCCTTCGACCACATCAGCTGGTGCATTGAGAACGCAGCCGCGCTTGGAGCGGGCGTTTTGTGTGGCCCAACCTACCAGCCGGTGGGTTGCTTCACCGGCCGCGGCGCTACCCACGAAGAGCAGAAAAGGGCCATCGAATTTCATCGCCGCATCGCTGAGGTTGCGGCGCCGTTCAAAGTGACAATCGCCGTCGAACCACTCAGCCGGTTCCATTGCTATTTCATGAATACGCTTGCCGATGGCGCAGTCCTTGCCCGAGGCGTCAATCACGAGAACCTGGGTCTGCTCTTCGATACGTTCCAGGCCAATATCGAGGAAAGGGATATCATTGGAGCAATCAGGGAACACGCAGGTTTTATTCGACACGTGCACATCAGCGAAAATGACCGTAGCATTCCCGGACATGGGCATATCGATTTCAAGAAAATAATCGAAACCTTGCAAGGCGTCGGATACGACGGATGGCTGACTGTGGAAGCATTTGGCCACGAAGATCGCGATCTGGCCGCAGTCCTTAAAATCTGGCGTGATCTTTATGACACCTCAGCTCAGGTCTATATCGAGGCATTGGCTTTACTTCGTTCTTGTTTATAAATCTCTCCTTTCGAAATCGCTGTTGCGCTCGAACACCGACCCCAAGGTTATTCCTATTCGAAATCCAAACCATAAAGCTTTGCGTATTCCATGCGGAACCGTAGTTGAACGGGTTCTCCGGGATTCGATGTCAACAGGTTTCCATCGCGCCATGTCACGGGCGTGCGATATGGATCAACTACGATGGGGATCGTTTCATTGAACGATTAGACCGGTCACGTCTGTCCGTCCGGACCGGCACCTCAACCAGGATTTGTCCAGCCCGGTCGGTGACAGCGTTGATTAGCCTCGCAGTACTCAACGCTACCTGTTGCGTAAGGCGGATGATGAACCGCGTTTACTTCGTGAAAGGCGTGCTTTGGCTAGACAACGTCCATGCTTGCTGACCCGCTTGCAGATGGTGTCGTATTGGGTGACTAGAAAGTCCTTTCCGATGTCGCGCAGGAAATGGAAGTGACAGATGAAGTCCGGCACCTCGGGAAAGACGGTGGCGACTGTCTTAAGGATGCCTTTGCCCATGTCGTGGACCAGCGCAAGCGGAATGTCATAGGCTTGTTTGATGCGTCGAAGGAAAGGCACGATGTGTTCCTCATCATCAGCGGGCAACTTGACGTTACCCAGAGCGGACAGTTCCTCGGAGCGCTCAGTGTGGCCACACGACTTGCAGGTCAGAAACGCTTCTCGTGTCCGGAACCGCCAACATGCAGCGTACTGATCGACCGAGTCCATGTTTTCTGTACATCCAGATCGCGTCCGCAGTCAGAGCACTGAGTAATCGAGGGCCGGAACGCCACCAGCGGCGGTTTGGTGAACAGGCTGGATACCGCCACCCCGTTAAACAACCTGGCAAGATAGCCTGAAAGGTAGCGGATCAAACCCAACGAGGCTTTTTTTTACCGCCAGGCCGTGGCGAACAAACAGGTTCTTGATTGTCTCCGGTTCAACGGACAACTTCTGCTTTTTCAGTCGCCGGCTCAAGGCTTCGTTGCTCAGGGCCGGGTGCTTGATCTTTTCGACCAGAATCGCAATCGCTTCAGACGCTGTTGGCTGCCGTCCCTTTGCGCTCAGTACGTTACGGCGCCGCCGTTGTCCAGAGTAAACGGACCGATCGGCACAGTAGTAGACGAATCGTCCCTGCACCTTCTCTCGCCTGATTTGGGGATGGTCGGCAAATGAAGAAAGAAACGAGCGCGGGTCGAGCCCGAGCAGTGAACCCATCTCGCCGGCATCAAGGCCCGCCGACGAACGGCGAATCAGTTCAATGACCGTTTGCTTCAGATTCCCGTATCGCGAGTTTACTCGAACGCAAGGCGCCAGTTCATCGCGGGCGCCGAAGACACGGGAACGCCCGACGTTGCGGACCTTAACAACGATGGATATCTGGACATCGCGTTTGCGGGCAATGTGTACGTGAAAGTCTTTTACGGCAACGAGGAAAGCTCGTTCTCGCCGGATCGAGCTCAAACCGTCAAGTTGCAATCCAAGACCATGACCATCGCCGATGTTAACGACGATGGCTGGCTCGATCTGTGTGCCCAATGTACAAGCTGGGGGCAAACCGATCGTCGTTTTCCTCCGTCCTACTGGGAAGTTCCGAAGGGTACGGCCTCAAGAATCGCATTCAGATACCTACTGATGGTGGAACCGGCGCCGTCGTCAGTGACTTTGATTTTGACGGTCACACCGACCTCTTTTTTTGGTGTCATCGCCGCGACGGCAGCCACGAAGAAATCGGCAAGTTTGGCGATCACGAAACAAATTCGTTCCTCTATTTTGGATCGCCAGACGGTTTCAGTACAAAACGCCGACAGGGTATTTTGGGGAAGGGTGTTCACTACGATATTGGCACCGACATCGGTCACATACGGGACCGGGGATTTGAATTTGATTATGTTTCCTCTCCAAAGAAAGTAGATGGTAAGCAGCACGTCGCTCACATTGATTGGGATGCCGAGACGCCGGGAAGCACATCCGTTCGCTTCCAATTGCGCTCGGCATCTTCTCCTAAGGGTCTGCAAAGAGCACCGTGGCGTGGCCCGCGAGGAAAAGACACGTATTTCACGAATCCATCGAATGTAAAAGAATCCGACTTTCCCGGCGGTTTCGTCCAGTACCGGGCTGTTCTGGATACGGTTAACGGCGCGGAGTCACCTCGGCTTCGTGAGGTGCGGATCACTTTTGAATGAACATCCCCAATTTGAATACAAGGATAATCGCTCTTCTGCGCGATCTGGATCCCGGGGAACTGCGCCCATGGAAGTGTGCGTCTGCTTCCCCACGCGTCCGTGGGACCCGGAACCCACGAAGTTGCGGTCCACAAGTACTCGACGGTTTTTTACGTTGATCAACATTTCTCGGCTCCTACCAGGGAGCCCGGTACTCGAATGTCTCCTTTTCGCAGCCTTGTGGAAGCCTTTTCCAATTCGGATAGGAAAGATGTGCAGAATCGAACTGCGATTCTCGTCGCAAAAGGTACGTACTTGGTGGGTGGATTGCAATTAAGAACCGGCGTGGATTTCTACGGTGGGTTTGACGCCACTCATTGGACCTGAAACGTTAGTCGTTACCACACGATTCTAAAAGATGAGGGTGAATCGGCCCTACTCATTGGCGCCGATGACACGGTCGTTGACGGATTCACCAAACAGCACCCAATTTTCACTATGTCAATTTCTGGCCTCCAATGGTGTTTGACTTTTCAGACCGCCCTCTTGATAATAAACAGTATTCGCATATGACGGTCCGCTGCCCCCCGAAAATACATGCCAAACACATCCATTTTTCTTCTGTGCGTCGCCGTGACGACCTTCCATCTAACTTCCCAGGCGGAGGTATCCGACAATGCGCTCAGAATCAGGACACTCCATGGTCACGGTGGTTCGATCATGTGCCTGTCCTTTGCGCCCGACGGTAAGACATTGGTGTCCGCCAGCCGCGATAATACGGTACGGTTCTGGGACGTTTCGACGGGTAAGTGTGTTCGCGCGCTGAAGCATCACACGGATCAGGTTTTTGGAGTTTGCTATTCTCCCGACGGGAATCTCCTTGCCACAGCCAGTGCTGATAAGCGAGTCTGCTTGTGGGATGCAGTTTCCCTAGACTTGCTTAACAGCTACCACGAACACGAGGATGTTGTCCGATGTGTCGCCTTCTCTCCAGACGGCAAGACATTGGCCAGTTGTGGAGTTGATTTAACGGTACGTATTTGGGATGTGGAAACCGGCCAACAAAAGCACGTACTGTATGGACACACGCAGCGAGTACAGTGCGTTGCGTTCTCGATCGACGGAGAAGTCCTGGCCAGCTGTGGCGACGGGGTTCGTCTGTGGGATCCCGACAAGGGGCAGGCCATCTGCTCGCTAGGAAGTTCTCTCGGGCATTTCGAGACACTTGCATTTGCGCCAGAGGGCAAGAGGATAGCGGGAAGTTCATCAGCGGGCCCGCTGGTGGTTTGGGACCTAGAACAGCGGACGCTTCTAAAAATGCTCGACAAAGACAACACGTTGGAAGCCGATTCGGTTACCTTCAGTCCTGATGGTAAATGGTTGGGGGGGGGCCAAGAACAAAATCATCCGCGTCTATGAAACGAACGATTGGAAACTTGTTCGTACGATTGCAGACAATCCCGGTCGCATCGAATCTTTGGGATTCTCTCTTGACAGTAAAATCCTCGTACATGGCG
>Ga0310342_100000393_pt1 | contig 24256 bp, 17 predicted proteins | sample S15DNA20500_MG_FD_206155 | JGI IMG/M metagenome (GOLD analysis project Ga0310342, IMG submission 206155) | Marine microbial communities from station ALOHA, North Pacific Subtropical Gyre - S1503-DNA-20-500_MG | ecosystem: Environmental > Aquatic > Marine > Oceanic | place: Pacific Ocean: North...
GTTCTGCTTGGCAGTAAAACCAAGGATCTGGCCATTGGCGACCAGGCAGGCAGTATTGAAAAGTCCCCCTGCGTGCCAGGCAGGGAGGCCAAGGGAGACGACGATTCCGCTGGTATGCGGAATGATCTCCTCCAGCAGGTCCAGTGCCAGGTGCTGAACTCCCCGTGACTGGAATGCATCCTCGCAGCCGTAGCCGGTGATGCAGAGCTCGGGCAGGCAGAGGATGGAGACATCCTGCCGGCGGGCCTCATCGATAGCCGCCAGGATATTCCGCTTGTTCTCATCCCACGCCAACGGCGTCTGGTTGACCACTCCCGCGGCCACCTTGATCAATTTCATGGAGTCGGTCTCCTTACCGTCATCTTGATTTGTTGCCGGGGATCGTTCAAGGACGCTAGTCTGCCTGTCGCCAAAGTGGCCTGCTCGATGAATCCACTCCTGGCCCAGGTATCTGTCGCCAAAGGGCTGTTCTGCTCGGCCATCAAGCCGAATAATTCAGTTGTACCGGACTCGGCCCGGGGGGCTGTTTGGATTACCATGGGCGATATTACACGCCCGCTTTTATCCAGGGTTCTATCATGGCAAGAGGTTTTTTTTCATATCTGGGTTCACCGCTCGCTGCCTGTACAGTAGCCCTGCTGCTGTTTGTCACTTCCGGCAATGCCGAGGAACTTCCCACCGGGCTGGTAAAGGAGCAACCGGCCAGTGGACGTTTTGTGAAGACCGAGCAGGGGTACATGGTCCCCTACACGGTCACCATCCCGGGAAGCAAGGCGAAATACACGATGTTGCCGATTCCCGGGGGAGTGCTGCAGATGGGGTCCCCCAGGAAGGAAGAAAAACGCGAGGCCAATGAAGGTCCCCAGTTCGAGGTGACGCTGGAGCCGTTCTGGATGGGGAAATACGAGGTGACCTGGGCGGAGTACATGAAGTACATGTCGATGCATGACATCTTCAAGGATTTTGAAACTCACAAGATGCGCCTGATCACCGACAAGCAGAAGGCCGACGTGATCACTGCTCCTTCGAACCTCTATGATCCCAGCTTTACCTTCGTCAATGGGGAGGCCCCGGATCTTCCGGCGGTGACCATGAGCCAGTATGCGGCCAAGCAATACACCAAGTGGCTCTCGCTGCTGACCGGTCGTTTCTACCGTTTGCCAAGTGAAGCGGAATGGGAATATGCCTGCCGCGGCGGGACGACAACCGCCTATCACTTCGGGGATGATGCTTCCATGCTGCCCAAGTACGGATGGTTCTACGAGAATGCCAACGAGACGACCCACCCGATCGGCCAGAAGCTGCCGAATCCCTGGGGCCTTTATGATATGCATGGAAATGTCGCCGAGTGGGTCTTTGATGCCCTGCTGAAGGACGGGTACAAGCAATTCGCCGGTAAGAAGCTGGCGATGGAAGAAGCAATTGCCTGGCCAAAGAAGCTCTACCCGCGTGTTTCGCGAGGAGGGAACTGGGACCTAGATGCCGAGGATTGCCGCTCGGCCGCCCGGCTCGGTTCGAACGATGACGACTGGCGTGCGGAGGATCCCAATATCCCGCTCAGTCCCTGGTGGTTTACCAGCGGGCCCTCGCTGGGTGTGGGGATGCGTCTTATCCGCCCACTTGGTGCGGTGGAGGCGAAGGATCGCGATCGTTACTGGGAAGCGACCCTGGAGCAGATACGTGAGGATGTCGGCTACCGGATTGACGAGGAAGGTCGAGGGGCACGTGGTTTTGTGGACCCCCAGTTGCCCGCTGCGATCGAGAAGCTCAAGGACAAGTGAGCCAGGTTATCACCTGCGTGACTTTCCATGGCCCACCCTCTACCATGTTGTCCAGACGGCAGTGCTGACCAGATGGATCTCTTCTCCGGGGCAGATGGACCATGACGAGTAAAAATGTGGACCCCAATGCACTTTCTCCAGGATCAGATAATCCAACTGGCCTGAGTGCCAGCGGCCGGTACCTGGTCATTATCACCGCGTTCTTGGGCTGGTTCTTTGGCGGCACGCACATGGCGATCAACGGGCTCGCCATGCGAACAGCCGGGCTCAACCTGCTTGTTATTTCCGAGGGGAGTGATTTAACAGCCGGGGATCGAAGCACGATAGCCAGCCTCAAAGAGGTTCTTGATCCTGACGATAACGGCACGATCGAGATTTCCTCCATACCGAGGCTGGATCCGGCGCCCGGGGAAATAACCGGCAAGCTGGACTTGGCAGCCGTGGGCCTGACGAAAAATCCGGACCAGGTTCCGATCCTGGGGGTGGCTGGTGATAAGAATGGACTGATTTCGGACTCGGAACTCGAGCGGTATGTGATTGATGGTCGTCTTGGCAAACGTGCCGGCAAGTGGTTTGGTTTCTATGTCTGTGCGTTCCTGTTTGGAGCGGCACTGGGTGGGCTGGTGTTCGGTCGGATTGGGGATCGATTCGGGCGAGTCAAGGGGATGGCGGCGGCCATCGCCTGCTACTCGGGGATGTCGCTGCTGAGCTACTTCGTGCAGTCCCCGACCCAGCTCTGGGTGGCCCGCTTCATTACCTGTATGGGAGTGGGGGGGATGTGGCCCAACGGGGTGGCATTAATGAGCGAGGCCTGGGAGGGAGTCTCCCGGCCGATGCTCGCCGGGGTGATCGGGACTGCCGCGAATGTCGGTATCTTCCTGACCTTCTGGGTGGGGCGGCAGGTGGGAGTGGATTACGACAGCTGGCGGTGGGTCCTATTGATGGGTGGATCTCCTATCGTTCTGGCCGTCTTTGTGATTGCACTTGTTCCGGAATCTCCCAAGTGGATTGCGGATCGAAAGCGGCTCCAACTAGATTCCCCCGGCGCTCTCGAGGGGGATCAACAAGTTGCCAGAACATCCACCTGGGAGGTTTTCAAGCCGGGCCTGGTGGGAGTCACGCTGGTGGGAATCCTGCTGGCAACGGTTCCCCTGCTGGGGGGATGGGGGGCATCAAACTGGTCCCAGGGATGGGCCGACAAGGTGGGCGCGGAGATCGGTAATCCAAGCCTGAAGGCAGATATTGGTATGGCCCGGTCCCTCACCGGGATTATTGGTAGTTTTCTTGGTGGCATAATTGCCAGTTATGCCGGACGCAAGAGGACCTATTTTCTCACCAGCCTGCTCTGCCTGGCCTGTGCCGAGTATGTCTATTTCTTCCACACGCCGGAGCAGTGGCAGTTCCTGGCCAGCTTTGCGGCACTCGGTTTTTTCAGCGGCATCTTTTTCGGCTGGCTGCCGCTTTTCCTGCCAGAGTTATTTGTGACCCGGATCCGCTCCACGGGAGCAGGGGTCTGTTTTAACTTTGGCCGCATTATCACCGCGGTGACGGTATTTGCCGGCGCGTTCCTGATTCAAGAGTTCAACGAGGATTATGCCTTGCTTGGCCGTATCATGAGCCTGATCTACCTGCTCGGCGCGATCGGCATCTGCCTGATGCCCTCGGGGGTGGGCGGCAGCATTGAGGACTAAACGGCTGGCTGGCAAACTTAGTCGTCCAGGAACAGCACACCATTCCACTCGCCACGGTTGGACGTCACGTCGATCACGTTACCGTCCGGATCGAGTACCTTGAAACTCTTCTCCGGGGCCCGCTCAAGCGATTCCACCTCGCTCCGGTCCTTGACATTCCCCTTGGAGATTTCCGCTCCCCAGTCCAGGCAGCGCTGCCAGCAGGCTTCCAGGTCGTCAACCACCACGCCGAAGTGGATATACTCTTCCCCCTCTTCAAAGGACGGCCGGACCAGGTCGGGTGGGTTCTGAAGCAGCGTGATGTTGTTCACGCCGTCTGTCAGGTCCAGGCCCTGGCGGCTGGGCCGGTAGTCAAAAAAATCCCAGCCGATCACCGTGGTATAGAAATCACGGGACTTTTCCATGTCATCACAGCGGATAGCAAGATGTCGCAGGTGGGCCATGATACTGGTGCCGTCTTTCAAGTTGGTTATGCGTTCCGGTGGTGTCCGAGTCTAGCAGTTTCTTGCTTGCTCATCAGCTTGAGAGCGAGTCATGAAAGAACCTGGCCATCTGTGCGGCAAAACGGTGGGCGTCCTCGAGCGTCTCGATTCCTTCTGCCTGGTGGATGGTGAAATAACCGTCATGCCCGATCGCCGAGAGGCCGGAGAAGACATCTGCGAAATCCACTCCCCCTGCCTCCCAGAGCGGCAGGTGGTGGAAGTGCACGTCCCCGCGGCAAAAGGTGGGCAGGGATTCGGGGCCCTGATCGTCAAGCTGGTGGTTCTGGACGTAGACATTCATCAGGCAGGGAGCCAGCCGCTCAAGCGTATCCTGCCTGTAGGATTGGCCGCAGAGCATCAGGTTGGCCGGCTCGTAGACAATCCCGAAATTGGAGCGGTCAATCTCGGCAACCACCTCCAGGATGCGGTTTACCTGTTCAAAGATCGAGCTGGTATGGCACTGGTGGACCAGTCGGATGCCTTGTTCCGCTGCCCGGTCTGCAGCGTCGCGGGCAAACGGGATATCAGAGTCCTGTTTCATGCAGATCCGGACCAGGTCAGATCCCAGGATGGAGGCGACATCGAGGCTGGGGCCAATATCCCGCAGGCTGTCAGGGCCAGAAGCGTTGTTGAGGGGCACATCGAAGTCGGCGGTGACCATCGAGACGACCAGGCCTGCCGCGTCGATCTGCTGTTTCATCTGCTCAAGCTGCTGTGGGGACGTCTGCACTCCCCCCGCACTGGCCCGCATGCAGATGGCCCCGTACCCGTTCCCGGCAGCCACTTCCAGAAAGTTTTCAAATGGCAGCAGGAGCCGGGTCTTTGAGGGAGCTTCGACAATCCGGACAGAAAGCGAGAGCTGCATGAGGTCGCGGTTTCCTCTGACGGCCTTGCCTGGCTACTTCTTCTTGACACCCAGGTCGGCAAGTTTCTTGGCCACATCCGTACCATGTGTACGAGCGGAGACCGCCTTGTCGATATAGAGGATCTTGCCATCCGCCCCGATATAAAAGGTCCAACGGAAAGGGACCGCCCGGTCCTTGGTGACGACGCCGTAGGCCGTGGCTACCTTTTTCCCTGCATCACTCAGGATCGGGTAATCCAGCTTGAGTGCCTCGGCATATTTCTTCATTGTCTCCGGCGGATCGACACTTGCGGTAAAAACAGCGGCGTCGAATTGCTTGACCCCGGATCCCGTTTCTCGCTTGGCAACTTCAAACTTGCGATTTCCAAGCAGGGTGACTTCAAAGCCCTTTTCAATCCCGCTGTCACGCAGCGAGTCACACTGGGCCGTTCAGCCACCGGTAAAGGCTTTGGGGAACCAGGCCAGCACGACCACTTTTCCCTTGTAATCTGCCAGCTTGTGTGTTTTGCCATCGCTTCCCTTGAGAGCGAAATCCGGAGCTGCGTCGCCAACTTTCAGTTCTCCAGCGGCAGTGGTTACCATCGCGAGAACAAGTGCCACGGCAGAACAAAATCGAATCGAGCGTTTCATGGCTGTATTTCTCCGGAAACTAACACTACAAATTGAAGAGTGCTGCACACTGCTGGAAGTTATTCTAAGCAAGTTTCATGTCGCTGAGTACAACAGGGGGAGAAGATTCGATGCGTGTTTTCCTGGCGTTGCTTTTTGGTTTCCTGTTGACGACACCGCTTGACAGTTTAAGAGCAGAAGACTGGTTGCAGTTTCGTGGACCTGGAGCGCGTGGCATTGCGGATGCCTCATCGATTCCCGATTCCTGGACCACGGAAGAGAACGTGGCCTGGTCGGTCAAAACACGAGGACTCGGATGGTCCAGTCCGGTGATCGTGGGGAATCGGATTTTCTACACGACCGTGATCAATGATGGTAAGACCGACTCCCCACGCAAGGGACTCTACTTCGGCGGCAACCGGTCGGCGATTCCCGATTCACAACACCACTGGCTTGTCGTCTGCCGGGATCTGGAAAATGGCAAGGTGCTCTGGGAGAAGCAGGTTCACGAGGGACGGCCTTCCAATGCGGTGCACCTGAAAAACACGCTGGCCTCGGAAACCCCGGTCAGTGATGGGACGTACCTTTACACCTATTTCGGGAACCACGGCCTGCACTGTTTTGACCTGGAAGGGAAACAGGTCTGGTCGAAGCCGATGAAAGCCCACAAGATTCGCTACGAGTGGGGAACCGCAGCATCACCGGTGCTCCATGGGGACCGGCTCTATGTCATCGATGACAACGAGGAAGAGTCCACCCTGACCTCCTACGACAAGAAGACCGGTGAGCAAAAGTGGCAGGTGAAGCGAGAGGAGAAAAGTAACTGGGCAACACCCTTTGTCTGGAAAAACGATGTTCGTACCGAGATCGTGACACCGGGAACCGGGATGACGCGGGCCTATGACCTGGAAGGCAAGGAGCTTTACCGGTTCCGTGGAGCCAGTACGATCACCATCGCGACGCCCTACACCGCTCACGGGCTGCTGTACATCAGTTCCGGGTACGTGCTGGATGGAAAACGGCCGATTTTTGCTATCCGTCCTGGATCCGAGGGAGATATCTCTCTGGAAGGGAAACAGACAAGTAATAACTACATCCAGTGGTGCCAGCCGCTGGCCGCTCCTTACAATCCCACCACGCTGGTCTACAAGGACCTACTTTATGTGCTTTATGACCGCGGTTTCTTCGCATGCTACGACGCCAAGACCGGAGCGGAGGTCTATGGCAAGCAGCGTCTTCCCATGGGCCGTGCCTTTACCAGTTCCCCCTGGGCTTCCGGCGGCAAGATCTACTGCCTCAACGAGGATGGAGTGACCTTCGTAATCAAGGCGGGGCGGACATTTGAACTCCTGGGAACGAACGCGCTTGCCGAGGTGGACATGTGCATGGCCACTCCGGCGATCGTTGGCAACAGGCTGGTCATTCGCACGGCCGCCCACATCTACTGCATCAGCACGCAGAAGTGAATCCTCACGGCCGGAAAAGAAAAAGTGAGGATGCAGGGACTTGAACCCTGGACCGACGGATTAAAAGTTTGCAGGAACTCAATTCTACGCGACGCTGGAAGCGCGAGTCTCTTCATGATGGTGCTGCTGTAGGCTCGCATCCAAGGGCATATTATGGCGGATACCCCACCAGAAGGTGAGGGCTTAGGAATGCAGCGGTTCGCACAGCGAACCCTAATCTTACAGCTCATCCAACTCGACGACCTCCAGACCCATGGGCGCGAGCGTCACCTCACGCGCCCCGCGATTGCCGGGCGTCACGGTGATTGTCACCGGTTTGGGCTGTTGTTCCGGCTCACCGCCGAAGAGGATGAGAAGCCCCTTGCTCCCCTTCTTCAAAAGGACGATATCGGCCGGCATAGGGTCCACTTTCACAATCTCTTCCAGTTCCTCTCCGGCAAACACGGGATCGGGCTTCACGAAGTACGGCTCCCACTGGGCCAGTACGCGTGTGGCCGCGGCGGTGCCGTAGGGCAGCGCCGGGCATTGGGGCTCCACTTCGGTGTAGATCACGACGCCACCGCCGTGGGTGGCGATCACGCGTTTCACGACGTTGTTACGCAGCTCCTGCCAATGGAACGGCCGGCCGCGATGCACCGCCTGGATTTCCGCTTGCAGGATGCCGAGGAACCGGATGTTGGGGTCGATCTTCAGGCCCTCGCTCATGCGCTCGTATTCCCATTTCACCGAGGGAATCTGTCCCGAGATATTTTGCCCGACGCCCCAGGCGCTGATGATGTCGCAGTTGCCGCGATCAAAGGGCCGGCCCTCGCCGTAGTAGACGTGGAAGCTTAGGTCGAGCGGTGTGAACGCGCGTTCGTAAGTGCGCTGGATGATCTGCCGGCAGGCCCAGCGGCTGAAGTTGTGCCACTGGCCGGAGTACTTCTGTTGCGCAGTCTCCCAGTTGGGGATCTCCGGCAGCTTCTGTTGCTCGGCGAAGAGCGTGAGCGTGCGCTGATCGCCGGCGATGCCTTGGAGCGGGATCTCGAACTCGTAGTCCCACCAGTAGGCAAACACCTTCAGGCCTGAGCCCTCTTCCAATGTGGTGGTGCGCTTCCGGTATTCCTCGCGGAGGGCGTCCCAGTATTGCCGGGACTCGTCCGACAGCAGCCATCCGAAGGAGACATATGCGTACTCGGGTACCTCTTGGCCCTGCTTGTTCTTGATCATGTGGGCATCAATCACGGCGCCCGATCGACGCGCGATGTCGTAGGTGGGATCCCCGGGAAACGTCATCCACGGCCAGTTATGATTCTGCGGCATAAGCTCCACGCGGTTTTGCCGAAGCGGCTCCATCCAGCGCGGGCCGTACTCAGGATTGAAGAGGTAAGGGCGGCCTACCCACTTAGAAGGCCAGGCGCTGTGCGTCATGCCGGAGCGCACGCACACTTCAATGATCTTGTCCACCGCCTCGATATTCAACTGGGCGTTGGGCGGGTTGCCGACGGTGTAGGGATTGGTCAAGAGGTCGTGCACCATCACCTGCTTGGGCCGCGTGCCGTCGAGCTTCACCTGCACGAGGTCGATTGACTGTGGAAAATCCACGGCGTTGCCATTGGCCACTCGCGTGAGGTACAGCTTGCCCTCGACCGGCTCGGTGGAGCCGGTGTGCTCCAAGAGTACCGTCGAAACGCGCGACTGCCCGCCGCGGTAAGCGCCGGCTATCCCGGTGATATGGTCGGGGTTGTACGTGGTCACGAAGCGGCGGTACTTCTCTCCGCCGTGCATGGCGCCGCGCGGGTCTTCCTCGACCTTCTCGTGTGGCCTGACGTAGGCCCCCCACCCAGTCCAGGGAAGCACCCGATAGCCGGCCGGGACATCCACCAGAAGCTCGAAGGCGGTGATCTTGGTCGGCAGCGGCGGAGCCAGGGCCAGGTTCAGCCAGTCGGCGCGTCCCCGGTCGAAGGGAAGCTCGACGATCTGGGGAACCAGGTAGGGAGTGGTGTTCCAGAGGATCACCCGCCGCAGCCAGACTGGCTGCTTGGCCGAGACCTCCAGATATTTTCCATCGCGCGAGAGCGGCACTGGCGCCCAGGCCGAATCATCGTAGTTGAGGTTGTACACGTCGTCGGTGGGGGACTTCTCGGTCATCTTCCAGTACGAGTCGGGGCCGACGAACCCGCCATCGGCGAATGTGAGGCCACCGCCGACCTGCACGGTGCGCTCGCTCTGCCGCTTCGTCACTTTGAGTACCAGCGTCGTGGGGCCGGTGATGCCCGCTGATGCCTCGGCCAGCAGCGTGCCTCCCAGCATGCCCTCCAGCGTGCCGCCGGTGGCCGTGAGCTGGCCCTTGAAGGGATTGCGCTGTTTCTCGGAAAAGGGAAACACGGCCGTATCGCGCAGGATTTGCACGTCGTCGATCGTGATCTCGCTGTCCTTGGAAGTGGTGAAATCCAATCGCCGGCTGCGGCAGTCGGCATTATAGAAGCTTGAGGTGAGTTCGATCTTGATCCACGCGTCGGTCATGGGCACGCCGCTGACCATCATCCGCCCGAGGCCGCTGACCCCATCTGGAAGCGGCACGCCGACCGCGTCGAGATCCTGGCTGAGCACGCTCAGGCTACCCCGGCCGCGGGCCCAGAAGTGGACGCGCAGGGAGACGTCCTTTTCGGCTTCCAGGGTCGGCGTGATGACCCTGGTGTCGGACATCAGCAGCAGGCTACGATTGCCGGTGTGGGCAGTGTCTTCGACAATGCGGGCGCCGCCCTTTTCCAGGTTCCAGCCGGGCGCCAGCACCGCGGCCTGGCCCTGTTCCTCAAACGACGGGTCCTCGATCAGGTTCTTGAAATTGGAGTTCCAGACCTGGTCGATGGGTGCCAGCAACTCGGCGGGCTCGGTACCCAAGGGGTAGATGCGGAAGTTGTCGTAGAGCGTGTCCTTCTTGCCGCTGTAGTAGTAGAGCGTAGGGCTCTCGAACTGCTCATCCGGAAATTTCCCCATAAAGCTGACGCGGCGCCACTTGTTGGGATCGATGGCGGGGGTGCCGTACTTGATCCAGACCATCTTGCGGGTTTTCATGTCGATGACGGCCACGCTGGCCGAACCTCCGTTGGAATCGACGTAGAACTTCGCCCACTTGCCGCGCAGCTTCTCCCAGAGGTAGGCCTTGTCGTCGTACATACCGACGTTGAACCACGGAGTTCCTGCACGGGCCCGAACGGCGTCGGAGCCGTCCCAGCTCCCGCCGGGTACCATTGTGCCGGCTAGGGGCATCCACTGCTCTTTGAACAGGTTGTTCGGATCGCTGCTGGGCTCGCGCGCTGACACGTCCTTAGACGACGTGCCTTTCGACTGCCGCGAGCGCAGGGCCACTGCAGTGGTTTCCGGGCCGGATTGTTCTGAGAGGATGACCTCGTCCCGGTGATCTTTGCCGTGTTGGCGGCGGAACCCCGGGATCAGCAGCGGCAGGGAGATGGCGAGGACGATCAGCAGGCGAGTTCGCATAACGGGTTCCTTCTTCATTCGGCCGCCCACATCGACTGCATCAGCACGCCGTAGCAGGGGACTACTGCTGGAAAAAGAAAAAGTGAGGGTGCAGGGACTTGAACCCTGGACCTACGGATTAAAAGTCCGTTGCTCTACCGACTGAGCTACACCCTCATGAACAAGGCCCTAGTTGAATCCGAAGCAGGAAAACTGTCAATCAGTTGTCGGCAGGAAGTCTCACCAGCCCAGCTCACATCACGCGGTCCTGGGCCCAGCAATATCGCCTGCCAGTTTTGAATTCCTTGTACTCGTCCGCTGTTTCCATGTGGATACGATCCCGCTTGTATGCCGTGTTTACCGCGTCCAGCAGGGTGGTGATCTCCTCATCCGGGTAACCGATACCGCTGATTTCAAAGCAGTCGCCATTGATGTCCAGGATCCAGAAGCGGTCTTTCCAGAGGCGAACCTTTCTCAGCATTCGCAACTCGCTGCGGGTTCGCTTGAGAAATTCCAGTGCCTCGGCAATCGTGCCTGGGCTGTAGGGGAAAGTGGCAAGTGGTTTTTGCATGGTCAGGACTTCCAATGAACGGTTGTTATTCGCAGGACTGCTCGATTGACATGTCACCCATCTCCCTGTTCCAGCAGCGTGCGGAACGCGGTTTCACTCAAGACCCTCACTCCCAGCTTCTCCGCCTTGGCGAGCTTGCTACCTGCCTTCTCACCGGCCACCAGGAAACTGGTCCTGGCAGAAACAGATCCCGATGTCTTGCCAGCATGCTGCTCGATCAACTGGTGGATCTCAGTGCGGCTGTACTTCTGCAGGATTCCAGTCACCACGAACGTCTTTCCGGCGAACAGGTCCGACTTGTTGTCGTCGCTCCGGGGGGTTGTCATGTCGACTCCCGCCGAGAGCAGGTTGGCAACGGTTCGTTGTCCCTGTTCACTATGAAGATAGCGAAAGACGCTTTCGGCAATGATCGGCCCGATTTCATCTGTCTCGCTGAGCTCTTCGACGGTCGCCTGCTGGAGCTGTTGGATGGTGGGATATTGCTCTGCCATGATCACGGCCACCCGTGCTCCCACGTGCCGGATCGCGAGGGCATTGAGCAGGCGAGGCAGGCCCCGGGACCGGCTCTGCTTGATACCTTCCAGCAGTGCCTCGGAAGAACGGTCCCCCATCCGTTCCAGTTCCACCAGTTGTTCCTTTTCCAGGTGATAGAGATCCGCGTAATCGCTTACCAGGCCTGCGCTGACCAGTTGATCCACCAGCTTGTCTCCCAGCCCCTCGATCTCCATCGCATTGCGACTGGCGAAGAACTGGACCCGTTCCTTCAGCTGCGCCGGACACTGGTAATTGGGACAACGGATGTAGACTCCCCCCTCGTCCTTGACGAGCGTGGCATTGCATGCGGGGCAATGTGTTGGAAAGGGGAATTCGGAAAGGTCATTCTGGCGTTCGTGTTTTTCCACCCGCACGATACGCGGGATGATCTTGCCTGCTTTTTCCACCACCACCACGTCCCCGACCCGGACGTCCTTGCGGGTGATTTCATCGGCGTTGTGCAGGCTTGCACGGCTGACCGTTGTCCCGGCCAGTTCTACCGGTTCGAGCAGGGCAACAGGCGTGATGGCTCCGGTCTTCCCGATCTGGACCTGGATGTCGGTAAGACGAGTGACTGCCTCGTAACGCTCCCACTTGTATGCCACGACCCAGCGAGGACTCTTGGTGGTTTTCCCCAGCCGCTCACGGTCATCAAAACGGTCGGCCTTCAGGACCAGCCCGTCGACTTCAAAATCAAGCTGCTCGATCTTCTCGGCCATCCGCTGGCAGTGCTCGACCGCCTTTTGAAAGGAGCTGAAGCGGTCCACGTGGGGGGTGGCAGGCAGCCCATAATCACGCAGTTCCGCAAGGAAGTCCATGTGGTTGTTACTACGGATTCCCTCGCAGTACCCGGTGCCATGACAGAACATCCTTAACCCCCGCTCTGCACAGATGCGAGGGTCGAGCAGCCGAATACAGCCGGCGGCGGCATTCCGTGCGTTCTTGTAGGGGGCTTCGTCCCTCTTTTTTTGTCGCTCGTTGAGCTGGGCCAGGTCCGTATTGGTCATGTAGACCTCCCCCCGCACTTCCAGCAGGGGAGGAGGGGAATCGGTGTCGAGCCGCAGTGGAACATCGCCAATGGTGCGGATGTTGTGAGTGATATCATCCCCGGTCACGCCATTGCCACGGGTCACCCCACGGACGAGCAGCCCGTCCTCGTAGATGACCGAGGCGGCCACGCCATCGACCTTGAGCTCCACCACCCAGGGAATCTCCTCATCGTCCACCAGGTTTGCTACCCGGCTGGCATACTTCTCCAGCTCCTGGACATTGTACGTGTTGTCGATCGAGAGCATGGGAAGCCGGTGATCGACCGGGCCTAGATGATCCACCGGCTGGTCCCCGACCCGCTGGGTCGGGCTGTCTGGCGTGACCAGGTCCGGGTGCTCTGATTCGAGCTGCTGGAGCCGCTGGAGAAGCTTGTCGTACTCCAGGTCACTTATTTCTGCCGCGGCTTCAAGATAGTACTTTCGATCGTGAAAGCGGATCTGCTCTTGAAGCTCTCGTAGTTGCTGGTGAATGTCCTGCGCCATATCGTTACGATTTTTCCTCTTCCGTGCTGTTGTCCGGTTCCCTGGCCACCGCCCGTCGTTCCCGGATCGTGTCGGTGGTTATGGCCAGCACGGTCGCCAGGGCCAGCAGCCCAAGTTCCCAGAGCATCAGGCGAAAACCATGTCGGTCCATAAACAGCATCATCGGATGCTGTTCCGACAGGACAGGCGTGGTTACCGTCGTGGGAATATCTCCCTCGCGAATGGCAACCAGCATCATCACTCCATAGGCACAGGCAGTAACGGCAAAGAGAATACCGAGAATAACCAGGGCCACGTAAAACGGGTTGACGGGTTTCTTTTCCTCAGCCGACATGGAATCCATCGATCCTCATCATCTCACCGCTCGTGATCTCTCCAGTATAACAGCGCAGCCTTGCTGCGCCTGAAGATCACCGGCAGGCTCTTTGTCATCTACTGGAAATGCCCCTGCCAGGCTCGTATCATGGAGGATTCTAGAGAGACGGGAATAGGATACCAGGGGAGAAGTCGAGCTTGTCTTCGTCAAATGGCCATTCCCAGATCCAGCTCCGTGGCGTATCGGTTCACAACCTGGCGGACATCGACCTGGATCTGCCCCACCAGCAGTTGATCGCGATCTGTGGTGTCAGCGGGAGTGGAAAGACGAGCCTGGCACTCGACACGCTCTATGCAGAAGGCCAGCGTCGCTATATCGAGAGTTTCTCGGTCTATACCCGGCAGTTTCTTGATCGGCTTGAAAAACCGGCTGCAGATCGAATTGAAGGGATTCCCGCAGCGGTTGCCGTGGCACGCAAGAATCCCAGCCGCAGCAGCCGTTCCACGATTGGAACCTCGACCGAGACCGCTGATTACCTGCGACTCCTGTTCGCCAAGATTGGATCTGTTGAGTGTCTGTCCTGCGGACACCCCGTCCGCCGTGATACCGACGATTCGGTTGCCGAACAACTGGAGCAGCTTGACGAGGGGACCCGTTACATGATCGGGTTCGAGTTGGCTGTTACCGCGGAGACACTTTCCCAGCTCCCCGAGGCAGGATTTGTTCGAGTGATCCACGATGGCCATTTATGGAACCTGGCAGACGAAACGGGTGAGTCACTCGCAAAGCAGATTCCGGACAGCGACGAGGAACCGGTCACCGTCACAGTGGTTGTCGACAGGCTGGTCGCCGGGCAGGCGAGCAGTGAGCGGCTTCGTGACTCCCTGGAGATCATTTTTGACCGACCGCAGGCCGGCTGTATCGTGCTTGTCGATGAAAAAGAGCACGATGACTCGACCGTCATGGTGGACGGGCGCCCCTGGAGGCGGCAGCGCTTTAGTGCATCGCTTCGTTGTGAGGCATGCCAGAAGGACTATCCGGATCCGGAGCCTCGCCTGTTTAGCTTTAACAGCCCCCTGGGAGCCTGCCCGGAATGTGAGGGGTTTGGCAACATCATCGATATCGATATGGAGCTTGTTGTTCCAGATCCCCGCAAGTCGATCCGCGAGGGAGCTATCGCCCCCTGGAGTACTCCTGCTTACAAGCATGAGCTGGAGGAGTTGCTGGAGCTGGCCGAGGATTATGACCTGCCGGTAGATATCCCCTACTCGGAGCTGAAGGCAAAGCATCGGAAGATCATCATCGGCGGGGTGAAGAAGCGGGACTTTGGGGGTCTTGACGGTTTCTTTGCCTGGCTTGAACGTCGCAAGTACAAGATGCACCTGAGGGTCTTTCTTAGCCGCTGGCGGAGCTATGGAATCTGTCCGAGTTGCCAGGGAGCACGATTGCGGCCTGAGTCCCTGGCCTGGCGAGTTGGTGGGTTGAACATCGCGGAGATTTCCGCCATGAAGATATCAGAGTCCCGTAAGTTCTTTGAAAACCTTGACTTAACAGACTCGGAAAAAGAGGTCTCCGGACTCATTCGTGAGCAGTTGCAGTCCCGTTTGCATTATCTCGAAGCGGTTGGGCTGGATTACCTCGCACTGGACCGGACGCTGCGGACGCTCAGTGGTGGTGAGGCTCAACGAGTCAACCTGACAACGGCACTGGGATCAAGCCTGGTCAATATGCTCTATGTCCTGGATGAGCCAACCGTGGGACTTCATCCGCAGGATGTCGACCGTCTCTCCGGGGCGATCCGGGGACTTTGTGACCGTGGAAACACGGTGGTCGTGGTGGAGCACGAGGAGTCGATGCTCAAGGTTGCCGACCAGCTGGTAGAGATCGGCCCTGGAGCCGGGGACCGTGGAGGCCGAGTCGTTTTCCAGGGTGACCTGGCAGCCATGCTCGAGCCCGACGCCAGTCTTACCGGGGAATACCTTTCCGGCCGCCGTGGAATTACAGCACTCCCGCATCGTCGCGAGCCGAAGCATGGCTGGATCCAGCTCTCCGGGGCCTGTGGTAATAATCTCAAGAACCTGACTGTCAAATTTCCCCTTGGCGTGCTGTGCCTGGTAACCGGCGTCAGTGGTTCCGGAAAGAGCACGCTCGTCCAGGACACGCTTTATGGGGCATTGTGCCGTCGCAAGAAGAAGGATACCACCAAGCCACTTCCCTTTGATGATGTCGTTGGTGACGGCCAGATCGATGAGGTGGTGCTGGTGGACCAGAGTCCGATTGGTCGCTCCCCACGTTCCAACCCGGTCACCTACATCAAGGCTTTTGATCCCATCCGCGCCGTTTTTGCCGAGACGGTGGAGGCCAGGACGCATAATTACTCGGCCGGCCACTTCAGCTTTAACGTCGACGGGGGACGCTGTAATGACTGCAAGGGGGATGGTCATATCGAAATTGACATGCAATTCCTCGCCGACGTTTACATGAAATGCGGCCAGTGTGGGGGGGCTCGTTATCGAAAGGAGATCCTGGAGGTCAAGTATCGCAACAAGAATATCGCGGATGTCCTGAACATGACGGTGCGTGGTGCCTTTTCCTTTTTTCGTGGCCAGCCGAAGGTCCAGACCAAGCTCAAGCAACTGATGGACGTGGGGCTTGACTACCTCCGGCTTGGACAGCCTGCCAACACGCTTTCAGCGGGCGAGTCCCAGCGATTGAAGCTGGCAGCTCACATGTCCGAGGCAAAACGGCGTCGTACCCTTTTTATCCTTGATGAGCCGACCACTGGCCTGCATTTTTCGGATGTCATCCAGTTGCTTGATTGCTTTGACGCCCTGCTGGGCGTAGGCCACTCGTTGATCGTGGTGGAGCACAACCTGCAACTCATGAAAGCGGCTGACTATATCATCGACCTGGGCCCGGGAGCGGCGGATGAGGGTGGAGAGGTCGTGGCCACGGGGCGCCCGGAGGAGGTCGTGGAGGTAGCCCAGTCGCTGACCGGACAATTCCTCCAGGATGCCCTCCAGCGGGACCTGTTGCTGTCGTTAGAATCGTAAGTCCTCCAGGCCTGCCATGATTGATACAGCAGAACATGATCTTCACCTGGATCTTTTCCACGGCCAGTTGCATCGCTCGCATGCTGACGTTTATGCAAGACTCAGTGGCACCTTTGACGCGGCGGTGGCCTGGAACGATGGCTGGAGGCTTGAAGGCTATCTTGAAGGCCCACGGTCGGAGAACTCGCGGACCTTGCCGGCCCAGTTTCGTCTGCAGGATATGGGAGCTGGTGAAAGCCTGTTGGCTCGGGCACACTTGCCTGATCCCTGCAGCTGGGGCCCCGGCCTTCCACTGCTCTATGACGTCCATGTCCAGTTGCATGTGGATGGTCTGCCGGCCTGGGAAGCAGACCAGGTCATCGGGCTAAGGCAGCTAGGCGTTGTCAAAGGACGCCTGCAACTTGAAAATCAGCCCTGGTCCCTGATGGGGGCTCACCAGAGTCAGTTGCATGAACTGATTGTGCCACCTGCTGACCAGGTATTACTACTGGAAGGAATCCAGCTTCCACTGATGGAGCAGTGTTCGGAACAGGGAGGCTGGCTGCTCACGGCAGTGGATGGCACTGCAAGTGATGCGGCACTTGCTGCCGTACTTCGAGATTGTGCTCGCTGGGCTGCAAACTGGGGTGTCGTGGTGCGAGATTTGTCCCCGGATCGTAAAATCCCGGCGGGAGTAGCCCCCAACCTGCTTGTCGGGCAGTGGTTTTCCGCTGCCGAGGAGGTGGAGCCAGCCGAATGGGCGGACATGGCCGTCGTGGAAGTGGAAGATCCAGAACGGTTTTCGGAATTGACAGGCGGCTGTCCGATCCCGGTGATCGCCACTCACAAGGGGCCAGGGCCTGGCGACTGGGAGGATGCCCGTGCTGCCTGCAAGGAATTACGGCACCAGCTTGCCGCCTTCCGTCAGTTCGCCGGTTATATTGTTGTCTGAGGGTTGGGTCTGATGGCAGGAGGATTGATGACGTGAACGAGAGTGAACCAGGACTGGATCGCTACGTTCGCCAGGTGAGATATCCACCGATTGGCGAGGCCGGGCAGCAGAAGCTTTCTGCCGGCCGGGTGTTGGTCTGTGGCTGTGGCGCCCTGGGATCGGTGCTCGCCAATACCCTTGCCCGGGCGGGCGTCGGCATGCTGCGTCTTGTGGACAGGGATTTTCTGGAGCTCAATAACCTGCAGAGGCAGGTTCTCTACGATGAAGCGGATGTCGAATCGGGACTTCCCAAGGCAATTGCTGCCCAGGCCAAGCTCCACCAGATCAACTCGTCAATCGAGGTGGATGCCGTGGTGGTGGATGTGGATGCTGGCAACATTGCCGAGCTGGCGGAAGGGATGGATGTGATTGTCGATGGTACGGACAATTTTGAGACCCGTTTCCTGCTGAACGACTTTGCTGTCCATTCATCCACCCCCTGGATCTATGGTGGCTGCATCGGTGCCGAGGGACAGACCATGACGATTCTGCCGGGTGAGACAGCCTGCCTGCATTGCCTGATGCAGGCAGGGCCCCCTCCTCCCGGGACGACTCCGACCTGTGATTCGGCCGGCATCCTGGCGCCCATCATCAACGTGATTGCCTCGATCCAGGCCAACGAGGCAATCAAGATTCTCACCGGCAACCGGGATGCGGTCAGCCATGTCCTGCAGGTCTTTGAACTCTGGGACAACCGCATTCGCCAGGTCAACCTGGATGGTTTGCGCCAGGCGGCACGCTGCCCGGTCTGTGACCGGGGTGAATTTGCCTGGTTGAGCGGAGATCGTGGTAGCCGCACGGCCGTTCTCTGCGGCCGCAATGCCGTGCAGCTGACTTTTCCCGAACGCTCCTCCCTGGTACTGGCCACGCTGGCGGAGGAACTCTCCGGAGTGGGCACCGTCGTCTACAACGACTACCTGTTGCGACTGGACGTTGACGAGCACCGGATCACCGTGTTTCCCGATGGCCGGGCAATCGTGCAGGGAACCGAGGATCTTACCCAGGCCCGTACACTTTATGCCCGTTACATCGGCAGCTAGAGGGAGCGTTATTGCGGCTCGCCGGAACGAGGCTTAAAATCGATGTTTACCCAATCTGGTGTATAAGCCACTCCCCAATTCAAGGGACAAGGACATGAAAAAGTCAGCAGGACTGTTGTTTATCCTCTTTCTATCTATCCAGGTTGGCTGCAGTGAGCCGGTGGTTGTGAACACCCCCCCGACCGCCGGCGGCGACAATACAGGTCCTGCAGATACGCCCACAGGTACCGACGCAGGACCGGTCTACACGATCCTGGGAACCCGCACAGACAACTTTGATTTCGGCAAGGCCAAGTCGGATGCGGAGGATGTCCTCACTCGTTACCCCGATATCGACTGCATGGTCGGCCTTTTTGCTTACAACCCCCCCTATATCCTCGAGGCACTCAAGGGAGCGGACAAGATCGGCCGGGTGACATTGATCGGGTTCGATGAAGCGGACGAGACACTGCAGGCGATCAAGGATGGCAACTGCTACGGGACGGTCGTCCAGGATCCTTACATGTACGGGTACGAGTCGGTGAGGTTGCTTTCCTCACTTGTCAGAGCCGCCGACTCAAGCGGATATAGCGATCTTATCCCGGAGGGAGGAGTCTTCAATATTCCGGCTCGCAAGATCACACGGGAAAACGTGGATGAGTTCTGGGATCAGCTCAAGCAGCGTGTTGCCGATGGGGAGGCAGCAGCCGAGGCAGCGGTCAAAAAAGATGATCGACCGACGGTCGCATTCGTGACCAACGGGATCGCCTCGTTCTGGGTGATCGCCGAGGCCGGAGCCCGCAAGGCAGGTGAGGACTTCAATGTCAACGTGGAAGTGCGGATGCCCCCGGACGGACTGGCTGATCAGAAGCGGATGCTCGAGGAGTTACAGGTGGCAGGCGTGGATGGAATCGCGGTAAGCCCGATTGACCCGGACAACCAGCTGGAACTGCTCAACTCGGTTGGTGAATCCACGATCCTGATCACGCAGGATTCCGATGCTCCCAATTCCAACCGGCTGGCGTACATCGGCATGAACAACTACGACGCGGGAATCCTGTGTGGTGAACTGATCCATGAATCGGTTCCCGCCGGAGGTGATGTGATGATCTTCGTGGGACGCCTGGAGCAGCTCAATGCCAAGCTTCGGCGGCAGGGAATGATTGATTACCTGCTCGGTCGAGAGCCTGATGATACGCGGTTCGATAAGCCGGGCCAGGAACTGCAAGGGAGTCCGGCGACGGTCCAATGATGAGGCAGTTTTCTGCCTGTTTCCCTGCTTCTTGCCACGGTGGAATATGATGTCCCAGCTCGACGATGTTCCGCTACTTGAAGTCCGCGATTTAACGAAGCGATTCCCCGGCGTTCTGGCACTGGACCAGGTAGATATGCAACTGGGCCGGGGAGAGGTACTTGCTGTCATCGGGGAAAACGGGGCAGGCAAGAGTACCCTGATGAAGATCCTGGCCGGTGTCCAGATGGCCGATAGCGGCCAGATGCGGATCGACGGCAGGGAGGTCCAGGTTGCGAACGTCCAGCAGGCGCTGGAGCTGGGGATTTCCCTGATCCACCAGGAACTGAACCTCTCGGACAACCTCGACGTCGGCGCGAATATCTTTCTTGGTCGAGAGCCGCTCCGCTTTGGACTGATCGACAAGCCCCTGATTCACGAGGAATCCCTCCGGTTCCTAGAAATGGTGGGTCTGGATGTTCCCCCCGCGACGATTGCCAGTGAGCTATCCATCGGCCGGCAGCAACTGGTGGAAATTGCCAAGGCACTATCCGTGAATTCTCGCATCCTGATCATGGATGAACCGACGTCAAGTCTTTCCCAGGCAGAGGCGGGCAGGTTGTTTGATGTGATCCGGGATCTGAAAAGCCAGGGAGTGAGCATCATCTATATTTCCCACCGGCTGAGCGAGGTGAGAGAACTGGCGGACCGGGTCACGGTCTTGCGAGATGGCCAAAATGCCGGGGACCTGGTGGGAGATGAGATTACCCATGACAACATGGTCAACCGGATGGTGGGCCGGGATATCTCCCAGTTTTACCAGCGGACGTCGCACCCGGTGGGTGACGTTGTGCTGGAGGTCAAGGGACTGATGACGCCTGCTTTTCCCCAGCACCCGGTTAGTTTCCAGCTCCGATGTGGCGAGATTCTTGGTTGTGCCGGCCTGGTCGGTTCAGGCCGGACCGAGATCCTGCGGGTCTTGTTCGGAATTGACCGGCCACTGGGAGGATCCATTTACCTGGACGGAGAAATGAAGCAGTTCGAGAACAGCCGTGATGCGATTGAAGCAGGGCTTGCCCTGGTGCCGGAAGACCGCAAGTCGCACGGGCTGGTGATTGAAATGCCGGTCCGGCACAATATCAGCCTCGCCAGCCTGTACCGGAACCGGCGGGCCGGCCTGTTCCGTAACGGGGACCAGGAGTTGCAGGATACCCGGGAGATGATCCAGCAACTGCAGATCAAGACGCCCGGTGAAGACCAGGTGGCCCAGTACCTTTCAGGTGGTAACCAGCAGAAGGTCGTACTGGGTAAATGGCTTTCGCTGGGCCCCAGGATTATCCTTCTCGATGAACCGACGCGCGGGATTGACGTGGGTGCCAAGCAGGAAATCTACATGCTGATGGAAAAACTGGCACAGCAGGGGGTTTCCATCCTCTTTGTCTCCAGTGAACTGGAGGAGATAATCGGCATGTCCGACCGGGTGATCGTGATGCACGAGGGCCAGCTTAGCGGTGAACTGGATCGCGGCCAACTGGATGAACAGTCGATCATGCAACTGGCAACGGGAAACCCGCTGACAGCCAGAAACCCTGGCGATCCAGGATTGGGTGCTTTTGAATGGGTAGAACCACGAGAGGATTAGCTGGATGTTCCAAGTGAGTTGGGATTCCGGACGATAAGAGGTAGGCCACGATGAACAAGATCATGGGAATCCTGTTGTTGCTGGTCTACGCCTGTATCGCCACGGCCATTCTCAGCGATGGCCGCTTCTTGATGCCCGACAATATACAGAATCTCTTTCGCCGCACTGCCCTGTTTGGGATCATCGGTATCGGCGCTGCCCTGGTGATCATCACCGGTGGGATTGACCTCTCGATTGGCTCCCTGATCGGGCTGGTCGGATGCCTGCTACCGATGTTCCTGGCCCCCGGCTACGTGGACCAGGGTTCCCCGGTCACCATCGTCAGTGTGAATACCGAGCAGAGTATGGTCATGGTCTCTGACCAGGCAGGCTGGCTGGAGAACTTTGACCGGCTTTCCTACACGAACGCGAGGGGAGACAACCGAACGCTGACGGTCAAGAGTTCCAGCCTGGCAGGGAACCAGACGAGGATCGTGGTTTCGGGAAATATCCGGGCCGTCGAGCCTGGTACCGTGTTACAGCCTGCCCGCATGTCCCACATGAATATTGGTCTTGCTATTGCCCTGGTGATGCTTGTCTCCCTGGGGATCGGCCTGCTGCATGGGGTCCTTGTCACCAAGGTAAAGCTGCAGCCCTTTGTGGTGACACTCTGCGGCCTGCTCTTTTACCGTGGACTTGCCCGCTGGATCAGCGGGGATCAGACCAAGGGCTTTGGAGCGATCTACAGTGACTCACTTAGCCCACTTGCGACCGGCAAGCCGGCTTCGTTGGCACTGATGATGGTGCTGGTCGGCCTGGTGCTGGTCGGCTGGTTGGTGCTTCGGATTTCTCGACAGCGACGGCAGCCAATTGCTTCTCCGGTGAGTGGCCAGAGCTGGTTTTTCCTGGCCATGGCCTTTGTCCTGATGCTGGTGGGGGGGAGCCGTTTCCTCACGCTCGATGATGGACCGGTGATTCGCATGGCCTCGGCAGCCAATGTGCAAGTGTACGTGACCGCCGGGCAGGATGGCAGCCATGCCATCGACTTGACACATGACCAGATGAAGCTCGGAAAGGTCGTCGATGGCCAGTTGGTTCGCACCCCAGGTCCTTCCGGTTTAATGCCGCAGATCTTTCTGAGCTACCTCGGTTACCTGGCGATCCCAGCATTTCTCTGGTCCCTGCTGGTGATTGGCCGCAGACGTCCCAGGAGCGTTGTTTTTTCGGCCGGTTTCATCCTGCTGGGGGTCCTGGTGCTGGTCGGTACCATCATGCTCAAGAACTCGGGGCGCTTGTGGGCGGGGCCAGCCTGGACGCCGAGGATGAACATCCTGGCGGTCCTTGCCAGCCTGGCACTGTTTGCCACTGCCATCTCCACCTTTGCCCGCCAGGGGCTGAAGGCAGCGGGTTCCGCAGCGAAGTTACCGCTGGTGGTGACCGGCGTGCTTGGCTGCGGTTGGCTGCTGGGCCGGATCCCGGTGGGACAGACACTTATTCCAGCCCCGATGATCATCCTGCTTGTTCTTGCCACCCTGGCTATCATTTTCCTGAACCAGACCATCTACGGCCGTTACCTGCTGGCACTTGGCAGGAACGAGGACGCTGCTCGATACAGCGGCATCCGTACCGACCGCATGGTTATCCTGGCGTACGTGATCTGTTCGGGAGCTGCAGGCGTTGCCGGGATCCTCTTTGCCCTCGACATCAACTCGGTCCAGCCCTCCGGCCATGGGAACTTCTATGAACTCTACGCGATCGCCGCTGCCGTGCTGGGTGGTTGTAGCCTGCGTGGTGGTGAGGGATCCATCCTGGGGGTGATTATTGGAGCTGCCGTGATCCAGGTGCTTTACAACAGCATTATCCTGTTGAGTATCCCGTCCCAGCTTGAGTTTGCCATCATCGGCCTGGTGATCCTGGCCGGGGTGATGACGGATGAGCTGGTCAAACGCTACCGGGATCGCAGACGGGCGCTGGAGGAAGCTGCCGCGGCGATCGCCAGGCAGGAGTAAATGAGACCTGGTTCAGAGCGAGAGGGACTTGATATCCTTGGCCAGGGCGCGGATATATTTCGCCGGTTGCTCCCCCAGGTAGCTCAGGTAAAGAACTTCCATGGGGTGAAGAACACGAATCCCCGCACCGCTCATTCGAGACTCGCAGTCAATTTGCATCAGGCAGCCGGTATTGGCCGTGATCACCATTTCTGCCCCGGTCTGCCGGATGTTGCCCATCTTGCGGCGACTCAGCTGGGAGGCCATTTCCGGCTCCGTCAGGTTATAGGTTCCCGCTGCCCCACAACAGATTTCTGATTCGGCAAGTGGAACGAGTTCCAGTTCTGGAACCTGGTGGAGGATGTTCCGCGGCTGCTGCCGGATCCCCTGGGCATGGACCAGGTGGCAGGCATCATGGTAGGTCGCTTGCAGGGGCAAGGATCCTTCCGGCGGAATCAAGCCAAGCTGGTCAAGGAACTCGGAGATATCCATGACCTTGTCGGCAAACTGCTGTCGGTCGGCCTGTTGGTCGTCGTCCCAGTGGTCTCCATATTCCTTGAGCATGGAGCCGCAGCCGGCGACGTTGATAATGATGGCATCCACGTCGTCTGGATCAAAGGCACCGAGGTTCTGGTCGGCCAGTTGCCGGGCTTCGGGGCTGCTGCCGGCATGGAAGTGGATGGCACCGCAGCATCCCTGGGAAGAGGGAACAATCACCTCGCAGCCATTTTTTTGCAGTACACGAGCGGTTGCCCAGTTGGTCTGTCGGAAAATCACGTCCTGGACGCAGCCGGTGAAGAGCGCCACCCGGGCCCGCTGGGGGCCCTCGGCCGGTAGTACCGCGGGAAGTGGCGGCAGGCGACGAGGAAGGCGGGGTAGCATCGTCAGGAGCCTGCCTAGCCGGCCGGGAAGCAGTTTCCAGAGCCCCGTGGCCAGGATCAGCTTGTCGAGCCGCATCAGCTGGGCAATTCTGGCCGGCCAGAGGGCGATCCGCATTCGGCCCGGGTGAGGAAAGAGTCCGAAAAGGATATAGCGGTGGAACCAGTCGGGACCCGCGGCTCCATC
>Ga0310342_100000395_pt1 | contig 24192 bp, 23 predicted proteins | sample S15DNA20500_MG_FD_206155 | JGI IMG/M metagenome (GOLD analysis project Ga0310342, IMG submission 206155) | Marine microbial communities from station ALOHA, North Pacific Subtropical Gyre - S1503-DNA-20-500_MG | ecosystem: Environmental > Aquatic > Marine > Oceanic | place: Pacific Ocean: North...
TTCAGGCCGAGACTTCGCCACCGAGGATTCGATGGCCGCTCAAATGGCAAATTTTGTGTACCTCATCGGCGATCGGGAGACCCGCGACGCGGTCATTGTTGACCCCGCATACGGTGTCGCTGACATTCTTGAAATTCTTGACCGCGATGGCATGAACCTGAGTGGAGTGCTCGCCAGCCACTATCACTCCGACCACGTTGGGGGTTCAATGATGGGTCACACAATTGAAGGCGTCCGAGAGCTTCTCGACCTCAAAGGAACCAAAATTCACGTTCAAGCCGAAGAAGCTGAACTGGTGAAGAAGGTCACCGAGGTCAGCGACGGTGATCTCCAAGTGCATGACCCGGGTGACCAAATCTTCGTCGGAGAGATCCCCATTTCTTTGTTACACACCCCGGGGCACACACCTGGGAGCCAGTGTTTTCTCGTCGAAGGAACCCTGGTAGCTGGAGACACCCTTTTCTTAGAAGGCTGCGGGCGCACCGACCTGCCGGGCAGCGACGCCGCAGCGATGTACCACTCAATTCACCACACTTTGTCCAAAGTCCCAGATGACACTGTTCTTTTTCCCGGACACCGTTACTCATTTCACTCATCAGCAACAATGGGAATGACTCGAGAAATGAATTATGTGTTCAAACCAGACTCAGAAGAACAATGGATGATGATGTTCGGCCAATGAGTACACGAGAGCTACCTCCCATCGTCGCCATCGGTGACATCGCACACGATGACGACATCATATTTTGTGACGTGCGCTGGTATCTCGACCGCACCCCAGGACGCCAAAAATTCAACGAAGGTCACATCCCTGACGCAATTTTCGTTGACCTAGATGAACACCTCGCAACATTGCCTCAAAAAACTCAAGGTCGGCATCCCATGCCCGCAGCCGCGTCGTTTGCGGCGAGCATGGGGGCGCTAGGGATCAGTCATCACGATCGGGTAGTTGCATATGACGACAGCGGAGGAATGTCAGCAGGCCGTCTGGTGTGGATGCTGCGCATCCTCGGTCAACAAGCCGCTCTACTCGACGGTGGTTTGCATGCATGGTCCGGCGACCTTGAAACCGGCCCCCGTGACCGTCAAGCGGTAGACCATCCGATCCGACCTTGGCCCCCCACACTGTTGGTCAACGCAGACGAAGCCGCTGTAGCAGGAACCGACCCCAATCAGGCACTCATCGATTCTCGAAGCCCTGACCGCTACTTCGGCGAAAACGAACCCGTTGACCCCCAAGCCGGTCACATCCCTGGAGCAATCAATCTTCCCTTTGGTGGCAACCTCACCGACAACGGGTGGTTCCGTACACCCCAACAGCTGCGGGAACGCTTTGAACAAGCGGGTCTCAGCGACGATGACGTTCCGGTGATGTATTGCGGTTCTGGGGTCAGTGCCTGCAATAACTTGCTCGCGTTTGAACACGCAGGCCTGGGTCAAGGTGTCCTATATGCGGGTTCGTGGTCCCAATGGAGCAACGATCAGGATCGACCCGTCGAGACCAGGTAACGCAGACGTCGTTGCATTCAAATAGCTCCGGTGGACCTAATCCAGACATACTTGCCTGTATGGCAGACCTTTCTGACTTCTATGAACTCGACGCTCTATTAGGCGATGAGGAACAGATGATCCGCGACACCGTTGCGAAGTTCGTGGACAACGAATTTACGCCACTCGTCGCCGAGCACTTCGAAGCTGGCACCTTCCCTATGGAGCTGGTCCCAACAATCGCCGACATGGGTTTGTTGGGAATGCACCTTGACGGTTACGGGTGCGCTGGAGCGTCAGCAATGGCATACGGCATCGCATGCCGAGAGTTAGAAGCGGGCGACAGCGGACTCAGAAGCTTCGTTTCGGTTCAGGGGTCGTTATGTATGTTCCCCATCTGGAAATACGGGTCAGAGGAACAGAAAGAACAATGGTTGCCACAAATGGCCGCTGGGGAAATTATCGGCTGCTTTGGGTTAACCGAACCCGATCATGGGTCAGATCCATCCAATATGGCGACTCGAGCCGTACGTGACGGTGACAAGTGGATCCTCAACGGATCAAAACGATGGATCACTAACGCAGGGATTGCGAATATCGCGATCGTCTGGGCGAACACCGACGAGGGCTTCCGAGGTTTTCTAGTACCCACCGACTCTGACGGGTTCGAGGCCCGAAAAATCCAGAACAAATTATCGCTGCGAGCTTCAATAACTGGCGAGTTCTATATGGACGATGTGATCGTCCCAGAGTCCATGCGTCTCCCTGATGCAGTCAGCATCGGCGCTCCTCTCAGTTGTCTCAGCGAAGCCCGTTACGGCATCGCGTTCGGGGCAGTCGGCGTGGCACGCGATTGTTACAACGCTGCGCTCGACTACCAACAAGGTCGACCACAATTCGGTAAACCTCTTTCAAGTTTTCAGATCAACCAAATCAAGTTCGCTGACATGCTGACCCAAATGACCAACGCGAACCTCCAAGCGATGACTCTCGGGCGTCTAAAAGAAGCCCACACAGTCCGGCCGTACCACATATCCATGGCCAAAAGACATAACTGTCGGGTAGCTATCGATACTGCACGAACCGCACGCGCGATGATGGGGGCAAATGGCGTCAGCACCGAATACAGCCCCATGCGTCATGCGAACAACATGGAATCTGTCATGACTTATGAAGGAACCGAAGAAATCCACGGATTAATCCTGGGCCAAGAAATCACCGGAATCCCGGCGTTCCGATGAACGACTTCAACCTCAACGAAGTTGACCGGCTACTCACCACCACAAAACAGGTTCGCAAACGGTTAGATCTCACCCGCGAGGTCCCCAACGACTTATTGCTCGATTGCATCGAGGTCGCGGGACATGCTCCTGTCGGTGGGAACCTCGAACGAAACCGTTGGATTATCGTGACCGACCCAGAGCTAAAAGCCGAAATAGCTCACTACTACGGCGAAGTAGGGCGTCCCTATCTTGACGCGAGTTCAGGCATCCGCACCGATGAACGAACAGCGCGGGTGGTTGATTCATCAATTCATCTCATTGATCATCTTCACGAAGTCCCTGCTTTGGTCATCCCACTTCGCCTCGATCGTCCGCCTGCTGGCGAAAACGACGAAGGTTCAGCTGGCGGTTGGTGGGGTTCTGTTTTGCCGGGTGTGTGGAGCTTTCAGCTCGCAGCTCGAGCTAGGGGACTTGGCTCTACTTGGACAACATTTCATCTCGCGCACGAAAGCAGAATCTCTGAGCTTCTCGGCATTCCATCGACCGTGACCCAATGCGCGTTATTACCCGTCGCCTACTACACCGGTGAAACATTTCACCCTGCTCCACGTCGTTCAGTAGACGAGGTGACCTACCTCAACGGCTGGAAACAACCCGTTCGTTAGGCAACCCCATCGAATCGCCTGCTACTCCAACAAGTAGGCCACAGTGACCTGAGTTTCGACCGATACTGGATTCGTGACCGTACGCGCTGTTTCCCGATCGGGTCTGTATTGCGACGCGGAATGCGGTTCACTGCCCCACCCAGGCGACGTCACCTTCCCCAACGGCGCCGCTGCTGAAGCTGCCGGTTACCGGGCGTGTCTTAGGTGCCGACCTCGGTTATGCGGCGGAGCACTTCACCTAGACAACGCACCGTCCCTCGTTGGGACCGCTCTCAACCTCATCAAGGAAGGTTTCCTTCACCGTCAACCGGAGGAGATGCTCGCTGTTCGAGTTGGATGCAGCCGCCAACACTTACGTCGCTTAATGGTTCGTCACGTCGGGGCAAGCCCCACTCAAATCGCTCGCTACCGGCAGGCACATTTTGCCCGGCAACTCATCACCGAAACCTCGCTCGATGCGCACACTGTGGCCCGGGCCGTGGGGCTCACCGGACAACATCAATTGGATCGGCTCACCATCACAGCTTGGGGGCAGCCGATCAGCGATCTACGCTCGGGCCGAGCGTCACCAACCCCTAACGGTTCAATCGAACTGTTGGTGAGGTACATCCGGCCCTATTCGTTCCGCCAGCTGTTGCGTCATCTAACGCCGCGGGCTACACCCGGCGTCGAAGAAGTTACCGACGGTTCGTATCGCCGAATCACGAACCAGCGAGGGGCCGCCCGGATTCTTGAGGTACGCGACGCTCACGACGGGCAACACCTCCGAGTGCAAGTCCATTCAACGAGTTACGACAACCTCATTGATGACATGGAGCGCTTACGAACTCTTTTCGCTACTGATGAGGATCCCGGTCCAGCAGTTGCACACTTGTCAAACGATCGCCTTGTCGGTGAACTAGTAGCACAGCAACCCTGGTTGCGTGTTCCGCGCTGTTGGGATCCCTTCGAAGCGTCAGTACGCATCATTGTCGGACAACTAATTTCGGTGGCGGCAGCGACGACCGTCGCTGGCCGAATCGCTCACACACTTGGACAACGAGTGCCCAACGGCGCCTCACTTGATCGGATCTTCCCATCCGCCGGTGACCTCGCCGAAGCCGACCTCAGCGGATTGGGTTTCACTCACCAAAGAAAAACGACGTTGCGTCACTTCGCCGGAGCGGTCGCCGACGGCAGCCTCGATCTGAGAATGTCCGGGGCCATCGAAGAAGTCGCCCTACGCTGGTGTGCTCTCCCAGGGATAGGCCCTTGGACCGCTCAGATGGCCGCTATGCGAATCCTTCAACACAACGATGCGATGCCGTCATCTGATTTGGGGATACGTCGCAGCGCAAGCAGACTGGTCGGCAACCCAATCAGTACCCAAGAATTAGATGATCGTTGTGCACCATGGCGACCACTCAGGTCCTGGGCCGCGCAACATCTTTGGGACTCGTCTCACCTCATCGGAGGCACCGGATGACTCTGCCGCATCTCTTCACTACATTGCACAGCCCTCTCGGCGAACTCACCCTCGTGGCAACAGAAATTGGTTTACGCGCGGTGCTGTGGCCTCAAGACCAGGGCAGAGTTGTTCTTCCAGAGTCGATGGTTGTGTCTCAAAGCGAACCGGTTTTGAGTTTGGCTGCCACTCAAATCGGCGAATATTTCGCGGGGGAGAGAAAAACGTTCGACCTTCCTTTGGATCTTCACGGCACAGATTTTCAGAAAGCAACCTGGAAAGCGCTCGCAGAAATTCCTTACGGGGCGACATGGACATATGGCCAACAAGCTGAACATATTGGGCGCCCTAACGCAGTTCGCGCCGTCGGCGCCGCGAACGGACGGAACCCTGTCTCCATTGTTCTTCCATGCCACCGCGTAATTGGTGCAGATGGCTCGCTTACAGGTTTCGCAGGCGGGCTTGAAGCGAAACAGCATCTGCTTGTTCTCGAAGGAGCCCTCGAGGCTGCAGAGAACTAAACAGTTTCGTCCTCAGCGACTTCTTCGACGTTGGCTTCATCCAATACAGGCGTGTCATCGTCGGAAGGCGTTTGGCTCGCGTTTTGTTGTTCAGTTTCGAGGGCTTCTGGTTCTTCAGCCTCTGTCGCGTCGGGGTTCGTTAAGCGAGTCCACTCGGCCAAGGCGTCTCGATAGTCAGCTTCAGCGATGGTCTTGTCATCGGTAGTCGCATCATTTTGCATCAAATCTTTTAGTTTGCTTGCCGCAGCATCACGCCGTCTCTCAGCTTTAGCGACAGCTTTTTGTTCTCTGTCCATTTGGCGGCTCGTGGCGACACCTTTGTTGAACTGTGCCAACGCATCAGCTAATCCGGTATCTGTCTTGCCACTTGTTGAAGAATCAACATTCTTACGAGCCATAAGAGTCGAGCCTCCCACATGGCAACTGTGTCACGGTAACTCAGATGCATTTCGCAGTGCGGTGCGCGAGGAGGGACTTGAACCCTCACACCCTTGCGGGCACAGGCACCTGAAGCCTGCGCGTCTGCCAATTCCGCCACTCGCGCTAACGGGAACAGCCAAGGTTAGCTCGCCATCGTGTTGCTTCCGCACCCTGCGCCTGCCCACCACTCACAGAGTCTGGCGACCCCCTGCCCCTGAGTAAGCGGCCGTACACTCAGAACACGATGGGTTTCAAAAGCCTCACTGGAGCGTTTGGTAACGCCTTGCCTCGCGTCTTTCGCGCCAAATTGCGTCCAGTGGCGTTAGGGCACCGGCTGAGTCGTCTTTTGGAGAAAGAACGAACTACCGATACCCACGGTCACACGATTGTTCCCAACCACCTGATTTTCGCGTTAGCTGAGAAAGATCGCGCCCGCTTTACACGGTTAGAAGAAACTCTTCGCCGGCAGCTCATCGAAACCGCCCACGAATACGCGCGGTCGAAGACATACGGCTTTACCGGTCCGGTCTCCGTGGACTTTGCCACGAACCCCCGTTTCGGGACAGGTCGATTCGAACTGTCTGGAGAGTTCAGGGAAACACCTATAGGCGACACCGCCGTCTTGGTGACCTCTGACGGTCTTCGCGTCGAAATTAGGACCCCTCAAATACTTGGCAGAAATGACGATTGCGGAGTTGTCCTTGGCGGCTCCAACGTCAGTCGCCATCATGCCGAAATTCGTGCTGACCAACATGGACTGTTCATCGTGGATCTGGGATCCACCAACGGAACGTTGGTTGCTGGAGTGGCGATTGGGACTCACCGGTTACTCCACGGAGACATCATCACCGTCGGTGATCACCACCTCCGAGTTGAGGTGGTTTGATGTCACCGCAGCTTGTACGACTTCTCACCATTCTCCTACTTGTCTTAATTCACCTGTTTTTCTTTCGGGTGATACGTGCAGTGTGGGTAGGTGTGCGACCAGCAAAAGAAAATCTTGCCAAGAGAAACCGTTTTGTAAGAAATGACCGCCCAGCACGGGTTCTCGTAGTCAGAACCCCTGAGACGTTGGGGGGGCAGCGACACAATTTGGCTGAGGAGTTGACGATTGGGCGCGCAGCTACATGTGACGTCACTATCGATGACACCTATGCCAGTCAAATCCATGCGCGCGTGTTCCGGCGCGACAACGACCACGTGTTAGAAGACTTAGGGTCAACGAACGGCACCTACTTAAACCGACAAAAAGTCGCGTCTGCTACCAACCTAAAAACCGGCGATCACTTGCAAATCGGTTCAACGGTTTTTGAGGTGACGGCATGAACAACACGCCGCAACGTCGGTTACGACTCGCTTGGGGAGGCGCAACTGATCAAGGTCGCGTTCGGGCAAACAACCAAGACGCTATGTACGCGGACTGGGGCCTCTTTGTCGTTGCCGACGGCATGGGTGGTCATCAGGGCGGCGAAGTGGCAGCGAACTTGGCTGTTCGCACTATGACAAAGGCCGACCGAGAAAATCTCCGTCAACTTCACGACGCGGTGCAAGAGGCCAACAAAGTGGTGCACGAAACAGCGATCGCGCAACCCGAATTGCATGGGATGGGCACCACGTTGACTGCGCTAGCGGTCATTCAAGAAGGCGGCAGTCGCCGATTCGTCGCACTAAATGTCGGCGATTCACGTATTTATCACTATCGAAATAACCAACTCAGCCAACTGACCGAAGACCACAGTTATGTGGCTGAGTTAATGCGGCGGGGGGAACTTGACGAAGAAGCCGCAGCTGTTCACCCATACCGCAACATGCTGACACGAGCAATAGGTGTTCATCCTGAGGTTGACATAGACGAATGGCTGATCGATCCCGTCGCTGGCGACCGGTTTTTGTTATGCAGCGATGGATTAACGAACGAAGTTGACGACAACGCAATCGCCGAACAACTCTCAACTGATGAGGATCCAAGCGCAACCGCTAAACGACTTGTCCGTTTAGCCAACGAACACGGCGGGCGGGACAACTCAACTGCGCTCGTCGTCGATATCCAGATCGATGACATTGACAACGAAAACGACCCAGAGGTTGTCCAGCGAGAAGACGGCGAACACGCTCGAATTGTTTTTCCATCTGAGGAGTCACCCTCAAAAGCAATTACTCCTGCTGCCGTGTTGGAGTCAACACCCAAGAGCTCATCGAGTTCTGCCAAGAGGCAACGAAGCTGGTTGAACGACCGAGTTGGCATAAGCGTCGCCGCGGTGGTCATTTCAATGGTTTTACTGATCGCTAGTGCCGCGATGCTTGCGACGATCGGATGGTATGCCCGCGATGGTTACCACGTCGGGGTGGTCGCGGACCAGGTGGTGATACAGAAAGGTCGAGTCGGAGGGCTTTTATGGTTCGCCCCCACATTGGAAGAGTGGACAAACATCCAGGTCACTCAACTCAATAGTCAGGATCAGCGAACTCTGATCACTGGTAAACAGTTCACCGATTTAGCGGAAACGCGAACGTTCGTAGTGCAACTCCGAACCCGACTTGTCGGCCCTACCGACGACGCTCGAGGTGACGGCTGACGTGAACCACCAGCGGATAGTTGAACTAACCCTTCTTTTGCTCGCTGCCTTCATCACCTGCGCAACCGTTGCCCTAGCCGCAGTCGGCGAAGAGGTAGAGATCACATGGAGTGTTGTGCCTTACCTCGTCGCTTTGCTCATTCTGTGGACGATCGCACACATAACGCTGCGGCTGCGAGCCCCCACAGCTAACGGAGTGTTATTTCCAATAGCTGCGTTACTGCAAGGTCTCGGGTTCGCGTTGATGGTGCGAATCGATCCAAGTCTCGCTTCACGCCAAGCTACGTGGAGTCTCATAGGGATCGCTGGCTTTATCGCGGTGACGATAGGTATCCGAAATCCCCATCAACTCTCAAAGATTCGTGCCCCACTAGGGATCGCAGGTGTGTTGCTTGTGTTTCTGCCACTTATTTCCCAAAGTGCTCCCAGTGGTTCGGAAATTTCGCTTGCCCTGCATCTGGGACAACTCCATATTGTCCCCGGAGAACTCGGGAAGCTCTTCTTGATCATTTTTTTTGCGTCCTGGTTAGCGAATTACCGCACTCGAAACACAGAAGAATATTTGGGCCAAGCACAACACGTCGAAGGTGACCGTTCCCGCCTTATTCCCCTTCTTGGGGGTTGGTTGATCACATCCGCGATTTTGATTTTCCAATATGACGCTGGATCCGCCATCGTCACATTCGTCGTATTTATGTCGATGTGGTGGGTCGCGGCAGGTCGGCCCTTGGACCTCGCCGTCTCTTTCGGGGCCATTGCTGCCACGATCGTTTTGGCAGCGGGAACCCTCCCAGAGTTCCAGACCCGGCTAAGTGCCTGGATCGATCCGTGGTCGAACGCCCAGCTGGGAGACGCCATTACCCGTTCGTCGTTCGCCCTCGCAGGCGGAGGGTTAACAGGAACAGGACCCGGAGCCGGCAACGCAGACTGGGTCCCTGGGGTGACAGACCATTTCGCGTTTGTACCAATCGGAGAAGAACTGGGTTTTATCGGAGCAACCTCTGTCTTATCGGCTTATCTGCTGTTAACAGGAGTCGGTCTTCGTATCGCGACGAGAGCCAGAAGAGAGTTCGACAGCGTCCTCGCTATTGGAGTCACCGTCTTTTTGGGAGTTCAGGCATGGGCATCGATCGCGACAACTCTGCGTCTCCTGCCTCCTAGCGCGGTGTCCCTGCCGTTCATTTCCATTAACGGATTCGCTCTCCTTACTTGGAATCTCGCGTTGGGGCTGTTGCTTCGAATCTCCGAAATCGGCCCCGAAGCTGCAGACCAAACAGCTGTTCTTCCGAAAATCAAGTTGAAGTCGCGAAGCCAGTCATGACGAGGCGCATTCTTCACATAGGCGTGGCGCTCTTGCTCATCTATGTTCTGCTTTTTGTTCAACTTGAACTTATCCAGGTGGTTCGGGCCGACACCCTTCGAGGTCACGTACAAAATACGCGCGAAATCACAATGGTTTTTGATGCACCTAGGGGTTCCATTACAACAGCAGATGGCGAGACGATCGCTGAAACCGTGAGCGTAAGCGGAGCACGTCCACGTTTACGCCAATATCCGTACGGCTCCCTTTACTCACACATCGTGGGTTTCATTTCAGCGGAACATGGAGGCAGTGGGCTGGAACAAACGCACAACGATTTCCTCGCTGGAAATGACCTCGGGGTGCGAATTCAAGACAAACGTGATTTGTTCGTTGACCGTGCACGCACCGGCCAGCTCGAATTATTAGTGAGACATGATGTGCAGTTAGTCGCACGAGCCGCTCTGGGAAGGTATCAAGGGGCCGCAGTGGTGATCGATCCCTCCAGCGGTGCGGTCTTGGCGATGTGGAGCTCACCGCACTTTGATCCCAACTATCTGTCCTCCCATGATTTGGTGGCAGTGACGAACGATTTAGCTGCTTTGAATTTCGACGAGGAACGCCCACTCACAAACAGAGCTGATTCATATCTCAGCGAAGCTGGAGCGATTTTCACCGTGGTCACCGCGGCGTCAGCCATTGAAGCGGGCCTCACAGACCTTGTGGTTCTTCAAAAAAACACCATCTTGGCTGAGACCCCTATAGAACCCATCAAAAACAAACGGAACGTAACGTGTGGTGGTGATTTGACTTCGCTACTGCTCACCAATTGTCGGACTGGTTGGGCAACCATCGGCGTAGATCTCGGTACATCGGAGCTAAGCCATCGATCTAAAATTTTTGGACTCACTGAAAGCGTCTCGATCAATACCGCCAGTCATTTGAAGGGGCTTCTAACACCCCACAAAGTGGATCTATCGGCTCCACATGTCGCGGCCGGTATTGGCGTTCAGCTATCTCCTCTCCATGCAGCCCACTTATTCGCAACAATCGCGAACAATGGGATTCGAATCAGACCTCGCGTCGTTCATCAAATACAAGGTCATGACGGTTCTGTCATCCGCGAATTCGCTCCAGAACTGTTGGGTCAACCCATCACAAGTGACACTGCTCTGAGACTACAAACCATGTTGGCGGCAAACGTCGAAAGGGGAACTGCCCAAGCGCTCGCGCTCGACGATGTTGAGGTGGCAGGCATGCTGGAATCAGGATTCAACGACCACCCCCATGCTTGGGCGATTGCATTCGCACCTGTGACGCAACCAGAGCTCGCTATTGCGGTACTGCTAGAGGGTGACGAACTCAGCGATCCTCAAGTCACCGAAACTGTTGTTGCCCGAATTACACGTTCAATCATTGAGGCGGTATTACGCCTCCCGAGCCCTAACTTAGAGGGAACCCAGTGAACCCCTCAGAACCACCTATGCCCGAAGATGACCGACCTATTTTCAGTGGACGATACGAGTTGTATCGACGCATCGCGCGCGGTGGCATGGCCGAGGTATTTCTTGCCCGCGACAAGCTCTTGGATAGACCAGTAGCGGTCAAGGTTTTATTCCCTGAATATGCGACTGACCCGTCATTCGTTGAACGTTTCCGACGCGAAGCACAAGCAGCGGCCAATTTGAATCAACCCAACGTGGTGGGTGTCTACGACTGGGGTCAAGAAGCAGGCACTTACTACATTGTTATGGAATATGTGGAGGGTCGAAGCCTCGCTGAAATCATCAGAGCTGAAGGCCCGCTGCATCCAGACCGCGCAGCCGACATTGCTATCGACATCGCAGCCGCGCTGGCATTCGCGCACCGCAACGGAGTTGTACATCGCGACGTTAAACCGGGCAACGTACTCGTCACCACAGCTGGGCAGGTAAAAGTTACTGATTTTGGTATCGCCCGCGCACTCACAGGCAACACCGCAGATAACTTGACTCAGACCGGATCAGTGATGGGCACCGCCACCTATCTCTCTCCTGAACAGGCTCAAGGACAGCCCGCCGACCCCAGAAGTGACGTCTACTCACTTTCAGTAGTCCTCTATGAGATGCTCACGGCAGGCCCGCCTTTTACCGGCGATACCCCAGTATCGATCGCCTATAAGCATGTGCAGGAAGCACCCACCGCTCCTTCCCAATTTAACGGTGATGTGCCCCCAGCGTTAGAAGCAATTTGTCTCTTCGGCCTGACCAAGGATCCAGATCACCGTTACGCATCAGCCGACGATCTGCGAGGCGATTTACGTCGCTTTCGTACCGGACAACAGGTACTCGCCATGCAGCAGGGCGGGACGGTCCAAGCAACAACTGCTCAAACACACCTGACCCCATCTCCCGGCACTCGGCCATCTCCGCAAAGCACCGTTCCATCTGCAGGCCCACCAGACACATCACCAAAGGCGACAGCAAACTCACCTGCTACGAGCACTCAGCCACCGGACAAAACCCGTATATGGGTCACTGTGCTCGTCGTGCTACTGATCGTGGTAGCAGGATTGGTATACCTGTTGATCAACGGCTTCGATCCAAGCGGCGGAGACGGCAAGACTCAAGTTACCCAGGAAGAAACCACTCGTCTTAGAGTGCCTGCTGTTATTGGTCTCGACTGGGAAGAAGCGGAACAACAACTACGCGACCGTGGGTTCGAACACATCACAATTGAGTTCCAGGAACGCCAAGACATCCCACCGAACGAAATCTTTCAACAGGATCCGCGGGCGGGGCTGTTACTTGCAGAACCGAACAACCCCGAGAACCCCATCCGCCTCTTCGCTTCTAAAGGGTTGACGGTTGTCAGGATCCCGGCGGTGCAACGAATGGAATTCCTAGAAGCAGAAGAAGTTCTGTTGGCAGCGGGTTTCACGGTTGAACGAATCGACCAACAAAGCGATGATTACGTCCGCAATATCGTCATTGAGCAAAGTGTGCCAAGTACTGAGGAAAGACCCCAGGGCACCGTCATCACTCTGACGGTCTCCATAGGGCGCGGAGAAGTGCAAATTCCTTCAGTAGAGGGCCAATCGATTTCTGATGCTCGGGTCACTCTTGCCCGCCAAGGACTTCTTGAAGAAGTGCTAATGGAACATTCACTCGATTTCCCACTTAATACCGTTATTCGCTCAGAACCTGGATTTGGTTCCTCAACCGAACGTGGGAGCGTCGTACGTTTAGTGGTGTCGATGGGGCCAGCCACAGGACAGGTACCTTCACTCGAGATATTGGGCACGACCGACGCAAACCAGGTGGAGATCGCACTCCGAAATCTTGGTTACGAAGTGAAGCGTGTCGAGCAAGCCTTAAACACCGGCGATCTGCTAATCGGGCAAGTCATCCGGATCGATCCTTCCCCTGGCACGGACCTGTTACTTGGTTCCGAAGTATTGCTGATCGTCGGCACCGGCGACGCCGCACCGGACCCAGTTCCTCCTCCTGCCACTACTCCCCAAAACAGCTTCGTGACAGTGGAGCCAAACGAATAGGGGACATCTATGAGTTACGGGCAAACAACGGGTCTTCAAATTTAGTGAAAGTAATCAGTGGTTGATTTCCCCAATGCCTCTATCCTCAAGCGTCATGGCCAGGCCCAAGAAGACCAGCCGTCTCACCCCTAAAGGAACTCGTCCTCAAGGCGAAGAGGTTGAAGACACTCTCACCGGTGATCTCCCCCCGAGCCCCGGGTGGTTCGGGTGGATAATTTTGTCTCTTTTACTGGTCGGCGTAGCAGTCATATTCTCTAACTACATGAGTTGGCTTCCTGGAAGCCCGTCTAGCAGTTGGATTCTTGGCGGGCTCGGGTTTATCCTCGTTGGAATTCTTACTGCTACGAGATGGCGATAACTGCGGGTTCTCTCAAACCGAGAAATTACAACCTTGTTGTTTGTCCCCAGCCTGTGAACAACTTGTGGATACAGGTTATAGGTCAGTCGTTGTCATGGTCTCGAATGAGTTCCATCTCCTCCATGCAACACTTTGGACCTTCCGGGACGTCGCGTGGTGACCGAGTCATTCGAACTTCAGTCCCACAGAGGGTACACAAGTAGGTCAACCTGACTTTTCGGAGTTCGCCAGGAGGCGGTGGGGGTGGAACGGGCCGAGAAAACCCGAGCATGAGCTTCAATCCGATCCGGTACACCACATAAATGAACAACAGCGACACGGCGATCGGCACAACTAAATCCACCCTCAGTACGGTACCGCTACTCGGAATGACATAGGCGAGCGGCGTTGTGTCAGGCTTAAGTAGTGGCTCACTTAGATCAATGGACTATCGGGACTAACCCTAAAGAGCTCTCCTCGAGCCGGTCGCGGATCTTTACAGCAACCGGAAACCGTGAGCTCATGCTCGCGGGAAACGAAATACTGTCGAATGGGATTGAGCACTCCGGCCAAGAACAACACGTGGCGATAAGTAAAAACCAACACTCATTTGCTCTGACGATTTCTGGCAGCGGTACCAAACGCGGCATGCACATGCGACCAAGCGGAGAGAGAGGCAGAGGTCTACAACTAGTACAAGCTCTGGTCGATCGTCTGATCACTACATCAACGGGCGGGATTCTCATCAATACGTTGGTGGTTTACCGATGAGCCCGTCGGGAACTGAACCAGGCGATTTTGTCGAATTTGATATGGACCTGATCGAGGCGGACCGTCGGCAGCGACTTCGCGATGCATTAAATCGTGCACGTCCGATACTCGAACGCGAGACCGGGGTGCAGCTTCAACTCGCTAACGACGGAAACGACCTGGTTTTAACGACCGATGGAAAAATCAGGTTCCGGGCGTCGCTCGCCCCTGACGGGCGGGCAATCGTGACCGACCTTGGATCCGGTGATTTGCTTTAGCTTCCCATCGAAGCTCAACCGCGAAGCAGAGCTGACTGTTCACCCATTTGGACAACTAACCGATTCTTAAGTCGGACATGGTTGCGCGCGTCATCTAAGGATGCGACTGCGGCCACCTTTTCTTCCTTCACGTCGTCAAGCTCGAAAAGTTGTAACTCTTCAACCTCCAATATGCGCCCGCTATCAGCGCGTTGGCGGCGCACACGGCCCCTTTGGGGACTTGGAGCCGTTACTTCACCAACCGTGACCGTCCAGAGTCGAGGTGTTCCGTCCCGCTCGTCTGACACGGTCCAATCTTGAGGCACGCGAAGTGTCTGGATGTGGCGTTGACAGAGCAACATCGTGTGCCCCGCGTCTGCGTGAAGGTCAATCACCCAGACCGACAAAGATGCGCTGTCGTAGGCCAACCCGGCGACTGCCGGCGCTGCGCATGTGCCTCGAGAGCATGATGCCATGAACAAGGAACGTAGTCTCAGCGACTTGATCTACCGGGGATAGGTCAGAAAGAAGCGCCCGTCAGGGGTCCTCAAATTTGTTGAAATAATTGGTCCTGAAACATCAATAGCGGTCGATGTGTTTCCTGATTCGAAAATGCTTGGTGCTCTGAACATATGTAGGGTGCAGTTCAAACCCAGGTGAGCGACCGACCAATCGGTCCCAGAGCAACGCACGAAAGGGGTGCCCCGTGGTTGGTGGTGCATTGAAGTCAGCGGGAATCAACGATTTCGACCTGCGAATGTCAGAAAAAGTTCGTCCTCTATATGAGGCAGTCAAGGTCTTTATCCGAGAAGAAGTCGACCCCATTACCGAGGAGTACCACCGGCTCGGTGACGCTCGAACCGAAAAGTGGGCGTACGGCGAAGGTCAGCTCGAACTGCTTGCCGGGGCTAAGGAGAAGGCCAGATCACAAGGCTTGTGGAATTTTTTTCTCCCTGATGCCGAAACCGGAGAAGGGCTCACCAACCTCGATTACGCCTATATCGCCAACGAACTGGGGAAGAACCGTCTCGCTTCGGAATGTCTCAATTGTTCGGCTCCAGATACCGGCAACATGGAGGTTCTAGAACGCGTCGGCACGGAGGCACAAAAAGAAGAGTGGCTTGAGCCGCTATTGAACGGAGAGATCCGCTCCGCGTACTGCATGACCGAGCCTCGTGTCATGAGTTCTGATGCCAAACAAATTGGCACCACAGCTGTACTCGACGGCGAGGAATGGCTTATCAACGGCGAGAAGTTCTACATCTCAGGTGCTGGGGATCCGCGTTGCAAAATAATGATCACCATGGTCCGCACGAATCCAGACGCGGACACCTACAAACAGCAATCCCAAATTCTTATTCCTCTTGATACCCCGGGCGTGAACGTTCTCGGTCCCATGCATGTCTTTGGAAGCGATGACGCTCCGCACGGCCACATGCACATCATGCTCGAAGATGTCCGTGTCCCTCGCGACAACGTGCTTTTGGGTGAAGGGCGAGGGTTCGAGATCAGCCAACTGCGTCTCGGCCCTGGAAGAATTCATCACTGCATGCGTTCGATCGGTAGTGCAGAAAAAGCAATAGAAATGATGGTCGATCGTGGCCTGTCAAGAGAGGGCTTCGGCAAGAAGTTGATCAATCTTGGCAAGAACATGGAAGTTATTTCTCGCGCACGTATCGAAACTGAAGCCATGCGTTTAATGGTTTTGCGAGCTGCAAAAGCAATGGACACGCTGGGAAATGCCGAGGCTCGGGTGTGGGTGAGCGCTGTGAAAGCAATGGTGCCCGAAAAGTGTTGCGACATCATCAACGAGGCAATTCAGATGCATGGTGCTGCCGGAGTGTCTCAGTGGTTCCCTCTCACCGACATGTGGCATAGCCAGCGCACGCTTCGTCTTGCGGACGGTCCTGACGAGGTACATCACCACGTTGTAGCTAGAGCAGAGGTGAAAACTCGTGAAGGTGAGCGTTCCGCTGGTGAAGCCACTACCCATACTTTGGGTGGCCCAACGTTCGCCGGACCAGGATGAGCTAGATCGGGTCGATCGACTTTTAGTGTCAGGTCTAATTCAGCTATAACTAATTAGCTGCCGTACCAAATCATTTGATTTGGTCTAACGCCCATTCTCTGAGTTCTATTTTTCGTATCTTCCCCGATGGCGTTACCGGCATCTCTTCGACGAAAACGACATGACGAGGAATCTTGAAACTGGCGATCTTGCCACGGCACCGTTCGATCAGATCTTCAGCCAATAGGTGAGTTGAACTCACAACAAATGCTACGGGGACTTCAACGAGACGTTCGTCGGGATAGCCAACTACAGCTATCTCTTCTACCCCATCCACTTCAAGTAGATAGCCCTCCACTTCGGCAGGTGAAACGTTTTCACCCCCAACCTTCAACATGTCTTTGTGGCGGCCGACAAAGACGACGTGTCCGTCTGGTCGAATCAAAGCCACATCTCCGGTATTTAGCCACCCATCGGAATCCAATACTTCAGCGGTGGCTTCGGGTTTACCCCAATAGCCACTCATAACTGTGTAGCCCTTGACGTAGAGAGCACCGGGCTCGTCCGCCCCAAGTACTTCTCCGTTATCGAGGTGCCGCACTTGAAATTCGATTCCGTACATCGGATACCCAGAAGCTTCTGTGCGTTGCTCTAGCGAGTCGCTGAGATGGCTTGCAGCGACAAAGGCCCATGTTTCGCTCATGCCAAATCCACTTGTCGTGGGACAAAAAATGTCTTGAGCCAATCGAGCCGTTGGAATCGTCGATTCCATGCCAGCTGGAAGTGTGCCTACCCGTAGCGACGACACATCGCGAGCACGCTCGGTTTGTGCTCGAATGAGATCTGCCCAGTGGCTGTCGAAGCCATGGAGAACCGTTCCTCGTTCACTCTCCACCGCATCCAACACCTCGTCTGGGTCAAAGACATCGAACAAGACCTGACTTGCGCCAGTCAACGCAACCATCATCGCCACTTCACTGAATCCGTAGGCGTGGAACAGCGGGAGGTAACTCAAATGGACATCGTTGCGGTTGTGACCTAACAACATTGCCCTTTCGTAGGTGTTCCGGACCGGTTTATGGGAGTGGGTGACGCCTTTGGGGTGACCAGTCGTACCTGACGTATACGCCAACATCATTCGATCTTCGACATTGACTTGGGAGGTACGGTGTTCCATTTTTTTGGCGTTGACAGCATCGCCGCCATCCAACATTGTTTCCCAGCTGACACTGTTTTCTATTTGCTCTCCGAGCATGACAATGGTTTCAAGAGATCCGCCTTTATCTATTTCTTCGCGAGCTTCAGTAAGCATTTCGCCGTAGTTGATTGGGCCGGAACGGTCGAGCGCTATCAAAAATTTACTCTCCGATTGCACGACGGTATATGCGACGTCATCAGTGCGGTATCTGGTGTTAAGTGGAACGATGCACCCTCCCACACGGGGTATCGCATACATGAGATGCAACCATTCTGGGCGGTTTGTCATCCATACAGCTACGTGATCACCGCGCTCAACACCTAACGCAATCAACCCTTTCGCTACTTTCTCCACGTCGGCAGCAAACTCACCGTGGGTCCATCGATCTCCCTGAAACAGCAAAGCGATGTTGTCTTTCCATAGACGAGCAGCCCGATCAGGGATGTCTCCCATAAGTAACCAGTCATCGTTCATAGCTAGCAACGATAGATGCGATGTCAACGCATTGGCCGAGTGACGCTGTTTCGGCTCAAATAGGGGCCTACAGAGAGGGGTCAACGTGGAATTTGATCTGATGACCGGTTCGTCTACTTGGAGTAACGCCAATGAGCTAGCGCGCACTGTTGAAAGTCAGGGCTTTTCGGGAATGCTTTATACCGAGACCGGGCAGGTGCCTTGGATGCAAATCGCGGCGGCCGCAATGGCAGCCCCATCGTTGACCTTCACTACTGGCATTGCAGTCGCGTTTCCTCGAAGCCCCATGGTTTCTGCGCAGGTGGCGTGGGAGTTGGCCGACGAAACTCATGGAAAGTTTCGGCTGGGGTTAGGTAGCCAAGTCAAAGGACACGTTGTTCGGCGTTACTCCGCGGATTTTGATAGGCCAGCTCGACGGTTGCTTGACTATGTGCTTGCTGTCAAAGCGTGCTTCAGGGCGTTTCGTGGCGAGGAACGTCTCAACCACGAAGGAGAATTTTACAATCTGTCATTACTTCCCGATGCATGGAAGCCTCGAAGCCATGATTTCGGCGAGATCAAGGTTGATATTTCATCAGTCGGACCGCTAATGAACCGGGTCGCTGGACAGGTGGCCGATGGGGTGCATGTGCATCCGATGCATTCCATGCATTACATCCAGCATCGTTTGTTACCCGAAATTGAAGAGGGCGCTGTTTTGGCTGGTCGCCAACGAGCGGATGTTGATTTGATTGTTCCCGTGTTTGCCATAGCTGGCGATACTCCCGAAGAGCGCTCTCCTTGGGTGCATCGAGCCAAAACACAAATTGCTTTCTATGGCACCACTCCTAACTATGCCTTCCAATTCGAAGACCTTGGCTTTGAAGGAGTAACAACAGCTTTGAGGGACAAAATGGCAGCTGGTGATTTGCAGGGCATGGCGGACACCATTTCCGATGAGATGCTCGATCATTTCGCGTTGGTATCAACGTGGGACGAAATGGCGGACCGACTCAAGGAACGCTATGGGGGAACCGCTTCCCGAGTCGTGATGTATTTGACTGAAGAGCACATGCGAAAAGATCCAGAATCGGTAGACAAGTGGGGCGAAGTTGCCCGCGCAACGAGGAGTTGAGGATGAACGAACGACTAGCTCTGGTTACCGGAGGTGGAAGTGGCATCGGCAGGGAAATTTGTCTGGGGTTAGCACGCGATGGCCGCAAAATCGCCGTAGCTGACATCAATCTGGCTGGCGCACAAGAAACATCAGCGATGGTGGTTCAGTCTGGCGGAACTGCGATTGCTGTTCACATGGACGTTTCGAAAGCCGACGCTGTTCAAGATGGTGTCCTTGAAGCCATAGATGAACTAGGGGCAATCGAGGTGTTAGTGAATTGCGCCGGGTGGGACGAACTGATGCCTTTCTTGTCAACTGACGAAGCGTTTTGGGATCGAGTAATCGAAATAAACTACAAGGGCATTCTCCGGACAGTGCACGCTTGCCTTCCGTCTATGGTCGAAGCCCGATGGGGTCGAATCGTCAACATCGGTTCAGACGCAGGCAGAGTCGGGTCTTCATTTGAGGCGGTGTACTCCGGCGCGAAGGGCGGAGTGATTGCTTTCACAAAGACGGTTGCGCGGGAAGTGGCTCGAAGCGGTGTCACCGCGAATGTTGTCTGCCCCGGGCCGACTGACACCCCTTTACTGGATGGGATCGTTGCGGCAAGCGATGATGGGGACAAGATCATCGGGGCGATGGCTCGGGCTGTGCCTATGAAACGTGTAGGCACAGCAACCGAAGTGGCTTCAGCAGTGGTCTACTTCTGTTCAGAAGAAGCGTCGTTTGTGACGGGACAAACTTTGTCGGTTTCTGGTGGACTCACTATGAGTTGATTTGGGTTACCGGGTTAGCTTTGTCGAAGACGAAGTGTTTAGCATCAATTTTAAACAAGGTGGAAGCATGAAAATTCATTGGTTCTTGCCCACGGGCGGTGATAGCCGAGAGGTCCTTCCCGATGGCCCTAACGCCCACTGGCGGCCACCAACAAATGCCTACCTCGCACAAATTGCTCAAACGTGTGACGATCTCGGGTACGACGCACTGCTGACGCCTTGTGGAACAGCATGCGAAGACGCATGGCTGGCTACCGCATCACTTATTCCTTTAACTAAACGAATCAAGTTCCTGGTGGCCTTCCGTCCTGGTTTTTTGTCACCAACTTTGGCTGCTCAGATGGCGTCCACATATCAACGAATGTCCGAGGGTCGCCTTTTAATAAACATCGTTACAGGCGCGGAACCCAGGGAACTCAACCGTTTTGGTGATTGGCTAGACAAAGACGCTCGTTACGAGAGAACCGGCGAATTTTTGGACATTATGCGTAACGCGTGGACCGGCGAACCCTACGATTTCGAAGGCGACCATTACCGAGTCGCTCAAGCAACTACCCGCGAGGTCCCCACTCCAATCCCACCAATCTATTTCGGTGGTGCCTCTCCAGCGGCAGAAGCAATTGCAGCAGAACACGTTGACGTTTATCTGGCGTGGGGAGAGCCACCGTCCATGGTGGCCGAAAGAATTGAACGTATGCGGGAATTAGCCGCGGCGAAAGGGCGGACGTTGACGTACGGGATTCGCTTTCACGTCATCACCCGTGCTACCTCATCGGAAGCATGGGCAATCGCCAATGACATGTTGGCTCACATGACACCCGAAGCGATCGCAGAAGCACAAACAGATTTTTCGACGACCATGTCGGAAGGTCAGCGTCGGATGGCTGAGCTTCACTCCGGAGACACGGCGGGGCTCGAAGTTCATCCAAATGTTTGGGCAGGCATTGGGCTTGTGAGAGGCGGCGCCGGCACAGCTCTCGTTGGGTCATACGAAGAAGTCGCTGAAAGGATCTCCGAGTACCACCAACTCGGTTTTGACGAATTCATCCTGTCCGGATACCCCCACCTTGAAGAGGCGTACTGGTTCGGGGAAGGAGTTCTTCCTATTCTCCGCGACCAAGGCTTGATCGAGGGTTCTACGGCCCAACCGGCAAACATCAGCACGTTTCGCTGAGGGAACACCTCCGAACCAATTGGGCCATTTAACGAAAACTGGTGCACCTGGGCAGGATAGAAATAGGGGATCGCTACTCACACGATGAGCAAAATACGACGCGGTTGGGTCGTCACGGGCGCAGCTTTTGTCGCAAATTTTGTGACATTTGGAGTTTTGTTTTCGTTCGGGATTTTCCTTACCCCGATAGCTGACAGTTTTGACACGTCTATTGGACCCGTAGCGCCGTTGTTCTCGACTGCAGTTTGCTTCTATTACTTGGCAGGTGCGGTTGCCGGAAGATTCAGCGATCGCGTTGGGGTTCGCCCAGTAGTCGTGACTGGCGCGATTTTTATGACAATCGGTTTGATAGCGAGCGCTCGGGCATCAGCGCTGTGGCAGCTCTATTTGGTATACGCGCCACTGGTGGGAAGCGCTGTCGGTTGCTGTTACCCACCGATGATTGGCACGGTTGGGCGCTGGTTTGAGGAGAAAAGAACAGCGGCGATCAGCTTGGTACTAGCAGGTGTTGGGATGGGCACCTTTGTTGGACCCATAGTTTCTCGCGCTCTGATCGACGCGTGGGGGTGGCGATCAACTTTGGGGATATACGCGGCGTTCAGCGCTGTGCTTTTGGTTGTTTGTGCCATCGCTAGTAGCGATGCACCAACTAATGCTGGTTCGAAACAATTGGGTTTATCTACAATCCTGCGATCTAAAAAATTCCTAGCACTTTATGGTGCTCTGATACTCGGCGGGCCTGGTTTTTATGCGCCGCTCGCTTTCTATAACGACCACGCCGTAAGCGAAGGAATCGGCAGTCAGGCAGCCGCCTTACTCGTTGGGGTTGTCGGGGCATCGTCGGTTGTTGCTCGACTGGTAATCAGCGCGCTCGGTGACCGGTTTATACCGATGCGCCAATACCGGCTCGGGCAATTGTTGTTGCTGGGTTGTTTACTTCTTTGGTTCTCGGCAGGAAATTCTTACAGTCTGTTTTTCGCGAGTGCTTTATTACACGGCGTTGGCTGGGCTGTGTGGTTCACGGCAGCACCAAATGTTCTCGCCTCCTGGTTTGGTGTCGCCGATTTGGGTGGGGCTATTGGCACCTTCTATACGGCACTGGGTTTCGGTGCATTGGCGGGGCCTGCGGTCCTGGGGTTTGTTATCGACAGTGCCGGATATGAAACCGCAATAGCGCTTGTCATATGTACCTCGATCGTCGCTTGGTTAGCTTGCTTTTTTCCTGACCGGTTGTAAGCAACGCGACTCTTGATGCCTGTAGTTCACGGCGGCGTCGCCCGCTGCGTGTTATTTCTCTCGATGGTTACATGTTCGACAGGATGTCAAAAGATTTGATTTAGCCGTGACCTGGTGCTGATTGAAATTCAGCATCAGTGAAAAGTTGGTCCGAATTTGTTACGAGTACTGGACGCTCATCCAAAAGCTTTAGCGTCTTCGTGACCGAGAAGAAACTTTCCGTGGTTCTCATAGGCGGTGTCACTCACCAAGAAGTGTTGGCCAGCGGTCGCGAGGTCACGCCAACATTTCTGAATTGGGTCGTGCCGGTAAACCGCTTCACCTCCTGCGTAACGAAATGCATCTCCGGCGATCTCTAGCGCCACCTCTGTAGCTAGCGTCGCCACCGATCGCATCTGAGCTTGTTGGTTCGGAGCGGGTTGCTCGCTTGGTTGGAGGCCGTCCCACACCTCACCAAATACTTCGAACACCATTGACCGCATTGCTGTTAGTTGAATGTCGAATTTTCCGAGATCGCGTTGAAACGACGACCGGTGGCCAACTAGAGAACCTTCGAACCCGCGATCTTTTCCGCTTGCTCTGCCAGCTATGAGGTCTAAGGAGTTACGCGCCACGCCGAGGGCTAAGGCGGCGTGCTCGTACGCGACATAGCCGGGCAAACCCAGAAGGTGAAGGCGACCACCCCGCCGCGGTTTGTCTTGAAAGGACCAGCTAAACGCGTTGGGCACGAAGTAGTCCACTACTGAAAAATCGCAGCTCCCGGTTCCCTTTAACCCGATGGAGTCCCAATTGTCGTGGATAGTGACGTCAGCGGTGGGAATCACAACTCTGTGGAGTTCAGCTTCGGCCTGTTCGGACCTTGTGACGCGCACCGTCGCATTTACCCACCGGCAATGACGAATCCCACTAGCGAAGGACCAACGTCCAGTAACCCGGAACCCTCCGGACTCAGGAACCCCAATTCCCGAAGGCATCAAAGATCCCGCCGCCACCGGAAAGTCACCTTCAACGAATACTTCGGCGAGAGCAGCGTCAGGGAGCCAAGCCGCAGGCAGAGCGATCGATTGAGATCCAATCATCACGTTCCAAGCTGCAGAGGCATCGAGTCGCGCCAACGACTCGATCACTTCGACCTGGATGAGAGGGTCGGCTTCCGCGCCGCCTAATACCTCAGGCAGTTTCATCCAAAACAGGCCCGTCTCGTACATCGCATCGAAGAGCACCCCGGGCAGTGTTCGAGATTTTTCGGCTTCGTCTGCAGTGTTTCTGACTACGTCTCGAATTTGGTCAACTGCTGAAAGTAGGAACCGCCTTTTGGCCTCGCGTTCAGTGGGGAACGTGACGTTAGATGACCGAGAACTCGGTGGTTGCTCCATGGTTCGAAAGCATGGCATGGATTAGTAAATCAAGTTATTTGGTTTAGGGACCGGCTTTCGTTTCCCAAACCGACGCCCAGGATGATTTGCGAGGCGGAAGCAGTGCGAGATTCCAAATTGAACACGGTTCCTCCCAGATGCGGCGGGGTACGGTCACCTGCGCTCACTTCCTATACAAGTAGCTTGAGGCGTCTCAGTCCGACAGGGTCCTGATCTCGATTCGGTGCTACCCGCCTTGCAAAATATCGAGGAAATGAATTTCAGCGTCGTCCGGCACTGGCTCGAATTCAGCGTCGGTGAGAATTTCGCCATCAATTGCCACTGATGAGGCTTCGGAA
>Ga0310342_100000396_pt1 | contig 24190 bp, 21 predicted proteins | sample S15DNA20500_MG_FD_206155 | JGI IMG/M metagenome (GOLD analysis project Ga0310342, IMG submission 206155) | Marine microbial communities from station ALOHA, North Pacific Subtropical Gyre - S1503-DNA-20-500_MG | ecosystem: Environmental > Aquatic > Marine > Oceanic | place: Pacific Ocean: North...
TTCCGGGACCCTGGAGAACAGGACGTTCGACAGGGAGTCTACAGGGATGTATTCACGACGTTCCCGGAAGGGCAGAACACAGACCCGCGTCCCCAGCTGGAGGGACCAAAAAAAAGGGCCCCTGGAGGGCCCTTTTTTGATGCGAGAAGCCTGGGTACTTACTGGTAGTAAGCATTCTCGGTGACGCTGTGGTCGGTCTTGTCACGGATGCCGGTGAGTTCCGGCAACTGTTCCATCAGAGTCCGCTCGACACCGTCCTTGAGCGTCACGTCGACCACCGAGCAACCCTGGCAGCCGCCGCCGAATTCCAGCACCGCCACGTTGTCCTCGGTGAGCTCCAGCAACTGCACGTTGCCACCGTGGGCGGCCAGATTCGGGTTGATTTCGGAATACAGCACATAGTTGATGCGCTCTTCCAAGGTGGCATCTGGGCTGATGTCCGGGACCCGGGACTTGGGCGCGCGGAAGGTCAGCTGGCCCCCCATGGAGTCCTTCTTGAAGTCGATGACCGCGTCTTCCAGGTAGCGTACGCTCTTACCTTCCACGAAAGCGTGGAAGCCTTCGTACTGATAGCGCTCGTCGCCCTCTTCCTGCTCGCCGTCCGGGCAATAGGCCATGCAGCACTCCGCGTGGGGCGTGCCGGGGCGTTCCACGAAAATGCGTACGCCGATGTCTCCCTGGTCCTGCCGTGACAGCAGGTCGCGCAGGTACTCTTGAGCGGAATCTGTGATTCGGATCAGGGGTTCGGTCATGCCGCTTCTCGGTTGCGAATTTCCTGACTATTTTAGTCAAGTATTCGCGGGTTGCAATGGTAGGGTCCAACCCGTGTTTCTGCTAAGGTGCGTGCTTCCTCGACTTGGGGCAGTATCCAGCGTGCTTAACCTCTCCCGCAGCCGGCGCATTCTTGCCCTGGCGCTACCGATCATGGCGGCCATGGCCAGCCAGAGCCTGATGAATCTGGTCGACGCCGCCATGGTCGGCAGCCTGGGTGGCGAGGCCCTGGCGGGCGTGGGTCTGGGCGGCTACGCCAGTTTCATCGCGATCAGCATGGTGATCGGCCTGGGTGCCGGGGTCCAGGCCATGGTGGCGCGCCGCAAGGGGGAGCGGGACCGGGCCAATTACGCGGTGCCGCTGAATGCGGGTCTGGTGCTCGGTCTGGCGTTCGCGATCCCGATTTCGTTGATCTTCGCCCTCGCCAGTGCGCCACTGATGGACTTCCTGGCCCCCACCTCCGGGGTCGCCGAGGTGGGCAGCGACTATTTCGACATGCGGTTGCTCAGTGTCTGGGCGGTGGCGATGAACTTCAGTTACCGGGGCTATTGGAACGGCATCAACCGCTCCGGCGTGTATATGCGCACCCTGGTGCTGACCCATGTCGCCAATGTGATCTTCAGCTACGGCCTGATTTTCGGCGCCTGGGGGTTACCGGCGCTCGGTGGCGCCGGCGCCGGCCTGGGCACCAGCCTGGCCCTGTATCTGGGCAGTGCTCTGTATCTGGTGCAGACCTGGCGGGCCGGCCGAGAACACGGCTTTCTGCGGGCCCGGCCCAGCGCCGCCACGCTGAGCCATATCCTGCGCATCAGCCTGCCCAACGGTGTGCAGCAGTTCTTCTTCGCCACCGGGCTCACGGTACTGTTCTGGATTATCGGCCGGGTGGGTGCCGACGAAGTGGCCGTGGCCCACATTCTGATCACGCTGATCCTGTTCCTGATTCTGCCGGCCATTGGCCTGGGACTGTCGGCGGCGTCCCTGGTGGGTCAGGCCCTGGGCCGCCGGGACGCCGACGACGCCTATCGCTGGGGCTGGGACGTGACCCGGCTGGCGGTGACGCTGTTGTTCGTGCTGGCCCTGCCCATGTGGCTGGTGCCGGATTTGATTCTGGGCCTGTTCCTGAAACAGCCGGACCTGGTGGATCTGGGCCGCGCGCCGCTGATGATCACCGGGCTGGCGATCTGCCTGGACGGCGTGGCGATCATTTTCACCCAGGCGCTTTTGGGGGCCGGCGCGGCCCGCTCGGTGATGGTGGTCACCCTGGCCGTGCAGTGGTTTTTCTTTCTGCCGCTGGCCTATATCATCGGCCCCGTGCTGGGCTATGGACTGCTCGGCATCTGGCTGGCCCAGGCGTTTCAGCGGCTGATCACGTCGTTATTACTGAGCGGCCTGTGGATGAAACGTGGCTGGGCCTATATCGAGCTGTGAGGTGACCATGAGCGAGCAAGATAACCGCGAACCCCGGGACGACCATCAGCGACCGGGCTTTTTCCAGGTGTTGCACAGCGTGCTGGCCGCGATCTTCGGCGTGCAGAGCAGCGGCAACCGCGAGCGGGATTTTAAAAAAGGCAGCGCCGGAGACTATATCGGCGTCTATGTGGTGATCGTGATCGCCATCGTTATCGGCATGTTCGTGGTGGTGAACATGGTTCTCAGTGCCGCTGGTTCATAGCCCCGCGAACTAGCGATATAGCAATATATTTCTTTTATGTATAAGCCCACTTTGCTACATTTCCCGCAAAATCACGGTGGTAAAGAGAAATATTCTTTACAAATCAATGAATTAAACACGGCGCAACGGCATCATGTACGTATATCAGGACTATGACCAACGGCTTCTGGAAGAGCGGGTAGCTCAGTACCGCGACCAGACCCGGCGCTATCTGGCCGGCCAGCTCAGCGAGGACGAGTTCCTGGTGCTGCGGCTGCAGAACGGCCTCTACATCCAGCGCTATGCGCCGATGCTGCGCATCTCGGTGCCCTACGGGCTGCTCTCCAGCGAACAGGTGCGCACCCTGGCCAAGGTCGTGCGCGAATACGACAAGGGCTTTTGCCACGTCAGCACCCGCCAGAATATCCAGCTTAACTGGCCGGAAGTGCAGGATGTGCCGGACATTCTGGCGGAACTGGCCAGCGTGCAAATGCATGCCATCCAGACCAGCGGCAACTGCATCCGCAACATCACCACCGACGAATACGCCGGCGTGAACCCCAAGGAAGTGGAAGATCCGCGGCCTTGGTGCGAGATCATCCGTCAGTGGGCCACGTTCAACCCGGAATTCGCCTATCTGCCGCGTAAGTTCAAGATCGCCGTGAACGCGGTACCCGACGCCGATCCGGCGTTGATCGGCGTGCACGATATCGGCGTCAAGGTGATTCACAACGACGCCGGCGAAACCGGTTTTCAGGTGTGGGCCGGCGGCGGCCTGGGCCGCACCCCGATGACCGGTCAGGTAATCGGCGAGTTCGTGCCCTGGCAGCATCTTCTGGCGTACCTGGAAGCGATCCTGCGGGTGTACAACAAGTACGGCAACCGGGACAACAAGTTCAAGGCGCGCATCAAGATTCTGGTGAAGGCGCTGGGCGCGGAAAAATACCGCGAACTGACCGAAGCGGAGTTCGCCGAGCTGAAAGACGGTCCGATGACGCTCACCGAAGAGGAAGTGACGCGCATCCAGGGCTGCTTCACCGAACCAGCCTACCGTGACGACGTGGACAAGAGCGTGCTGGACCGGGCTCTTGAGGAGAACCGGGCATTCAACCGCTGGTACCACACCAATACCCGCGCCCATAAGCGCGACGGCTATCGCAGCGTCACGCTGACGCTGAAGAAGACCGGCCGCATTCCCGGTGATATCAGCGACGAGCAATTGGAAGCGATCGCCGACCTGGCCGACCGCTACAGCTTCGGCGAACTGCGCAATACCCACCAGCAGAACATGGTGCTGTCCGACGTGGCCGCCGACGATCTGTTCGCGCTGTGGGAAAAACTGGAGGCGCTGGGCATGGCGACCCCCAATCTGGGTCTGCTCACCGACATCGTCGCCTGCCCCGGCGGCGACCTGTGCGCCCTGGCCAACGCCAAATCCGTGCCGGTGGCGGAAGGTATCCAGCGCCGCTTCGACGACATGGACTTCGTGCATGACCTGGGTCCGCTGGACATCAACATTTCCGGATGCATGAACGCCTGCGGTCATCACCACATCGGGCACATCGGCATCCTCGGCGTGGACAAGAAAGGTAAGGAGTTTTACCAGATCACGCTGGGCGGGCGCGGCGACAAGCTGTCCCGCATTGGCGAGAAGATGGGCCCCTCCTTCGAGTCCTACGAAGTCACCGACGTGATCGAAAAGATCATCAATGTGTACGTGGACAAGCGGCTGGAGAACGAGCCGTTCATCGACACCTACGAGCGCATTGGCATGGAACCGTTCAAGGAACACGTCTATGGGTAAGATGATTCTCGACGGCGAGATCGTCGACAATGGCTGGCAGCGGTTCGAACCGGGGCAGCTGGAAGAAGACGGTCAAAGCCTGCCGGAAAACCAGCCGGTGATCGTGCCGCTGGCCTATTGGCAGGCCCACCGCGACACCCTGCTCGAGCGCGAAGCGCCGGTGGGCGTGTGTCTAGAACCCGGCGAGGAACCCGCCGACCTGGCGGCGGATCTGACCCGCCTGCCGCTGGTGGCGATCCACTTTCCGGCCTTCAAGGACGGGCGCGGCTACTCCTACGCCCGGGAGCTGCGCACCCGCTACCGCTTCACCGGCGAGGTGCGCGCGGTGGGTGACGTGCTGCAGGACCAGCTCTTCTACATGCACCGCGTCGGCTTCAACGCCTTTGAAGTGCGTGCCGACCGGGATATTCACGAAGCCCTGGAAAACGGTCTGCGGCCCTTCTCGGTCACCTACCAGGGTGACGTGCACGACCCCCGTCCGATCTACCGCCGCCGTCAGGAGCTGGAACGCGCCTGACTCCGGTGACTCAGAACCAGCGCCGCCGGGCCATCCACACCAGGATACCGGCGGCGATCACCACCAGCGCCCCGCCGAACCACCAGAATGCATCCGGGTCTTCCACCCCGGGCAACCCGCCCACATTGATGCCGAACAGGCCGGTCAGAAAACCCAGCGGCAGAAACAACGCACTGATGATGGCGAGCAGATACATGCGGTCGTTGATCGCCTCGTTCTGCACCGAAAAGACCTCTTCCTGCAGCAAGGTGGCGTGGTCCCGCGCCGCGTCCAGATCCTCCAACAGACGTTGCAGGCGCTCACCAGCCTCGCGGATGATTTCCGCGTCCTCGCGGTCGATACGCGCGTCGTTCTGAAGCCGTGCGATGGCTTCCCGCTGCGGGGCCAGATAGCGGCGCAGCGTCACGGCCCGGCGGCGCAAGCTGCTGATCTCGTGGGTCAGCGCCTTGTCCGGCCGGGTCTCGAGCAGATCGGCGCAGTCGCCGACCTGGTCCTCAATGCGCTCAATCACGTCTTCCATGCGCCATATCAGACCGTCGACCAGCCGCTGAACCAGGTCCGACGGAGTGCGCGCGCCTTCGCCCCGCTCCAGTTCCGTGACGATCTCCGTCAGCGTCATCAATTGCCGCTTCTGAGTGCTGATGATCAGACCGTCACGGATCCACAGGCGCACCGCGATCATATCCTCCGGGCGCGCGCCGGGCGCCAGGTTGACGCCGCGCAGATAGATCAGCAGCCCGCCGCCCACATCCGCGGCGCGCGGCCGGGTGTCGGTGGCGAACAACGCCTCCACCACGGTGTACGGCACGTCCGGCAGGGTCTCCAGCCAGTCACGGGCCTCATCGAAGGTGTAATCCAGGTGAATCCAAAGCGGCCCACCCTGGCTCGGCAGGGGTTCGGACAATGAAAAAGGCTTGGCCCCGCCGGCGCCGTCCAACTGCAACGCCAGCCTGACCCAGGGAGCTTCGGTCATGATTCAGAGGGCCCGTCTCAGGGGTTGATCTTAACCACCACCCGGCCGCGCAGTTTGCCGGCCAGAATCTCAGTGAAACAGTCCGGCAGTTGCTCGCGGCTGACTTCGCGGCTCTCCAGCTTATCCAATGCCGGACGCCAGTCGCTGGCGAGCAATTGCCACATCTGCTGTTTCACTTCACAGGGCAGCTCCACGCTGTCCACGCCGAGCAGATTGACACCGCGCAGGATGAACGGGAACACGGTGGCGTTTTCCAGCTTCGGTGAGGCCGTGAGGCCGCAGCAGGCGGCGCTGCCGCCGTATTGCAGGCTCTTGAGGGCGTTTACCAGAATGTCGCCGCCCACGCAGTCAACCACCCCGGCCCAGCGCGGTTTGAGCACCGGCTTTTCAATGCCTTCCAGTAAGGCGTCACGGCCGATGATCCCGGCGGCGCCCAGGTCACGCAACCAGTCGTGGGCGTCTTCCTTGCCAGTGGCGGCCACCACCTTGAATCCCAGCTTTGACAGAATCGACACGGCCACGCTGCCGACGCCGCCGGTGGCGCCGGTGACCAGCACCTCGCCCTGCTCCGGCTGCAGGCCGGTGTCGATCAACGCTTCCACGCAGAGCGCGGCGGTAAGGCCGGCGGTACCCAGCACCATGGCGTCACGGGCGGACAAACCGGCGGGCAGCGGCGCCAGCCATTCCGCCGGCACGCGGATGTAATCGCCGTAGCCGCCCGACGTGTTCATGCCCAGATCGTAGCCGGTACAGATCACCGCGTCGCCGGCGCTGAAGGGGCCGTCACCGGCCTCTTCCACCACGCCCGCGGCGTCGATGCCCGGGGTATGCGGGAAAGAACGGGTGACGCCCTTGTTGCCACTGGCGGACAACGCGTCTTTGAAGTTGAGCGACGACCAGGCGACGCGAACCAGCACCTCACCCTCGGGCAGGTCTTCCAGTTTCTTATCCCCTACCCGGCTTTGGTAGCCGTCGTCGGTCTTCTCGGTAATCAGTGCCTTGAACGTCATTGCCTCGCTCCCTTGAAAGCCCGCCGGTGAAGCCACCGGGTTAGTGAAACTGGCGCTGGCTGCCCCGGTGCCAGAACCGGTCGATCAGGCGCACCCCGGCGTTTTCCACGGACACGCCCAGACGCTCGGCCAGCTTACGCTTGTATTCCCAGTTCAGTTCGTAGAGGTCCAGGTGCTCCTTGCGCCCCTGGAGATATTCGTCGCTGGTCATGATGTCGTCCACCAGTCCCAGTTCCTTGGCGCGAGTACCGAACCAGTGTTCGCCGGTGGCCACCGCGTCCAGATCCAGGGTACGGCGGTGTTCGCGCACGAAACCCTTGAACAGTTGATGGGTTTCTTCCAATTCCTGCTGGAACTTCTCGCGGCCCTTGTCGGTGTTCTCGCCGAGCATGGTCAGAGTGCGTTTGTACTCACCGGCGGTCATCAACTCCACGTCGATGTCGTTCTTTTTCAAAAGCCGGTGAAAATTGGGTACCTGGGCGACCACGCCGATGGAGCCTATCACCGCGAACGGCGCGGCGAGAATACGGTCGGCGATGCAGGCCATCATGTAGCCGCCGCTGGCCGCCACCTGGTCCACCGCCACCGTCAGCTTAACGCCACGACCGCGCAGGCGCTTCAGTTGGGACGCCGCCAGCCCGTAGCTGTGCACCAGGCCGCCGGGGCTTTCCAGGCGCAGCAGCACTTCATCGTCGCCGTTGGCCACTTCCAGCACCGCCGTGATCTCGCGGCGCAGCCGCGCCACGTCGCTGGCCTGGATATCGCCGTTGAAATCAAGCACGAACATGCGCGGCTTGCTTTTAGCTTCGGCGCCGGCCTTTTTGCGCTGCTTGTTGCGCGCCTTCTCCGCCTTGCGCTTTTTCTTGTGCTCGGCCTTACGCTCCGCTTCGGGCAGCACCTGGTCGACGATGCTGTCGCGCAAATCGTCGAACTCCTCATTGAGGTGTTTCACCCGCAGCTCGCCGTCGCGGCTGACGCGGTGCCGGTTGCGGGCCGCCGCGGACACGATGCCGCCGATCACAACCAAAATCGCCACCACGAGGGTGACGACCTGAGCCAGAAACATGCCATATTGGTAGAGAAAATCGATCACCTTGTACGCTCACCTGTTCAGGGGCCTTCATGGCTCCAGGTTATTGCCAGCCCGCCACGGCCTGCTGAGCGCTACCGTTCAACGGTCGCCCGATCAGTCCCCCGGAGGGCGGCACGGTCACTTCAAAAATAGCCCCGTCCGCCATCGGCAGATAGGCCGCGCTACCATAGCGCGCATCCACCAGGAAACTCCACCCCTCCCTGGCCTGACGCCAGATATCCATGCCCAGGGGCTCTCGGCTGAGACTGTACAGGGTGCGTTCCTTGGAGCGCTCATCCTCCAGGGCGAAGTAACGGCCCTGAATGCGGTCGAGCTGATAGCCGGGCTTCAGACCGAGCAGGGAAAACGGTGTTTTCCATTTGACGATCCGCGCGTCCAGTTGCCACTGGTCACCGTTGAGCCGGAAATCCTCGGTGCTGCCGTCGTTGCGGGTCACCGTGGCGATGTAGCTCTGATCGTCCAGGGCCCGGAAGCTCACCGTGGCCACCGGCGTTTCCTCTGTCAGTTCGTGGAAGCTGTAAAGGTTGAGGGCCACCAGCACCAGATAGACCGCCAGGCCGACCACCGCCAGGCCCAGACTGCCCTTGATCCATTGCCACAACCATTTCTGACGCAGCAGAATCCAGGCGCCCACCAGAATCAGGATCAGGCTCACGGCCATGATCAGAAACGGAGCAACGCTGAAACTCATCGGGGTGTCTCCCTTCAGGAACCGGTGGCCGCCTGGCAGGCGCCGCGCCAGTGATCAATCAGAGTCCGGGCGATGCTGCCCGGCGGTGGGATATGCGGCAATTCGGAGTGGTGAAACCAGCGGGCGTCGGTGATTTCGTCATCGTCGATACGGATCTCACCGCCGGCGAAGGCGGCATGGAAGCCGATCATCAGGGAGTGCGGAAACGGCCAGGACTGGCTGGAGAAGTAGCGCAGATCCTTCACCCGGACCCCGGTCTCTTCCATGATTTCCCGGTGCACCGCCTGCTCGGCGGTTTCCCCGGCTTCCATGAAACCGGCCAGGCAGGAATAGAAGCCTTCCGGAAAACGGGCCGAGTGGCCGAGCAGCGCGTAGTCGCCATCGGTGACCAGGGCGATGATGCACGGAGTGATACGCGGATACTGGCGGTAGTCGCAGGCGTCGCACAGCATCGCCAGCTCGGTGGGATGCGGCCGGGTCTCGGCGCCGCAACGGCTGCAGAAGCGGTGGTTCTGGCGCCAGCTGAGCACCTGCAGCGCGCGGGCGGCCATGGTGAACTGGGTCTCGTCGAGCCGCCCCATGAGCTCGCGCAGCGGCATGGGATAAAGCGGCCGGTCCGCCAGCTCGTGGTCCGCCTGACGACACACATAGCAGGGCTCGCCGTGCAGCAGACCGATAAAGCGGTAGTCCGGATGGCCGCGCAGTAAGAACGACGGCGCCCGGGGAATGCCCGGCCCCGCCACCTGCTCGCTGTCCACGCAGAGCTGTTGCTCGTGGATGACGAACAACCAGGCCTCCTCGGCGTCACGGGGCTCCGGGGCGGAAAGGTCCATGGGGACGGTATGCTCAGCCATGCGCGCCTCGCTCCGCGAGCGCGTAACCGAGCTCCGCCATGGCCTGCTCGGACACATCCAATACGCCCTCGCCGATCGGTTTCTGTTCTTCCATGCTTTCCAGATAGTAATCGACGCCGGTGAGCGCGTCAGCCAGGGTTTCCATGGCCGGCTGACCGGGCGGCTCATCGCCACCGAGCAGCCGTGTCTCGATATGCGTGCGGCAGGCGGTGATCACCGCGCAGGCACGCTCCAGTTCAAGGAACATGAGCCCCCCGGAGACGCTGGCGAAGGTGCCGGGGAGATTGGTCAGATGCATCGGGTCCCAGTCATTTTCCATGTAACTGGCCAGGGACCGCTTGGCCAGCGCCAGCCCGGCGCGGCACTCACCGACCACGGTCATGCGAGCGTCGTCGAGCTGATACAGCGAAATCTGCGTGTTGGTGGCGTCCCGGCGCACATCGTCCGAGGGCGCCAGGCTGCGCTCCAGGCTGGCCACGGTGTTTTCCGCCGCCAACAGGTCGTCCACCAGGGCGTGGAATTCCGCGCTGTCCGCGTCCATGTCCGCGGGCCAGTCGGCGATCGTGGCGGCGCGCTCGCGCAGCATGCTGGCTTCATGCTCCTTGCTGACCATTTCCAGCGTGCTGGCAATTCGTTTCAGCCCCCCGGCGACGCCGGCGTAGTCCGTGTCCGCCACGCCCTGGGAGGCGAGATCCAGGGTCTCTTTCACCTGGTTGATTTCATCCTTGAGCGCGCCCGCCACGGAACGGATCACCGAGCCCCGGGCGCCGGCCATCAAGGCCAGCTCGCTTTGCAGCACCCCATCGCTGACCCCGCGGTCCAGGCGGAAGACACCGCGCACCTCGCCGGCGGCGGTGCCGGACCCGGAACCAAGGCTGGCCAGGTACAGGCTTTCTTTGATCAACAGCAGCGGCGCTTCCTGAGCCAGCGCCGCCTCGCCGTCGTAAACGAGCTTTTTCAGTTGCCGGTCGTACTGCGCCAGCAGCGCCTTGCGCGCCGGCGTGATCACCATACGGTCTTCCGCCAGGGATTCGGTGGCCGCCCGCGCCACCCACCAGAAGCGGCTGTTGGCGCAGCGGCCGCAAAGCCGATCGACGCGGGCCAGTGCCCGGGCCATCAGGCGCAGGTGGGCGTCCCGGTTATCGCCGCGCAGCAGTCCCAGAAGCCCGACCTGATACATATGCCGCAGACGCCGCCCCTGCGCCGCCAGAGCCGCGTGGTCGCCGTCTTCCGGCTCCGGAGCGCGGGCCCGGGACAGGTCGACGCTGAAGAAATGGCTTTCCTGAATCAAAGGCTTGCCGCCGGCGCGGCGTAATTCGTTGATGCCGCCGATCAACATCTCGGGAAGCGTGCGGTCCTTGAGCTGCACGTATTCGAAATAGCGGCCCAGCAGCACGATGGCGTTGCCGAGCGCCTGCACCAGAGCGCGACCGCCGTGGCGCTTGAGGCCTTCCACGGCGAGTTCCATTTCCTCGCTCATTAACGTGGCCGCCGACAGCTCCAGCATCTGCGAGATGCCGCGCAATTGGTGGAAGGCTTCGCCGCAACGATCCAGGGCGGTCCCCTCGTCCCGTTCCTCGGCGAACGCCTCAAGGTTGGCTTCCGCCTCGCTCAGCGTGGTGTCGATGGACTCCTTGAGAAACGTCAGGGAGGTGGTGTTGGTGATGGCGACCATGAACTCTCCGGAAACCCCTGCTGATTGTTAAACGGCGTTTTGAACTTTCTCACGACGTTCAACAATGCGTCAACTTTCAAACGTAAGCAACTGATTTGGCGGCATATTGTTAACCGGGACACAGGGTGTTGTCCGATCCGGCGAGAACGTAAACCCGCTTTCCACACCGCCGGCGACTGTACCCGGGCATCGGAAGTGCTTATGATTGCGCCGCCCATCCGTTCTCCTTACATATAGCAGGAAGTAGTGCCATGTACGCCCAGTTCGGCCGCGCCTTCGGTCAGAATTTCCTGGGGCAAGCCCCCGCCTGGTACAAGTACACCATCGTGGTGTTTTTGCTGATCAACCCCCTGGTCGCCTGGACACTGGGTGAAGCAACGGCGGGCTGGCTGTTGCTGGCGGAGTTCATCTTTACCCTGGCCATGGCGCTGAAGTGCTATCCCCTGCAGCCCGGCGGGTTGCTGGCGATCGAAGCCCTGCTGATCGGCCTGACCAGCCCGGCCACCGTCCTGCATAAGGTGGAGGGCAACCTGGAAGTGCTGCTGCTGTTGATTTTCATGGTGGCGGGCATTTTCTTCCTGAAGGACCTGCTTCTATACACTTTCACCCGCATTTTGCTGGGCGTGAAGTCGAAAATCCGACTGAGCTTGCTGTTTGCCCTGGCGGCGGCCTTCCTGTCGGCGTTCCTGGACGCCTTGACCGTGACCGCGGTGGTGATCGCGGTGTGCACCGGCTTCTTCGGCATTTACCACAAGGTGGCCTCGGGCAAGACCTTTCAGCAAAAGCACGACCACGGTGACGACACCACCGTGGAGGAACTGCACCGGGAAGACCTGCGCCGCTTCCGCGCCTTCCTGCGCAGCCTGTTGATGCACGCCGCCGTGGGCACCGCCCTGGGTGGTGTCTGCACCTTGGTGGGCGAACCCCAGAACCTGTTGATCGCCACCAAGGCGCAATGGGAGTTCGGTGAGTTCTTCCTGCGCATGGCGCCGGTGAGTCTGCCGGTGCTGGCCATGGGCCTGCTCACCTGCCTGTTCCTGGAATGGAGCGGCAGCTTCGGCTATGGCGAGGAGATTCCCGAAAAGGTCGAAGGCATCATGCGGCAATACGCCCGTGAACAAGACGACCGCCGCACCACCCGGGACAAGGTCAACCTGGTAATGCAGGGCTTCATCGCACTGTGGCTGGTGGTGGGCCTGGCCACCCACGCCGCGTCCGTGGGTCTGGTCGGCCTGAGCGTGATTATTCTCGCCACCGCGTTCTGCGGCATCATCGAGGAGCATCGCCTGGGCCAGGCGTTCGAGGAGGCGCTGCCCTTCACGGCGCTGCTGACTGTGTTTTTCGCGGTGGTGGCGGTGATCGCCGACCAGCAGCTGTTCACGCCGGTGATCGACTATGTGCTCAGTCTCGACCGCGGCGTGCAGGGGTCCGCGTTCTACATGGCCAACGGCGTCCTGTCGGCGGTGTCGGACAACGTCTTCGTGGCCTCGGTGTACGTGGACGAGGTGGCCAAAGCCCTGGTCAACGGAGAGATCGACCGGGATACCTTCGACCTGCTGGCGGTGGCCATCAATACCGGCACCAATATTCCGTCGGTGGCCACGCCCAACGGACAGGCCGCGTTCCTGTTCCTGCTGACGTCCGCGCTGGCGCCGCTGGTGCGACTCTCCTACGGCCGGATGGTGATCATGGCCCTGCCCTACACGCTGGTGATGACCCTCACCGGTCTGATCATGACCGCCACGGTGCTCGAGCCCGCCACCGACTACATGTACGAGCAGGGCTGGATCACCCACCACGCGCCCTCCGACTTGAAGATGGACGCCGGGGCCGGCCACTAAGGCGCCCGCCGTCCCCGGCGGTTACTGCTCCAGTTCCTGCCACAGGGTCATCTGACCCCGGCTTTCGGCCATCGCCGTCAGCTTCTTACGATGGCGTTCCAGATCCGCGTCCGAGGCCCGTACCACGGCCAGCCGGGGCCGGTCCGCCGCCAGGCGCCGGATCGCTTCCGCCTGTTCGCTGCCCTGTTCGCCCGCGTCGGCGCCGCCCAGGGACAATTTAGTTTGCCCGCCGGTCATCGCCAGATAGACGTCGGCGAGAATCTCCGCGTCGAGAAGCGCGCCGTGCAGTTCCCGGTGGGCGTTCTCCACGTCGTAGCGACGGCACAGCGCGTCCAGGCTGTTTTTCTGCCCCGGGTGCAGGTCCCGGGCCATCTTCAGCGTGTCGAGAATCCGGCAGCGCTCGGCCACGGCGCCCCATTTAGGGCCCAGCCGCCGGAGCTCGTGGTCGAGGAAGCCGACGTCGAACGGCGCGTTGTGAATCACCAGTTCGGCGCCGTCCACGAACGCCATGAACTCTTCGGCGATGTGCTCGAAGGTGGGTTTGTCGGCGAGAAACTCCCGGGTGATGCCGTGCACTTCCAGGGCGCCCTCATCGATGTCCCGCTCCGGATTGATATACAGATGCAGGTTGTTGCCCGTGAGCCGTCGGTTGCGGAGTTCCACGCAACCGATTTCGATGATCCGGTGCCCGGACAGCGGGTCCAGGCCGGTGGTTTCCGTATCCAGAACGATCTGTCTCATGCCCCGACCTCCGATTCATCGATACCCCGGTTGGCGAGCCGGTCGGCGCGCTCGTTCTCGCTGTGGCCGCTGTGCCCGCGCACCCAGTGCCACTTCACACGGTGCCGTTCGGCGGCGGCCTCCAGCCGTTGCCAGAGGTCCTTGTTGACCACCGGCTTTTTGGCGGCGGTTTGCCAGTTGCGCTTTTTCCAGTTGGCCAGCCACTCGGTGATGCCCTTGCGGACGTATTGCGAGTCGGTGGTCAGATTCACCTCGCAAGGATTCTTGAGCGCTTCCAGGGCCTGGATCGCGGCCATCAGCTCCATGCGGTTGTTGGTGGTATGGGGTTCACCGCCAAACAGCTCTTTTTCCTTATCACCGTAACGCAACACCGCGCCCCAACCGCCGGGCCCCGGATTACCGCGGCAGGCGCCGTCGGTAAAAATATCCACCTGCTTCAAAAGCGATTACTCCGTATTTCGTTGTTGTCGCCAGCGCGCCACCGGCACCGACACCACCGTGGGGCGCTGCTGCCGGCGGAACCCGGCGGACGCCGGCAGCGGGCGCATCATGGCGGCGCGCTTGCGGGCCACCAGCAGGTAAACGCCGCCGTTGCGCCACCAGAAGCGGCGGCCCAGCCAGTCCAGCCAGCGCAACCGGGCGCGGCCACGATCCCCCACCGGGAGATTGTAGAATTCGCTGGCCACGCCCTCCACTTCAAACCCCAGCACGTTCAACCAGTCACTGACGCGGTAAGGCCGGAAATAGCGGCCGTTCCAGCCGGGCCGCTGTCCGCTGCGCCGGAACCAGCGCGCCAGGCCCATGATGCTCAGCGGATGAAAGCCGACCACCGCGAGCACGCCGCCCGGCGCCACGCAGCGGGCCGCTTCACGAAGCACCTGGTGGGGCGCGTCATGGAACTCTAGACAATGGTGCAACAGCACCACGTCGACGCTGTTCTTGGCGATCGGCAGCGATTGCGGGCAGGCTTCCAGCGCCACCCGGCTGGTGGCCTGGCGCCCGCCCTCCACCGGCATGGGAGTCACCGAACAGCGCCAGGGCAGCCGTATGTCGCGCAGCATGTCCTGACACTGTCCACCGCTGATCTCCACCGCGCGATGGCCCACCAGGCGCGGGGTCCATTCAGCGACGATGGCCCGCTCCGCGTCCAGCACCGCCTGGCCGGCCTCGGTTTCCAGCCAGTTATTGAACCGCTCCAGCATGTCCGCCGGCTGGCGACGGAACGGCGATCTCGACAGCGGAGGTAACTGCATCGCTGACATTTCTCCCTTGGAACTGTAGGGTTACATCCAAGCATTCAAGCGAAGGGTAACACGTCATGCAGCAAGCCCCTACGGCGATCCCGGCCTTCAACGACAACTACATTTGGGCGATTCGCGATGGCGATCAATGCGTGATCGTGGACCCGGGCGATGCCGCCCCCGTGGAGGCCTGGTTGAGCGAGCAGGGGCTTACTCTGAGCGCCCTGCTGATTACCCATCATCATCCGGACCATGTGGGCGGCGTCGCCGCCCTGTGCCGGGACCGGGATATTCCAGTCTACGGCCCGGCCCGGGAAAGCATCCCGGAAATGGACCACCCGCTGGGCGATGGCGACCGTGTTCGCCTGTCCGCGCCGGATCTGGAACTGGACGTGCTGGAAGTGCCTGGTCACACCCTGGGCCATATCGCCTACTACGCGCCCCGGCAGGGCTGGCTGTTCTGCGGCGATACCCTGTTCGCCGGCGGCTGCGGACGGCTTTTCGAAGGCACGCCGGAGCAGATGCACCATTCCTTGAGCCGCCTGGCCGGTTTGCCGGAGGACACCCTGGTGTTCTGTGCCCATGAATACACCCTGGCCAATCTGCGCTTCGCGGCCACCGTTTCTCCCGAGGACCCGGCGGTGAACGACCGACTTTCCCGGGTCTCCGCCCTGCGCGAGCAACACCGGATCACGCTGCCCTCCACCATCGGTGAGGAAAAACGAACCAACCCCTTCCTGCGGGCGGCGGACCCCCAGTTGCGCCATGCCTGCACGGCCCATTTCGGCGAAGAGCCGGACACCAATGTGGACAGTTTCGCCGCCCTGCGCCGCTGGAAGGATTCCGCCTGAATGGGTGGACGGACGGCGATTTATTCTTGCCGGGATCGCCACCCCTGCCTAGAATCAACTTAAAATTCGAATCGTATATTATTGTTATGAATAAAGTTCTTGGTTGTGCAACCCTGGGGCTTGCGCTGATGGTCGGCGCTTGTGCCACCCAACCCGAGGTGGATAATCTGCCTCCCATGCCGCCGGCGGAGCCGTCCGTGAAAGACCCCGGACTCGCCAATGGCATGCCGGAACCGGCGCCGGTGGAGCCCGCCGCCGATCAGGAAGAGGACAAGCGTCAGGATTTGTGGGCCCGCATTCGCGACGGCTACGCACTGGAACTGCATCAGGACCGGGAACGGGTTCGCGTGCAGCGTAAATGGTACGCCCGCCACCCGAGTTATTTCACCCGCGTCACCGAGCGCGCGGAGCGCTACCTGCATTTTATCGTCGAAGAGGCGGAACGCCGTGACATGCCGCTGGAGCTGGTGATGCTGCCGGTGGTGGAAAGCGCCTTCGATCCGTTCGCCTACTCCCACGGCCGCGCCGCCGGCCCCTGGCAGTTCATTCCGTCCACCGGTAAGTATTTCGGCCTGGATCAGACCTGGTGGTACGACGGCCGGCGCGACATCACGCTGTCCACCCGCGCCGCTCTGGATTACCTGCAGCAGCTCTCGGAACGTTTCGACGGCGACTGGTTGCTGGCCCTGGCGTCCTACAACGCCGGCGGCGGCACCGTGTCACGAGCCCGACGCCGTAATGAGGAAGCCGGACGCCCCACGGATTTCTGGCATCTGGACCTGCCCCGGGAAACCACCGCCTATGTACCCAAACTGCTGGCGGTGGCGGAGATCGTCCGCGACCCCCGCCGCTACGGCGTCACGCTCCACCCGATGGCCGACCAGCCCTACTTCGAGGAAGTGGACGTCGGCGGGCAGATTGATCTGGCCCAGGCCGCCAGCCTGGCGGAAATTTCCACCGAGGAACTCTATCTGCTGAATCCGGCGTTCAACCGCTGGGCCACCGCGCCGGAGGGCCCGCACACCCTGTTGGTGCCGGTGGGCAGCGCTGAGGTGTTCCGTGAGCGGGTGGCGGATCTGCCGCAGGAAGAGCGCATGCGCTGGCACCGCTACACAATCCGCAGTGGCGATTCCCTGAGCCGCATTGCCCGGGCCCACCGCACCACGCCGGCGGTGCTCCGTGACATCAACGACCTGTCCGGGAATACCATTATCGCCGGCCGCACCCTTCTTATTCCCGAGCCCTCCCAGGATCAGTACAAACTGAGCGCCGATCAGAGACTGGCGGACAATCAGGGCCGACAGCGCGGCAAGCGCCAACGTGTCGATTACCGGGTCGCCTCCGGCGATACGCTGTGGGGGATCGCCCGGGAGAACGATGTGAGCGTGCGTGCGCTGGCCAAATGGAACAATATGGCGCCCGGCGACACGCTGCGAGTGGGCCAGACCCTGGCGGTGTGGCGCGAGGATGGCCCCGCGGCCACGGTGCGCGCCGAAGAACGGGAAGAGATGATCCGCAAGGTGCGCTACTCCGTCCGTCGCGGGGATTCACTGCACGCCATCGCCAATCGGTTTAATGTGTCGGTCAGCCAGATCCGCGATTGGAATGACCGCCTGGGAAACAGCCGCTATCTGCAACCCGGCGACAACCTGACGTTGTACGTGGATGTTCGCAACGCCCCCTGAGCCCGGCGCCGGTGAACCCCGGCGGCGCGCGCGGGTCACACAAGGCGGTGCCATTTGGCGATCCCTATCGCCTGGGCTAAGGTGACGCCAAAGACCCCACCAAGGAGTCCACAATAACGATGAAAGGCGCGATGCGTTGCTTAGTGTGTTGTCCGTTGCTTGTCGCCGCTCTGTTCAGCGGCCCGACGCTGGCGGAAACCCAGCGGTCCCACGCCATCACCATGCACGGCGAGCCCAAATACGCCGCCGGCTTCGATCACTTCGACTATGTCCGCCCGGATGCCCCCAAGGGCGGCAGCCTGAGCCTGCACGTGGTGGGCGGCTTCGATAACTTTCAGCCCTGGCTGCCCAAGGGCCAGGCGGCCGCCGGTGCCCAGAGTCTGGTGTTCGATACCCTGACGGTGCGCAGCAAGGACGAACCTTTCACCGAGTACGGTTTGCTGGCCGAATCCATGGAGTGGCCCGAGGACCGTAGCTGGGTGACGTTTACCCTGCGCGAGCAGGCGCGCTTCGCCGACGGACACCCGGTGCGCGCCGAGGATGTTGTTTGGAGCTTCAAGCAACTGCGCGATAAAGGCGCGCCGTTCTACGCCTATTATTACGGTGACGTGGAAACCGTGGAGGCGCTGTCCGAGCGCAAGGTGAAATTCAGCTTCAAGGCCGGCGACAACCGCGAGTTGGTGATGATCGTCGGCCAGTTGCCGGTGATGCCCAAGCATTACTGGGACGATAAACCCTTCGACGACGCCAATCTGGTGCCGCCGCCCGGCTCCGGGCCCTATAAGGTGGACAGCTTCAAGGCCGGCAAACGCGTGGTCTATCAGCGCCGCGACGACTACTGGGGTAAGGACCTGCCGGTGAACCGGGGCCACTATAATTTTGGCCGCGTGGTTTATGAGTACTATCTCGATCACACCGTGGCACTGGAAGCGTTCAAGCGCGGCGATTATGACTGGCGCTCGGAGAACAATTCCAAGTACTGGGCCACCGCCTACACCGGCGAGCCGTTTCGCGACGGCGAGATCCTCACCGAGGAGGTGACGCACCAAAACCCCGCCGGCATGCAGGGTTTTGTGTTCAACACCCGCCGCCCCCTGTTCCAGGACCCGGTATTGCGCGAGGCGATGGCCTACGCGTTCGACTTCGAGTGGTCCAACAAGAACCTGTTCTACGGCCAGTACAAACGCACGCGCAGCTACTTCCAGAATTCCGAGCTGGCCGCCACCGGCCTGCCCGACGAGGGCGAGCTGGCGTTACTGGAACCGCTTCGCGAGGATCTGCCGCCACGGGTTTTCACCGAGGCCTACCAACCGCCAGTGTCGGACGGGTCCGGCCGCCCCCGTGACAATCTGCGCAAGGCGCAGTCCCTGCTCAAGAACGCCGGCTACCAGGTCAAGGGCGGCAAACTGCATACTCCGGACGGTGAGCCGGTGCGCTTCGAATTCCTGCTTTATCAGCCGGCCTTCGAACGTATCGTGCTGCCCTATGCGCGCAACCTGAAGACTCTGGGTATCGAGGCGGACGTGGTGCGCGTGGATCAGTCGCAATATGTGCAGCGGGTTCGCAATTTCAACTTCGACATGATGGTCGGCGGCTGGGGCCAGTCACCCTCCCCCGGCAACGAGCAACGTGGCTATTGGGGTTCCGCCGCCGCCGAGCGTGAAAGCAGTCAGAACTACGCCGGCGTCAGCAATCCGGCCATCGACACCCTGGTCAGTAAGGTGATCGCCGCCAACACCCGGCAGCAGCTGGTCACCCGCACCCGCGCCCTGGACCGTGCACTGCAGTGGGGCTTCTACGTGGTACCCAACTGGTATCTGGATTATCACCGCTTCGCCTATCAGTCACGGCTCGCCCATCCGCCACTGCCGCCGTACGTGGGCTTCGACGGCGCCATTGATCTCTGGTGGGATAAAAGCGCGCAATAATGCTGATCTATATTCTCAAGCGGCTGTTGCTGATCGTGCCCACCCTGCTGGGCATCCTGCTGCTTAACTTCGTGATCGTGCAGGCGGCGCCGGGCGGTCCGGTGGAAAAGGCCATCGCCCAGCTCCAGGGCATCGGCGGGGGCGGTGCCGGCGGCGGCTTCGCCGGCACCACCCAGGATCTGGTCAACAGCGGCAGCGGCGACTACCGGGGTTCCCGGGGCATGCGGCCGGAACTGCTCGAACGCATTGAAAAACTCTACGGCTTCGACAAACCGGCGCCGGAACGTTTCTGGCTGATGATCAAGCGCTACCTGACCTTCGACTTCGGCGAGTCCTACTACCGGGACAAGGCGGTCAGCACCCTGATCGTCGAGCGCTTGCCGGTGTCCATCTCCCTGGGTCTATGGAGCACGCTGATCACCTATCTCGTAGCGGTGCCCCTGGGGATCAAGAAAGCGGTGCGCGACGGCAGCCGCTTCGATGTATGGAGCAGTACGGCGATCATTGTCGGCTACGCGATTCCCAGCTTCCTGATCGCGATTCTTTTAGTGGTGCTGTTCGCCGGCGGCTCCTACTGGGAATGGTTCCCGCTGCGCGGCCTCACTTCGGACCATTTCGATCAACTGCCCTGGTGGCGCCAGGCGCTGGATTACCTGCATCACATCACGTTGCCGACGCTGGCCATCGTGATCGGCAACTTCGCCACTCTGACCATGCTCACCAAGAACTCCTTCCTGGATGAGATCAGCAAGCAATACGTTCAGACCGCCCGCGCCAAGGGCCTGGATGAAAACGGCGTGCTTTACGGCCATGTGTTCCGCAATGCCATGCTGATCATCATCGCCGGCTTCCCGGCTGCCTTCGTGGGCATGTTCTTCACCGGCGTGCTTCTGATCGAGTACATCTTCTCGCTGGACGGTCTCGGGCTGCTCGGCTTCGAATCGGTGATCAACCGGGATTACCCGGTAGTGTTCGGCACCCTGTTCATCTTTACCCTGATCGGCATGCTGCTGAAGCTGGTGTCCGATTTGACCTATATGTGGGTGGATCCGCGCATCGACTTCGAGCGGAGGACACACTGATGGGCAACGGCAACCCAATCTGGCGACGCCAATGGCGCGCTTTCCGCCGCAACCGCCGTGGCTGCTGGTCGTTGGGCCTGTTCCTGGTGCTGTTCGTGATCAGCCTGGGGGCGGAGTTTATCGCCAACGACAAACCGATAGTGGTGGGTTACCAGGGTGACCTGTATTTCCCGGTATTCCAGACCTACCCGGAAACCACCTTCGGCGGCCTGTTCGAGACCGAAGCCAATTACCGCGATCCCTATGTGGCGGAGCTGATCGAGGACAACGGCTGGATGCTGTGGCCGCCGATCCGCTACAGCCACGACACCATCAACTATGAACTCACCGTGCCCGCGCCGGCGCCGCCCTCCGCGGAAAACTGGCTGGGCACGGACGACCAGGGCCGCGATGTGCTGGCCCGGCTGATTTACGGCTTCCGCCTTTCGGTGTTGTTCGGCCTGATTCTCACCGTCACCTCCAGCCTGATCGGCATCGCGGTAGGCGCCGTACAGGGCTACTACGGCGGCTGGCTGGATCTTGGCGGCCAGCGATTCGTGGAAATCTGGTCGAGCATGCCGATTCTGTATCTGATCATCGTGATATCCAGCTTCGTGGTGCCCGGGTTCTGGACGCTGCTGTTGATCATGTTGCTGTTCTCCTGGATGACGCTGGTGGATCTGGTGCGCGCCGAGTTCCTCCGCTGCCGCAATCTGGAGTACGTGCGCGCGGCCCAGGCCATGGGGGTGCGCACCCCGGTGATTCTGTTCCGGCACATGCTGCCCAATGCCATGGTCGCCACCCTTACCTACCTGCCGTTCGTGCTCAACGCCTCGGTGATACTGCTCACTTCCCTGGACTTCATCGGCTTCGGTTTGCCCCCCGGCTCACCGTCGCTGGGGGAACTGCTGGGTCAGGGTAAGGCCAACCTGCACGCGCCCTGGCTGGGCCTGAGTGCGTTCGTCACCCTGGCGGTGATGCTTTCGCTGCTGGTGTTCGCCGGCGAGGCGGTGCGCGATGCGTTCGACCCGAGGAAGTACAATGACGCGGCCGCTTAGACCCGATACCGGCGCCCACGGCCTCAGGAGCCACCGATGAGTCTGCTACGCATGGAAGACCTGAGCGTCTGGTTCGACGATCCGGCGAAGCCGGCGGTGGACCGGGTGAGCCTGAGCGTGGACGCCGGCCGCACCCTGGCCCTGGTGGGCGAATCCGGGTCCGGTAAGTCGCTGACCGCCATGTCGGTTCTTGATCTGCTGCCGGAGGGCGCCGGGCGCCGCGCCGGCGCCATCGAACTGGACGGCGACAATGTGCTTCAGTGGCCCGCGGACCGGCGGCGGGCCCTGCGCGGCGGGCGCATCGGCACCATCTTTCAGGAGCCGCTCACCGCCCTCAACCCCTTGCACCGGGTGGAGCGGCAAATCGGTGAGGCCATGCGCCTGCATCAGGGGCTGGGGCGCGCCGAAATCCGGCAACGCTGCCTGAACCTGCTCGAACAGGTGGAATTGCCGGCCACCGACGACATGCTGAGGCGCTATCCGCACCAGCTCAGTGGCGGCCAGCGCCAGCGGGTCATGATCGCCATGGCCCTGGCCAACGACCCGGCTCTGCTGATCGCCGACGAACCCACCACCGCGCTGGACGTGACCATCCAGGAAACCATTCTGGAGCTGCTGCGGCGCCTGCAGCGTGAGCGAAACCTGGCGATTCTGCTGATCAGCCACGACCTGGGCCTGGTGGCCCGTTACGCCGACGACGTGGCGGTGATGCACCAGGGACGCATTGTGGAGACCGGCGCCACGGCCCAGGTGCTGGCGCAGCCGGAGCATGACTACACCCGCCATCTGCTGGCCGCGGAGCCCGCCGGTCACCCGGAACCGCTGAACGACCAGGCGCCGGTACTGTTGAACGCCCAGGCACTGTCGGTGCACTTCAAAGGGCCGCGCCGGGGCTGGTTCGGCCGCGCCGCGCCGTTTGCCGCGGTGGACGACCTCTCCCTGACCCTGCGCCGGGGCGAAACCCTGGGCGTGGTGGGTGAATCCGGCTCCGGCAAATCGACCCTGGCGCTGGCTCTGCTGCGTCTGATTCCCGCCGCTGGCCGGGTGATGCTGCTGGACCAGCCACTTGACCGTCTCAGCGGCGCCGCGCTGCGCCCCTGGCGCCGCCATATGCAGGTGGTGTTCCAGGACCCGTTCGGCAGCCTCAACCCCCGCCTGAGCGTGGGCCGCGCCGTGGACGAGGGTCTGCGAGTCCATCACAAGGCACTGGACGCCGGCCAAAGAGCGGCGCGTACCCGCGACCTTCTTGAGGAAGTGGGATTGCCGGCGGACGCCGCCGAGCGCTACCCGCACGAGTTCTCCGGCGGCCAGCGTCAGCGCATCGCCATCGCGCGGGCGTTGATCGTGGAGCCTGATCTATTGATTCTCGACGAGCCCACTTCGGCGCTCGACCGCAGCGTTCAGGCCCAGGTGCTGGAGCTGCTCAAGACCCTGCAAGCCCGCCACGGTCTCAGCTATCTGTTCATCAGCCACGACCTCAAGGTGGTGCGGGCCATCAGCCACCGGCTGCTGGTCATGCGCCACGGCCAGGTGGTGGAGCACGGCGATACCGAACGGGTGTTCAGCGAGCCACGACAGGATTACACGCGGCGTTTGATCGACGCCGCCTACAACCGCACCGTGAACACCGCCGCCGGCGAGAAACAAGCGGTTGCACATTGAGGGCCGGGGTGCCTTTCACCCCTTTCGCATTTCCCTATACTAGGTCGAAACCGAACCGTCGAATCGAGGACATAACATGGGTTTTCTCGCAGGTAAGCGATTTCTGATCGTCGGCGTCGCCAGTGACCGGTCGATCGCCACCGGCATCGCCGAAGCCATGCACCGTGAAGGTGCCGAGCTGGCCTTTACCTACCAGAACGACAAACTGAAAAGCCGGGTGCTGAAAGCGGCCGAACGTTATGGCAGCAACGAAGCACTCTGCTTTCCCTGCGACGTGGCCTCCGACGAGCAGATCGAGCAGGTGTTCGAGGGACTCGCCAAGCAGTGGGACGGCCTGGACGGCGTGGTCCACGCGGTGGGTTTCGCGCCGGGCAACGAACTGGACGGTAACTTCGCCGACGTCGCCACCCGTGAGGGGTTCCGCATCGCCCACGAGATTTCTTCCTACAGCTTCGTGGCTCTCGCCCAGGCGGCCCGCCCGCTGATGAAAGGCCGCAACGGCGCGCTGCTGACGCTCACCTACCACGCTTCCCGGCAAACCGTGCCCAACTACAACGTGATGGGCCTGGCCAAGGCCAGCCTGGAAGCGTCGGTCCGTTATCTGGCGTCCAGCCTGGGCCCGGAGGGCACCCGCGTGAACGGTATTTCCGCCGGGCCGATTCGCACCCTGGCCGCGTCCGGCATCAAGAAGTTCCGCAGCATGCTCGACTACAACGCCGCCAAGGCGCCGCTGCGGCGCAACGTGACCATCGAGGAAGTGGGCAACACCGCCGCTTTCCTGTGCTCGGACCTGGCGTCCGGGATCAGTTCCGAGATCACCTACGTGGACGGCGGCGCCGCCACGGTCTCCATGCCATTCGAGGAACCCGGCGAGGAAAGCTGATCCGGTTCTACCCCGACCGCCCATAAAAAAACCCGCCGAAATGGCGGGTTTTTTGTTTATCGCCCGCTAGCGGGAAAGCCGGTACATAACTCCGTAGCCCGGTCCGGTCTCGGTGCCTGTGTCCAGGACCCGCCGTGATTACGTCCCTGTAGGCTTGCCGCAGCGGCGGACCGGATCGGCTCCCTGCCTCACACAGTCCT
>Ga0310342_100000398_pt1 | contig 24186 bp, 54 predicted proteins | sample S15DNA20500_MG_FD_206155 | JGI IMG/M metagenome (GOLD analysis project Ga0310342, IMG submission 206155) | Marine microbial communities from station ALOHA, North Pacific Subtropical Gyre - S1503-DNA-20-500_MG | ecosystem: Environmental > Aquatic > Marine > Oceanic | place: Pacific Ocean: North...
CCATTATTACAAAATGATTTTGATAGATTCATGTTAGATAAGTATGGAACATATGACAAAATGAATGATACACATCACTATGAAACCAAAGAAGTAAAAAATACAGCAGGTGCAGTAATAGTTCCCGAAGGATTACAAGTAGCTTCTGATTACTCAGTCACTTATTATGATTGGTATCAATCAGGAGAAGTAACACGCTCCGATATTACTACTGAAGTCACTAACTATGACTATGAATCTAAATTAGAAGACGCAAAAAGAAATATATTCTTACTCAAAAATAGTTACTTACATATTATTACAGATGATCTAGAAGAAATGATGGAATATAAAAAAGGTTCCAGTCAATATGTGAGTGGAACCCTTAAAGCATCAGAAAATATTAAAATTTATTCGTAGTTATTCCTCAGCAAGTTTCTGAAAATAACTTAGTGCATCATCTTCCTCTGAACTAGCAGATGCTACTGGTTCTGACTTACTTGTTTTAAAGTCAGGAGTAAATGATCCACGACCTTCACTCTCGTTCTCCAATTCTTCATCGAATACACGACGAGTAGGTTGCTTATGTCCTAAAACATAATCAAGACGCTTCTTCAAGTCATCATAAGACTTGAATTGATCAGCAGCAGTAACAGCAGCAAGAGAATACTGCTTCGTCCACAATGCTTCTAGTGCATCATCATCTTCAAGAAGAGGTGAGACTACATCGAACTCTGACTTATCATAGTTCCAGTAACCATCCTTCTTGACGATCTTCAACTTGAAGTTTGCACCTTGCCAGAAGTCAAAAGGATTAATTGGAGTTTCATCCTCAAACTCTGGTTGCATTGCTTCCATTACTTTATCAAAGATCTTCTTACCAAACTTGTAGAGGAATACTCCACCTTCATTCTGAGGATTGGTAGGATCTTTTACGACATAGATGTTTGCATAGTAGGAAAGCTTACGCTTCTGTCTACGAACAACATCCTTGTCGGATTCATTACCACTGTTCCAGAGTTCACGATTGTGCTCAGATACAGGATCTTTACCACCAGTGGTAGTTAAAGAATTTTCAATGTACCAACCACCAGGTCCTTGAAATGCATGGGAATACATCTTAGCCCATGGAATATCTTCACCTTGTGGTGCTGGTAAGAAACGGATAACAGCATAACCGTTACCTGTTTTATCTACTTCTGGTTTCCAGAGTCTTTCATCTGCTCCACCACTAGTAGTGTTCATCTTCTCCACTTCTTTAACCAATTTCTGGGTTAGAGATCCTAGAGAGGATTGCTTTTTTAAGTCTTTAAATGACATTAGATTACCTCGTATTTGTTGAGATTTGGCTTGTGTGTACCCTCTTATTATAAAAGAATTAGATTCCTTTGTCAATCTGCTGTTTCATCATCCCCACTGCTTGTCCCATTTGATTAAACAGAACATTCATATCAACATTTTCTGGAAGACCAAACATAGATGCAGATTCTGTAATACGTTTCTTCATTTCTTTCGCTTGAGGATCCTCAGATAAACTCAAACGAGTATACATAACCTTCTGCTTTTCCAAAAGTCTTTCCAGAACATCAACATGATATTGTTGATCTTCCTTAGACATGGTAGGAAATTTAAATACATTACAATAAATCTCCTCTTGGAGTTCACTAATTTCCGCCATCTCTGCACGGACAACATCAGATTGGAAAAAACTCATAAGACAGTTTCCTTTAGAATCTTTTTATAACGTGATACATCTATATTTAGGAAAGGAGTATACTTTTTTATCTTGCGACTGACGGTTTCCCATACAGGATCATTCAGTCTCTCATCAAAATCTTTCCTATACTCAAATATTCTATCACATATTACCAAAGTTTCAAGTGAGGTTTTCTTCCCCAAATAACTCTTCAAAATTAAAGGATGACCATTAGAACAATCAAATACATCATCTACTTTATTATTATCAAAAAGGTTATTAATTTCTTCTTTAAAAATATATGAAAGAGATTGAGTTTTCTTTTTCCATTCTTGATATCTTCCTTCACCTTCCTTAATCATCTCACCAATCCACATAGTTCCTGGATCAGTAGAATAAATGAAATTAGATACAAAAAATTCTTCTACTTCTTTATCACTCTTCTGTCGTGAAAACTTTTCAAACCAAAATCTATCCTTTCTTTTATAAAAGGCTTGTTGAGTAGCTCTCGTCTTACCACGATACTTTATATAATCATAGTGATCTTTGGTAAAGTGATTTTTTAGAGAGAGATAACAACGATAGGCATCAAAGGGCATCATGCGTACACATTATCTGTTCTCATGTCTACAAATTCACTTATATTAAATGCCAAAGTAATTCTTTCTTTATTAACTGTCTGTGGTTCTACATGGTGCAAAGTACTTGCAGGAAACATAACCATCGTTCCATCAAGACCTTCATATGCTAAACCATGTTCATCAAATATTGTAGGATGCTTATGATTCTTATAATATATCACACCTGAAAGAAATCCTGCATGGTTATGTGTGGGATTATCATCTCCTTTATATGCAAAGTTAGTCCATATATCATACCCATCAAAGTGACCATCCCACTTTCTTAATTTAAATGCTCTATTATCCTTACCCATTCCCCAATACTTTGCAGTCAATCTCAATACCCATGCTAACCAGAAAGATTGATCAACTAAATGAGGAGAGATGGAGCATTGATATGAATTATGTTTCTTACCATCCATAGCAATATACCCTACATTCTCATGGGCTTTCAGTGATGCTAATGGACTGTTCTTAAACTTCTTACTTTCATTTACCCACCCATCAATTTCCCTCTGAATCTGTTTAGGAAGCTTCGTAACCATCACTGGACACGTAGTGCCTGGTGCAAGTTTATGCATATGTAATAGATCTTCCATGCCAAAAGGTAATAAGGGTAAAAAATTGGGGGGGTATTTTTTCGACTTTTTTGGAATTAAAAGTCGAATTTCCCTCAGAGGGGAAGCTTTGCACGAGAAGTCTTCTTCATAAAGTTTAACTCCTGTGCATCACATTTAATCTTTTCTTTTAAAGGTTTAGATATAAGTTTAGGTACAGATTCAACATCAATATTATTTTGATCACAAAAGTGAACAATAGCATCAATATAATTCATGTCGGCATTATTTAAAACCAATGTTTCAATTTCCTCAGCAAAACGAGTAGAGCAAAAAAATTTACTCGCCATCACCTTTTCTAATTCATTCTGGGGCATTATTCGACCTAGTATTGTTTGATACAAATTCTTTAATATACCTCACTAATAATTTAATATAATCCCCTTTATTTCTTTTGTCAAATACCTTTACCTCCCCACCAGGGGTAACCATAATAGTAATTAACTTCTTAACAGGGATCTCAGTTAGTTCATAGTATGCAGCAGCATAGAAGGTCTCCTGTACAAAATAGTTTTCCAACCACTTCTCAGGTTTAATCTTCTCAGATGTTTTAAAATCTATTACCGCTAACTCTCCTTCATACTCCGCAATACAATCAACTCTACCTGCAAGACCAAGGTACTCAGAGTAAAGAGTTCTTTCTATAGCGTGTATGTTATTTATCTTATCCAGATATGGTGTAGCATGATGAAACATAAACTTAGTAGCAGGAAGGTAATCCTCCCACACCAAATCTCTATTTTCCAAATATGCTTGAGCAGCTTCGTGAAAATCTGTGCCACGGGCGGTTGCTTTTCTGGTAATGGCATTTGCTTTTTCTTCTCCTATTCTCTTCCTCCACTCTACAAAAATCTGTCGATTATAGAAGGAAGTTACAGAAGTAATAGATGGAACCCACTGACCATCAGGAAGTTCATAGAGTCTACATCCCGGAGTGTCTTTCTTTTTTAATTCAAGATCACCTAAGTGATTACAATGATGGAACATAATTAAAATTAACTACCACTCTTCTTTATTCTCTACACTCTTTACTTTACCATATTTTTTGAATTCTGTCCATCCATTAATTTATTTCATCTATAAAAGATACTAAGGTTAATCTAGAATTGGCAATAGAAGTTCCAAAAGATTTTTGTGATCGATGATAATAATGAGCAGGAAAAAAGAGAGCTCTGTTAAATTTATTAGGAACTTTTACTATTGGTTTAAAATAAGAATTTATTTTCTCTTTCAATCTAGCATATCTATATCTTTTTATTAAATTATGAGGATCCTTCTGAAAAGATCTTTTTTGATTGTCGATATAACTTCCGGTGATGTTCTGATCTTTTAATTTAGATGCAGCAGCAGGATGATCATAATCACACACCTCAGTTCCTGAATCAACAGGAATATCTAAAGACAAATAAAGTATAAAAATATAATCGTGAGGATCATTATGAAATTGACCCTCCCCATAAATTTTAGACATCACTTGAAAAAAAGAACCACCACCAGTATAACGTGCTTCTCGTAATGAAGATTTTTGAGTAATATAGTTTACATAAGAACTAATATAATCTTTAATCTCACTCGGAATATTTGATGATCTAACTCCTGGATAATTAAATGGTTCTTCGGTTATAAATTTCTGTTTCAATGCATGATTTCTAACTGTATAAGGATCAGTTAAAAAATCATCACAGATATGAATCATAAATTCAATTCCATCTTAGCAAGAATGTATTCTTTACATAGTCCTGAACGCACTATATCTTCTACTCCAAATTCAATAAGATCAACTGATGGCATTAACCTCAATACTCTCATGAAATCTACTACACCATTTCTTTCATTTTGTTTTACTAAATCCGATTGAGTAGCATCTCCACAGAACATGATCTTAGAATCTTCACCTATTCTTGTCATTATACTATCAAGTTCATGGAAATTTAAATTCTGATACTCATCTACAATAACAATGGTTCTATCAAAAGTAGTTCCACGTATGAATGAAGTGCTCCAAAAATCAATGGTTCCTTGTGCTTTCAAATTAGCATAAAGCATTTGGAAATCTGCCTCTGTTCGCATCTCAAACATATATTTCACCATATGTTTGTAAGGGATTTGATAAAGTGAGGATTTATCTTCATGATCACCAGGAAGAAACCCAATTTCACGGGTAGCAACAAGAGACCTAACAATATAAATTTTTTCGTAAGGTGTAGTTTCATCTAAAACTTCTTTAAGTGCGTTGTAAAGTGTAATAAAAGTCTTACCTGTACCTGCACAACCAAATGCACATAAATTTTTATTCTCTGCATATGCATTGAATAAAGATTGCTGGTTTTCGGTGAGAGGCTCAATGTCTCTCATTAAATCCGTATTAATAGGTTTCTTTCTTTTCATTTGTTTGGCCGTCATACCGACACCAATTGGGTCTGTTGTTTTCTTTTTACGTGGCATACTATTCAGTGGGTTCCATGACAGATTGAGTGGTGGATTCGTAAGATCCTTTACGTGCTAATCTTCCCGAAACACCACCAGCTTTTTCAGCACTCTTAAGAACTTCACCCCATCCAGGATTCTTATTCACAAGTTTATCTCTCCATTCACCAACCTCAACTCCTAGAGCTGGCATGGTAGAAGGATCGGAGTAATCTCTTTCCCAACTAGGATTATCTTCTCTCCACTTATCCCAATCATGCACACTCATTACTACTTCCTTTTGCTCACCACTTTCTTTATTAATAACGGGGTATGTTGCCATATCAATACAATAAGTTTACAATTATTTATGAAACCCAGTCAAGGGCTTGGGAAACAATAGGAAATTGTTCTATAAAAATACTACGAACATTCTTAACAAGATCCATATGTTCTTTTTGTGTACCATGTGCAGACCGTAGATCAATATAATGAATCCATGATCGTACTGAACCCGTCATATACAAACGAGTTGGTGTAGCAAGAGGAAGTACAAACCTAGCACACTCTTTTGCTATACCAGCATGAAGCATACTCTTATAGAGATCTATTCCTGCATCAAAATGCTTTCGCATTTCCTTGTTGAATCTATCAACCACTAGGGGATCTACATCATCAATACTATTCTGTCTGTTCTTAGTATCTTGACTACGTAACTCAGGCAAAGGTATATGTTCCCGTAAATAAGAAACATCAGCATACCTCTGAGAAAACTCTTGGTATGTGAATGAACGATGTCTTAGTATCTGGGCTGCAAGACCACGAGTAGTATTAATCTCTATCGTCATATGTGCCTGTTCAAAGACACTCCAATGCCCGTGCTTAATACAATAGGATAAAAGACCAGCAACCTTAGGATTGTCTTGATTATTAGGGTTACTCACACGAGCAACATACCCCATAGTCTTCTCAGCATCAGGGGTTACACTTACAAGTTTAATCTGCGTATCCATCGTCGTCATCAAAGACCTCATCGTAATCGGTAATTTTTCCTGCGAATGCTTTTGAATTTTGATAGGCATCTACATCAGAATATACTTCTGATTCTAGTGCATCAACCAAAGACTTAAGATTTCTAACAATCAATTTAAGTTTTTCTCTGGAAGGATCCATGGCTTTATTTTTATTTAGATATTATAAGCATAAAAAAAGAAGGGGTCAAGCCCCTCCTTTATTTCTTAGTCCAAGTAAGACTTAATTCACCTTGCACACACAGTCGTAGACTCTGTATGCTTAATGCCTCTGTAAGTAAGTTCAGAGACCTGCTTCTGACAAGATTGCTTGTCGTTGGTGTCATAGGTGACACCTCTGTAAGTGACTTTCGCCATGATTTTACTCCTAAAGTAGTTGGATTTTAAGGCCCGTTCCTTTAGTCGTTTGCGTCCCCGAAGGGATGAACGTACCCGTTCCGCGACTTACTTGCGTCCCACAATGGGATGAACGTATGGATATGCTAACATATCTGTATTATATATGCAAGTATGTATTCATTGCTACCTTTTTGTATCACCCTGATACAGTTAAGAGACTATACCATCCCGTCGCAATGTATTTTGTCTGCGTCTTACTCACAATACCAAAATGTGTATGAGTAAAATAAGCAGGCCACATCAAAAAATCACCTCTTCTAGGTTGAAACTTTATATTTTGATTTGGAAATTCAGTATATCCACCATCAGTCACATCATTTAAATAAATCATCCATGCCAAAACAGTGTCTTCATCACCACTATTCTCACAATGCTCTCCAAAAAATCCCTCTCCTGGATTATATTTTTGAATCTTATGATGAGGATGAATACTAAATTTATTTAACTTATCAACAGAAGGATATATTTTTGCATAATCATCTAGACTTTTAAACAATAAATCATGAAATATAACATGATCCTTACTTTTCAAAAATATTTCAGTGCATTTCTTTATACTATAATCAATTTTCATATCACATATTGTTCCAATCTGATGAAGGTCTCTTCTCTTTTCAAAATAATTAATGACATGAACACATGCTTCTTTTGAAAATGCATTTCTTTTATGAAGAATAAAGTTTTTTTTCCTCTTAAAATTAAACAGCATCTACAGTTTATTCATGATAGGTGACATCCTCCCCTACTGTATTGGGACATAATAAAGATGAAGCTAACTCTCTTGCATGAGGATTAGCATCACATAACTTTTTCATCCAGATTCTTTCTTCTAAGGAAACTGGTACACCATCATCTGTTAACATTCGACAACAGATATCAGTGAGTTCTAACCTGTACTTAGTACTTAACATAGTCCAAAACCATAATCGGTAAGTGTCTTTAAAATGCATTGATAACCAAGGGAAGAAGATAATGTTCTGCCTGTTGAATTGCTCTTTGTAATGAATCCACCGTGTCACCAGGAAGAATAGGGACTGGTTGCTGTTTAATTATAGCACCAGAGTCTAGATGTTCTGTGACAAAATGAACAGTGGCACCCGTCTCAGTTTCACCTGCTTTCATTGCCTGTTCAATAGCATGTAACCCCTTATACTTAGGTAATAAAGATGGGTGAAGATTAATAAGTCTTCCAGCAAATGCTTCACAAAACTTTTTAGAAACTACTCTCATCCATCCCGCCATCACTATAAGATCTACATTATATGCTTCAAAGATCTGAATGATCTGATCTTCATCCTTACTAGCAATACGAACTGATGGTATTTCCAACAGATCTGCTCTTCTTTTTGCACCACATTTCTTTTTGTTGTAAACCATGAGTACAACTTCATGCTTAGGGCATGAGTGAACTATATTCTCAAAGTTAGTTCCTTCACCAGAACACATCACTCCTAGTCTCATTTTGGTAACACTCCACCTTCATGTAAGTCTTTAATAGGAAATGTAATCATCTTCTCCCAAGGAGAATAATTATCAAAGAGAACCGCAGCACGATCACCACTTATTCTCTGAACGAATCCAACATATCCCCAATAAATTGAAGAAGTATTTTTAATGGTTACTGTGGTTCCTGGTAAAATCATTGACTCCAATCCTCATAAGGTGGTTCTTCCTCACCAACATAATGTTTGAAATGTTGAGTGTCGAAGTAAGATACAGGTAATGGTTTCACATTATCATACGCTCCTTCCATTCTCTTTTTATGTTCTCTCTCATCTAATACTTCATTAATTAATATCTTTAACTCCTTAACCATCTGAGGGGTAAATAACCTGCGAGGTGTAATGGTCGCAGGTTTATGTTCTTGTGGTTTTCCACTTGATTTGTAATTAGGATCAACGGGACCACCCATCCCTTGTGTATCAATCTTGCTTGAGCTGTCTTCCATTTTTATCCACCAATCCCATTTGTTTTACTTGATGTAAATTAGATTTCTTCTGCTGTTTCTTAATCTTCTTATATTCTTTAAGTAACCTTTCCACTTCGGCATTAGATATATTAACTTTTAATTCATCTTCATCCTCCTTCTCAACAAAACCCAGACCACTTTTCTTAGATTCTTCTTTCTGATCTACATAATCATTAATACCTTCCTGTATTTCAGCACGAATGAGCTCATTTATTTGAGCTCTGAGTAAATCATCTTCGTTCATCCTTTTCTCCTCTTCTTTTTTTCGGGTTGTTTGTATCCATATTGACTAGGGTTCACTGTACCATGACCATACTCAATTTGCTGGACTGAATCTTTCCCATATTTATCATAATAAAGATCAAAAACATTTACCATTTTACCTGAGCGAGTAACATCCAAACGTTTCTCACCTTCTACAATATAAGTTACATTAAACGCATCACTAGGAAGTTTTCTATTATCCGCTTTATCCCTAGTAGTTTTCTCTAAAAGAACTTCGCAAGAATAATCAGAAGGATTAATCTTGCTCTTTTCTTCTTTCTTTTCTTCGGCGGCCAATTTTTCTGCTCCTCGATTAATCGTCTCACCCCCAACATTAATTCCCATAATTACTTACTCCATGTCATCTTTGGAAATGCTTGCTTAACAACTGGCCAAGTTATCTTATATTGACTTTCTAAATCTTTATCCTTAACCAGACATAGAAGCTCTGCTTCTCTGGGATGTAACCCACGTAGAAGATTAATAAACATCATTTCTCTACGAGTAGTAGCAAGAGCATCATTCCCACCCTTTATATAATGATACAGATTCTTCCACTCTCTACGTAAAGAAGTCCTTCCCCTACCATCTAAGTCTTGTCCTGTGGCTGATTGCCCTCCTGCTGCCTCTCTACGGAGATTTTCTGATAGACTACCAGCATATGCTGTCTGCTCCTCTGGCTCGGCATAAGGGACTTCTCCGGGAGGTAAGAGACTTACCAAACCAGGATCGAAATTCCATTTCAAAACCGACTTCAAAGCATCATGCTCATAAGTTGTTAAAACCTGAACCTTCTTTGCATTAGACTTTTGCTTACTTGTTAAATCTAATATTTCAAATATAAAAGGATTAGTAGGAAGACTATTTACTGCTGGTACAGGTGTAGGAAGACCTGCTTTAAGAGTTCTACTCTTTCTAGTCGTCGTCTTCTTCTTCGGTGTCGTTGTCATAATTGTTTTCAATTCTTAGAGCTAAAATTTCATCGGGAACTAACTGTCCATTTGCATCAAACATTTCTGGATGAGTATACACTATTTGAGGTGTGGTTTCATATGAATGCTGTCGTGCCATCCATCCTATCATACCTCCTACTAATAATGCAAGCAACGACACAACTGTCGTTAAAGTTAATGTTACTATGGTCATTTCCATGGCATCCCCCAGAGAGTTATTTTTTCTTAATATCCAAGAAGAAAGTAATCTCTCTATTAAAGAAAGAAAACTTAACTTGGAAGGTTTTAGACTTCGGTTTCTTCCTCCTATTGCGTAACAATAATTCCACTCCTCTGTTTATTTCCAGAGGTTTGTCTTTATTTAGATCCTTTTTTTCGTCTTCCTGGTCTTCGGTCATTACTATACCTCACTGCATCTTCAAGGATGCCTCCTAAGTAGTTCATTATTTTTCTTGCCTGAGGTTTAGGGATATGATGATATGCCTCACGCAATTGCTTATGTTCGTTATCTTTACCTCCTCTAATATATTCTCTCAGTTCTACTACCTCGTCAGCAAGTTCCTTGGCAGTAGAACTATTAAGAAAAGAATCCACCTCTGTCTTAGTGGTCTTACGATACTTCAAGAACTCATAAAATTTGAGTTGCATTTTTCCCTCGAAAGCATACTCAATAGCATGTTCTATCATATCATATACATTTTCAAAGTCGTCTTTCATTAGACTAGATTATTCTTCTGTAAGTATTGTACAGTATCAGTGCAACCCCCTAGATTATCTCCATTTAAAACAACCTGAGGGAAGGTAGAACCTTCACCAAACTGTTGATAAAAACTTGGTCGATCAAAGTCCCTATCGAGTTTATATATAACATGCCTTAATTCAGCAAGCTTTAACACCTCTTGAATTTTGACACAATAAGGACATCCCTCACGAGAATAAATCGTGAAATTCTGTAAGTCAGACATAGTTTTTTAAAATTTTATTTAGTGTTTATGTCGTATTCAATAACGACTTTCTTACTCGATCTCCCACTCGAATTTAATGTTTGATACTCACTCCATTCACCTTTAAGTAGTTCTTCCATTAACTTCTTATCTAAACCTGCCAAATTGACACAGTTATCAACAGACTTCCTTACAGACTCCAATCCATTTGGATATAAGGGTGTCCAATCACCTATATGATCATTCTTCTTAGCATTCTCTAATGCCTTATCAATATCAATATCAAACTCACTCATTAACGACCCTCCCTTGATTTGTTTCTAATAGTAATATGATTTCCCTCAATGGAAAAATCTAAGTAATCAGTATGATCCCAACCAAGTTCTTCATAAAGACCGTTTAATCTATCCATATCATCCCACAGATCAGTAGGTGTAGGTTCACCCCAAAAAGGATTTTCTTCCATTAACTATCTCCATTTTTGTTATTTATTTTTCTCCTAGGTACTTGAATAGTCCAAGACCCACCTTCTAAATCTACCATCTCAAAATTCTTCTCAAACTCCTTCTTTCTTTTCTTTGCCTCAGCCTCCCTTTTGGTTAGTTCAGCTTCACGTCCAGGTTCAGGTGATATCTGTCCATACTGAGGAATCTGGAATCCAAAAGACTGACACTCTTCTGAATCACTAAGATCTATGTTACATTCTTCTGCATAATCCCAAATAGCCTGATCCACTTGACTAAAAAGTGTATCATAAGTCATTCTTCTTCTCAAATCATTCGCAATATTATCCACATGTTGATCATCTAAATCAACTCCGCATGGTCGTGTTTTGACCAATTTATTAAGATCAATAACGATCTTGCAGTCATTGTAAATCGCCATAATTAAATCCAATTTGGTTTTCTAGATGGGTCACGTAAATAATTAGATGCAACCCAAGGTTTACTGGCAAGATATTTCTTGTAAGCAGTAAAAGTGTCAATGCTTGTGTTATGTTTAAACTCATTAGGCATTGCTCTTGTAAACGATTCTACCATACAATGACAAGTAATTACCTCACCTGCCATCTGATGGAACTTTATCTTTGCATTAAACAAAGGTTTAGCACAAGCATGAATCTTACCATACCTATGCCAATACTCAAAAACTAATGCACAACCATGCTGGATTAACCATGCAGTATTGTACATACTCTCAGCCGCCCACTTGGTACAAGGATGATTACGAAATGCACCCTTAGTAGTATCATAGGGAGTACCATCTTTTTTAAGGACTTCCCCCCAATCATAATACCAAGGAGAAAACAATAGAGAAACCATCTGAGTGGTCTCTAAGGGCATCTTAACCACATGTTTATCTGGTAATACCATAGCAGACATGTGTGGATCAGGATGCGTTACGAAGATGTTCATGCGAACTGTCGTAGATTTTGTAAAATGTACTGGTATGCTTCTACTATATCACCTTCATCCTTTCTAAACAAGTCTTTGTCAAATCTTTCTCCCGTACCCTTTTTCCAGAGTCTCATGTTGTCAGGTGATAATTCATCAGCTAAAAATAAATCGCCATAAGCATCATAACCAAACTCCAATTTAAAATCAACAATATCAATACCCATAAGAGTAAACAATGATTGCAACTGGTAATTAATTTCCAATGCTTGTTCCTTCATAGGTGCAGGATCAATGCCCATTAATCTTACACGATCATATGTAAGCAATGGATCATCCTTAGCATCATCTTTCAAGAAGTACTCTACAATAGCAGGTTGAATGATAGTTCCCTCACTAATGTTAGTATTCTTTACAATACTACCAGCAGCAATATTCCTAACAATAACCTCCACAGGAATAATATCTAACTTTTTCACCAATAAGGTATCAAGAGAAGGACAATCAATATAATGGGTCTTAATTCCCCCCTTCTCTAAAACCTCAAAAAGAAGTGCTGAAATAAGACAACATACCTTTCCTTTTCCTTCGGGATACTCAACTAATCTACCGTTACCAGCAGTTACTTTATCATGAAAATGAATATGAACCCTTCCTGCATCCTCTGCAATCTGATAAACACTTTTTACTTTACCTTTTTGAAGCAAGATATCCTTTGCATCCGTCGGTTCCTTAGAATGAAATATATGGATCTTATCTAGACCTTGATCTCCACTCATAATTTTATTATTTTTTTATAGTATACATTACCAATCGGGATATGTCCACTCAACCTTAGAACTATTATTCTTTTTTCTTCTCTCTTTTATACGCTGAATCGTACACTCTTTACACTCATAAGAATAAGAAGAACGCAAATTCATATTTTTTCTTACTCGATAATAACTATGAAGAAGATTTTTCTGCTCTCCACAGACTCTACAAACTCTTTCTTCTAATAGTAAATGGGCAAGTTGAAGTTGCTCGTCTAATTCCATGCATTAAAAAAGACCCTAAGTTAATTTAGGGTCTTTATAATTATGGAGTTGTTATTAACCTATTGCAGGAGCAATAAGTGCAACCTCAGAAGTCTCAGCAGTTGCCAAGTCTAATGGGAAGTTGTGAGCATTACGCTCGTGCATTACTTCCATACCAAGGTTTGCTCTGTTAAGAACGTCACCCCATGTAGGAACAACCTTACCAGATGCGTCTACGACTGACTGGTTGAAGTTAAATCCATTAAGGTTAAACGCCATTGTGCAGATACCCATAGAGGTTAACCACACACAAACCACAGGGAATACTGCGAGGAAGAAGTGAAGTGAACGAGAGTTGTTGAATGATGCATACTGGAAAATAAGTCTTCCGAAGTATCCATGTGCAGCAACAATGTTGTATGTCTCTTCTTCTTGTCCGAACTTGTATCCATAGTTCTGAGAATCTAACCCAGTTGTTTCTCTGATTAGAGAAGAGGTAACAAGTGAACCGTGCATAGCACTGAATAATGCTCCACCGAACATACCTGCTACACCTGCCATATGGAATGGGTGCATGAGGATATTATGTTCTGCTTGGAATACGAACATGAAGTTGAACGTACCAGATATTCCAAGTGGCATTCCGTCAGAGAATGAACCCTGTCCGAAAGGATATACTAAGAATACAGCAAAAGCAGCAGATACAGGTGCTGAATAAGCAACACAGATCCAAGGACGCATACCTAAACGGTATGATAATTCCCACTGTCTTCCCATGTATGCTGAGATACCGATAAGGAAGTGGAAGATAACCAACTGATAAGGACCACCATTATACAACCACTCATCAAGAGTAGCAGCTTCCCATATAGGGTAGAAGTGTAATCCAATTGCGTTGGAAGATGGAACGACAGCACCAGAGATGATGTTGTTACCATATAAGAATGAACCAGCGACTGGTTCACGAATCCCGTCAATATCGACAGGAGGAGCAGCGATAAAAGCTATGATGAAGCAAGTTGTTGCGGCCAATAGGCATGGGATCATCAAGACACCAAACCAACCAACATAGATGCGGTTGTTTGTGCTTGTAACCCACTCGCAAAACTGAGGCCATCCAGCTAATAACCCTTGCTCTCTTTTTGAAAGAGTTGTCATGATTGCAACTTTAAGTAGGACTGGTAGGGAGCCAGTAGAACTTAGGTTCCTTCAGTACCCTTAAAATCTGAAGGTAGGATGAGAGACATATCTCCTTGGTCTCGGTTTGGAGTATTAAAAGATGAGCATATGCTCACCGATGTTATTTATTATAAAGGAATGTTAAGCAAATAGCAAGCCCTCTGTGCCACTATATGAGGTGGTATCATCCGACACATGGTACATATATATTAAGATTTATTTTGCTAAATAACGATAGGTATATTATCTCAAAAAATATGAAAAGGATTCTTCCTTTGATTATGTTAATGATGGCAGCAACTCCGATGGCGGCTCGTGCTGATTTAGTTCATAGATTGACAACTTCAACTCAGCTGACAGTTGATGCAGCTTATAGTTCTGGTACAAGGTTGGGCTCAACCTATACTGTAAGTGGTAATAACATTAAAGTGGCCTCAGAAAATGATCACTTTGGTAAACTAACTGCTGGTACGGCTACTGCGGCTGCAACCCTAGATGTTGGTGCATACGATATTAACACTAGCGGGTCGGCATTCAGCTTTAGTGAATCCTGGACTCAAGGAGACGCGGTAAATCCCATTGGCACTGGTGTAGACGTATCAGCAGGTGTAGTAGCAGACATGCCAGCATACGGCACAAACTTTACGTCATCTGGTGGTGTTAAAGGAGACTTAGCTGGTACTATTACCTCCGCAGGTGTGATGACTTTAACGGCTGGTGGAGCAGGTACTTCGGCTACCGGACAATTTGTTAGCGAAATTACCGTGCGTTAGTAGTTAACTAATGAAACGCTATATACCAATAACATTATTATTAATGTGTAGTAGTCTAGGAACTGCAGCGAATGCAGTTCCTGTAGTCCCTAATTTTACCCAGGGATCTATGCAGACTCAAACCACTACACAATCCCAAGTGACAGAAATTATCAATTCAGTGGATTATAGAACAGGATGGGAGTACACAGTAACCGGGGTAGGGGTAGACAACAACGGAGACGCATTGAATCCGACCCCCACTATGACAACCAATGCAGTAACAGCAGCCGTAGGAACAGGTCCCGACGACGCAATAGGGCTCTTAGACAGCTCCTTCGACTCACTAGATATGACCACAGCCGGAGAGTTTACAATAACCGATCCGGGACAAGGATTTCAGTTTACCCAGAGTTACAACGGACCTGGGCTATCGAACCAGACCATAATAAAACGTGTAACCCAGATAGACAGCGTAACAAATACAACAAGTATCTTCTCAAATTAGGAAAACAACTATGCCTACTCAGTGTCCTAGGTGCAACTGTAACCCCTGCGTATGCGGAAAACGTATCAGCCACTGCTAATCCTATAGCCAACTCCTCTGGCTCAGTAACTAACCAGGCAATTCAGGTTTTACAAGGTCCTTATATAACTAACACTTATGGTAACCAGATAAGTTGCCAAGGTCCTACTGCTAACTTTACACCATATATTCAGTATAGTAACTCATGGAAGGATCCATTTGAGAGACATTATATGCAACCACAATATAATAATTCGGATTATACAGGACGAACCACCACCACAATGACAAGTGTGAAAAACTATCCTTGGTATGATGGATGGTTAAGAGGTCCTAATAATGCTGATGGTACAATGGGGGACTTTATTCTAGACGATGATGGAAATAAAATACCTATTGAAGAAAATTGGTATAATGATTCTGTTAAAACAGATGCAAGTGGAAATATATTAACTGATGATGATGGAAATCCCATTCGCTATATTGAAGATGGTGCAGACATGGCAATCGAAGTCGAAGTAGATGGACCTGATGGTGTACCTGATAATCCTGGTCAAGTAATGTGGGAAAAACCAGTTCGTACTGAAATGAGTGCAAATAATAATTTTAACCTTGGTCTATCGGCTACCTTCTCTCTACCACTCGATAGAAAATTACAGAACTTATGTAAGGAAGCCGCAACCACTCAGATAGCACAACAACAACAAATCACTGCTAACAAAAGATTAGACTTTGAAATAGCAAGACTTAAAAATTGTGGTGAGCTCATGATGGCCGGAATAATGTTCCATCCTAAGTCACCTTATGCCTCTATATGTGCTGACGTTATAGTAACAAATCCACCAGGAACTTTAACTCCTCATACTCACGACTTCCCTAGACCTATATTCAATGAGGATACTACTCAACCTAATGAGGAGGGTACAAAACAAATACAACAACAAACCCCAATAGAAGCAAAGGGTACTGCTGAAGATTTAGGAACTTATTCTATTGGTTCTCCTTCTTCTTCCTCTTCGAGTGCTCCTTCGCAAAATTTATCCCCAGAAGTCCCTTCTTCACCCGATACTCATTCGTCTTCAACTCCGATTGAGTCGGACGGTAAGGAGTCTTCCCAAGCTTCTTCTGGATGGTTCCGATGGCCTTTTTCACGGCAGGCTTCACCACCTTCAGAAGTAGATCAGCCAGCGGCTTTGCTAGGAGGGCCGATCCAGTTGCCACCGTCGCAATCGCTGCCGTAGTCGCTACAACTTGAGGTGCAGGAAGAAACTGTTCTACTGCTCCTATATCCTCATATAAAGTTACACATATTTTTACACCATCAGGATTCTTAGGATCCCTTTGCAATTCAAATCCACTGACCTTCTCTGTCTGATTCTGTGCTACGTCTCCTAAACGTGGAGCATTAGGACCAGGACAAGGAGGGTCTTCTAGTGTCTGCGAGGGAGTACTAGGAGGTTCAGGACTAGCACCTGGTGGTGATGGTGGTGCTGGTGGAATTTTTTGTGGTTCAAACTCTTGTTCTTCTTGGGGTGGAGTGATATTTTCTATCTTTAATTTACCAGGATCATAATCAAGTGGTCTAAAATATGGTTGCACCCCTGCATTAGAATCGCACAGTACTACATTTGCTCTAGGGTCATCAGTTACTTGACTCTCATTAGTTCTTCTCGCATTCTCTTGATGAACCTCCACACAACCAGGCATTTCAACAATAGGTTTCTGTATATCCACTACCACAGAAGGTTCTACAGGAATAGAAGCAGAAGGTTCCATCATCCATATTCTCTGATCTGCAATCTGCATTATAGACGGAGTATTAATATAAGGTTGAGAGACATAGACATCACCAATACCTACATCACCAATACCTACATTACCAACACCAACATTATTAATACGAATCTCAGGAATCATTACCTTGTGGGAGTTGTCTCTCTATAATCGCCCTTAGGATCTGGTTTTGGATATGTTTTTACTGGTCCAGTTTTCTCTGGCCATGCTTCCCATAATACTTGCTTAAGTTCTTCTCTTACTATCATCCTAAGTTCAGTCTCTTCTGCCTGTGCTCTCTTCTGAGGACCACCAGTTTGCTGATCTATAAGTGTATTGCCACCCACAAAAGCACCAGTACTTATTACAGTTGCTGCTGTTCCATAGGTGGCCATCTTTTGCAAATCCATTTATGCTTCTTCTTCCTTCTTACTATTAGAACTAATACCTTTCTCAGCAGCATAAAGTGCGAAACTCTTTGTTGCTAATCCTTGCATTGTTTCTTTAATTGCTTGAGTGTCTGCATCAGTACAGATATCCTCCTCAAAACAACCCACTACAGTTCCTGCAACGATAGCAAGTTCTGCTACGACTACTGCAAATACTAAACGGAATGCCCATAGACCACCGTTAAATCCTTTTGATAATGCTTTCATCTGTTTAACCCTCTACTAGTGTACCGAATGATCTACGAATTTCACGCAGTTTCTCAAGGTTCATATCCTTGGTTCCACCATCATAAGCATGAGCATAACCTTCCGTGATCATCTGCTCATTAAGTGAAAGGGTATCTTCATTTATATATAACCATCCTAATAGTCTACCATACTTACCAGTACCACCAACAAGTTCAGTTCTGACAGTGAGTTCATCACCCTCACCTGCAATAGTATCTTCTAATTTTTTCTTCAACCAATTAGTAGCGTCAATACCAAGTGCCTTTTCTTCAAGGTTTCTAGTTCTCTTCTCTGGCGTATCGACTCCCGCCACTCTAACACGCTCTTTTTTAAAAAGATCGAATCCTAGATCAATAGTAACATCAATCGTATCTCCATCCAATACTCTGTTGATCTCCGTTACTCTGAAATTGTAGCAGCTCTTCCTGCTCGGTGGGGTCATTGCTCCCATTGAAATATTCCGCAAGTGCATTATTTATATCAAATTCGGGATCACTTCTTTTTTGTTCCCTTTCCCAGTCTCTAAACTTGTTTATTAATTGTTGAGCACTTGCTGCACTATCAGGTAATGACCCTTCTATTGGTTGCTGTCTTTCTATCTCAAATGCATCTGCTGGTGCTGCAAAATATCCGGCTCCAATAAAAGCGACTGCTATCGATCCTAAAAGACCAATAGCAGCCACTACCTTCTCATTAGCACGAACTCTTTCAGTGAGCTCCTTTTGTTTGTCCAGTAATCTCTCCACTTGGGATTCCAATACTGCTATCTTCACTTTGTTGGTCATTAGGATACCAAGTATCATACATGAATATGTAGTAGATGGCAATTCCCACAGCAACTAATAGGATTGCAATCATTATATTAACTGAGTGTACTACTTCACTCATGATACCTTGCTACCATATGTACCTGCCTCTGTTGAATCAGGGTGATCTTTCAACCATTGCATATAATTAAAACCCCATCCTTCTGGGTAAATAAACTTCCCATTCTCATCAAAGTTAGGTAGTTTAGATCTAGACTCTGCTGTTGGAAATGTTTTCTTTGGACGCAACCCCGATCTAATCTCATTACCTATTCTTCTTCTAGTTAGATTACCCGATTCACCTGGTGGTTCAGGCCAAGAAGACCCTAAAATCTCCTTGATCATTTCTTTGGTGTAACCTTTAAACATATGCCTTAGCAGCAAGGGTTGCTGCTAACCCTAAAGAAGTTCCCATGATGGTGAGTCTACTCATCCACCACATAATTTCGTGCTTATTCATCTTCCCATTGGTATTCCGGACATCATAAGACGAGAGATGTTATCAATCTCTGAATGATTCTTACAATAATCAATAAAATGAGGATGATCCTTAAGATAGGATACATCCTCTTTACTATGTTCTATTGCGTCGTAGGCACTCATTGCATACTCACATATTTCGTAGTGATGCTTCTGAGTGTCGTGATATCCGACGGTGTAATGCTTTTGTTGCGTTAGGGGCATGATAATTTCAATCCCATACTACCAATATTTAGTCTAAAAGTAGTAAAAAATACCTAATTAGGTGTGGACTCAAAGACACAGTTAGGGTTTGCCTACCTTTTCTTCAAAGAAGACTTGATCACCATAACCTATCATCAATTTATTCCATTCTCCATTCTCTAACTGCTGATATATCTCTCTAATAGACTCCTTCCCTTCATTGGTGGTCCAAGTTCTTTCATACCACTCATTACCCTTGTCATACATATATCCTTGTGATTCCAATCTATCAGGAAAGCAATCTACTTCCATCCCCTCGAAAGCATCTCGAATTACTTTATCAGGATCCCACTTTGGATCTGAACTCCATAACCAATCATTCCACCAAGCCATTTAAAGCACCTGAATAACACCAGTAACGTCGGGTATTTCCATCATTAACTTTTTTTCAATACCCTGTTTAAGAGTCATAGAACTCATAGCGCATGTAGAACATGCACCACCAAGTCTAACTTTAACATATGCACCTGATTCTGTATAGTCAGTCTCAACATATTCTAACCACCCACCATCTGCCTCAATGTATGGTAGTAGTTCTTCAAGAACTTCTATTACATTACTGTCGTTTAATTCCATTCCCTTAACATTTGTCTTACATCTGTCACACCAAAGAGTGCCTTACATCTTTGTTCAGCATCCTCTCTTAAATTAGATTCACAAAAGAATTCTACCTTCTTTAAACGATTAGAAGAAAGTAGAATTTGTGCTGACCATTTATATGGTGCCTTCATTACAATAAGATCGCGCCAATAATGAAACCCTTGGCGAAAGAAATACACAACATCTGATAGTCTGTCAATCCAAACTTGTCTTGAAACTTCTTTGCTAAGGTACGATCCCATTCAACAACTTTATCAAATACTTTTTGTGCCTGGTCCGGTAGTCCCATTAGTTTTCCTCCATGGTTCTTGGTGCGATAAATCTAACCATCTTTTAATCCATTTTAAAATTTTCTTCATTCATTATCATCTCTATTAACAAGTTGCTTTCTTAAATTATCCATCATATCATTGGCATCAATAAGATTATCAATGTCTGCTAGGAAAGAAGCAATATGCTTGCTAATAAAAGGTTTCTCACTACGTGCTGCAAATGCTAAGGCATCACGTAGATCTTCCTGTGCGTCTCTTAAAGAGTCTTCTACTTGTTTAGATAATGTCATTTGATATCCTCCTCGACACATGCGTCGCTAAACTGTTCTGCTAAATCTCCACCTAAATCTGCACCCTGATCCATTCCAATCATCGACGCAGCACCTGCCAAAACCCAACCAATAAAAGGTATAGAGGTGAGACCAGAACCAACAGAAGCACCAACGCTACCGCCGACCATTCTTCCTGTTCCTTCACCACTACCTCGTGCTTTGATGCACTCAATTGTTTTGGCACTAAGCTTCTTTTCGCCTTCACCTGTCAATCCTGATGGATCAATCCATGCACTTCGAGTAGATACTGGACCGTCATGATGCTCTGCACCATCCATTGTATACTGTTTTACAATCTTAGTAGTAGGTTTACCACTAAACAATCCACCTTTTCCTTCTATTTCCTTAGTAGTTTGCATCACTAAAGGATCATTTGCCCGATAGTTAATAGCATACCCTTCTTCATTTGCCTGAACACTATAAGAACTATACTCACTCACAGGAATGTTGAGTTGAGGGAACTTACTCTCTGGTTTCTTATTGGCAATGATACCAATCATCCCTAGATGAGAAAGACCAAGTAGTCCACCCAATCCAAGGGCAAACCACTTAGTCCATTTTACATCTTTAATTTCCATGACGAACCCTCCGTCTTACATTTTGAATGTATCTGATGATTTGTCATCAACAGTACTTATTTTAATAGGTGCTTGCTCAATCTTAATTGTTTGAGTAGGACCAGTCTGTGATGCCTTTTCAATTAACATCTCAAGATCTTTCTTGCTGATGCCACCACCGCCACCGTTGCCGTTGCCGTTGCCGTTACCATTACCATTCTGCATCTTCATAGTTCCGTCACCTTTCTTAGATGCAGTTTGAATTCCGAAGCTAGCTAAAACTCCTGTAAAAACTGAAGCTATAAAAGTTGGATCTATTTTTTGTTGTGGTACACCTGGAATGGCAACATAATTTAAAGTCAATATTCCACCGGACCAGACCAATACCCCAAGGCGAACAAATGTACTAATTATTGCTGCTTGTTCGTCAGCATCTGGAAGGATAGCATCTTTTAATTTTCCAAGAGGACCTTTCTTTTCTTTTACTTCCTCTTGAACTTCTTCTACTACTTCTTCCTTAATTTCTTCTGCCATAAAAATAAGGTGACTAGTTATATATAGCCACCTTAATATTTAATTTAAAAGTTAGGAGTAGCAGAAGGAAGTCCAGCCGCTGATTGAGGTGCCTTTGCTTGTGGAGCATCAGGAGCAAGATCATTAGTTCCTAAGGGAAGTGTATCTCCACCCAATCCACCACCAAGACCACCCAGTGCTTTCTCTGTGACGCTTTCTATGATTGCGTCCTTGTTAACGTAAACGTAAGCACCAGTGCCAACAACGGCAACAGATACAACAGCAGACGCAACAGCAAGTACATTAATTACTCTCTGAAATGGACAATCCATTTTTCTTTCTCTAAAATTATCTATTTATTATAGTATGCTTTAAAGTATCCGACAAGCCCATTGGTAGTTACTTGCTTACTACACCAATCATCAGCACATTCATAAATGGATCTATTTGAATATTTTCCTTTTCCAAATTCTTTAAAAAGAATTTTTAAAACTCTCTGACGAAGTTCTAATTCTCCTTCTGTAATTGTAGAATACTCAATAGTCATTAAATTAATCCTAATGATCCAGCGGTTATACCCACTGTAACAAAAAAAGCAAATTCCAGCAACCCATGGGCGGATGCTGGTGTGGATATTAATATATTATTGAAATACGATAGAACTGATAGGTCCATTAAAATAAATGTATGCTCCTATTAAACCGAAAAAAACTGCTTGTGGCATTTGACTAGGTAAAAATACTCTACAAATATTATATAGGTATTTTTACCGTTTAGTCAAGCCCCTGATGGAACTGCAACGGGAACTGATTCCATCTGACCGATGCGAACCCCTTTACCACCTTGAAAATCATCATCGTCGTCATCGTTAAATGAACGAAGTAATAATTCAACTAACACTAAAACAGCCATAGGGTAAAAACACCATAGGATTGCTGTTAGTGGAGATATACTGTCTGATGCGGCTACGAGGTCGCCCATTTTATTTTGATTCCCTGATAAGTACGAGTAATTATTTAGTTTTGTTAACTTTTAAGTAAAATACTTAAAATGTGTATAAGCACCTACGACTGCCCAAAAAGCAACCATAGCAAACCTACCGTTTGCTCTCTGCCAAATTGCTACGTTACTCATTAGAATATACCTGGGATAATTTGTCCTGTTGTAGCATAAGCACCTAGTGCTGCAACTACTCCGATCATGGCCATCCAGCCATTAAACTTTTCTGCTTCTGGTGTCATTGTTTTTTCTCCTTTTGTTAGATTTGAGGGTTAAAAAGTAGCTAGAGGTCAACACTAGCGGTGTAAAAGACCTTGATATCTAAAAGATACCTGGCATAACTGCTCCAAATAGGATGTAGTTATGGATTGCTGCAAAGAAACCAATCATCGCTAGGCGACCATTAAGTTGTTCTGCATTCTTCCAATATCCTTGATAGTTTTCAACGTACTGCATTTGTGGTTCCGCAGAGAACATGTTCTGCTTACCATACTCAGTAGTTGTGTAACGATCCATATTGGATGTTGAACTTGTCATTCGTTTGTTAAGAAACGTAACATAATTATATAGCAAAGATTAAACTCCGTCAAATAGGTATTTGTACGGGTACCAGAACATCAAAAAGGGGATCTTATGACCCCCATAATTTTAACTTATATTACTTTCCTATTCGTTCAACAGCAGCACGAGACTTCTCAAGGATATCACCTCTCAATGGTACATAACCTAATGTAGATGCCTTCTCTTGATACTCAGTACTGAGTAATCTTGATAGGGATGCCTTTACTGCTTCAGTCTTACGACCATTACCAGTTTCATAAGCAAGTATCCATGTAAGCGTAGCAATGGGGTAAGCACCTTCTGCTGTGGGGTTAGGGTCTGTCCCTGCGAGGTTCTCATCGAGTGTAATACCATTGAGTGCCAAAGCACCCGACTCAACTGTTGGTGCAACAAAGTCACCATTCTTATTCTGCAATTCAGCAGCTCTAATTTCACCTTTAACATAAGATTGATTTACATATCCAATAGAACCTGGTGTAGTTCTGATATTACCAGCAACACCAGCATTACCTTTATTACCTATACCAACAGGCCAAGCAACTGACTTACCTGTTCCTAGTTTCCACTTCTTACTGAATGCTTTCATAGAGTTTGTGAAGGCAGCAGTAGTTCCTGAACCATCTGATCT
>Ga0310342_100000399_pt1 | contig 24178 bp, 22 predicted proteins | sample S15DNA20500_MG_FD_206155 | JGI IMG/M metagenome (GOLD analysis project Ga0310342, IMG submission 206155) | Marine microbial communities from station ALOHA, North Pacific Subtropical Gyre - S1503-DNA-20-500_MG | ecosystem: Environmental > Aquatic > Marine > Oceanic | place: Pacific Ocean: North...
AACGAGAACCTGACTGGAAAGGTTTTGGTTTTCACGACACGTACTTCTCACCAAAACACAAGCTGCCGGACGAACGAACAACTTTGGCTAAAAAGCTTCTAACGGTCAAATGTCTCATCTCCACATCACTCGAGAATTTGGCTCTCCCCCTCGACACTTGCCACTGGACACTTTACGCTATCTTCTTTATCGCACTTAACTGAGACTCGAGTAGACAAATTATGGCTCACGAAGTAACGCTGATTACGGGAGATGGCACAGGACCTGACTTAGCAGAAGCCGCTCGCCGCTGCGTTGACGCGACAGGTGTCGAAATCAATTGGGACGTGCAGGAGGCAGGCGTCGATGTCATGGAACGACTTGGCACGCCGATTCCAGACGCAACGCTTGACAGCGTGCGCCGGACTCAATGCGCATTGAAAGCGCCAATCACGACACCTGTTGGAACTGGCTTTCGAAGTATCAACGTTTATCTTCGCCAGGAGCTCGGACTCTTCGCCTGCATCCGGCCCTGCAAACAATATTGTGGCGTTCGCAGTTTCTTCAGTGACCTTCCCGTCGACATCGTGATCGTCCGTGAAAATACGGAAGATCTTTATGCGGGTGTCGAATTTGAGATGGGAAAAGCAGAAACCAGTCAACTGATCGATTTCATCAATGGCCTCCCGGCAGATCGTAAAATCAAAACAACCGGCGACACAACAGGCGTATCCATCAAACCGATCAGTGTCCCGGGAACCGAACGTATCGTTCGCTGTGCGTTCGACTACGCTCGCAAGCATGGCCGACGCAAAGTGACGGCCGTTCACAAAGCCAATATCATGAAGTTTTCCGACGGTCTCTTTTTGGAAACCGCTCGTAATGTCGCCAAGGAATACACGGACATCGAGTTTGAAGACCGGATCGTCGACAACATGTGCATGCAGCTGGTTCAGAAACCAGAACTTTATGACATCCTGGTGTTGCCGAATCTTTATGGCGATATTGTCAGCGACCTGGGAGCAGGTCTCGTCGGAGGATTGGGCGTTGCTCCTGGTGCTAACATCGGACCCAATGGAGCCATCTTCGAAGCAACGCACGGAAGCGCGCCGAAATACAAGGGGCAAAACAAGGTGAATCCAACAGCGTTGATCCTGTCAGCAAAGCTGATGTTGGATCACTTGGGTGAAACCGATGCCGGCCAACGTCTGGAACAGGCCGTCGCCGATATCATTGCTGAAGGCAAACACGTTACCTATGACCTGAAACCCAATCGCGACGACCCGACTGCCGTGGGTACTCGTGAAATGGCGACTGCCATTTGTGAAAAACTATAATTGGATGGTTACCTCCCCACCGGCATGATGCCGGCACTCTCTTAGCTGGCAGCGACGCACTTCGCGATGTTGGACCCGGAAACATTTCGCGAGTTGGTAAGCGGACAAAGCAAAGGCGTACGAGCAACGTGTTTGCGAATACTCTTGCGTATCGCGGAAGGTGCTTATCGAGCCGTGGTTCATTGGCTTAATTTCCGTTACGATACAAAACCTAAACTGACACACCGCGTTGCCGTGCCGGTTGTGAGTGTCGGAAATTTAACACTCGGGGGTACTGGAAAAACGCCGTTGGTGCTTTGGCTAGCTCGTTGGTTCCGTCAACGTGCAATACGGGTAACTCTCATCAGTCGTGGATACGGTGCCGAAGCGGGAGCCCAAAATGACGAAGCCTTGGAATTAGAGCAACGTCTACCGGATGTTCCTCATCTGCAGAACGCCAATCGACTTGAAGCTGCTCGTGTTGCCATCAACGAATTTGAATGCCAGTTGCTCCTTTTGGACGACGCTTTCCAACACCGTCGATTGCACCGTGACCTGGACGTGGTTGTGATCGATGCGCTCGAACCTTTCGGATTCGGTCATGTTTTTCCGCGAGGTACGCTCCGTGAACCCCTCTCGAGCCTCAAACGGGCACAAATTGTCTGTCTTTCCCGAGCCAATCTGGTCAGTGCCGACCAACGGCAATCGTTGAAAGTCCGGCTTCAGGAGTTTAATCACAAAGCCGTTTGGGTAGAAATCGCTCACCAGCCTGAACAACTCATCAATACTGCGGGTGAAGAATGGCCCGTTTCATCGATTTCCCAAAAACGTATCGCAGCCTTCTGCGGAATTGGAAATCCAGCAGCGTTTCACCGTACCTTGTTAGCAGCCAATGCGGAAGTTGTACGATTTCGTGCTTTTCCAGATCACCATCGTTACAATCGGTCGGATGTGGAATCATTGCAACAATGGGCCACGGAATCTCCGCAAGTCGACACCGTACTTTGTACCCATAAAGACCTGGTCAAGATCTCCTTATCCCAACTCGGTGATCTTCCCTTGAGAGCGCTAACCATTGGAGTGCAAATTCTTGAGGGACAAGAGGCCATGGAATCAAAGCTGTTAGAAATTCTCGAACGAATGACCGGGAACTGAAGAAAAAGTGTCTGGTTTCACTTCCGGCCTTTCATCGGTCCGGCGTCATTGCCTGAACTGCTTTCAATGCACGCACACCACGTCGGTCTATGCACAACGGCGGGAAGTCCTTACAATCCGGCCCTTCCTTTTCAGGGACGAAAGGGAATACCAACTAGAAATACGGTGGGGTCACCTTCAAGGAAGAGGGTTTTGGCCGATGAATCAATCAAATTCTCCAGCTACTGCTCTATCCTCACAGGATTCGCCTGCCCAACGACAAAAGCCATCTCGTATTCTGCTTGTTCGCCGAGGTTCTTTGGGAAATTGCCTGCTTACTTTGCCATTAACCATGGCGATTCGCCGGCGATTTCCGCACGCCCATCTTTCTTGGGCAACCAATTCCCACCTGGTCGATATTTTGAAGAGTGCAGCGCCCATCGATGATTGGATTGCACTGGAATCAGGCAATTGCCAATCACCTCGTGCGTTACTGGCAAAGGTACGCCAACTTCGCGAGCCTGATTTCGATCTTGTCATTGACACCGAGGGGACCATCGGTTCAGGTCTGATCAGTTGGTTAACCGCCGCGCCCCATCGCGTTGGAATCATGTCCCCATCAGGTGGCCCGGGACGTTGGTTTTATCACCAGGTCGTGAAAGCACATCAAAACGTTCCTACCGCCTCAGCGCTGGCATTGTCGGATGCACTGGGGGCACAAGTCGATTGTTGCACTTGGGAACCAACCAGTTCAGCTGCGTCCAGAAATGCCGTGAGTCAATTCGTACGGAACTATCACCTGGGGTGTGGTTTTGTGGTCATGTCACCCGCATGCTTCCCCGCCGCTAACCAATGGCCAACCAAACGGTTCGGGACCCTGGCCAGGTATTTAGGTCAACTCGATGGTCTGACAACTGTCGCGATGTGGAGTAGCGAAGCCGAACGAAAGCTGGCAATGACCGTGGTCAAAAATTCTGGAGGCCACGCCCTACTGGCACCCAGGTTCTGTCTGGACGACCTGACCAACGTGGTGTCGCGTGCCAAACTCGTCATCTCTTACGAACCTGGCATCTTATGGTTTGCCGAACGCTGTAGAACCATCGGTATCAACTTATCACCATGCGAAATAACGGGAACCCCGCTGGAATCCGTTCAGAATCTTACCGCGGCTTCACCGGCCAATGCAGATCGCCCGTTGCAAAAGATCACTGTCGAATCAGCTTATGAAGCCTGCTCTCGCCATCTCGGGCAAGCCGAAAGCGCCGCTGCCTGAACCTCTAAATTCTGCAACCGGCTTTGTTTATTCGTACGCTTCCCGATTACAAAGGTAAGGCTCTTTTCATCTCATGGCGAGTGGTTCATTCCTCGAAGAAGAACTTTTCGGCCCCGAAAGCGGGTCGCAGTTGGTCAAGCCAGGTTGCTTGAGGATCAAATTTCGCGAAGAACGGTCGCTGTACCCAATCCGGGTTTCTCGCCTGGATGAATCGCAACACAAACACTTTTTCGTCCTGAAAATTGGCCACACCCTGTACCTCAACTTTACCGGGAACGGCACTCATGGAGGGTCCTCGCGCTGTGCGTGCCAGACCCGAAACGTTTTGAATGGCATCCCTGTAAATTTGACAAGCCCGCTCCAACGGTAACTCAAAATATCTCCGCGCACCCGTATCTCGTTCGACAAACATGTAATAGGGCACCATACCCATCTGGACTTGTTCTCTCCACATGGAACTCCAGACATCTGCGTCGTCGTTGATGTGCCGAAGGACGGGTGCCTGAGTGCGAATCACTGCACCCGTGTCGAGGATACGTCGCACTGCCTCGCGAACAACCGGCCCTTCCATTTCCCGGCCATGCTCAAAATGCGCCATGATCGCCACGTGTTTGCCTTCAGCAATCAGATTGGAAAACAGACGTAGCAGGTCATCCGCATCGGGATCGGTGACAAAACGGTAAGGCCAAAACGTCAAACTTTTCGTACCAATTCGAATGGTACTTAGATGTTCAAACTCGGGGGCCGTTAGCGGCCGCAGGTACTCCTCCAATCGGGAAGTTTTCATGACCAGCGGATCACCCCCAGTAACAAGCAGGTCTGTAATTTCCTGGTGCGTCTGCAGGTATTCGTGCAACGTGGCCACTTCACGGGAGGCTATGCGAAGATCGTTATTCCCAACAAATTGGGCCCATCGGAAACAAAACGTGCAATAGGAATGGCAAGTTTGTCCATGACTCGGGAAGAACAACAAGGTTTCACGATATTTGTGCTGCGCTCCGTCGAGGAATTCGTTTCCAATTTTCGGCACGTTAAGCGTCGTCTGCCCCGCAGGATGGGGATTGAGTTCTTGATGAATCTGCTGTGCAGCCTGCCGCACAGTGGCCTCGTCCGCACCCAACCGTAACAGACTGGCAACGCGATCAAAATGCTCGGGGGCAAGCATCTCAGGTTGGGGAAAAACCAGGCGGAAGATTGGATCGTCAGGAACGGATTCCCATTGAATCAAGTTGTCAACGACGTACTGGTTAACCCGGAACGGCAACACTTGTGCCACCACTCGAATTGCAAACTGCTGTTCTTCTGTCAACTGCTGCAGTTGCTCAATCTGGTCAAAGTTGTGGTGATTGTAGGCACGAAACGACATCGCCCGTATCGGATTTGCAGAAACAGCAGAACGTTCGCTATCAATTCCCATACAACCTCAATGTACGCCACGGCATCAGACGTTTTCCCAAAGGATTAGCAGCATAAAGTGGGGGACATTATCATATTTCTATTTGATCGACCAAACTGGAAAATCATCAGCTGGATGATCAATTTGCTCCCCATTCTGCCAAAACTCAACTGTTTACAACACCTGGGGCTGGCACGTGCCGCCCCAAAAACAGTTGCTGAAAAAGCAAGCATCATGATTGTTTTTATTTTCTTAGCAGAAATCAGCAGTTTCAAATTCATTGTCGACCAATCAAAAATCACCACTCAGAAAAGTCAAATCCTGAATTTCCAGGCATTCTGCAAGTTTTCAGTGAGGGGTTGACGGTGAAACCTGGAAGCGGCCATCGCCCACAGTCGGTAAATTTTTGAATTACGAACCGATCTTGTTTCTTTCTTTATGTAAACTTCCCATTTCCCACAGCTGCTCCAATTATTTATTGGTAGCCCGTTCAAAATATGCTTTTTAAATGCTCGCAAGCTTGGATGTCGATGGATTAGAATTTTTAACAACCGCCAACGAGTCACAAAGGTTACGCCCCTCGAGCTACCACCCTTTGCCTGCGACATGGCCCATCAGCACCCGGTGTTGCTCGGGCTGTACGATCCTTTAAAAGAGCTGCTAACTGGCAATCCTCTCCCAATTCCCACAGTCAATCGTTAGTGTTAACTCAAAATCAATATCCCCTTAAAATCACTGTGAAGCAAAACCGCCCTGAAGCAATGCCCATCCGAGCCTCATGTCATGAACAAAGCGTTTGTACGAGAACCTGACTTTGGCGGCCGAGCGTTCTGTCCTCGCTGTGGAACCGACGGTATCCCGGTAACGTCGCTAGTTTTGGATACTCACATTCGCTCAGAATCACGATCCAAGATGCAAGATTCTGCTTGGTATTGCAATTTTGCTCGATGTGACGTTGCGTACTTCGATCTTCTCGAGCAGGTCATCAGCACAGAAGAGTTACAAACACGGGCTTATCCCTATGATCTGGAAGCACCCCTCTGTGCCTGTTTCGGATTCACCTATGATGAGGTCGAAGCGGACGTTGCTGACGGCACACCTACTCGAATTCGTCAACTGCTGGCCAAATCTCAATCCAGCGAAGCGAATTGTCAGCGGCTTGCAGTTGATGGTCGGTGCTGTATGTCCGAGGTGCAAAAGCTCTACATGCAGTTACGTGAAAGTTGAGGCGGCAAAAACACAGTCAGCTCTGTGTCTACAGCCACTGTCACTTTCTCTTGTTTGGACCTGCCACCTTGTTTGAACCTATCCATTTCCCGACCGCCGTAGTGTCATCGGCAATGTCTCACGGGTGAGAACCTGTCCTCCTGCCGCGCGCACTTCCTCGAGTGCTCGCTCATCATCACCCGGCTGAAGATTGACACCTCGACAGGCATCTTTAATGACGAAGGTACGAAATCCGAGTTGGCATGCATCCAGCGCCGTCGCTTTCACACAATAGTCGGTCGCCAATCCTGCAAGGTAAACCTCCGTGACGTGTTGTTCATACAAGAAATCGCCAAGACCGGTCGCTCGCAACCGGCCGTTGTCAAAAAAACCGCTGTAGCTATCGACTTCAGGTTGGGTTCCCTTGGGAAAAACACGAGTGATCCTATCGACATTCAAGTTAGCTGCGAGCTTCGCACCATCGGTATGCTGAACACAGTGCGTCGGCCACAGAATCTGATCACAACCAGCCAGCTGTACCCGATCCCCAGGTCGTTTGCCCGGATGGTTCTTGGCAAAACTCCCGTGATCGTCCGGATGCCAATCCTGCGTCGCAACCACAAGATCACAATGTGCCAATAATTCGTTGGCCACAGCAATCACATGATCTCCCTCCGGTACGGCCAAGGCACCGCCAGGAAGAAAATCATTTTGTATATCAACCAGAATGATGGCTTGCATCACCGAACTCCCCAGGCTAAATCTCAAAATGAAACCCCTGACGTGCCAGTCGTTTATATTTTTTTTTGGTCAAACTGATAAAGCCGGGCAGCCCGCTGAGCAACATCGGTTTCCACCTCATCCAATTCAACCAACACTCCCATACTGAGAATCTTCTTACGAAAATTTCGCTTGTCAAGCGTCCTGTCCAACAACGTTTCATAAAGCTGTTGAAGCTGGCGAAGTGTGAATTTAAACGGCAACAACTCGAACCCAATCGGTTGGTAACATACCTTTCCACGCAGCCGTTGATGAGCCATTTTGAGAATCTTATTGTGGTCAAACGCCAAGTGAGGCACGTCATCCACCGCAAACCATGCAGCACAGCGGGCGTCGGTTGCCACCCTTACATGATGGTCATTTAACTTAACCAACGCAAAATATCCTACGGAAATCACGAGGCTCACGATCCAAATGGCTAAACGTGTAAAGCTGCTCCAAAAAGACATTTTTCAGGCCAGTCTCCTCGGCCAACTCGCGACGCGCTGCTGCTGCCAAGGTTTCCCCTATTTCCAGAAAACCACCAGGCAACGTCCAATGGTTTGCAAACGGCTCGGAATCACGTTGAATGGGTAAGACCTTCAGCTTCGCCAGGTCCAGCGCAAACACAATGCAATCCACAGCTAATGCAGGCCGAGCAGAGGGGTAAGTAAAGGACATCTGGACAGTTCCCAAGGAGATCTCAACGCGACCCACTCGAGTGTACTTTTAACACTAATTCACGTGGGGGAAACTTTGCGACAGGGCAGGGACGGAAACCACCGTGAATTTCAGTTGTGCTGAAGAATTGCCAATAGCTGCCTGGAATCGTGCTCGCTGGCAATCCGGTGTCCTCCTTGGGCAGCTCGACGAGCGTAACCCGGCCAATCGGCCAGGATTTGATTCACGGCACGGTACACCTCTTGGGGCTTTCGTACATCGGGCAGACTGATGCCGGCTTCAAACCGGTCAACCTGTCGGGAAAGCCATGTATTTCGCGGCACGATCAAAGGGCTACCCGCTGTCAGGCTATCCATCGTAATACCGCTAATACGGTCGCGAAAGATTTTTGGCTGATAGGGCTGGAGCGTCAATGCACCCGCAAACTGGCGATGGTACTCAGTTTCATCGAGCGTACCTTCAACGAGCCTGAGACAGGGATACGATAATTGACGAAGCCGACGAATCTCATCTTGAATCTTAGGCCTTTGCTCGCCGTGATGATTGGGTGAGCATTGAATCGTTATCGGTAGTTGACTCTTTTCCTCTTTCAGCACCGTCACAAAATCAACAATCACGTCAAAACCTTTTTCCAGCCGAGCCGCTCCGGCGTACAACAACGTCCGAAACGGCCGTACATCAGCTGTCAGGTTTCGAGCGCCACATGGATAAGGCGTTCTATGAACACGTTCAAAACCGGCTTGCTCAAAAATGGCTTTCACCCGTTGGGTCGAGCAAATGATCTCGATCCCGGGATGACGTTGGGCCATGCGGCGCAAAAACCAGAGCCGCAGGTTGGTCGGTCGATACCAATGGACATAGCAAAAGATCTTTCCAGCGTTCTGGATCCGACCAGGAGCGGCCAGATCCAACAGGATCAGATCCAGGTTGGTTGAGGTCGTGATTAAAAACCGCTGGGATGACGCAATGAGTCGACGATAAAGCTGCAATGACTGAAAACGTCGCAAACGTCTGTGAAAATACCGATGAGACACGATCGCATCATGATCATCAAACATTTTCTCCGCATTGCTGTGCATCCAGAGATGGAACCTACTGGAGCTATCCTGTTCTGCTTCAATCAGATCCCGAACAAAACTATTGCAATGTCCCGCCTGATCACGCAGAGTTGGTTCGATAATGTGAAGTGGCGCGGACATGGCAAAATGACTGAAATACGCTTTTCGAATCTGGCCAACCAAAACGATCGCCACGATCCAACACAGGAAAGAAATACGAAACTTGCCCGGAGATAACGTCGCACAATGCCTATGCGCTTCCAGGCACGGAATCGGCCATCGCTCGATGGCCACACGCTAAAACGAATGGCAATAGTAAGGCCCATCATTTCCTCCGTCAACTTGAGTCGGATTGACAGCTTACGGCCGATCGTGATAGAAGCCTTCGTCGTCATCGCTCGGAAAAACTCCAACGCCGGAAAATTCGATGATCGTCGACCATTTCAACACCGTGCTGTCGGGTGGTGCTGCCGTAGCTGCACGGCGTCTTCACCACGGTTTGCTGCAAAACTCCCTACAAAGCCGTTTCTGGTACGCACGTCGTAATGGCAAACCCATCGCCGATCCCACTTACCAAACCATTCAATGGGAACCACGTCTGGCGGGTCGCCTTGGTAGCTTGACCGACCAAATGCTATCACTGCTGCGCCGCATCCCACAGAAAATCGAACTGAAACAAGCCCTGCGCGGCCGTTCACATGACTTTGAATTATTTACGTCCCCCTCGGTCGCTACCACCACGCGGTTGGACCTCACGGCCATGTCCAGCGATATCATTCATTTGCATTGGATTGCCAAGATGATCGATTGGCAGTCTTTTTTTGCTTCCATCCCAAACGACCTTCCAATCGTCTGGACATTGCACGACATGAATCCGTTTACCGGTGGTTGCCATCACTCGGACCAATGCAATTTGTATCGGACTGGCTGTCAGAATTGTCCCCAATTGGCACAACCCGGATCCCATGATTTCTCTCACCGCTCCTTTCAACTGAAACAAACGGTCTTGCACGATAAACAACTGCATATCATCACCCCGAGCCGCTGGCTCGAAGAACATGTCCGCAACAGCCTCCTGCTACATGACGCTTCAAGTATTCAAACAATTCACAATGGCCTGGATTTACAGGTGTTCAAGCCGCACGACCCACAAGCGGCACGCCGCAAGTTGAATCTGCCACCCCACCAGACAGTGGTCGGTTTCGGAGCCGCATCCTTGAAAAACCGACGCAAGGGATTTGCCCAATTATTGGCAGCCTTTTCACAACTCAAAAACCATAGTGAAATTCTTGGTTTCGGATTTGGAGGGAAAAGGCTGGACAAAATGAACCTGCCATTGCCAAAGCTCACGACCGTTGGCTTTCTCGACGACCCCCACCGTCTGGCCCTGGCTTACTCCGCCATGGATCTCTTTGTCCTGCCGTCCTGGGCCGAAAATATGCCACAAACGGCCATTGAGGCCATGGCATGTGGAACACCCGTTGTCGCGTTCGATGTAGGAGGAATATCAGAAGTCGTTCAGCCAATGAAAACAGGACTGCTGGCACCCTTGAAAAACAGTCAAGCGCTTGCAGACCAAATACAATGGCTTATCGATCATCCCGGCACCAGAAACAAAATGAGCCACCAGTCTCGGGCTCTGATCGAACAGGAATTTGAAATTCAGCAACAAACGCTCAAGCACTTGGATTTGTATCAATCCATTCACCAACGGAACTCTTTTCCTCGCGCAGCATGATTCACAATGTGAAAAAGAGGTCCGTTTTAGATCGACTCAACAAAAAACAAGAAACCGGCGTTGACTCGAAAAAGTGTTCTTAGCTAGCCTCTGCCACGCTTCGGATTGTCGGGAACAGTCGGTTCATGTCAAAAACGATTAAGAATTTCTTCGGTTTCAAAACGCAAAAACAAAACACCACCGACTGCCATTTATTTCGCAAGCTGAAAAAACATGCTGTGGCCATCGACTGTGGAGCCAATCTTGGAGATGTCTCCTTAAAAATGGCTGAACACGGAGCCACCGTATTTGCCTTCGAGCCAAATCCCTTTGCTTTTGACGTGCTCCATCAACGGCTCGCCAGCTTCCATCATGTGCACCTTTTCAACCAAGCCGTACACATTAACAACAAATGCATGCGACTGTATCTACATGAAAACGCCCCACAAGATCAGGTGCACTGGTCCACCGGATCTTCGCTACTCAACTTCAAAGGCAACGTCAATCGCAACACTTCAGTTGAAGTTCAAACGATCGACATCGTCGAATTCATACGGCAACTGAATTGCGAAGTGACTCTCATGAAACTCGATGTTGAAGGTGTCGAATGTCCCATCATCAATCGGTTAATCGATACCCGTTTAGTACATCGCGTCAAGCAATTACTTGTCGAAACCCATGATCACAAGATTCCCCAGTTGAGGGCGGAAACCGATGCGCTACGAAAACGAATTAAACGCTTACAACTCCAAAATATCTTTCTCGACTGGATTTAACCAACCCGCGTCCTGAGCGTCTTTGAATCCGTCAATAACAGCCGAGTTGATCATGACCTGCGATGAACCTAAAAAAACTCGCCTGGTTTTATTTTTCACAGAAAATGTATCTCTCGAACAATGGGAGCGATCAGGACTTCTCGACCGCGAAGTTGCAATTTACCGACATCTTCAGAAATCTGGTTTTCAGATTACTTTTTTTACTTATGGGCGCCGTCCAGATTTAGCTTTTGCGGATCGACTCGATGGAATTCAAGTATTGTGCAATCGCTGGAACTTGCCGTCATCCATTTATAAAAAATTGATGTTCTGGTTGCACCGTCATGAATTGCGCCAGTGCGATGTCATCAAAACCAATCAAATACCAGGAGCCAATTGGGCGTTGGCTGCCGCTTCACGGTGGCAAAAACCGTTGATTGCCCGTTTTGGATTCATGTATTCCGATTTCATGAGACATCAACGTGGGACAAAGTCGACCGCTTACCAACGTGCACGAGAACTGGAACGTCGTGTATTTTCACAGGCAAACCTGATCGTGGTGACAACCGCATCGATGGCCAAAGATGTGGTAGGTCGCACACCCGAAGCATCCCATCGCGTCAAACTTATCCCAAATTATGTCGATACCGAAACGTTTCAGTCACTCCCTCACCGTCAAACGCATGCTGATCTTCTATTTGTCGGACGTCTCGAAACACAAAAGAACCTGGAATCGCTCCTCGCGGCGATCCGTCCACTCGGGACACGGCTGATCGTCATCGGTGGTGGCAAAGCCACTGAAAATTGGCAGCGACGTTACGCAGATCTCAATAACCAAGTGAAGTGGCTCGACAATGTGCCCCACAATCGGCTACCCGAGCTGATGGCACACGCCAAAGTATTTATTTTGCCATCCCTTTATGAAGGACATCCCAAGGTACTGATCGAGGCCATGGCATGCGGCATGCCGATCATTGGTGCCAACACACCAGGAATCCGTGAAATGATTCAGCATCAAGACAACGGCTTTCTTTGTGGCACCGACGTCAAGTCAATTCGCAAGGCCATTGTCACGGTTTTGGGTGACCACAAGTTGCGTCAACGGATCGGCAACAACGCGAGAAAACATGCCGTAACCAAATTCAGTCTTAACCACATCATCGCACCCCTCGAATTAACAACTTTAAAAGAGCTGATCGCAACGACGACACCCCATCAAAGGGTAGCCTAGGTACGGCACATCTCGGAGGTTGATTCAAAAACAAATGAATCGTTGTTTCCTTCCGCTGGACCAGAGAAGACGAAATAATCGACACCCACCATTCACATGATTCTCGGGAAACAACCGCCCAACCTTTAACCGACGTCCAGGAAAACACGTGTCAAACTTCCCAATCGTAAGTATCGTGATGTCGGTCTACAACAGTCAGAGGTATTTGTGCGCTGCTGTCGAAAGTATTCTTGCTCAAACGTTCAGCAATTTTGAATTCATTGTCATCAACGACGGATCAACAGATCGTTCGCTCAAAATCCTACAAGACTTTCAAAAACAAGACCATCGAATCCGAGTCATCAGTCGCAACCGTACGGGATTAACGCCGGCATTGAATGAAGGAATTCGACTGGCGAATGGACAATTTATCGCCAGAATGGACGCCGATGACGTTGCCTATCCTCAGCGATTTGAGCAGCAAATTCATTTTTTGAACGAGCACGCTGCCAGTGTGGCAGTCGGTTGTGCACTGCTGTTAATCGATCCTGATGGTGAGGCAATCGCCAAGCGGTCTCCACTGGTAACTCACGACTTGATTGTGGAAAGTTTGCTCAGCGGAAACACGGCAATCCCTCATCCCAGTGCTATGATCCGCCGCGAGGCACTGATGTCAGTCGGCGCTTATCGAGAAGACTTTGAATACGCCCAGGACCTGGATCTCTGGCTGCGACTGTGCGAGATCGGAGAACTGGCCAACTTGGACGACGTTTTGATGCAGTATCGATTACATGAACAATCCATCACCGCAAAACACCTTAATCGACAAACTGAATGTGCCGAACAGGCTGTGCGAGATGCTTACCAACGCCGCCGGTTATCGATACCTGGCAACTTTAGCATGCCAGCCAGAAAAGCAGTTTCCCGAGACCACACCTTGCGCAGATGGGCCAAGTTGGCGCTGCGTTCAGGTAATATCGAAGTCGCAAAAAAGCACGCCTGGGCAGCCTTTTCCATGTCACCCTTATCGCTGACCAACGTCCGTCTGGCCATCAGGTTCTTGTCGTATTGGAGTAAAACGTCAGCTACATCTAGGTTCACCAGTTGGTTTTGAGGCAGGTAACCATTGCTTAACACACTTGACCAACAATCCGTACCGACAGACTCGTGCCCGCGATTACCGCGAATCACCGTCGCGGTCTGTACCTACAACCGTGCGGGTTTGCTGGAAGAGTGTCTTGAATCACTGGTAAACCAGACTGCCGATGCAAACACTTTTGAAGTAATCGTTGTGAACAATGGATCCACCGATCAGACACAGCAGGTCGCTCAACAATTTACCAGACAGCACAGCACCTTTCACGTGGTCATTGAAAACAAGCCGGGCCTTAGTCATGCACGCAACCTCGCGTTCCGCAACGCCCGTTCCAATTGGATATCTTATATCGACGACGATGCCAAAGCATTTCCCAATTTTGTTGAACGTGCGTTGCAGACCATTGCTATCCATGGGTTCGACTGTTTTGGTGGAATCTATGTTCCGTGGTACAAATTCGGCCGCCCTAAATGGTATCGTGACCAATGGGCAAGCAATCAGGCTGGGAAACCGGCCCAAGTCGAAATCCTGCAACATGATTTCGCTTCTGGAGGCGTGATGGTTATCCGGAAAAACGTGCTGGAACAGCTGCACGGATTTTCCTTAAGGCTCGGCATGATCGGTGGCAAAACGGCTTACGGAGAGGAAACTCAGTTGCAAGTGGCCATGCGCAACTCTGGAATGACAATTGGGTTCGACCCGCAGCTACGCGTTGAACATCTCGTCTCAAAAGAAAAACTTACGATGCGTTGGTTTTTCAAATCTGCTTTTGCTGCCGGGCGTGACTCATGGAATGCATTCGGTGCCCGGGCAAGTTGGTGGAAGCTGATACGCCAAATTCTTTCCCTACCCGGCACTTTCTTTTGGAAATCTGCCAAGACGACCTGCCGGCTGTTTAACAAGGACTATTACCTGCAGACCTGGCTGGTGGACACGTTACGTCCCTGTGCTTACCGTATCGGTCGTATCTGCGGGTGTTGGCAAGAAATAGATCATAAGATTTTTTCAACATCATTGGCCGATAAAATGGACGACACGACACGAAAGGCCAAATATCACGATCAGCAACTGGGATAGCTGCGCGGAAAGAACTTTGAAAACATTCGCTTGACGATGTTTCTGAAACATCATCACGAAACAGGGGCTAAGCCGCCGTTTTTCGAATCTTCAGGTCGAAAACTCGCCGAAGTCTGCGACGAATTTTCCTAAGTCCGTTGAGATGCTGATAGTTGTTCTGGAAAGTATAGAAATCGGCTTCCCGGTTACGAACAACGAACGGAGGATGGTTGATGTCATCAATGGAACGAGTCGGCAAATTGGCCACCTTTTGATTCGCCTTTTGGGTATGCGTGGCTCCATCTCCATATCCTATGTTGCTAATCAGATTCACATTTGGAATGACGGTTAACCCTCGCTGTGCCCAGCAGGCGAAAAACCAGGGACACGCCCAACTGTCGAGGGTCCCTTCAAAGGCACTGTTAAACATTCTTGTCCAATAGTCAGCTTCCCACCAGCTATCTGCCAGATCCTGCAATCCGCCGGCCGCCTGAAAGTTAGGCCATGATTTCATGTCCGGATCGAAATGTTTCCATACGCGTCGCCAGGAAGCCCATCCACTACAATGAAAATATTTGGAAAAATAATATCCGTGGGCAGTACGGGATTGACCATGTTGATAGTTGCTTCCACTGATGGAAACGACGCGCTCGTCGTAACGGTAGTAATCAAGTAGCTCATGCCCAAATCGGAAAAATGTTGGATCGGGAAGACAGTCGTCTTCCAAAATAATCGCGTCTTCCACGGTGCCAAAGATCCATTCGAGACCCGTGGAAATGCGGTGCTTGCAACCCATGTTCACGTCGGAATAATTCTTCAATACCTCACACGGCCAGTCAATTCCATCGATAATGTGGCGTGTAGCGGCAACTCGTACTACGTCATCGGGATCATCACCGCGAGGCCCATCTGCCACGACAAAAAGCGTCTGGGGACGAGCCTGGGCAATTTCTGCAAAGACACGTTGGGTCAGATGTGGACGGTTGTAGATCAAAAGTGCAACAGGAGTGGTCAACGACATGAACCTAGATATGAACCTATGGGATCTTCCTATTTGACACCTCGCCCCACTCATTGAACGAGGAAAACGGAGCCCATCCTATTCAGCCGACGACCACGGGAAAAGCCCAATACTATTCGTTGCTGTCATGTCATCGCCAGCAGCGCAACGAGCGATCTTGGCCACAACCGGGTATTTTGGTAAATCACTTTCGATAGATTTTAAACACCCATCCTGCATTCACTTGACAAGCGCCCTATGAGGAATTTCCGACGCGCCGTACGACTTGCCCTGAAACAACGATTAACGCTAGCAGGCATTGTCGCTTCATCTTTGATCGTGGCCACTTTATGGGGTGCCAACATTGGTACCGTCTACCCCTTGATTGAAGTCGTCTTTAATGACCGGAACATGCACGACTGGATCGATGGCAAGATTAAAGAGGCCGAATCTAATTGCGATGCGTTTCGCACCGAGATTGAACAACTCAAACAAAACCGCGAAGGTTCTCAGTCCTCACAGAAACGTCATCGTATTGACTTGCAAATCAGTCGTCAGGAAAGCCGCCTGGCTGCTGAACAGAAGGCTTTAGCCACTGCGCAATACTTCCAACCGTTCATCCAAAAGTATCTTCCCGAATCTCCCTTTCAGACCCTGTTGCTGATCGTGTGCTTTGTACTCATGGCAACCATGACAAAAACTGTTCTGTTAGTTACCAACATGGTTCTCGTCGAACGCATTGGCCAAATTACAGCGTTGGAACTGCGTAACCAGTTCTATCGACGAACATTGCAAATGGACATGGGCGCCTTTGGATCCAATCGAACGGGCGACCTCATGAGCCGGATGCAGGGAGACATTGGTGCCGTCGCCGCTGGCATCTCGATCTTGCTGGGAAAGAGCATTCGTGAGCCATTCAAGATGCTGGCCTGTCTCATCGGAGCAGCTTATATCAGTTGGCGTCTGATGCTTGTTTCTCTCATTGTTTGTCCACTTGCCATTGTCTTGATGTACCGTCTCGCGCAATCGATCAAACGGGCAAACCGACGCGCGATGGAAGAGTCCGCGCTACTTTGTGGTCGACTTTCCGAAACCCTCAACGGCATTCAAGTCGTCAAGGCATTTACGATGGAACGTGTGGAGAGAGGTAAATTCCTACAAACAACCAGGAAACTCTATCTCAGCGCGATAAAAATCAAGTTTTACAATTCCCTGACCAGATTAAATAACGAGATACTGGGAGTTGGCATCATCTGTATGGCGATTCTGGCGGGTGGATATTTGGTATTGAACCAACAAACCCATCTGCTCGGTCTTAAAATTACCGACCGCCCGTTGAGCTTTGGCTCACTCTTACTATTTTTCGGGTTTTTAATCGGCATGAGTGATCCGGTACGAAAACTGTCTGACGTCTTTAATGCATTGCAACGCGCCGCCGCTGGTGCCGATCGCATCTATCCTTTGCTCGATCGCGACCCGACAATCCTCGACCCAAATCATCCCCAAACTTTGCCCAGCGGGACCCCGGAACTGGCATTTGAAAACGTGTCGTTTCAATACACATCCGACCGAAATCAAACTCTCCAACAAAACGTCCTCAACAACATCAATCTGACCATTCACCCGGGAGAATGCCTGGCCATTGTCGGTCCCAATGGCTGTGGCAAAAGCACCCTCGTCAACTTGATCCTGCGGTTTTACGATCCGGATCAGGGAGCCGTGCGACTCGGAGGAGTGGATCTCCGCGATTTACGAATCCGTGATCTGCGCAGTCACGTCGGCCCCGTCTCACAACAAACACTCTTGTTTGACGATACCGTGGCCAACAATATCCGCTACGGTTCGATACACGCCACCGATGAAGACGTCGTGAACGCGGCCAAGCAGGCTCATGCCCATCGCTTTATCGAAAAAGAACTGGACCATGGTTATCAAACCCATGTCGGCGAACGGGGAAACAGCCTGTCAGGAGGACAACGTCAACGCATCGCACTGGCCCGTGCGATTCTGCGAAATCCGGCTATCCTCATATTGGATGAAGCCACCAGTCAAATCGATCCGGAAAGTGAACAGTTGATCCACCAGGCCCTTGAAGGGTTTATCGAAGACCGAACCACCATCATGATAACGCATCGCAAATCGACGCTTTACTTGGCTGACCGAATCGTTGTAATGGAGGCAGGAGAAATCGTGGATGTCGGATCGCATACCGAGCTCCTGGAGAATTCAGAACTCTATAACAGGCTGTTCCATTTTCAATTTAAGAAAACGGCTTGAATAAAAATGGCGCCGCAGAATCTGATCGAATCACTGGAAAAAATGGGCCATCCACGAGTGCTCGTTCTAGGAGACTTGATACTCGACCGCTATACCTGGGGAAACGCTGACCGTATCAGTCAAGAGGCGCCCGTGATTGTCTTGCAAGCGGATGGACGTGAATCTCGCTTGGGAGGTGCTGCGAATGTCTGCAACATGCTTCACGGTCTGAGAGCAAAAGTCACGTGCATTGGTGTCGTGGGTGATGATACGGCAGGAATCGAGGTACGAGAATTACTCGCAGGAGCTGGCGTTGACACTCGCTGGGTCCTCACCGAACTCGGTCGTCCGACAACCGTCAAAGAACGGTTCATGGGTCGTGCAGCTGGCCGCCATTCAAATCAAATCCTGCGTGTCGACACCGAAACCCACCAGCCAACGACGGTCGAATTGGAAGACCAATGGGCAAACCAGCTGTCGTCGTTGGTGACCGATCACGACGTTGTCCTGATTTCTGACTACGGCAAAGGCGTTTGCACATCACGACTTTTGAGTACCACCATTGATACGGCACGACTGGCGAACATCCCCGTGATCGCCGATCCAGCTCGTGGCCAGGATTACAAACCATATCACGGCTGTACGGCAATCACGCCCAACCGACTTGAAACGGCCGGAGCAACGGGCCAATCGGTGAAGAATCAGGCCACTGCGGTTGCAGCAGGCCAACGACTGGTAACCGAACTCGGTCTGCAAATGATTTTTATTACTTTGGATCGGGACGGTGTGGCAGTGATTCATCGGGATGGGACAAGCAAGGTCTATCCGACGCACCCGCGGTCCGTTTACGACATTACCGGTGCCGGAGACGTGATGTTGGCAATGATCGGTATCTGTCTGGGTGACGGATTATCAGCTGACGAAGCAGCCAAGCTGGGAAATATTGCCGGCGGACTGGAAGTCGAACGTAATGGTGTCGCAATCGTGACACGAGAGGAAATTCGTGAGGAATTGATAGAAAGAATCTCCAACCACAAACCCGCTCCGACTGTCGACGATACCCAACAGGAATCCCCCAGAAAAGCCGCCTGATTTTGCCGATCCCTTTATCTCATCCACCTGACAGTGAAGTCATGAAAGTCAGTTCTCTGCGCCTGGTATCCCGCCATCAGCAAGCGTCACGAAAGCATTCATGAACATTGCGATTTTTCTTCCCAATTGGATCGGCGATGTCACGATGGCCACACCTGCTTTGCGGGCGATGCGCAGACATTTTCACAACCAGGCACAACTTATCGGCATCATGAAACCCCATGTTGTCGAAGTGCTTTCTGGAACTGATTGGCTCGACGAGACGATTGTTTTTGACCATCACTCAAAATGCAGTCACCAAGGTTCTGTGGCCTTGATACGACAACTTCGTCGTCTCGATCTTGAAACCATCGTCCTTTTAACCAACTCATTTCGGACAGGAATCCTGGCACGATTCAGTGCAGCGCGACACCGCATCGGCTACGTTCGTTATGGACGAGGCTGGACACTCACAGAACGTCTCTTTCCACCACGCAAAGGTCGGAAGCTATATCCCATTTCCGCTGTCGATTATTACCTCCAAATTGCCCACCATCTCGGCTGTCCTGAAGAACCCAGGAAATTGGAACTCGCAACGCTTCCCAGTGACGAACAAATTGCCGACCAGGCATGGCACGATCTCGGTTTAAATAACACTCGACAGGTGGTTGTGCTGAATACGGGCAGTGCCAACGGCGGGGCGAGAAGTTGGCCAGCAACATCCTATGAACAACTTGCCCGCAGAATCGTCACACGACACATCGGAACTCATGTACTTTTGTTGTGTGGTCCGGCTGAACGCAAGATCGTTGCGCAAATTGAACAAAATGCTGCTCATCCCCACATCCATAGCCTGGCCAGACATCCTTTGAGCATTGGATTAAGTAAAGCCTGTATTCGGCGCAGCCAGCTGATGGTGACCACCGATAGCGGTCCGCGCCATTTGGCTGCGGCCTTTGACATTCCTACTGTCACTTTATTTGGCCCTACCGATCCGCGCTGGTCAAAAAACTATCTGCCACTAGCAATTGATTTACAACACAAAATTCCATGTCAGCCCTGTGCCAAGAGAGAATGCCCGCTCAAACACCATGCGTGCATGCGTGATCTTCATGTCGAAACAGTTTACAAGAACGTGGCAGATTTGCTGGAAAAGACCAGAAAAGACAATCCGCAAAACGTTATCGCACTCGAATCGAGTTAACGACACGAAAGCCGTCCGCTACCGATCGAACCACCTCCTGGGCCAATTGCTTGTGATAGAAAGAGTCCACTCGACCGGAGATACAGAGCATTTCTCCATCGAGTTCATCTTGTTCGACGCGCAAATCGCGAAGTGCGTAAATTGGACTCGAGTCCAAAGCGGATTGCGCCCTCAACTTCACCTCTGGTATCACAACTTTCCGCATACTAAACGATTCCTTCCGAGATCTGTCCCCCGCCTCAATTCGTCACCTTCCTGGTTCCCCAACGACACAACCGGAAAAATGGATTGAACGTATTGAGCAGCCGGAAAAAACGAAGCGGATTCACAAAGGTGGGAATTGCTTCGACTTATTCACACAATGTACGTCGTTTTCCAAAAATGTGTCAAGAGAAACTAAATACCGACCTCAGAACCCTACAAACCTGCAAGTAGGAATAAGAAAGTTTTGGTTGTTTTTCACGGTTCAACCCCACTGGCGATGAAACAATCTCGTTTTGAGTTTGGTCTACAGGACAGACGGGAGCTTACCAACGGACTGCAACATTTTCACCACCTCCACAGCACATTCATCCGGCGAACGGTCCACTGTGCGAAGTGTTAACTCAGGCTTAACGGGAGGTTCATACGGGGAATCGATTCCCGTGAAATCAGATATCTGGCCTGCTCGTGCCTTGGCGTACAACTTTTTAGGGTCGCGGGACTCACAGACCTCCAACGGCGTATCAACAAAAACTTCCACAAAATCCCCTGGGCAGCCTTGGCTCTCCACCATTTCGCGTACGGCATCACGATCCCGGCGAAACGGACTTACAAACGCCGTAAGTGTCAACAGACCCACCTCGCAAAATAGTTGGGCCACCGCACCGATACGTCGAATATTTTCCTCCCGGTCGATTGGCTTAAACCCCAGTCCAAACCGTTCGGCAAATTCAGGACCATGTCGCGTTTGCAGCATTTCCGGCGGTGCGGTAAGCCCATGCCGGATATTATCGCCATCCAACAAGCAGGAGCGCACTCCCAATTTGTAAAGCTTGCGATCCACCAAATTGCCGATGGTACTTTTGCCACATCCGCTCAGACCAGTAAACCACACCACGCCCCCTTGATGGCCATTGAGCTGTTCGCGCTCAGCTCTTGAAACGTTACGATCGTGCCAGGTGACGTTGACTTCAGACATATTTTTAAGGAACCCGTAATAGAATAGGATCGACAAAATACCGAGCAAGAAAATGGTTAAAACGAACCTCAACTGTCAGAAATTCCGGCCAACTCACAAAGGTTAGCAGTCATTACCGGCTTAGGACAACTCCAGACAAGAAAGAACAATGCCTCACGGCACCAGCGTCCAGCTGGATGCCCTCGTACATAGCCACTCCCTTTGGCTGCCGCCAAACTGGCTTGGGAGGCTCGTAGAGCCAAGCTATTGGCTCGAATTCGCAGGTCTTCGCCAGAACAGATCTCGGTCCCCTCGGCCATTAAAATCAATTGGTCAATCATTGCCTGGCAGGAGGCTTCAAGTTCTACAGCCGGGGCGCGCAAATCCGTCCTTCGTTCGGCTTCAGCCGTCAGGAAAGCTGCAGCCGAACTCGCCAGTCCAAGAGCAAGAGCAGAGGTCTGCAATCCGCCTGTCTGGGCACCCGTCGCTCGCTGCATGATATTTTCAATCGGTCCATCAATGATCTGTTCACGGCCAACTTCAACATCTACCAGTTCAAGTGGCCCTGTTCGACTTGCTGTCAAGCCCACGAGCTGGGCAGCTGTGGGTGTCGCAACACCCGGCAGATCCGTCGGCAGAGCAACTAAAATCTGGCGGCCATCATCGAGCGTCGCACCCGTGACCACGACCTGAACATGAGCTGCCCCGGTTACCCAGGGACTGTATCCATTCAGAACATAACCTTTTTCGTAAGGCGCAGCCCTGAGTACGGCTTGTCCCAAATGACGCCGGCTGGTCGTCAAATGGGAAATTCCCAAGCTTGCCCAGCGCCTCCCGGCCAAAAAGTCTGGCACCCATTTTTGTAGATTCGAATTCTCCGCTTCGGCAATCCTACGACAAGCACCTGTCATTTGTGTCAAAATAAAAGTCGTGGTCATGCAAGCCTGACTTAGGCGAAGGTATCCCCGCAGGCGGTCGGCCTCACTCCACTGTTGCCCGCCACATTCAACCGGCAAAAACCATTGGAATACACCTGCCTCACCACAGGCGGTCAATTGCTCACCAGGCCAGGTGTCATCCAGATCAACGGACTTTGCCTTTTCTTCCAGCCAGGAACATAACTTGTTCATAGCAGGATCAGCAGGATGTTGGATTAACTCGATGGGCATATTCGATAGAAAATTCAGGGTTCAAAAACGAAGAGGGCGGTTTCCATTTTAAAGAATGCATTGCTTGCTACCATGCCTTAGCGGGTGGATCACGTCAAAACGGCCGCGAAACCGGAACACGGAAACCCGCAATATGCAGTTTATCGCATTGTGCAGCCGGGTAACAGTCAGCAGGTCGACCAGGCGGGATATGGGGCCCAACTTATCGACGTCATTTCCTTTCTGCTTTCACCTCGGACAGCTGGCCTTAAGATCTGAAAAACAAAGAACATGTTGATCCTTTTCTACGAGTGCGGCTGGTTCGTTCCAACAAAAGTGAATGCGTTGAGTTTGCTATTGATGGAGTCAAATAGGTCAGCTACCATCCTCAGCCGAAATGACAAAGACAGCACTGATCACGGGCGTTACTGGCCAAGACGGTAGTTACCTGGCGGAACTACTGCTGAATCAAGGTTACCTGGTTCACGGATTGATTCGACGTAGCAGTTCATTCAACACGGAGCGACTTTCTCCCATTTACAAGGACCCTCATGATGCAGGAGCCTGTTTGCGCTTGCATTATGGAGACCTCACCGACGCGATTTGTCTTCGCCGCCTGCTTGATCAAATATCGCCGGACGAAGTTTACCACTTGGCAGCCCAGTCGCACGTACGAGTTAGTTTCGACATGCCGATTTATACGGCTGACGTGACAGGCATCGGCACGCTTCGTTTATTGGAAGCAATTCGTGACTTCCAGAATTCGACAGGTCGGACGATTCGTTTCTACCAAGCGTCCAGCAGTGAAATGTTTGGCAAAGTGGTCGAAACGCCTCAATCAGAGACAACCCCTTTTCATCCGCGCAGCCCGTACGCCGTATCAAAAGTGTATGCGTATTGGACAACAGTCAACTATCGTGAGGCATACGACATTCATGCCAGTAACGGAATTCTATTCAATCATGAATCACCACGGCGAGGCGAAACCTTCGTAACTCGCAAGATCACACGGGCCGTGGGTCGCATCCAACAAGGCTTGCAAGAAAAACTTCACTTGGGGAATCTGGAAGCTCGACGAGATTGGGGATTTGCCGGTGACTATGTGAGCGCCATGTGGCAAATGCTGCAACAAGACCAGCCAGATGACTACGTCATCGCAACGGGTCAATCACATAGTGTGCGTGAATTCCTCGAACTTGCCTTTCGACGTGTCGATCTCAATTGGCAAGATCACGTCGTTTTTGATGCGCGTTATGTCCGCCCGTCGGAAGTTGATCTGTTACAAGGCGACTCGAGCAAAGCGCAAGAACAATTGAATTGGCAACCCACCGTCGGGTTTGTAGAGCTGGTAAACATGATGGTAGACCACGATCTCCAACTGGCACGTCGAGAACGGGCGTTGGAGCAATACGATTCCTCTACAACCTCCCAACCAACAACCAATCAGGCTTCGGTGGACGACCTTCCACCGTCACGCAATGTAGCGTGAATGTCCGGGAGTTGCGCAGCGATGCTGAACTGGGAAAGACTTCGCGTGACGGTCACAGGAGGTGCCGGATTTCTGGGCCAAACCGTCTGTAAAAAACTGCAAGAGCGTGGATGCCTTCGGATCGACGTGCCCCGTCGCTCAAAATATGACTTGACGTTGGCGTCTGGCGTGGAAGCCATGTACGACGACCTGCAACCGAATGTCTTGTTACACTT
>Ga0310342_100000400_pt1 | contig 24168 bp, 32 predicted proteins | sample S15DNA20500_MG_FD_206155 | JGI IMG/M metagenome (GOLD analysis project Ga0310342, IMG submission 206155) | Marine microbial communities from station ALOHA, North Pacific Subtropical Gyre - S1503-DNA-20-500_MG | ecosystem: Environmental > Aquatic > Marine > Oceanic | place: Pacific Ocean: North...
AGGGGACAAAAATGATCGTAACAACAGTTATTTTGCAGCGCATCACCGATGACGGAAATTGGTACGCCGACAGCTTTATCACGCGGGAGGGCGCGGCAGGACACTCCGCCGAGGCGCTGGCGAAATGCCCCGGCTCCGAGATCCGCGTTTTGGAATTGCGCGATGGTGTTTTTTTCGATGTCACCGATGGAGGATCTGACGATGCTTGATCACCTAATCGATATGGACGAGTCCGACGAGGACTCCATCGTTACCGACGCCATGGAGCGTGCAGGAGCCGCGTACAGCTTCGCACGACAACACCCCGGCACTGAGGCGTCCCAGCACATCGTCGGCTTGATGGACGCCATAGACGCACTCATTGATGATCGCAACGGCATCGACTACACGCCCGTTAATTTTTTCAGCAAATACTAGGCCGTTTACACGGCCTGACGAGGTAACCCAATGACAGATCCAACACAAGCGGCCCAGGTTAAAGCGCCACCAATAAAACTGTACGCGGCAATGGCAAAAGCACGCAGTGAAATGAAAGCGCCGAAGCTCGATGGCACTAACCCGCATTTTAAATCGCGCTACGTGACTCTCGCCGGACTGATCGATGCTTGTATGCCAGCGCTATCGGCGAACGGCATCCACATTTGGCAAGCGCCCGTCGATGACTGTCTGCTAACCGTGGTGACGCACGAATCGGGCGAGTCGGTGGAGTATCGGAGCAAAATGCCCGCGCCGAAGGACATTCAGCAGCATGGCTCGATCCTTACCTACATGCGGCGGTACGTTTTAAGCAGCATCTTGAGCATCGCTGGCGACATCGACGATGATGGCAATTCTGCCATGCCAGTGACTTCCGCGTTACAAAAACAGGCTCCGAAAGTCTCAGGCACACGGCCACCGGAGAGCTATCGCGTCGCAAAACGCGATAAATTGTGATGGCTGCTGAAATCGTTGAGATGGAGCAGGGAAGCTCCGAATGGCTGGCTCTTCGGCGGACGATGCGGACGGCTTCTGAAACCGCAACGGTAATGGGATGTAATCCCTATCAAACGCCGTTGGAGTTGGCGCGGCAGAAGCGCCAGCTCGATCCGCCTCCCCCTGTGACTGCGGCGATGCAGCTTGGGCTGGACAAGGAGGCAGAGGTGCGTGAAACGGCGAGCGAATATCTGGCCCCGATGAGCAGGAGCTACGAGCCTGCGGTGCTGCGCGACGGCGACTATCTGGCCTCATTAGATGGCAAGATGGGCGATTCGATCATGGAAATAAAATGCCCTTCGAGTCCTAGATCGGGCGCATTGCAGGATGAAGTTTACGAGCCACATTGGTGGCAAATGCAGCACCAGCTAATGGTTTCCGGCGCGAAACGATGTCATTACGTTGTACGACATCCCGATGACGGCGAGCTAATTTTCAAAATTGTACTGCCTGATCCAAGTGCTTTTGCGGAATTACGCGCAGCCTGGGATTTATTTTGGCGGGAATACATGGAATGCGATGAATCCGACTTAGTGGAGTGCGCCGTGATTCCTGACGATCTAATGCCCCTGGTGCTGGACTTTCACGCGGCGCTAGATGCAAAGACGCACGCCGAGGCAAGCTATAAATCTGCTCGAAAAGCGCTGAAATCAAAATTGCCGGACGAAACAGCGGCAGGGCACGGCTTGAAGGTGATTCATTTCGAGCGAGTCGGAAATGTCGATTTGGCTGCAATCGAGCGAGATCACCCCAGCATAGATTTTGACAGTTACCGCAAACCCACCACATCACAAATGAAATTTATTGATCAACGAAAGGGGACTAAAAATGGAATATGACGATACCAATAAAGGCGCGATCTGGAAGAATGATCGCAAAGAAGCCGAGACACATCCCGATTATACAGGCTCGATCAATATCGATGGTGTCGAGTATTGGCTCAATGCATGGCGTAAATCAGAGGATGCGAGCGAGCGAGCGCCGGTACTCAAATTTTCAGTCAAGCGAAAGGATGCGCCGAGGATAGCCGATGAAAATAATGACTTGGCAAATTCCGGGCGCGAATTTAACGACGATATTCCATTCTGATGACTGACTTTACCGGGACGGGCATCGGGCAAAGCGATCTAGACGATTGGGCAGAGTATCGCAAATCGTTTGGGAAAAAACGCTTTACGGCGCTGATGCAGAAAAAATTCTTGCAGCGGTGTCAGCAGCTTCAGTCTGAGGGCTTTGATGTCCCCGGCTGCATTAGCTATGTGATTCAAATAGATCGCGGCTGGCTCGCTCTCTATGGCCGCGATGACTTGAAAAGGCCGAAACGCGGCAGGGATACGACAGTCACCGATTTGCATCTAGTAGAGCGATCAGATCCCGAGTCCGCCGCAGCGGGTATCGCCGCTATGCGCCGTGCAGCTAGAGGCGAAAAATAATGGCGCTGCCAACCGAGGATCGAGTAGAAAAATGTCTCCACTATCTAGCTGACACCGATGAGCATTTTGCTAACGTGAAAGCGAGTGTGGGCGCATTGGAGCATGCGATAAAAATAGCGGAGGCGCACGGCTTCTTACTTAGCGACGGGCCGCAGGAGCAACGTCGAGCAGCCGCTAGGAGTGCGCCGGAATATAAAAGCGCTATTGATAGCTGGGAAAACGCAAAAGCCGATTATCATCTGCTCGAAGCCAAGCGAAACCGAGCGATCACCGAGATCGAAGTTTGGCGCAGTCTCAATGCGTCGAGGAGGAAAGCGTGAATACAAAAAGTACAGCTCAATACGTCGAAATGTTGTTGACTCGCAAGGCACCGCCTGGGCCTGGGAGGAAACAGGTAACAGCAAAAATCCGTACACGGGCCTTACAACTTTATGCCGCCACCCCTTCTATCGCGGCAGTTGCGCGAGCTTTGTCGATCTCCCAAGGCAGCGTTAGGAGAATCATCAAGGAGGCTGTATGAAGCGACAGCATGAATCAGCTCACCTGAGCAACGTAGCCGATCTACCTTGTGCGCTGTGCGCTGAGTCGCCTTGCGAAGTGCATCATATTCGCGAAGGGCAGGGCATGAGCCAGCGAGCCTCGCATTACTTAACTGTACCGCTTTGCCCTGGGTGTCACCGGGGGCCGCAAGGCGTGCACGGCGATAAAACGATGTTGCGGATACACAAAACGTCTGAAATACAACTCTTGGCTGATACAATCGAAAAATTGGTAAAATAAGCTAATGTGGCGCAGAGCAATTCGATGGCTCAAGACGAAAATCAACTGACATTCCGAGAAAATTCTCAGCTTACTATTGACGTGAAATCGCTCGTCGGAATATTGGCGATGATGCTGTCCGTTGCTGGGGTTTATTTTACGTTGACGGGACAGATCAATCAGTTGCAACTCGATGTAACCCGATTACAGGACAGCGTGGCATTGAATCAGGAATTTCGGATCAAATGGCCGAGGGGTGAGCTGGGCGCTTTGCCTGATGATGCGGTGCAAGATTTAAACATCAAATACCTACAACAAGCGATGGACAAGATCCAAGAAGAATACGACGAGCATGTTGATGAGCATAAAGCCTCGCAATGATAAAGATTAACCTTCCGCTTGCACCATCTCAGAATCAATTATTGAGAATGCACTGGGCTAAGCGGAAGAAAACACAAAAAGATTTGCAGTGGTTAATCGTGCAACAAGTCGGGAATCGCAGCTCCGCTTTGCGTGGTGTGCATGTCGCGATCACTCGGAAAAGTGTTGGCGTTGAGCCAGATCCCGATAATCTAACCGCCTCAGCAAAATTAATTCTGGATGCGCTACAGCGTGTAAACGTCATCAAAGATGATAGCCCTAAAAACATATCGCTAAAGGTGATGTGGGAAAAGGCATCAAAGAAAACAGATCAAGGCACTTTGGTTGAAATTGAAAAGTGGAATCTGGAGGAATTGAGTGAGTGAATGGAAATATCAACGCTAAAGGGATAGTGATGTCGAACGACGTAATGACATCGCTTCGCCACGCTCACCAAATGAGTGATGGCTACCAGTTGAAATACCAACAGATTCCTTCCAAATACCTACGGGGGTTCGAGCGAGTTACGCAGGCATGTTTGGCGGAATTGAAGCCTGTGCAACACACGCCGTTTCCTTTTTACGAGGAATACCTTGGTTCGGTCGAGGGCGAATTGAGAAGGATTTACGGACTACCGCTTGTGGGCGATTTGATACTCATCGTCGAATGGGCGTTCATTTGCGGATTTTGCCCGATTCAATTCGTTGATTCCGTTGGCCGCTGTCTTGAGCTTGAACCAATGTTTGATATGTGTCCCGGCAATAATTTAAATGGGGGATAGCTATGTACTACAGCACAACCGACATTACGCGCAAACAACTTAGCCTGTTTTCGGCAGGAGCTTCGACGCAAGACGAGCGGATACTAAAATATTTTGAGCAAGATCCGCAACGATTAGCAAGCCCAACCGAGTTGCTGGATATCGTATTCTCGAATACGGTGCCTGTTACTAGCGTCAGGCGTGCGCTCAGCAGCCTCACAGCGGCATCTAAGCTGATTAAAACAGATCAGCAGGTGGAAGGGGCTTATGGCCGTCCAGAGCATCTCTGGCGGCTTGTCGGCGGCTAAAGGCGATATTAGAAGGGTTGGCGCAGGCTCAAGACGAACGGCTCCAACCACTTGTAGTTGAGCCTGCACCAGCGTCTTAAACTACAGTCAAAGACGCACGCCGATGTTTGGGGACGTGGGCGTTATGTGATTTTCGCTTCATATTAGAAAAAATGCAAATGTACGAGCCTCACGCCCCAATCATATTGACAGTCGCAGAGGCGGCATGGATGCTGATCGGGTTAGTCGTAGTCCTGGGCATCGCTTACTATGTCGGATGGTATATTGGCGCGTTAAATTACGCTGAAACAGTGATATTCGGAGGTTAGCTATGCTGCCGATTGTAAGTACCTTGATGCCCATCGTTACTGATGTGATCGGGCGATTCCTTCCAGAAAATCCGCAGAAACGTGCAGAGGCAGAGCGCGAAATAACAGCAGCGCTAACCGATCATCTGGCTAAGATCGACTTAGCGCAGCTTGAAGTGAATAAAGTCGAAGCCGCATCGAGAAGCGTATTCGTCGCTGGCTGGCGTCCATTCATCGGTTGGACATGCGGCGCAGCGCTGGCGTACACCTACGTCGTGCAGCCTCTACTTATTTTTATCCTAGCGCAATCCGGCTATCTGGTTGAGATGCCTGCCCTAGACATAGCAGGGCTTATGCCTGTGTTGATGGGGATCTTGGGGCTTGGCGGAATGCGTAGCTACGAGAAAGTAAAAGGTGTGGCTAAATAGTTTCGGCGTTAAATAGGCCGAAAAGGCGGTATTTATCGCCGTGACATTTAGTGATTTGTCAGATTGTCGGCGATACGCCGCGCCCAGCCTCGCCCAAACTGATCCCAATGCTTCAAATCCGTCATATGCTTGAGCCGTTGCCCGAGGAAATTGCTCGCGATTTGATGTGGATTTAAATCTGCGATTGCAGCCAGAGTGATTGGCCCGATAACGCCGTCTGCTTGCGCCCCTGCTGCTCGCTGAAGCCATTTTATGGACTGTGCGACACCAGCGTTAACTGCGCCGTCAAATAGCAGGAAACGCAATTCTGAGGGCAGCTCGTCAGCTTTTACGCGATCCCAGTAATCGGCACGATAAATCGCTTTCGCGTCATCGAGCGTCAGTCCTGCGATATTTACGTCTGGATATGATCGCTTGCTGATCCCGAATTTCGTTTCACCGCCGGGATCATTTGGATGATCAACATGGCCACCTTCGTGGCCTATCAGGATCTCGAAAGCACCGTCAAATTCCGATCTCACCCGATTGACTTACCGTCTTTCAGAAATACAAGAATAAAGATGGCTACGACGCCTGCCAAAAAAAAGCACTTCTTTACCACTGAGCGGCCAACTTCAACTAGGACTAGATCAAGCGCTCGACGGGCAGCTCGCTCAGCAATCATGTCAATATCGTCAGTCGTGAGGACACGGCTTTCGGTAGGAGTGTCGGGCATGGCTCAACCTGCGGATTCTTTCTTTATAAATTCCGCCAGCAAGCGTAATTCTGTCTTCATCTCGGCAATATCGACTTGCAATCGGCTGATCGCTTCCGCATGGGAAATATGATATCTGCCAAATTCATTTTTAACATCAATGAGACTCCACGACACAAACCGATACAGTGCATAGATCGCGCCCAACAGCAGTACGAGGGGAAGGCCGTATTTTTCAACGGTGTCTAAACTAAATAAGCCGGTAGGTTCCATTTTGATGACGTTTACACGCTCTTTTTAAGGTGTACGAAAATTTATATCACGCCTTTTTCTTTCAAAATAAACCCAGCAACACCGCCGACAATCCCAAGTATGATTAGCCAATTCTGTCCCGTCAGCATACCGATTCCCATGACGGCGGCTCCGGCTGCTCCATAGCTCGACGGCTCTTTAAATCTGTCAATAATCCAATCCATAATTAATCCTCTGGTGGCGGTGGTAATGGTGGTTCCGGTTCGCTTGGGCGTTCGATAATTAAGTTACCTTCACCATCAGTAATTGTGCTTGAGATAATATTCGGATCACCGCGCTCAGCAACGACCATCCATGAAATTGTGTCTGTAGAGGAGGCGTTTTGACATTCAATCGTAATAGTATCGCCGGAAAAACTACTTTTAACAGCGTCCCATCCGGTTTCGTTTGATGTAAAAGTTTGCACATCCTCTGCTTTCGTCAGCCACTCAAATGTTCCGGCAGTCATTCCATATTTCGTGTCGAGAGAAATAGTAGCTTGTCCGTCTACAAGGGTAGCCCTTCCGCGATAGATCAGGTCGCATTGCGGCCCCTCGATGAATGAGTGTGCCAGCGACCACGGCTCTCCTTCGATTTCGGATTTCAGCGGATGCGGAATAAGAAAAGTACCGGAGCCTTTCGTCAACGCGCCTACAGAATGAACGGTTGTACCGTAAACTCCATAAGTGTTTGCGTGACCTAAAATTCCGTAATTACTGCCACTTGCGCTAAGGCCAAAACATCCGCCGTAACTAGCGGATTGTGTTTGTGCGTAAACCCCATAGTTCGCGGCGCTCAGTCCATACACCCCCCAATGCGCTCCAGCGCACTGACCATACAGGGCGATACCCGCACCATCAGTGGTGGCATATACACCGTACTGGGAGCTGCCAGCATTATCTAACTGCACTCTAATACCGTGGTGGTTTGTCGTGTTGTCGTAGATATATGTCTGGATGGCTGTGTTTCCCGATGTGCCTATTCCAATCTCACCAGTTCCGAGAATATCGATAGCGGTGGGAGTCGTTGTAGACCCGACATTGCCGCCGTCTGGAACTTGAATACCGGAGCCTTTGAATTGACAAGAAGCTACATAAGAACCAGCTGTGACTGTTTGGATAATGAGGCTGGCGTCTTCACTACCGTTACTGGCATCCAATAATGTGGCATACATTTGTACAAGAGTAGTGTCTTCCCCTGCGTCGTTGTCAGCGGTATAAATGATGTCACCACAGAGATCGTTATCTGCGGGGCTGGCTGAAGTTCGTGTTAAATAAAGGTTTGGCCCGACAGACGCCGACGCTAAGGTTGAAGTAAGCAATAGAGTGCCAGCAGAATCCAACGACATTTTCTCGGTTGCCGTTTCTGATGCGCCAGTTCTAAAACTGAGTTTTGTTGCGTTCGATGAACTACTGAAGTCACCCTCCGACACGGCATCAATCGCGGCAGCAACTAAAATAGCATCAGTGCCTGCTCCTTCGTCTGGTGCTTGAAATTCAATCTTCCCAAGTACGTCATTCGCCGCAATATCGGTTTCGCCCGTCTGCAACAAAAGCGTCATAGGCGTGTCATCGCCAGTTTCGGTTTCTTTCATCGTCACGTTGCCAACGGACGAAATACTCATCTTTTCCGTTGCGGCTTCAGACGCGCCTGTCTTAAAAGCCAGCTTTGTGGCGTTATTACTGGCGCTGAAATCCCCCTCGCTGACTGCTGCGATCTCGGCGGCTACTAGCCGCGAATCCGTTCCTGCCGCCTCATCCGGTGCCTGGAATTGTATTTTCCCGAGAGCGTCATCGAGTGCTATGTCGGTTTCGCCGGTTTGCACAAGCAAAACGAACGGGGTGTCATCGGCGGTGGAGGTGTTTTTAAACGTTAAACCAGAGTCCGCGACATGAGTAACCGTGACATCGGTATGCTCGCCGAATCCTAAAATTGACGCATCGGATAGAAGCGTCAAATCATCGCCGATAGTCGCATCGCCGGTAACGGTGAGGCTCGACACGATAAGTGGATCTGTACCGCTCACCTGGACGTTCATGATCTGGACGGTGCTGGTGGTATTCAAAATGCCCATAAACATTTTGCCAGCCGCGTGCTGGCCCGCCGTCAGCGCTGCCCCATTGTCTTGCAGCGCAATTGTGCCGAGGCCGGATATGGCGACGGTGGTAGCCCCCGTATTGGTGCTACCGCTCGCTATCCACACAAAGCGCTGTCCTGCCGCGTAAGCCGTTATTGCCGGTGAGGGCGATAAGGTTATAGCATCTGCCCCTCCGCCCGCTGTACCGCACCACACGAAGGCCTCAGCCTGTGCTTGGCCCAGTGATAGGCTGTCTGTGGCAGCGGTGCCGACTTTCATCGCTGTAAACTTGTGCGTAGCGAGTGGAATATCGCCCGTAACGACGCTTTGGCCGTCTACGGCAATGGATTGTGTTAATGCCGTGGCGATGTCGGAATTGTTAGCATCTACCTCGCTGGAGCTTATTACCGTCCCGCTAATAAAATTAGGATACGGATTTGAGTAAGTGCCTGAGCCGTTTCTAGCCATTGGTTAATTCCTAATCGATTCGTAGGGCGATTGTCTTAGCAACGCTTCTCTCATTTTACGTTTATTTTCTTCGTCTGCCCTTTCTGCGACTCCAGTTGCCGTTATGGCGGCTGGCCTATAATCGGCACCTGTTTTTGCGGCAAGTCCAGCTAAGCGGCCACCGGCATGGGCCGTTTCGCCGACTATTCGTGGAGATGAAGCAGGCAATATGCCTAAAAGCCAGGGTTTATCTGCAAAATAAGCAGCTGCCGCTGTCCCGCCCAAAAATGAAGTGCCTCTAGCAAGTCCGCGAGGCTCCCACGCGCTCATGGCTTGCCCTGCGACGGATGACGCTAATGGCTTATCCGATGCGTCTTCTAGCGTGTCTAAATAAGCGCGCCTTGCTCCAAAATTTGTATTAACATTATTTCGCATAATGCTCGATAGCTTTCTTGAAGCGGTGTCTATAGTAGCCGTATCGTTGAGACTAAGCGCTCGATTGATTTCGTTAATTTCGTCGGTGGCTTTTGAGTAATCATCCATAACCTTTGCGTAATCCGGCGCTTGCTCTTTAATAATGTCGCCTATCGCGTGATACATAGATTGCGTGGCAAGGTTTGCTTGTTTGTGTTTACTTTTCCAATCGATAAGACTGCCGATTCTTTGTTTTATAAAATCCATGCCCTCAACCGTGTGCCAATCTGCCGGATTTTTCGTTTTAAATTCTTCGACTACCTCTACGAGTTTGTTTAACGCCGTTTCCGCTTCTGCTGATTTCGATACCCCTTTGCGTGTATTGTCCGCTATAGCTTCGGCTAAAGCTCTTTCGACAGCACTATAATCCAGCACAGTCGCGTCTTGGGTAATGGGCGCTATATTTTGTTTATAATGGGCATTGCGTTCAGCTCGCATTGCGGCAAGCCCATCTCTAGCGTTCCGCACTAATTCTTTTACGCTTCCCTCTCCGCGCATAAACTCTCTAAAAGCCCTGCCTTGTTCTCCGCCCTCAAACCCTGATTTTACTGCTTGAAGAATTGGCGCAGCGCCAGTGCCACTGAGAATAGATGGGGCAAAAGCAGCTAGGTTTTGTACACCGCTTTGTTTGGCTCCGAATTTAGCTGCCTCACCTCCGCCTCTGAGCGCTAAATACATCGGATCAGCGAATTTCGCTGCATCAGCTACAGCTTGCCCGCCTCTTGCTAAGCCTTCTGCGCCTCTAGCAACTGCTCCAGACATTGGAGACACGCCAGAAAAATCGAGTCGGCGATTAATTTGAGGCAGCACTAGCGGGTTGGAAGCGGCATCGGCAACAACACGCGCTCCTTTACCCGCTATTCCGGCACCTTTAGCAACCGCCGTACCTCCGCCAGTAAAAAATGCCGATAGATCGGATACGGCTCCTACTGGATCACTAGCCAAAGTCCTTCTTAACCCCGCAAACGCATCACCCTCGTCGCCGCCATATCGCTTTACAATAAATTCTCCGAAGGCGTCGGCTGCTGATTCGTCCAATTCCAAACCCGGAATTACTTTAGAAGCTACACCTTTTCCTAAATCTGCGACGGCACTCACCGTCTCGACGGGATTACTAACCATCTGCCATATATCAGAAGCCATTTGCTTGCCACTTTCTGCAAAATTTTCTTGCATTAGCCCCGGCACATCCGCCCAGTCTGGCGCGATGGATGTCTCGTCGGGGGCTATACGCGGCTCGGTGAGCGCGGAGTCCGCATCTTCAAGCAAAAGTTGTGTGTAAAGGTCACTCATTTTAGCTACTTCAATTTTGCTCTATGCCGTCGTCTTAGTTCGTAAAGATGTGCAATAGCATCGTCGCGGCTAGAGGGGCGATCTTGTGCTTCTAAGTGCTTCATTGTGTTCGTAACGTCTTCTTCATCCGCGCCTTTCGGCAAGAATATATTCGGCGCATATATTTTCTCTGACGTGTTATTGAAATCGTACCAAGCTCTAAGACTCCCATCGTAGGTTTTTTTGTTCCACTGTTCGTAAATATCATTTCCTTGAGAAGCTCTACTAAGTGCCATTCTTACGAGCGCACCATGCGTAAGCGTATTACGCCCAGCTATAACTTCCTGTAGAAACTCCCTTTCGGCTGGCGTATCTAGTCCTCTTGCCCCGATACCGAGTATTTTCAATAACTCGAATACTGTAGAACCCTGTAAAGCCGCCATAAACTGTGCATCGGTGGCCTTCCGCATAGCTGCCTCATCACCGAACTCGGCTACTATAGCATTAAGCCCCGTTTTCCAATCTTGAAGCTTCCCGCCAAACTCAGCGTCCATCGTATCAAGACGAGCTAACATTAAGCCGACTTTATCGTTTACTTTCTGAGCACTTTCGACCTTGTCGTACAATTTATTATCTCTTTCCGACGCCGCTACCGCGTTATTTTCTCCAAAAGCCCGCGCATAATAGTATTCTTTTCTGTCCGTCGGACTTATTCCTATCGGCGCACCTCCAGCATTTTCGCCTACTTTATCTAAAAGCCGAAATTCGTTTTGCAAGTTCGCCATCGTAGGAGTAACTGCGAATCTTTCAAATGTCTGTCGAGAAGATATAGCGGCTTTGGCTTCAGGACTTTCAGGCCCGTATATTCTTATAGCGTCGGCGACATTTTGGTTTAATTGTGCCCAGTGCCTATGATCTTTCATATTCGAGGACGCGCCGGTGCCTGTAGATGCTCTTATTCCTGCTTCTGCAAATTTTGACTGTGCCAGCCTATCAGCCACTTTCCCCTCATACACACGTTTTTGCCGTAGCAACTCAGCCACTCTAACCCTCTCGTCTTCTGCCTCTTCTTCTGCTATATCTCTGCCAACCTGATCTACTTGGTATCCATATTTCAATTCTTCGCCGTATTTCGTCTTTGGATCGTAAGCAGCTATAGCTTCATCTCGTCCAACAAAATTCGCTTCAGCCGCCTTTAATTCATCTTCATGGCGCTGTAAGTCACCTGCTCTCGTCCCAATATCTCCGATAAGAGCAGCCTGCATGCGTGGATCGCTCGCTCCGTCAGCTCCGAATAACGCTTCCGGGCCTCCAGAAAATCCCTCCGCATAAGGAGGAGGAATCATGGATTCGTCTGTCCCTAATGGGGGTAACGCTACGTCTTCCGCAGGCCTTTCTTCACTTATACTTTTATAACGCTCTGATGCGCCGTCTGAAAACATTTCTGCCACACGCGGATCGTCGTTGACATTCTGCCGTATAAGGCCTTGGCTTGCCGTGAATAATGGGAAGGACTTTTCTGCGCTGATGCCTAAAGATGGCTCCTCTGCCAGTAAAGCCTGAGCCATGATTTCTCGCTCCCCAGCTAAAAGATTAGATTCTTCAGGGGGTGGCATTGTTGACGGATCAAATTCTTTTTCTCTAGAAAGAGCGGCCATGTAGGCATCTCTATCTTCCCGCTCTCTATTTTCTTGTGCTTTAGCAGTCAACGCCTCTACCATTTTTGCGGCAAATTTGTATCGCGCAGATGCCGGTGTCTCTATGTCGTAAGGCTTTGCAGTGTAAGACGGGATCCGAGCAACCTGTCCGCCTAACAGTCCACGACTTCCGCTACGATATAAATCAATATTTCGCATTATTTATGCCCACTTTGCTATTGCAGCGCCGCCGAGCGCAGCAGCTAAATCGCCTTGTGCGCCGTATTTTGCGCCCTTCAAGCCTAACTGCGTGTTGTAAGCATTGACTTGATTTGCATAATTGCTCGCAGTTAACCCAGCGTAGTCGGGCGCTGCTATTGCTGTTGGCTGACTAGCTCCGAATGTTGGCGTTTGAATTTGAGTACCGGACATCAGTGCGGCAGTTTCATTCAGCGGCAGATTACGCAAGTAAGCCTGCTCTTGAATAGTACGGCCACGCTCCGTATCGCGCAGGCCAAATAGTCCGGTTTGCGCTTGTGCTAGATTCTGCATTTCCTGCATCGGAATTTGACGCTGGCGTAACTGCTCATCGATTTCTCGATCACGCACCGCGCCCATCGCATCGAATTGCCCCTGGCGCAAAGCCTGCTCCTGCCCATACATACCCATAAGCTGAGCCTGTTCCGCTGCCGGTAAAGCACGCAAATAGTTTTGCTCGGCGATGGCATTTTGTCGTGCTTGAGTGCCGAGGCCGAATAACCGTGATTGCTCTGCACCGCCTGCTTGAATTGCAGCGTTTAAGGCACTTTGATACGCATCGGTTTTGCCTAAATTGAAGTCTCGCATCGCGCTCGAAAATGCTTCACTGCCTCTCGGAATACCCGAGTTAGCGAGCTGATTTTCCATCGCTCTTTGTTCGCCTTCAAACCGTGGATCTAAGCGAGACTGCGCCTGCCCATACATCGAGTCGATCACTTGCTGCCTCGCTGCTGCGTCGGCTTCGGGCGCTGCGGGGGCCGATGAGTAATCGAAAGGCGTGCTATAAGATTCTGCGGCGGTGATCGCGGCTTGTGTGCCAGCGTCCGCCGCTGCGCCTATGCCTTGGGCGGTTGGGGCAAAGGATTTCCCGGCCTGCAAGTCATACGGGCTTTGCGTCATTGCAGTTAAATTGGCTGTGGTTTGCCCGAGGTTGGCTGCGCTACCGCCAGCGGGCATCCCTTCATAGGTAAACGGCGTAGCCAGCGTTTCGCCAACTCGGCCAACTTGATCTCCGGCAACCGTACTCAATTCGCGACTTACTCGATTTTGTTGATCTAAAATCGCTTGCTGTTCTGGATCTAGCTTAAAGGTTCTCTTGTACCTCTGGATGCCTTGCGGCGTCGGATCGCCAGTTGGCGCATAAACAGAGGTGCCATACGGCGTAAATTCATCGAGCTGATTAAGCTGCGTTTGAGCAACAGCCGTTTCTCTGTTTATTGCGCCCTGTGCGGCTGCAACTTGCGTCGGATTAAATCCAGGCGGTGCGTCAGGTGTCTTTTTACCCATGATTTTCTACCCATTTTTTCGCTGGCTCAGAATAAAGGCCGTATGTGATCGCAGTCGCTTGATTTTCTCCGGCGAACGGGTGAACGCCTTCCTGCTTAAAACCAAGCCCGGTAAGTAATTTTCTACAACGTTTGTTTTTCTTAGTCGTGATAGCAGACAACCTTTTAACGCCGAGCTGGACAAAGGGATAAGCTAACATTGCCCGAATATTGCCCTGCGTGGCCCAACGTGGGGTCGCTGCAACGAAGGATACTTCGATGTCGGCAGAATAACGATAATTATTGTAGATTGCCACTGCCATAATTTTATCCTCGTCGTCAGCTACCCCGATGGCTGTCAATGGCCGTTGGAATGGCCCGATGCCGCTCCGCTCTGCCCATGTCGCTAATTCTTCGTCACGCCCAAATACCAAGGTAGTCAAATCGCGTTACCCTGCTGCCACACCATATCGTAGGAATTAAATTTAATCGTGATTGACTTTGTAGCGCCGTGGATCGCGGGAGAAGCGGCCTCACCTAGCCCCGTGACAGTCACCCAATTAGCCGATTGAGCGCTGCCCGTCCAAAGGCCCGTATCCCATTTCGCGACATCCCAAAGCGCACCCGAAATTGTAGGCTCAGTCGGGACAGAAGTTGGAATCGCGTCGGAAAAGTCCAGGTTTAAATCTATCGCAAACCCTGGCGATCCCGTGGATGTAAAATGCGGGCGGCAGAGCGTGAATAGTTTTTGATTGCCTCTTGCGCCGTAATACGAAAACGCGGGCCGTATTTTCCAATCAATATTATTTGAATTGTCCGACACGCCGGTGTCAGCCTTGTAGATTATTCCGCCGTCTTGAGCGCCGAAATACAGATCATCATTATAAAGCGCCCAGCAAGCGGCATTTTGATCGGTAAATCGGCACCACGAGCCGGTTTGCGTGTTGATAACATACTGATAAGCAGCCGTTGTGCTGATCGGAATATTAAATAATTGGTACGATCCTTGGGGGTAATGCAGCGACTGCCAACCGAAATTAGCGCCATAGCTCCGCGTCGAACTCACAAATTCGTTTTGAATATTAGTTGACATCGCCATGCTGGTGCTGGCGACTTGATCAATCGGCAAGAATGTCGTCAGTGATATAGCGCCATCCTGCGTCGTTACGATTAAATCAGAGCCAACTTTCTCAATGCACCGCCTGCCGATTGGCTTACCGATGCTGAATACGCCGGACAACACCCAATCTGCTGCTGTGCTGGGATCGTTGCCCGAGTACAAAATAACCTCACCTTCGGACGTTATCGCAACGAATAAGTCATCAGGGCCAGAGCCACCGTCCCGCGTCCATGAGCCAATCGCCATCAGGTAGCCGCCTTTACGACATAGCCCGCTTAAATCAAACGTCGAAACCGTGCCAGCCACGGAAACCACTGGCAAATAGCCGAAGGTTAGGCTTTGTTTGAAAACGAAAAACAACCGCCGCTGATGCGTTGTGACGTGAATAATGTTGGCTGGTGTGACGCTCGAAAGCGTTGGCGTAACAAAGGCTGAGCCATTGTAATAAATCGGCGCATCTTCTCCATTTACGAAATACAAAAAGTTTCCGCCGGAAGTCCCCATCATCGTCGTTTGCCATCTGGCATTCGTTTTGCCGGTGGCAATCGATGTTGATCCACCGGCTGCGCTCGAATCGTAGATAACACTACCGGCGGCGCTGAGTAACTTGCGCGTTACCGGCCCCGCGTATTCCACCAGTGTTTCTACAGCGCCCGTGCCGTTGCCGGTTGAGTGCGATGAATAACCGCTCCGCAGATCGCAGCTTGTGAGATTCGGAAATACGTTATCGAGCGATACCGCGAAATCTTCGGGCATGTTTGCTAAAGAATCACGCGCATTCCAACCGCGCACAGGCGCAGGAATGCTTACGCTTTGCGACGTTTTGACTCTTTGAGAGTTATTATTAAGCGGTTCTAGCATTTTGAGATCGGCGGCGAGTCGCTGCGGGGCGCATTAACGCCTGCTGCATTGTTGAGGCGCGTGGGCTTAATTGTTGTGTAAGCTGCGCGTAATTTCTGCTTGGATCGTAATTAACGATAGGAATATTCGGCGCAATCGGAATGCGCGGCGGCGCGACATAAGGCCGCGCAGCGGTTTCGGTTCCAGCTATCGGGGCTGCTGGAGTTGGAGTTATTGGGCTTGCGGTAGTTTCTGTTGATGCAGGAGCGCTAGGGTATGCCGCAAGATAGGCGCTTGTCGGGTGTGCGTCGAAAGCAATATTTTTATTTTCCGGCTCGAAAGTTGTGATTTTTGGATTTCCACCCTCACGAAGACTATATTGATCGGGACTTAAATTAACTCCCGATTGGTTTATAGCTGCTGCTGTCGTGCCAGCGATTTTTCCAGCAGTAGTTAAATAGGGTGCAGCCGTTTTATAAGCGCTACCCACTCCCGCCGCTATTTTGCCGAGTGTTGATGCTTTTGATCCTGAGTTAGCGGCAGCGGCAAACATTCTATCGACTGAATTTCCCGCTGTTGCTCCCCCTCCCAATTTACTACCAATCGCCCCACCGGCATAGGTGGCTGCTCCAGCGATGGCCGCTGACTTCGCAATGTCGCCTAAGTTTCCACCTTGTATGCCGGTACTAAAAGCCGAGCCAAGCGCTGCCCCAGCGGGGCCACCATAGACCGTTCCTACTATTTGCGCTGCAAGACCAAACGCTTGCTTAAGACCAAATTTACGTTTGGGGCGTTGATTTTTCCATTGACCTAATCGCCCAGCATAATCCATCGCAGCAAACTTTTGCAGGTCGGTCGCTGTGGCCGCATCTATGCCGTTTTCCGCCAGAAACTGTCTCGAATAGCGGGCATACATAGTGTTTGGATTATTCGCTTGGTAGGAGTTATAAGCCGCTGCGCCATCGGCATAGGTTCGAGACATCTGCATACCCATGCCAACTATTTTTGGATCAAACCGATGATAGCCATCGGCGTTATGGTAGAGATCGTAGTTTGGATTCACCCAGCCGGGTTCTCCGAATTGCGGCTGATCGCTGGGTGTTTTGAGTCCCATCCCAATATTCGGGTTGGGCCTACCAGGAATTACTGCTTTAGGTTTTTTACTATCAGCAATAAGTTTTTCAATATGCTCTCTGGCTGCTGGTACGACATATTGGCTTGCGGGAGTACCCATGCTAGTAGCTGTAACGTAAGCCTAAATAATACCTTGCGTCCCGTGGAGACAATTCCAGCGCCAGCGCCAACGCCTCCTTTTTATCGTCTGGCATCGCATCTATTTCAGCACGAAGGTTGACTCCTGCGGGATCTGATAATGGAATGCTGGTATCGACATTGAAGCGATGATCATCAAGAAACGGCATAGATCCAGCTATTCCAGCATTGACAGCTTGCGGCCCCATTTTATTAATTCCCACATTACCGTAGCCGGACAGATCGCTACCTTGAGCCGCAACGCCAGGAGTAAGCATACCGTTTTGATAGTCAATCGTCGGGTTTACGCTGCTTCCTCCGCCGAGAGGAATATTTAAAGCCGGATCGGCAGTTAAATTATCAACTGGAAAATCATCCGGTACTCCGTACTTAGCCTTCCTCTCAGCATCGAGCCGATCTAACAACGCCGCAATTTCTTCCTCGGTAGGCATTACGCCCAACTCCCCTCGGGGATGTAGACGCCTCGCGTTGGTGTGTATCCAACCATGTCTAAGATCGGCCTACCGCCAGCGCGGGAGGTTTCCATAGCCAATTTTTGCTCATATGAGCGATAATCTTCAGAATAATCAAGGCCGTTTTTCTTCTTAAACCGCCAGATGATGCCCATCTCCATTAGATGCTCATCGAGTACCCCGGTATCCGTGTCCGCCGTCCATTTCGACTGATTCGCACCTGCGGCTGATTGACAGAAGTACGTCGATTGGTACTCAAATACCCATGTATTACCGGCAGATGGGGCGGGATAAGCATATAGCTTGCCGCCGAATATTCGATAGCTTGCATATGGCCCCGTCGCAGTCATTGCTTTCAGCGCTTGCCATTCGATTGGCGATAATGGCCCACGCACTGGCTGCGTTAACGTTCGATCCCAAAACGTTGAGCTGGTGATATAACTGAAGCCAGGGGCAAGCGTCGTCATAACGCCTTGCAATTCAGCGGCTAATGATGTGTGCGTGACTTCAAGTTGAGTGGCAGGCCAGGAGAATCTGTCTAACAACTCCCGCCCTTCCGTATTAGCCATCGCCTGCAATGCGATTATGTTTTGATCTGTCGAGCCAATAACTGCCGATGGCTGCGCCAAGCCAATCGTATCGCACGAATTTTGGACTATCGTTAGAAGTGTCATGCTGCCTCTTTTTTTGGCCTGCCGCGTTTTGCGGGACGCGACTCTAAGTCATCTTGAAGCTCGGTTATTTGCTCGCTTTGCATCTTCACTAGGCTTTCCATCGCTTCAATTTTCAGTTCCAGCGCGGAAATTTGCTCTGCGGCTTTATTTGTCCCAGCATTTTCTAAATAGATTTGGGCTTTTTTCACCAAAGCTAAACCGCCCATGCCCAAACGCCTGATGCTATCAGCGTTCGACAGTGCTAAATCTTCGACTGTTTTAATGCCTGCTTCTTGACACGTTTTCAATTGCGCGGGTGTGACTCCAGGCCAATGTTTAACGTCGGAGCCATTCACTGGCATTTCCAGTCCTTGCTTCCAAGCCTCATACGCTTGTATGTAATACGGAATTGGACGATCACCGCGCCTGTTGCCATTACGCCACTCGTTTAAGAGCTGCTCTGTGACGACTTTCTCGGAAACCAAGGTGCCTTGACTGCCTGCTGGCGTCAATTTCGCGTACTCAACGTCTTTGAATACCGGCATACCAGCCTCAATAGATGCGTTCCTGTCCTCGTCGGCTCGAAGCTCGAACTCGATATAACAGGGCCGTTCTTTGTTGTCGCTCGGCAGAATGTCAACCATAAATGTCTCCAGAAGTTAAAAGAGGGCACCCCTTTCGAGGTGCCCAAAGCCACGAGGAGGACTTCTACGCGGAGGAGCCGTCATCCATAAACGGATATTGGATCTCAAACTCCGCAAGGCCCGTCGATGGTGTGTCGATTGCCGATGCACCAAGAGCTAACTTCACCCGATCACCAGAAACAACGGCATCATCGATGCTGCCTGCCGTAGCAGTTGCATAAACGAGTCCGTTATCGGCGTAACTGGCGAGGCACTTGCCGACACCTTTGCCATATATCTGATACCAGCCGTACTGGCTGGCAACATTAATTGACATAGAGATGCCGACAGGGCCGATAGCGTTAGCCGCTAACAGCGCTGTGGTGTTGTCGTCTTGGTTAAAAGTGACAAACGAGCCAAGCACTGTTGATGCAACGCCCGCGAGATAGATAAACATCCCAGAGCCATAGGCGGTTGAGGCGACATCGTTAGCTTGCACGATAGTCCCCAGCACTTGGTTTTGGGTTGTCGAGGTGTCGGCAATGTTTTGCGTACCGACAATGGGATTTACTATTTGATAGTCAGACATGATTTTCTCCTGATCTGATTATTGCCGGTTAAGCCTTCATTACGCCCTGAAGCGAACGATTACTCACAGTCATGTTGCCCTGCCAGATAATTGGCAGCACTTCAGCGTCCTGATTCACCGATGATTTCTCGGGGACTTCCGTCCAGTTCGCATCACGATGGGCGCAAAGGCCGATGTAATCGGTATTCAAGAAGTATGCGTGTTGATCAGGCATACCCGCCGCTAGACTGTCATATACCACGTCCGCGCCTTTGTATTTAAGCGAAGTCGTGCCGGTTTTCAGATCTGTCGTGTTGGTGTAACGCTGAATGCTGGTTTGGCTGTTGTCGAAGAACGTAAAATACGTGTCATCCATTACAATCAAATCAGGTTGATCATTGTTACGAGTTAGTTGCAACCACAGCGGAAGCATCATGCTCTCAATGGTTGTTGCAGATGGCGTAATTGCACCACCGCCTTGAATCGGCGCGGCTGCTGACTGCAAACCCGACTTCCAGAACGTATATGTCGATGAGTTGATACCGCCAACCGTTCCGGTGCCTGCATCAGAGACTAGCGCTTGCAAACCGTTGATCTGGTTAGCAGCGGTGCCATCCGAGTACATATCACTTGAAAAGTTGTTACCGGCAGTCTTCATTGCGTTTTTCAGCTTGTTCTTAACGAGCTTGATAACGCCTTCCTTACCGGCATTCTGACGAACTTCGAGTCCACTGGCGACGACGTTAATCGCAACCTGTTTCCACGAAAAGTTCGCAGCGGTAAACACTTCCGACTGCGCGATGTCTAGCGTGTCATATCCGCTATACCTTTGGTAGGTTCCATTCTCCGCATAATCCAGCGGCACCTGAATTTCCCAGCCGCCGGAGATCAGATCAACCCGATCCTTTTCCGTCAGTCGCTGGTGCAAAGCGGTGTGATTAGATACGTTATCCGTAACGTACTTGTTCTTAAAATGACGATACGTGATCGCCGATATTTCTGTAAATGAGCTATTAGCTGGCATGGTTTATTCCACCTATATCTAAGCTGAAATGCGCTCGTCGACTAAGGCTCCGATAAAATCATCTACATTTTTAGAATGTGCAACACTTGGCGGCAAATTGCCGGTTGGTTGAATGTTAGTTCCCCCGGCGCGTCGAGCGCTTGCGGCATTTTGTTTTGCCTTCGCTACTCGCTCCGCATCGCTCTTGGCTTTGCGGTCAATCTCAATCTTGCTTGACACATTATCGTTGGCCGCTGCGGCCATCTTATACGCCAAATCAAGATATTGATCGTGAGTTAATCCGGGTTTGCTTTCTTTCAACGAAACCACAATCGGAACCATGTCGGATTCTAGTTCGCTGTAGAACGGATGCTTTGAAGCAAAATCGTCTATAACGCCTGAAACTACTTGGCCCTGTTGTGCTAATTGTTGCTGGTTCTGCTGTGCAATATGATTCTCGAAACCCGCCAAACGCTGCTGCATTTCAGCAATTTGAGGGTCGCCAGGTTCTACCCCGGCGTTATCTGTTAGGGCAGATAGTGGAATGCCACGGTTATGGAGCAGATAGCGCGTGAAACTTACCGGATCTCGTTCGGCATAATCGGATAATGCTAATAGCTGCGTGATCGCTGTGCTATCGTCCATTCCGTTCATGGCGAATTGTTGACGCCGGGGCGCGATGGCCTGCTCTAGTTTCTCGTAAAATTTCCTCTGTTCTGCAACTTCCATTGTCTTTTTCGTGTAATCGGCTTCTTGCTCTTTGACGCGATCTGATATCCATTGCTGACTCTCAGGCGGCAAAGTATAGAATGCCTCACGATCCTTGGCCGACATAGATTGAGGCGCTGTAGCGGTCTGAGATTCAGGCTCAGCACTCACCTCGTCGGTTTCCGCCGATACTTCGACGGCTTCATCTTGGGGTACGGATTCCTCCGCACGATCCCGAATTTCTTCAACAGGTGATGATTCAATATCGGATGCTTCGGCGACATCGAATTGCTCGCCAATAAAATCCCCGATAGATTCCTCTACCGGCTCTGCACCAATTACTGCATCGTCTGCCATATGATCACCTTTCTGTTTACCAATCAATTTCACGGGCCGCAGCTTCCACTGCTTTGTCAATCGCTCGATCTAATTCCGCTTCGTAGCGCTGGCGTCCATGCTTCTTGACATCTTCAAATTCACCTTTTTCGTGAACTCGGCACCCATGTTTCTCTAAATTCTGCGCGTGTTCGCGCTTTCCGTCAATTAAATCGCCGGTAATAGGGCATTCATAAGGCTCGTAATCGCCTTGAATATACGGCCCTGATACTCGCTGTCGTGATTTTTTACGCGAATTATCGTAGCCCGTGCGATCCCATGTAATTTTGTCGTAATTATCTTTGTAAGCGCTCATTGTCGGATTATTGCAACATTTGATCATCAACAACAATCGTTGTTTCGGTGATGGCTGGCTCCTCGGCAACAAGCATTGTTGTCTCGGCCAAAGGTAAATTGGTTGCTGATACGACTTCTTTGATTCTCGCCATAATTTCCGCTGCTCGATTGAGTGCTTGCGCGGGATCTGTCAATGTTTCTTCACCGCCAAATTCAGCCATGATGGTTTTAGCTAAATCAACTTGGCGCTGCTTATCGGCTTCCATCGCTTCAAACTGCATTTTTTCTCGCGCTAACATCACATCGGCCTGGATTTTGCTTTCAGGATTTGGCTCTGGCTTTTGCGCTTCAAATTCTTTCAGCGCTAATTCACGCTCCCGCAATCCTAAATCTCTTTCCTCCATCGCTAAATCGGCTTGCTTGCCCTGCGATTCCATATTCATCTTCGCTTGCTCGATCTGCATCTTCTGCTCTACTTCTTGCGCCTTGATCTGGGCTTCTTGCTGCTCGATCTGGAGCTTCATTTGCAGCGCTTGCTCAACGCCTGCGCCTTCCTGCTGCTCTGCATTCGCTGCTGGATCGTTTTCTCCGATCATGTCGAGCGCATCTTCGACTTCGCGGCCAAGTTTGAATCGACGCACCGCCGTCATGATCATCGCTTTTGCTGCTTCAATCGGTAAATATCCCGCCTCTACCGCTGGCCCTGCATCGGCAATAAATGCGGCTACGCCTTGGAGCAACTTCGTGATCGCTTCCTGATCTGCCGCGTAATCACCCGAAATCGTAGAATCTGTTTCGATGTCAACGCGGAAACTGCGCTGCTTATCGTCACGCAGCAGTTGAATACATTCCTCCCACGTCGGTTTTTCCAGGATCTCCATGATTTCCGGCGGAATTTCCGGTGGCGGAGGTGGTGGAGGCTGTCCCGGTTGAGGTTGCATCGCCATTTGTTGACTTTGCAACATCATCTGCACCTGTTGCTTTTCTTCCATCGACGGCAATTTAATATCAGTCATCATCTGCAACGATTCCGGCGTAAATTGCTCACTGATGATTTCAGCAGCAATACGAATTAAATCCCGTGCATAGCGCTGCACATCACGGCGCGAATCATCCATACGCATCGTACCGAATTGCACCTTGAGTTGCTGTGCGCCCAGTGTTTCCGCTGCAATTGAGCTGCCGCGCATGATGTCCGCGATCCCAGTGATTTCGTAGATGGTTGTCTTGATCTGCTCGCGCTGGACATAAAGCTGGCCGAGAATGCCTGCGATTTTCTCAATCGGCCACATCCAGATAGCATTATCGAGTCCACCGGATTGCATCAGCGGCAAAACGTCCTGCGCTGGGATCATCATGTTTTCCGAAGCATCCATGATGTTCTGCATTTCCGTTATCGTTGAGTCGTAAATACCACGGACTTTGCACGCTGCAATAATGCCTGAAATTCTTAATGTAATTTTGTCCAGCTCGTCTGCTTGATCACGATAAAACCGGAACGGCTCGACCGGCACTAAACTGTCGGTGCTTTCCATCGCATAGAGCGGGCGCGGTGTTGGGAAGAAGTTTGCCAGTTGTAGGGGATCTGGCTCCGTCTTAAGCGGGCGCTCTTTCAGCGTCTTCGAGATAAATATCACCTCTTTCTGACGGTTGCACCACACCTCCCATATCGTCGCCCGTTTAAACGTGTCCGTTACTGGATCACCGTCTTTGTCGTCCACTCCCATCGGCGAGTAGTCGAGCGTTACTTCTTCGCCCATCTTGTCGCCGAATTTTGATTTCAATTCGTCGCGTGTCATCAAGTGCCGAAATGCTACCCACTGCACCTCCTCCCATGTCCTGCCGGGGCCATGTCTAAAATCGGCCCAGTTAACATGTTGGAATTTGACTTCCTCGCCTTGCAGAGATTCATAACTATCGCCGCTCATTTCGTCGGTTTCATCAGCGAATGCAGGGTTATAGCGGACACGGGTGACGCCGCGCCCGCAGAGTTGTTGATCTTTAACCGCTAGGCGCATATACCTGTCGAAGTCGCACTCGTCCATCGTGAATGACAGGCATCGCTCTAATACCTCGGAGACTTCTTTGCCGATGGGGTCTGCATCACGATACCGGCGGCGTACATCTGGTGACGGACTTTGGTTGTACAAGGTTGGGCAAATCGTCTGTACGTTTGAATAGAGGATGTTGAAGCGATTAGCCGATGAGTAACGCCCCGGTTGCCTTGAATCGACTTTCTCATCCCGATAGCGAGCTTCCGTATCTTTCGCCCGTTGCCGCCAATCGGCTTCTTGTTTGTCGGCTAAATCAAGCTCAGTCACCCAGCGATTAACAACCCCCGGCAGGCCTTTGCCCGCATCGGCTGGCGTTTCCATTGTGCCGTCGTTCGTGTAGTCGTTATCAGGCATAACCTTTCGGCTCCGATGTCAGAGCGGCAACCATACCACTCCTGTTTTTCTTTTTCCGTTTATCTGCGCCATGAAAGTCTTTGGCGACAGACTGAGGGATCTTTGCCTTTTTGGCGAAGCCGGGATT
>Ga0310342_100000403_pt1 | contig 24134 bp, 21 predicted proteins | sample S15DNA20500_MG_FD_206155 | JGI IMG/M metagenome (GOLD analysis project Ga0310342, IMG submission 206155) | Marine microbial communities from station ALOHA, North Pacific Subtropical Gyre - S1503-DNA-20-500_MG | ecosystem: Environmental > Aquatic > Marine > Oceanic | place: Pacific Ocean: North...
AGGGTATTTGATTAACGTCGCGGCGCACTTTGGGGTCGAAGAGATTGCGTATTTTTATACGACGGATGCCTGGGGTCTGGGGGCTCGGGACGTTATTCACGAGTCGACGCGCCAACGGAATATCACGATTGCGCAGGAATATAGTTATCCACGAGACACGCCCTACGATGAAATCAAATCGTATGTGATCAAGGTCAAAGAAGCCGGCATTCGGCATATTGTGAATACGAGCCCGACGCCGGACACGGTGAGGATATTCCGTGCGCTCCATGAACTTGAGATGAATGAGGCGGGCTATTCATTCTATGCCGCCGAGATGGTGTCAGCCGATGAAGCACCTGAGGCCGTGGCGGGCAGCCTCGGTTATTTCGCGCCTATGGTCGAGCTCATGTCGTCGCCGAAACTGTCACACTTCCGGGAGGCGCTTGAACAACGATTAGGTAAGCCTGTCGATCCGAGTTCAAAAGCTTTTTTCTATGGAGCGTTAAGCTACGACCATATGTTGGCGGTAGGCTATGCCATTCGCGATATGCAAGAGGCGGGTGAGCGTGTGACCAGCCAGAACATGTTGACGTATCTTAGACGCATGGATTTTGAAGGAGCGACCGGTCGTGTCTCGCTTGTGCCGGGCACCAACGACCGGGCGGACATGCCGATTCAAATTGTTAATAGTCATGGATATAAAGAGGATGGCGATACCGTTGATTTCGTATCTGTTGGGAGTGTGGACCCAGCAACTGGTCGTCTAATCTTGAAGGAGGATGCAATCGTGTGGCCTGGGAACGTCAGAATCCCACCCAACCAATAACCAATCTGGAGTAGTGATTGTTGATGAAGTCGGGTGCTACACTTTGGCCGACAAAGTGGCGAAAGAGGTATGACTGATGAGTGAAGTGACCTTACATGTGAATGGCGTCGAACGGACTGTGGATGTGAACCCGGTGACTCCACTGCTGTATGTCCTGCGCAATGACCTCGGCTTACGAGGGCCGAAGTTTGGATGCGGTCTTGGACAGTGCGGAGCCTGCACGGTGATCATCGATGGGGTCGCTACGCGGTCGTGTGTAACTCGCGTCGGTCGGGCTAAAGGGAAAATCATTACCCTCGAAGGACTGGCCAAGGATGGCGAGCTTCACCCTGTGCAACAGGCATGGATTGATGTGCAAGTACCCCAATGTGGGTTTTGCCAAAACGGCCAGATCATGACCGCTAAGGCCTTGCTAGACGAGAATCCGAATCCGACGGACGCCGAGATTCGTGAAGGGATGTCCGGAGCGCTCTGTCGGTGCATGACCTATTACCGAGTCCAAGCGGCAATCAAACGTGTCGCGGGCGTCAAAGCGTCGAATGGGCAAGTGGTAGAGCAGGAGGGTGTCGAATGACTCTCTTCTCGAGTATACCCAGGGAACTTAAAGAGGACTTAGAAACGAGGAACAGTGGGGCGTCTCGAAGAGATTTCCTCAAGACTTCAGGCCTCATTGTGGTGAGTTTCGGGGTAACCGCATCGGATGCGGGGAGCTTCGTGTTGGCGACCGGTGCCGAGGGTGTTGAGCAGCAGGGAGCCGGTCCTTATCCAGACCCGGATTTTAGGCAACTTGATTCCTGGATAGTGATTCATCGGGATAACACGGCGACTTTCTATGTTGGGAAGACGGATTGTGGACAAGGTACGGGGACGGCATTTCGACAAATGATGGCCGATGAACTCGATATCGGCTATGACAGCACGAGTGTCGTCATGGGCAGCACCGATGTGACGCCAGACCAGGGTGGCTCAGGCGGTTCTGATGCAATCCAAACAGATGGGTGGCCAATGCGGAGAGTGGCTGCCGAAGCACGCCGTATTCTGCTTGCCTTAGCCGCGGAGCGATTCGGCGTACCCGTCGATCTATTGAGTGTGAATGAAGCGGTAGTGAGTATGACGTCGGATCCCTCCCGGAAAGTTACCTACGCAGAATTGATTGGGGGACAGAGGTTTGATGTCAATCTCCGGGGACGTACTGTCAATGAGACGACGGGCGTGGCCACGGTCAAGCCGGTTGACGCACTCCGGATTGTTGGCCAGTCGCCGATGCGGTTTGATATTCCCCCGAAAGTGGATGGCTCGCTCATCTGGGCAGTGGATGTCACGCTTCCTGGGATGGTCCATGCACGCAATATCAAACCGCCGGTCGTGGGTGCGAGACTTCGAAGCGTTGACGAATCGTCCGTGGAAAACCTGCCAGGCTTTATCCAGGTGGTACGGAAAGTAAATTATTTAGCGGTAGTGTGCGAACGGGAGGAACAGGCGATCACTGCGGCTCGACGGCTCAAGACCGATTGGGAAAAGCCCGAAGTGGCACCGTTTCCGACTTCGGATAAGTTGTTTGCCTACATGCGGAGTGTCGCGCCGAAGTCGAAGTTTGAACCCGAGGCCGTGGGAGATCCTGACGCGGCACTCGCGGATGCAACGACCGTACTCAAGGCTGATTACGACGTACCCTTTCAAGGACACACGGCGTTCGGGCCTGCGCATGCGTTAGCCGATCCTTCGAACGGCCAGATGACGATCTATTCCAACGACATGAAAGCCTACGGCATGCGAACTGGCATTGCGGAATTTCTTGAAATGCCGAGAGACCAGGTGCGGGTTGTCTGGATGGAGGGGCCGCAGGCCTACGGTCGTACGGCCGCCGATGATGCGGGGTTCGAGGCCGCCTTTCTCGCAAAAGAAATCGGTCGACCGGTTCGCTTGCAGTGGATGCGTGATGAGGAGACCGCCTGGGATACCAAGGGAACGGCGTTTACCTTCTCGCTCCGCGGGGGACTGGACTCTCAAGGGCAATTGGTCGCGCTCGAATATAATGCGCAGGCCGCCGACTACAACCATGTCGGATATAACGAGGTGCCGACGGTCTTAATTTCCCAACTCATCGGCACGCGCCTGGCAACACCCAATAACGGACGTGCAGCGACCCCATCGGAAATGTATGTCATTCCGAACCGGCGTGAAGCCACCCAGGTCGTCAGTTTGCCTCGCGTGTGGGAAACCCCGCTTCGCACGGGAAATCTCCGGGATCCGAATGGACCCCAGGTGACCTTCGCGTCGGAATCCTTTATCGATGAATTAGCGGCAGCTGGTAACACCGATCCGATGGCCTTTCGCCTCGGGTTGCTCACTGGGACGACCGAGGACGATAGTGGATTTAAGCGAGCGCGTTCGATTGCGGTCATCCGCGCTGCGGCCGACGCCTATGGTTGGGACAGTCGCCCTTCGCCAAAAACTCGACAGACAGGAACCGTGGTGTCGGGTCGCGGGATCGCCTATGCCTTCCGCAGTCAAACGGTGGTAGCGGAGATAGCGGAGGTCGAAGTGAACCGGGATACTGGGCACGTGTGGGTGAAGCGTTTGGTCTGTGCCCATGACTGTGGCTTGGTCATTAACCCGGAGGGTTTACGCCGTACGATTGAGTGCGGGATGCTTCACTCGTTGAGTCGTACGCTTCATGAGGAAGTGCAGTTCGATACTGAAAAAGTGACGAGTGTAGATTGGCGCTCACATCCGAGCCTGCTTCATAGCGACGCGCCGGCTGTCATTGATGTGGTCCTGGTCAATGGAGATCCAAACCCCGGGCGGTCCGATTTACCTCCGTATGGAGCAGGGGAAACAGTCTGCAAGCCCTTGCTCGCCGCCGTGGCAAATGCTATCTTTGATGCCACTGGCGTACGCCTGCGCCGAATACCCTTTCGGGATGGCCGCGTGCTCGCTGAACTAAAAGCTGCAGTATAAGGGCCTTAGCCGACACCCAACTGCGCCAGCATCGTATTGATATCGAAATACTGAACCATGGACGCCGCCTTGCCGTCCTTGATCTCAACCACCTGGCACGCGCGCATGCTGATGTTCTTGCCGGTCGCGGGTACTTCGCCGTTCGGGGTCATCATAGGGCCAGTATGCGTGCCATTCCACGTGAGTTCCAGCACGACCGTGTTGCCGATGACGTAGGCATTGTGAAACGTTGCCCGTGATTCGGGGAAGGCCGTTGCCCAGCCCTTGCACATTTCGATATAGCCTTCAGCGTTTTCAGATTTCCGATGGCTTGCGACTTCGTCGTAGACAAAGTCGGGCGTGACACTGGCGACCGTTTTGTCCCAATCCTTTTCGCTGTAGCCGATGTTCGGGAGTTTCGCTGCTGCAATGAGTTCGTCCGACATGATTTCTCCTTCGTTGATTAATGTTTGGGAACCCGCTCTTGCAAGGAGCACAATAGTATCGCGAGGTGCGTTATCTACAAATTCAAATTCTGAGCTGACCAAGAAATAGGGGTGTGATGTGCGAATTGAGTTAAGCAGTGTGTTCGTCACCGACCAGGAACAAGCCCTCCAGTTTTATACAGATGTTTTGGGCTTTATAAAAAAGACCGACATGCCGGTTGGGCAGTTTCGGTGGCTGACGGTTGTGTCACCCGAGCAATCAGACTGTGTCGAATTATTGCTGGAGCCGGCGGAGATTGCCGCGGCGAAGATCTTCCAAACGGCCATCTTCGATCAGGGGATACCCGCCACGGCGTTTGCCGTGGATGATGTGCAAGCTGAGTATGCCCGGTTAACGAAACGTGGTGTGACCTTCTCGACCAAACCGACGGGTAGTCCGATGCTTGCAATATTTGATGATACGTGTGGCAACCTGATACAGATCTATCAGCAGTGAAGTGCTTCCGGATGGCCAGTACCTTTAAGAAGGAGTCTGCAATGATCGGTAAGAACCTTTATGGTTGTACTTCGGTTGGACTCTTCGTCGTGCTCGCGAGCACCTATCTTGCGGCTGCATATCCAACCATTTTTCCAACAGGGACGACCATTTACAAACCGGGAGAGGCGTATAGCAGTTACATCCTTATTTCGGACCATTCCGACGTTGGTAATCATCCTGACGCGGCGGTGCGCGCAGGCAGTACTGTTCCCGATGACGTTCGTCTCATCGACATGAATGGCAACGTCGTACACAGTTGGACCGTGCCGGCATGGCTTAACAAGCGAAGCCGCTTGCTGCCAAACGGGCACCTGTTGTACGCGGGTCCGAATCAAACAATTTTCGAATATGACTGGGACGGCAATGTCGTCTGGACCCATAAAGGTATCGGGTCAGTTAACGACTTACGCTGGCTTCCCAACAATAATCGGCTGCTGGTTGCGCATCAATTGATGCCGGATGATTTTCAGAACCAAGTCCGCGATGTTGAAATCGCCCCCTGGTGGCCGCCTCGTAAACGCGGCAGTGAAGAACACCAGCGCAGTGCGGACATCTATGAGGTAACACCAGATGGGGACGTTGTTTGGGAATGGCATGCCTACAATCATCTCGATCTGAATAGATTTTCTCCGGCGACGCCCGAAGGCGACTGGCTCCATGTGAACTCGATTGCACCCTTGCCAGAAAACAAATGGTTTGATGCGGGCGATACACGATTTCGCCCCGGGAACATCCTGGTCAACGCGCGCAATCTCGACATGATCTACTTGGTTGACAAGGAGACGAAAGCGGTCGTCTGGGAAGCGACCCATACCTATAAGGGCGGCATGTCCCATTCCCATGAACCGGAAATGATCGAGAACGGTCTGCCTGGTGCCGGCAACATAATTCTGTTTGATAATGGACTCTTTCCGAGACATCGGACGCACAGCGGGCAAACGTTCATTATTGAATTGAACCCAATAAACCAAGAGATCGTCTGGACCTATGAAACGGAAGGGTATGCGAACCTTAAATTCTTTAGCAAGACTATGGGTTCACAGCGGAGACTTCCGACGGGTACCACGTTTATCGCTGAGGATAACACCGGACGACTGTTTCAGGTCACGCCCGATGGGGAAATCGTCTGGGAGTATGTGAACCGTGGGGGCACAACTCGTCCTTCGCCGGTTCCTTACGATTTCACGCCACAGCTTCGAGCGCTGCCGAGACCGGATGAATTGGCGGTGACGCCACCGAACAATCTTGAGTGGCATCTGCAGCCTGATGTTTTGCGGGATAAAACTTCGTGAGCAAATTCGGAAGCCCATTTGCGTTGCTTGGTTTAGCGGAATTACACTATCGACTCATCGTTCTTCGTCGTGGTCCAGGAGGGACTTTATGATCCGTCGCCGCGTCGTGCTTTGCTGTCTGGTAGTGGTCATCGGTTTCATGGCGCTGAGTGCATCCTCAACTAGCTATGAGACCCAAACGCCGACACCTGAAATGCTGCATGCTGCCCAGGCATTTCTCGACACTCTAAGCCCCGTTGAGTTGGCGCAGACCACCATGCCCTTCGATACGGACGAACGCTACAATTGGTTTTATACGCCTGTTGATCGTAAAGGCCTACCTTTCAAGTTGATGGATACCGTGCAGCAGGAAGCGGCGATTGACTTGCTGAGAGCTGGCTTTAGCGAAAAGGGTTATGACAAGGCCCAGGCCATTCGTCAACTTGAAATGGTGCTATTCGAGATGTCCGGGCAGGCCTTCCGCGACACGGAGTTGTACTACTTTACGATCTTCGGTGAACCCTCCGCACGTGGGCCATGGGGCTGGCGCTATGAAGGGCATCACATCTCGCAACATTGGACCCTTGTGAATGGTAATGCGATGGCCGCTAGCCCTCAATTCTTCGGGGCGAACCCGGCTGAGGTTCGGCAAGGTTCGATGCGCGGCACTCGCGTATTGCGCAACGAGGAAGACTTGGCGCGTATGTTCCTCTTATCCCTGAACGAGTCACAACGGGCGGAGGCCATCGTGAGTCCAACTGCACCAGACGATATTTTGACGACCAACAAACGCGAAGCGGCTGTTCAAACCGACGAGGGCGTAGCCCTTGGGACCCTGACCGATGATCAGCAACGAAGGCTGATGGATGTCATCGAAGAATATATCAACGCGCAACCGACTCAGGTCGCGCAGGCTCGTCTCGAGCGACTGCACGCCGAGCGGATGGAACAGATTAAATTTGCCTGGATGGGAAAGATTGAGAAGGGTGAACGACATTACTACCGAATTCAGGGTCCGAGCTTCTTAATCGAATACGACAACACACAGGACGACGCCAACCACATCCACAGTGTCTGGCGTGACTTCAATGGGGACTTTGGCGATGATCTGTTAGCTGCGCACTATAGAAAGTTCTCCCATCACGCTAACGTAGAACCGTAGGAAAAAAATTTTTGGAGAAAATTTATGATTAGTCGCTGCAGTTGCGTTGTGGCCGTCGCTTTCATGGCATTCGCCCCATTCGTCGCCTCAGCCGAACAGCGCTTCGAGGTTTCATTTCCGTCGGCGGCACACGCGGAGTCGGTCACGGGCCGGATCTATGTAATGATTTCTCGAACGGCGTTGCGCGAGCCGCGGCTTCAAATCGGGCGCACCGGCGTTCCCTTTTTCGGTCGTGACGTTGAGAATCTGTTGCCGGGTGAGCCAGGCATCATTGATGCGACAGACCTTGGCTCGCCCGTGTCCAGTCTGCGTGACATCCCGCCAGGCGACTATTTCGTTCAGGGTTTCGTTAACATCTACTCCGAGTTTCGGCGCGCCGATGGGCACGTTGTCTGGATGCACGACGACCAGTGGGAAGGTCAGCACTGGAATCGATCGCCAGGAAATCTTTATAGCGCGGTCGAGCGGGTTCGACTCGACCCGGACACCGACACAGTCATCACGCTTAGCGCCGAAAATATTATTCCGCCGGTTGTCGTCCCGCCCGATACCGAGTGGGTGCGACGCTTCAAATTCCAGAGTCCGAGTCTCACGGAGTTCTGGGGGCGTCCGGTGCACATGGGTGCGACCGTGCTCTTGCCGCGGGATTACGACACCTCGACGATCAGCTATCCAGTGAATTACATCCAAGGGCATTTTTCGCTGAACGCACCGAACCGGTTTCAGGTGGGTGACGATTTCTATAGCGAGTGGATCCGGGAGGACTTTCCTCGGATGATTCTGGTGACGTTCCAACATCCGACGCCGTACTTCGATGACTCGTATGCCGTGAACTCAGTCAACCTTGGTCCCTACGGCGATGCGATCCTCCAAGAGTTGATTCCTGAGGTTGAGAAACGGTACCGCATTCTGGCGGAGCCCTACGCGCGGGTGCTGTCAGGCGGTTCGACTGGTGGCTGGGAGTCACTAGCCTTGCAAATCTTCCACCCAGATTTTTTTGGTGGGACGTGGTCGTATTGCCCTGATCCAGTGACGTTCACCGACGTTGAAGGAATTAACATTTACGAAGACGTCAACGCGTTCTATAAACAGCACGAATGGCGTCGTGTGCCAACGGCGAACACGCGAGAAGTTACCGGTGAAGTTCGTCTCACGTCACGTCAGCGAAATCATTTCGAGTTGGTCAACGGAACTAAGGGGCGCTCGGGTCAACAGCTCGATATCTGGTCCGCAGTGTATGGTCCGATTAACGACGATGGATACTTTAAGCCGCTGTTCGACAAACGCACCGGGGAGATCGATGCTGAAGTGGCTGAGTACTGGCGAGCTAACTACGATCTATTGCATTACCTCAGGCAAAACTGGGCAGAGGTCGGGCCGAAACTTGTGGATAAACTCCACGTCTATACTGGAACAATGGACAACTTCTACCTGAATAATTCCACGCGTGAGCTTGAGCAGTGGATGAAGACGACCGAGAACCCTCATTATGAAGGTGTGTTCATGTATGGTGGCGGGCAGGGACACTGTTTTAGTGGGCCGGTTACGCGGGCCGAACGGCTTCGCGAGATGGCACAGTTCATCATGCGCAAGAAGCCGGATGATGCCACAACTCCGTGGTGGAACTACTAAGCGCTAGCGCTGTTTATCGTTCAGCAGGCCACCAGTGGCGGATCCTCCACGACAAATGCTCCACGACGTTGGGATACCGGTCGGCGAGGTTAATTGTTTCGTGCGGGTCAGCGAGTAAGTCGAAGAGTTGCGGTTTCCGCGGACTGGTGGCATGCACGAGCGTGTACCGGCTCTTGACGCCCTCGTGTGGCACCAGCAGTTTGAAACGTCCTTCGATCGCCCAACGATAGAGCAGGCTCGCCACGGGGTCATTAATGTCAGCGATGTCATGAGCGAAGGCCTCGCCGAAGATCACATCCCGCACGGGCGGCTCACCATCGACAATTACGCGAAGTAGGTCGATGCCTGGCATCGGCGTCGGTGCTGCCATCGGTGTCGGTGTTTTGAGGTGAGCGGCAGCGAGCAGTGTCGGCGCGAGGTCGACGCTGCTGATTGGCAGATCATACCGGTCGGGTTCGATGACTCCCGGCCAACGCAGGACGATGGGCGTGCGGGTTCCGCCTTCAAACGGCGATTGCTTCGATCGGGGTGCAAATTTTTGGTTCCAACCTTCGGGTAAGTCTGCGTCGGGTGTGGCCTGAATCCAGCCGTTATCTGTAATGAACGCGACGAGCGTGTTCTCAGCGAGTCCCTGTGCGTCGAGATGGTCCAGTAGCGCGCCGACAGTCTCGTCGAACCATTCACACATCGCGTAGTAACGCGTGATCTCGATCGGCCGGCCGGGAGACCGATATTTGTTAAGAAGTCGCTCCGGAGGATTGTGCGGTGTATGTGGGAGGAACGGCGCGTACCAAACGAAGAACGGCTGGTCATTCACACTCTCAATGAAGTCGAAGATTGGTTGCAGTCCGTCCCGGCCGATCGTGAGTCCTTCGTCGCCGTGGCGGCCGCTTCGGTTTGGATCACCGTGGGTCATGCCGGCGTCGAAGCCGCCACGAGCGTAATTACCTTCCCACCATTTACCCGATTGGAAACTGGTGTAACCTCCGTTTGACAGTAATTGAGGCAAGGTGGGAACGTTGTCTATCTGAGCGATAACCCGCTGGTTGAGCGCGCGGTAAGTCGGGTCGTTTAGATAATCAATACCGACCGGAATATCGCCGATGGTTGGGTCGTTACCCGTGATGCCATGCGTGTGGGCATAGAGTCCAGTGGCCAACGTGGCCAGTGATGGCCGGCAGAGTGCAGTCGGGACATAGCCTCTGGTGAAGACGGCACCGGCCTCAGCGAGTGCGTCGAGATTCGGCGTTTCGATCGTCGAGTGTCCCATGAACCCGAAATCAGTCCACGATTGATCGTCACCAATAATGAGCAGCAAGTTTGGTGGCTCTGACGATGTTGCTGTAGGTCGCGCCTGGAACTCGTCTCGATTGTAGGGACCCCCAGAGGCAGCGACCCACGTGTTGGTGCGTGTCCTAAAATCATTGAGCGTTTCCTGATAAGCGGGATCAGCAGCGAGATTCTCTAGTTGGTCGGGATCGTGGTGAAGATCGTGGAGAAATTCGTAGACAGGATCCTGCTCAAAGTAGCGTGCGTAAACCATCCGTTCGTCGCGCACGCCTTCGTACTTCGGAAGATTGTCGCCGAACTCCATGAGGTGTTCGATGAAGAATTCAGTTCGCCAATCCTGAACTTCGACCCCAGCGGTAAACGGGAACAAGCTCCGTCCCTGATAGGACACAGGTTGTTTGATGCCTGCGATATCCAGAATCGTAGCTGGAATATCAAGATTGAGGGCCATGTTGTCTACCGTGTGGCCGTAGTTGTCGGTGCCACGTCGTGGATCACGGATGATGAGTGGTACACGTAGCGATTCCTCATAGTGCGACCACTTGCCAGCAAAGTCTCGTGAACCGAGGTAGACCCCGTTATCACTCGAAAAGATAACGACGGTGTTGCTGTGCAGGTCGAGCCGCTCAAGCTCGTCGAGTATCCGGCCCATCGCTTGGTCGATGCCACTAATCATCCGATAGTAGGCGCGAATATTTCGGTCATACTTTTCCGGGGTATCCCAACGCCAGAACCAACGCTGCCGGTTGAGCGAAGTTTTAAGAAAGTCTGGTTGCGCATCGAAGACATCGTCGCCTGACAACGGCGGCGGGAGGATGTCAACATTGTCGTACAGTCCGTTTAGAGCTGGAGGCCAGGGGTAGTGGTTCTCGTGGTCGATGTCTTCCGCGTGCGGAGCGTTAAAGCTCACGCTTAGGGCAAACGGTTGTCGGCGATCGTGCGTTTGCAGAAACTGGACCGCTCGGTCTGCTGTGATTTCGCTCACGTGACGTGTTGTTCCGTCGGGCTGAATTCGAAAGTACGGATTCCGGTCGAGCGGTTCGAAAACGTCGAACATTGTCCGGATAGCGCCGGACTCTACCTCCATGCCGAATTTGCCAACAAACCCCGTACGGTAACCGGCATCACGCAGCAGGGCGGGATAACTGAGGTCGGTGTGTCGGTTTTCGATGGGCGGGGTGCCGAACGTGAAGCGGTGAGTCCGCTCAACCAAACCCGTTAGAATAGTTGCCCGGCTTGCGGCGCAGATTGCGGTCGTGACGAACGCGTTGGTGAACCGTGTTCCCTCGGCTGCGAGCGCATCAATGGTTGGTGTGTGCAGCACTAGATGATCGGCTGCGCCAAACTGGTCTGACCGCTGATCGTCGGATAGAAAGAAAAGAATATTCGGTGATTCAGACTCCACGGCCTGGGCGGATACCGGATGACTGCCCAAGGTGAGAAACAAGCCGAGAAAGAGTAGCCGGTTGGTGCGCATCAAAAAAATGAAAACTTACTGGCCGGATCTTCAGTAGTGTGTCCGTCTTAATACACCCGTTGATAGCCGTCCGCCTGGAGTTTCACAAGCGCGGTCAGACCCGAAAGGATCATCCGCGCAGGCGCCTCAATCTCGTCGGGGCGGATGCCGAGGCTGTTCGCGGACTGCACGCAGACGTAAACGGGCACACCGGCCTCGGCTAACGCTTCGATGAGTGGAATGTTTGGATTATCCACACCGAACCTTGCCTGATGGGCGTCATTACTCAGCGCGTCATGGGTGGCCGGCCCGTACAGTACCACGGCCGCGTGAACGTTCTCCTTCGGCACACCAGACCCGACGTGCATATTGAGGAAGCGGGCGGCCGAGTTGATCTGCGGGTTCATTCCTCCTCGTTCCGTTGTCGAGTTCGTGTCGAAGACGACCTTGTAGGCGGTATCCGGCGTCACGAGTTCCTGGTCATCGAAAGTGAAGAACGATCCGTAGGACTCCAGGACGGGACCAAAGTTTGCGCCCTTCTCGATTCTTCCGGTCTCTCGAGCTCGTTCGTCTGGGAGGAGTCCACTTTGCGCCGCCGCCTCAGATGCGAGACATAGCATCCCCATTGAGAGTGTGAGCACTCCCAGCCATCCACATCGCTGCAACATCAGACTGTTCTCCTTTTCGTGTTCGATTACCCGGATGTCATTCCGCGGCAAAGCAGTAAAAGAGACCCGCGCCGCCGACACTCACGAGATTCGCCTGCGTGCAACCCGGGGTTCCGTGGGAGGAGTTCCAGGGGGCCCCTGGTGTCGAGAACGAGATGCGGTCCGGGTGTCCGACTCTGGCGCTGCCTTCGTTATTACTTGTCCAGTTGCTGCAGGTTTGGTCGTCGCCCGCCGGAAATGCCGTCCCAACAATCTGTGTTCCAGTTAGCACGTCATGTTCTGTAAACTCCGGGTCGCCGCCGAGTCGCGATTCGAATTGATCACCATTTTCGTCCAGGGCATGTTCCCAGGTGATATTCGAGTTGTCGTGGTGCAGACTTTCGCTGTTAGTTGCAATGGTCAGACCTTCGGCGTTGGCCCAGGGTCCGGAGCCGATGCGATCACGGGCATTGACGGCGTCGTCTCCCTGCGTACTCAAATAGGCCCGCCAGGTGCGGTGTCCCGCGCCTGCCGCTTCAGCCAAGACCTGACAGTGGGCGTCCGCGCCCGCGAGGCCGCCCAAGTTGCCACCATCGCCAAGGCCGACGCTGGTAATAAAGAAACCCATTTCGGGCGGCTCGTCACTCTGTGGTTGGGCAACGATTGTGAGTCCGGTTAACACCAACGCACCCACTGTTCCCGCAACTGCGATCGAGATTCGTTTCGTATTCATGGTCGTGTTTCTCCCGAGTTAAGTTTCAAAAATTCTTAAGATCAGCCGTCCAGGCCATCCTTAATGGACATTAATTATACACATGAACGTTCCCTTGTCATTTAACCTGCCTATTCCTCAGAATGATTAAATATAATCAGGCACGTTGAACCCGTATCGACGTGAACGAAATGGAGAGACTGATGACTCGACGACAATCAACCTACGCAGTTGTGGCCTGCCTGGTCTGTTTTGGGGCAGGCATGTTTGCGCAAACCGCAACGGATATTGTGAGCTACCAGAGCGGCCCGAACGGCACACTTCTTGATGTCCTGTTTGACGGACCCACTATGGGTGCGGACGTCGATGTCGGACAGTTGACGTTCCCTCCCGGAACCAACTCGGGTGACCACTCGCATGGGGTGACCGAGATTTTTTACATCTTGGAAGGAACGCTCGAACACGTGGTGAACGGAGAGAGTCACATGCTGACTGAGGGCATGCTGGGTTATGTTCAGCCACCCGACGTGGTGAACCACATCGTCGACCCGGACGGACCGCCGGCCAAGGCCCTTGTCATCTGGGCGCCTGGTGGGGAAGCAGCCAGCATCGGCTCGCGCTGGCAGCGTACCCCATGATATGAGGTGGTCCTAGGGTACGCGTTCGGAGTAGTTCACACCCATATAGAGTCGGATAACGTTTCCGCTGTTGTCGAGTTCGAAGCGTGCGAGTTCTCCATGCGGACCACCACCGGTGCCTTCGATCTTGAAAGTGTGTTCCCCGACGGGTCGGAGTGTCGACTTGCCACCCATTGGGTCGTCGCTGCGTGGCGAAATGACCATCAGTTCTTCGTTGAGCACGATGACCTGTCGCTCGCCACCGCGAGAACGATACATGCCAACATACTGCGTCCACGAGGGATCTGCGGCGGCGGGAACTGCGGGTTGTGCCGTGGCACGTACGATGGCCGGAGCAATCCACTCGAACGCTTTGTTCAGGTAGCGGCCTGGGTTACCGTCACCGCCGTTCGTGAACACCACGACACCTACGTTCTCCGTCGGGCTGAGCTGGGTAGTCGTGCGGTTACCAGGGTAGGAGCCGCCGTGGCCAATGAGGTCACGGTCTTCCCGATGAGAAATAGAGAACCCCCATCCGTTTCCGCCTCGCCAATTTTCTCTGAGCCAGTGCACGCGCTGCATTTCGCGCAGCGTGTTTGCGCGAAGCACCTCGGTGACGTGGGTTGAGCGCAGCCGCATCTGCCAGGAGAGAAACTTCAGCATGTCGTCGACGCTCGACGACAGTCCGGTGGCTGGGTCGAAGGCGCGGGCATCGATGAATGGCATCGTTTCACGCGGTTTGTCGAGCCAGCGTCGGCCATAGCCGGTAACGAGACGGGCTCGGTGGGTGTCGGTCGGCACACCCACACTCGACGAGGTCATGCCTAACGGTGCCATGATCTCGGTTTCTACATACTCCTCGTAAGTGCGACCGGAGATCGTTTCGACGATTGCGCCGGCGAGCGAGAGGCCTAGGTTCGAGTACTTCCAGGTCGTCGCGGCCGGATAGGCGGCTTGTTGTTGTGAGACGGTCTCGCGCAGGTCTTCGCGAGTCGGAAACTCGAATTCCGTCCACGAGGGATGGTCAGACTCTCGCGGCAGGCCGGCTGAGTGGGTTAAGAGATTCGAGATCCGGATCGGCTCGGCCTCCGGATAGGGGTTCTGCATGTCGAACCACGGCAGATGATCCGTGATCGGGTCGTCGAGCCGCAACTTCCCGGCTTCCCGCAACTGCAGAATTGCGATGCTGGTGAATAGTTTCGAGTGCGAGGCGATACGGAAAATCGAATCAAGTTTCATTGGCGTACCGAGTTCAACGTCAGCGTGGCCGTATGCCTTGGACCAGACCACTTCCTGGTCATGCACGACACCAATGACGAGACCAGGCAGATCGATCTCCTTCATCTGTGCGTCAATCCAAGCATCCATCAGCTTGATCTGGGAGGCGACTGCAGGATGGTTGGCGAGGTCTTGACCAGTGGCTGGTGCAGTCCAGAGACAGGATAGAACGGCGACGAGCGACACCAGTTGTTTCATGATGCCCGTCGTGCGTTGAGTGAACGAGAATAGGTGTTCGAGTGCGATCAGTGCCATGCTGGGTGCTCCTGTATTGTTCTGCATACGTCCTCCACTCTAAGTTGCTCATACGGTATCCCTATATGGAGATTAATTCCAGGATCCGGAATCGCCGACCTTCGCATAAAATGGGGCGATGGAATTAGAGTATCCTCAAGGATTTCCTGAAGCCTATCAACCTCAGGTCGAGGTGGGTCTCGTCAAAGCCGAAGAAGACTATCGATCTGCCACGAAAGATCTCTCCACTGAACAAATCGATACCTTCGAGAGCCAGGCTATTCAATTCATCGAATCAGCCGCGCTCGTGTTTGCCACACAATGTATTCGGGGTGGATGGCAGCGAGACTGGACAGCAGAGCACATACGCCGAAAGGTGGATACCTGGCTGGGGGTCGTCAGCAGGGTCGCCTATTTCCAGCTCCTTCCGAGTTCCAGATCAGACCAGTTCAGTTTTGCAGAGTTTAAGAAGAAAGCGGAGCAGTCCGTCACACAAACTGAGGGCTGGTTGAAACACGTCAAAGCCCGAGAAAGCCTACTGCCATCAACTGGATGCGTGGCGTCTCCAGAACCTTCTCCATAAAAAGATTGACCGGGTGTCAATGGCAACAGACAACGATCCAGATCTCCGGCAACAGCTCGTAGGGTTACTCAAGGGGAAGGGTGCGCATCTGGCATTCGATGAAGTCATCCATGACTGGCCCGTGGAGGCACGCACGCGGACCCCGCATGGCGCACCACACTCCGCCTGGCAGCTCCTCGAGCACATGCGAATCGCGCAACGGGATATCTTGGACTTCTGCGTGAAGCCTGACTACATCGAACCGTGTTTTCCTGACGATTACTGGCCGTCGGATGACGAAGTGCCCGATGGCGGAGCCTGGACGAACAGTATTAAACAGTTCGTCAACGATCTGGAACAGATACAACGACTGGTGGCCGATCCGCAAACCGATCTGCATGCGAAACTTCCGCACGGGACTGGTCAGACGGTGTTGCGGGAGGCGCTCGTCGTGGCTGATCACAACGCTTACCACGTGGGTCAGCTGGTCCTGCTACGTGGCCTGCTCGGTATTTGGTATTCGCCCACATCGAACACCTAAAAGACTGCAATTTAGTTCTTGCTGTCTTCCTGAGATAGGCTTAGGTCCTTGTCGGGAAAGTTGGGGTTGTTGTGGATCTCAGATGTGCACTAACCGTCGTCGTAACTGTTACTGTTCTCGCTTGTGGTGGGAGTGGTGGGGGATCATCGAGCCCGACGGCACCATCCAGCGTAGTCAGCACAGCGCCCACCATTACGCATCACACGATCGTTGCGACTCCTTCGAGCACGTTGGAAATCGGAGAGATTACAACACTCACGATGGCCGCTCATTATAATAATGGCTCCACTATTTCAAGTCCTGCAACGTGTAACCCTGAAAGCGGTCAAAGTTTAACAATCACTGCTGACTGTGTTTTGACTGCGGTCGGCGAGGGAAGCGGAACTTTTAATCTTTCGAGTCCGACCGGACCCATCTCGATCACTATTACCGTCTTAGCGAAATGTTGCACGGTCGCGGGCTGGATTGGAAAATTAGGGGGAGGATGGGTCGCAAATGCTACCGTCCGGATTGGAAGTGCCCCAAGCACTAGCACCGACAGCGTCGGTTATTTTAAGTTCGAAGTCGATGAGTCGGGCATCTTACCCGTTGTGATTGAGGCGAATGGATTCTACAAAAGTGAAGGTTATCTCGATGTGAAACTTGGAAAAAGGGTTTCCATCAACGGCGTCACGGCTGTCCACGCACTGCGCTATTTACTTCCGAGCGACTATCCAAGCGTTTTCGATCTGAATTTTTACGATCATGTCTTTCGAAACAAGGGAGCGCGTGGAACACGGCGATGGGCTTCGATGCCGACGGTGGAGATATTCACTAACCAGATGGAGTGTCTTGAAACTAAAAATAATGAAGGCAAAACATGTATTAGGTATAAGGCGACTTCAACTCCTACACCGTCCGCATTTGAGAATTCTGTCCGTCGAGTTGTCAATGAGGACTTTTCGAGATTAACAGCTGAGGTGTTGACTGGTGTGAGCATCACGACCACGAGTCACACTCCAGGAACAATCTTCCAAATGGATGCTTGCGCGACTCCTGACAAAATTAGCGTTGCTTACATGACTAAGGGCTCTTCCGATTTTTCCGTAAGTGGAACAACGTATTCATGGGCTCAGAGTTGCCGCTATGCAAGTGGTGAAACTCGGGGCGTCGACATTATTATGAATGCAGCCCATCTTTCCAAGCATCACGTCTACGTGCATGAGTTTGCGCACGGTCTCGGCTGGCGCCATCCGGATGGCATACCCGCTGTTCCGAGATCTTCAATCATGTCTCCTATCACTACGATTACAAGTCTGGATCGTATGAGCGGTAGGGTGCTTTATAAATACCGACCGGCGGGGAGTATGTCGCCGGACAAGGATCCAGCCGGAAATACAATGAATTATCCGACTGAAACGAGAGTTTTTGACTTTTTTAGCCCCAGTATGCACATGGGGTCATCTGTTATGGCACCGAACCTCTTTGACGATGGTCCCGCATTCCCACTGGGACAGGGGTTGTTTCAGGGGCCATTGATTGAGGAGATAGACTACTAGCTCTGTCTTAAAATTACTGGGAATCCGCTTCAAACAACGTTCTGCCATTTTTATCAGAGAAAGTCAGCATAGGGTCGTCTCCCTCATGCAGGTGGAGCCTGATTTGTTGGGTGCCGTTTTGATCAAAGAACGAAATACTGGCTCCTCGCGCGCTCGTCCCGAACTGCAAGCGGGTGTTGCCATCGGCGTCGTAGAACACCAAATGCGCGCCATGGCTCTCAGCCGACTGCCCATCTCCGGTGGCCTGTCCCTCTTCCGTCCAACTTTCTAGACGGGCGTACAATTTCCCATCTTCGCCTCGGATGTGGAGACCATTCGCAGTGAGGATCTGGTTGGCTTGGACAACTGATGCCACAACGGCACCTGTCAGGGCCGAAAGCACGATAACAATAATGACAGTTGTAGCGTGAATGCGCATGCATCGCCCTCCTTTTTTGATTCGCAATTATAGTGTTTATCAAGGTCGGTAAACTTCTTGTCAAATGTTTCATCCTAGTTCACTGGCGAACTGTACCACCGTGTTCGCCAGTGTACGGCGATCCTCTGCACTTCGCATTACGACATTGGAAAGTTTCACCGCAATGCCCAAATCGGCAATGTCTGCCTCGAGGTTTGCGTCACGGGTGTCGATGAGCAAGCCATCGATCAACCCGCGATAGTGCTGCGCTATCGTGGTGGCGGAACAGATGATGCCAAGTTCGTGCATTATCTTGGCCGTGGGTCCTTTCATTGAATCACCCGACACGACTGGAGACACCGCAACCACAGGGGCTCCACATTTCCGCAGACCATCACGGATACCAGGCACGGACAAGATCGGGTCGATGCTGAGGTAGGGATTCGATGGGCAAATGATGACCGCCGCTAATGAATTAGCCGCGATTAGTTCTTGAAATTCCGTTGCTGGCACAGTTTCCGTTGCTCCGGCAAATTGAATCGACTGCACCACGGGCTCGCATCGCCGGCGTACGAAGTAGTCCTGAAAATCCAACGGTCCGAGCTCGGTCTCGATGACTGTTCTGACGGTCCCATTCGTCATCGGGATGATACGACTGGGGATTTTCCAGCGTGTGGCCATGTCGGCTGTAAACTCGCTCAGTGTCGAACCCGATTGCAGCGCATGGGTCCTAAGCACGTTCAGTGCGAGATCTTTGTCACCGAGTCGAAACCACGTGGGGGCACCAACTTCTTCTAACGCCCCCATGAATGACCACGTGTCAGCTTCACGACCCCAGCCGGTCGTCGGATTGTTGATTTCGGCCAGCGTGTAGACGAGTGTGTCGAGGTCCGGCGAGACGTGCAGTCCGAGATGCTCGAAGTCGTCACCAGTATTGACGACAATCGCGAGCTCCTCAGCCGGCAGGGTGTGGGTCAGTCCGAATGCAAGCTTCGCACCACCAACCCCGCCAGAGAGTGCCAGGTATCTTACCGTCATCGAAAGAGGTCGTGGTCCTTGTCGCGCACCAGGGCTTTGGCATTGGTCGGCTGATCGAATTTGCCGAATCCACGGACGAGCACAACCGGCCGTCCCTCTGCGCCTTGCCCCATGAGCATGGTCCCGGCCGCGGCAATTTCGTCGGCTAAGCCAATTTGGGTAGCGCGGAGCGCTCGGCCAAACAGGTCCAGCGAGGTTCGAAGATCAACGAGTGCCTCAACACCTGCGACTCCGATCGCATGGCCAACGATCCCTTTGCGCCATGCGCGACCCATACTATCTGCGATCACGACACCGACAGTTCTCGAGAACCGTTGCCTCAGTTGCTGTCTGAGTGTCGCCGCCGAACGGTCAGGGTCTTCGGGCAGTAACAACGCATGACCCGCCTCGATATTCGATTGGTCAACACCAGAGTTGGCCATGACGCCGCCGAACGTGGTCTCGGTAATGATTAAGGAATCTGTTTGGCGAACGACGCGAACGGACTCACGTAATATCAGCTCCACCAACCGGGGATCCTTACTGGTTTCACCGGCGCGTCGCTGGGCTTCTTCCGACGGATCGACGGTGGCAAGATCGACAAGTCGGTCCTCGGCCTTTGACACAATCTTTTGGGCCACAACTAACACATCATGATTGTTAAGCCGGGTATCGCTTTTTTGCAGCGCGTCCGCGATTAACTCGGCGAGGTTGTCACCGGCGACAACCAATGGCATGTCGGAGAGCGCGATCAGTTCGAGACGATCAGGACACATGCTCACTACTCTGAGCGCCCAGAATGGTATTGCGCACCAGGCGGTTTTTTTCGACACTGGAAGGTGGACGTCGCTGACGAGACACGGTCGTGTTATCGACGCGTTCAAGTGGGCGCGCATCGAACAACTGGGCTGAGCGGTCGTCCGACACGGTACCGTAGAGCGTCGTGCGCTGCTGCGGGATTCGTTGCAACGAATTCACCACCTGCTCGATTCGACGCGGCGACAACTCCTGGCCGTGAATGCTCCCGGCCGCTCGACTAATGCTTTCGTTCATCAAGGTGCCACCGAGATCATTGGCACCTGCCTGAAGACATGCCCGAGCACCGTTGATGCCCATCTTCGTCCAGGAGGTTTGAATATTTGTAATGTAAGGGTGCAGCGCCAACCGCGCGACGGCATGCATCAGTACCGATTCCCGGTAGGTGGGACCCATGCGACTCATTCCTTGTCGGTAGAGTGGCGCCTCGCGGTGAACGAACGGTAGCGGAACGAATTCAGTGATTCCGCCGGTGCGTTGCTGCAAGGATCGCAGGCGCAGGAGGTGTCGCGCCCAGTGATAAGGTTGATCCACGTGACCGAACATGATCGTCGAGGTGGTTTTTAAACCGACTTCGTGCGCTGTGCCAATGACATCGAGCCATTGCTGCGTGTTGATCTTGTCCGAACAAATAACCGCGCGGATCTCATCGTCCAATATCTCGGCCGCGGTCCCCGGTAGGGTATCCAGACCCGCCGCCTGCAGTTGTTCCAGAAATTGCGGGACACTCACACCCAGCGTTTCAGCGCCTTGCCAAATCTCTAATGCCGAGAAGGCGTGGACATGCATCTCCGGAACGGCGGCCTTCACGGCCCGACAAATCTCGAGGTAAGTCTGGCCCGTATACTGCGGGTGGATGCCGCCTTGCATGCAAACTTCAGTCGCGCCTCGGGCGTGGGCTTCACGGGTGCGCCGGGCAATCTCCTCTAGGTCGAGATCATACGAGGGACCGCGAAGGGTCTCGCTATGTTTGCCTTTGGAAAACGCGCAGAATCCGCAGCCAAAGTAACAGACGTTCGTGTAGTTGATGTTGCGGTTGACCACGTAGCCGACCGTATCGCCGTTCACAACCTCGCGCAGCGTTTCCGCCGCTTCGCACACCGCATCGAATGACGTCCCGCGCGCGCTAAAGAGTTCGACGATGTTGGACTCGGATAATGCGTCGCCGCCTTGAGCTCGTTTCAAACTCTCGACCAAGCTGTTACTGAGACCGGCGGGGTGTTTGGCGCTCGACCGTCGAGATCGAGTGGGCAGATCGTACGGGACCTGCGAGGTGTGTCCGGGTGACCACGCATCGGTCCGAGCGTACCCTTCACTGTCCATCATGCGCAGCGCCTGTGATTGGACCGCCGGCGCTAGCCAGGCCGCTGTTGCGTGAAGATACGACGGATACACGGTCAGTCGTTCTACTAGAGTTTTGCCCGCGCGCGCTGTCTGTTCGGCTAACGATTCGAGGTGTGGCCAGGGGGCTTCGGGGTTGACAAAATCTGGCGTGACCGGAGACACCCCGCCCCAATCGTTGAGGCCTGCATCGACAAGGCTTTGCAGAGCGCCGGCATTCAGATTCGGTGGAACCTGAATATTCATCTCCGGGCCAAACAGCAGGCGTGCGTTCGCGATCGTCCACTGCAACTCGTCGAGATCGGGTTCCGCAACATTCGCCATCAACGTCTCTGGCTTGGCGCGAAAGTTTTGAATAATGATCTCTTGGATATGGCCGTATTGCCTGTGGAGATCATGCAACGCGTGTAACGATTCCAGGCGCTCCGACCGCGACTCTCCGATACCGACGAGAAGACCGCTCGTGAACGGCACGCGCAGTTCACCCGCTAGGCGAATGGTGTCGAGGCGTCGTTCCGGTTGCTTATCCGGCGACCCGTCGTGTGGACCGCCATTTTCACACAAGTGCGTCGACACGCTCTCCAGCATAAGGCCTTGTGACACCGACACTTCTCGGAGCTTAGCTATGTCCTCTGCCGTCATGACCCCCGCATTGATATGCGGCAGTAAAGAGGTTTCCTGCAACACCAAGTCTGCCATCTGGGTGAGATAGTCGATGGTGGTTTCGCAGCCGAGTTCGGCGAGGGCTTCCCGGGCGATGCGATAACGAAGTTCGGGTTTGTCGCCCAACGTGAACAGGGCTTCTTTGCAGCCCGCCTGCTCCCCGGCTCGAGCCACAGCGAGCACCTCATCGCGGGACATGTACGGATTGCTGATATCGCGTGGAGCCTGCGCATAGGTGCAATAGTGGCAAACGTCTCGGCACAAACGGGTCAAAGGAATAAAGACCTTGCGGGAATAGCTGACGATACTTCCATGACCCTGATCGCGAAGACCGCGGGCCGCCTGCATCATCGTGTTTAGGTTGGCGTTCCACATGGTTAGTGGTCCGTACCGGTCATGTTATAAGCGCTCTCCAGGATAGGCATCGTGCAGATTCGATGGGCGATGCCGCTGTCCAGCAGAAAGGTCCGCGACGCCGTGCTGACGTCGTGTTTTAGAAACTCAACCAGATCGGAGCAAACGTCCAGGTCGAGAGACAGACCCGGTAGACGGACGACCCGTGTCTGCAGCCCTCTGTTTCTTGCGGCGGTCAAGTGCTTGTGCAACGACGCCTCACCGAATGACAGCGGTATTGCGCAAGGCAGTGAGCAGGCGATGCTGTTTGTTCCGGTGCCATCGCGATTCGGTACCAGACTCATCGTTTGCGGGTGTTCGAGGGTCGCACACAGGGAATCGATTTCGGCTCCGGTGAGGAGCGGGACATCGCCGGGAATCGTGACCATGCGTGTCACACCCTCAGCCTTCAAGGTTTTTGCCGCAGCGGCCACCGCGAGCGATTGTCCTTGGTCTAGATCACACTGAATGAATCGAGCATCAGCATGTCGAGCCAGACTTCGCACGCTCGGGTCACGGGTGACAATCGCGAGTCCGGCGAGACCCGTGGACTGACTGATGGCTGTGATCACGTCAGAGACCATCGCCTGGAAGAGAGATTGCCGTTCAGTAGTCGTGAGGATCGTCCGCAGTCGTTGCTTCGCCGATTGCATCGACTTGATCGGCAGGACCGCCCACGGTGACGCTGCGTCGATGCTCGGAGCGGTAAGGGTCACGTCGACTCGCCCAACCGCGTTCCCGTGATTCGCAGGCCTGTGCCGTCGACCTTGTATTGTTTATTGATAAAGATGAGCACCGAGGTGAGCGCCTCGCTCGCCACTGAATTATCAATCGATCCCGCATGCAAGCCACGGAGACCCGTCGCTGCCACGAGGTCGATCACGGCCTGTCGCGCAGCACTGTCGTTGCCGTACACTAATACGTCGCCGTCGTCGGGCCCCCTTTCCCGTTGCAGATGTCCGGCGGCAACGTTGTGAAATGCCGACACGACTCGGACCTCATCGCCCAGTAACGACTGGGCCGACTTCGCCACTGGCCATTCGTCCGACAACTGCACACGCGTCACCTTCGGCGGGACCAACGGCACGGTCGTGTCCACTACAATCTTGCCCTGCACCTCGGCTTTGATGGCTTCGAGCGTCGATCGATGGTGCGCATATGGGACGGTCACTATAATGATGGCCGCGGCTCCGGCAACGTCGCGATTTTCAGCTCCTGAAACAGTGGCGTCAGGTAATCGTGTGCGGATCTCGGCGGCGGCGGCAGCGCCTTTCTCGCGAGAGCGTGAACCAATGGCGACAGAATAGCCGGCTCGGGCCCATCGATATGCGAGACCTGTTCCTAGTGCTCCGGTGCCACCAACAATGGCGAGACGCGGCAATGGCTCCGTCATGGTGTTTCTCCACGCTCGACGGGTTCGGTAAACAGACGTGGCATTTGCCAAAGCGGTCGAGGCCGGTTTGAGGTGTCGACATGATAGTCGGATATGATAATTTACGAAAGAATCAAATGATGACCATCGCAAGCAGTTTCAGGAATCTAGTCAGGCTGAGTGTGATCACGCTACTACTAGCGGCGCCCACACAATCCTTGCTATCCGCGTCCACCCAATCCCTGGCTGCTGACTCATTAGCGAAGGTGATTGCCGGCGCGAAAGAGGAAGGTCGTGTCTCGCTCTACGAGGGCCAGCAGCCACAAGCTTGGGCGAAAATCATGGCGGCGTTTCAAAAGCGCTATCCCTTCGTTACGTCGTATGACCAGGAACGCCTGGTCGCCGGTGCGACGGTTACTCGCGTTATCACCGAGGCCAGGGCGGGAATTTCGACCGCCGACAT
>Ga0310342_100000404_pt1 | contig 24100 bp, 17 predicted proteins | sample S15DNA20500_MG_FD_206155 | JGI IMG/M metagenome (GOLD analysis project Ga0310342, IMG submission 206155) | Marine microbial communities from station ALOHA, North Pacific Subtropical Gyre - S1503-DNA-20-500_MG | ecosystem: Environmental > Aquatic > Marine > Oceanic | place: Pacific Ocean: North...
CCGGGTCACGCCCTGACGCGGGCGATGAAGGATCTTTTCCCCCGTTACCAGACGATGCGCGGTCGCCTGTGCGAACGAAAAGCTGGCTGGGATACTCATGGCTTGCCGGTTGAGACGGAAGTGTGCAAGGAGATCGGTATCCACTCCAAGGGGGAGATCGAGGAGTACGGCATCGAGCCGTTCGTCCGGCTCTGCCAGCAGTCGGTTTTTCGATACGTCAAGGAGTGGGAATCTCTGACCCGAAGTATCGGTTTCTGGGTCGATCTCGATGACGCATATGCCACTTACCATCAGAGCTACGTCGAGAGTGTCTGGTGGGCCCTGAAGAGATTGTTCGATCAGGGATTGCTGTATCAGGGTGAGAAGATCGTCTGGTGGTGGGCTCAAGGTGGTACTGGACTATCCGCCGGAGAGGTGGGAGAGGGTTATCGCGAGGTCGATGATCCGAGCGTGTTTATCCGGATGCCGCGGCTTGCCGACGATGGTTCGCCCGATGGCACCACTTTTGTCGCCTGGACGACGACTCCCTGGACCCTGTTGTCGAACCAGTTCGTCGCCGTTCATCCAGATGTTCAGTACTGCGTGGCGGTCGATGGAGAGACGGGAGAACGGCTGATCCTCGCCGAGGAACTGGTCGAGTCACTGGCGGGTAAACTGAAACGGGAACTGACCGTCGAGAAGACGATGCCAGGAATCGAGCTGGTGGGCGCGCGTTACCAGCCTCCCTTCGACATCTACTGGAAAGACCTGGCCGATTCACGGGTTTCAACCCGGGCAGGGCAGGAGATCGCGGCGATGTGGCGGGTGGTGGCTGCCGATTTTGTCACCACCGATAGTGGCACCGGTGTCGTGCACCAGGCTCCCGCATTTGGAGAAGTGGACCACGACGTTCTACTGACCGAGCGCAAGCAACTGGTCGATCCCGATTCGTTGCCACTGCTGTGCGCCGTGGAATCGGACGGTTCCTTCGGTGAGGTTGCCGGTGCCGATTTCCAGGGTCGTTGGGTCAAGGAGTGTGACCGGGATTTGATCCGGCAGATGAAAGAGCAAGGAACTCTCCTCCACCGGGAAGTGTATCGCCACGATTACCCGTTCTGTCCGCGTGCGCGCGAAGATGCACTGATCCAGTATCCGCGACAATCATGGTTCATCCGTACCACCCAATTTGTCGATCAGATGCTGACCAATAACCAGCAGATTCAGTGGTTGCCAGAACACATCCGCGATGGACGTTTTGGTAAGTACCTGGAATCAAACGTCGACTGGACGCTGTCGCGGGAACGATTCTGGGGTACTCCGTTGCCGATCTGGGTATGTGAACGAAGCGGTGAGATGGAGGCGGTCGAGAGCTACGAGCAATTACTCGGGAAAGACGGGGTTTCTGGCCAGGAGATGTTCGAAGAGGCCAAGCAGCAGGATCCTGAACTCGATGAGAATCTACGAATCCATCGGCCCTACATCGACGCGGTGACGTATGCATCGCCGTTTGTGGAAGGAGCCCGGATGCGCCGGGTTCCCGATGTCATCGACTGCTGGTTCGATGCCGGTTGCATGCCTTTTGCCCAGTGGGGTTTCCCGCACCAGAATGTCGATCGTTTCTCGAGTCAGTTTCCTGCCGATTTCATCAGCGAGGCGATCGATCAGACGCGTGGTTGGTTCTACGCCCTTCTTTCCATCTCGACCATCCTGTTTGGCCCCGACGGGGCCGCCCGTGGGGATGAGCGAGTCCCGGAGGAAACGTATGCCGACTGGCCTCACCCGTTTCGCTCCTGCGTCGTGCTGGGTCACGTGCTCGGCGAGGACGGGCTCAAGATGTCGAAGTCACTGAAAAACTATCGTACTCCTGACTACATCTTCGAGAAGGAGGGTGCCGATGCGATGCGTTGGCTCTTCTACGCCGGGCAGGCACCGTGGACCAGTATTCGATTCCAGGAGCAGGCGATCACCGAGGGGCAGCGGGAGTTTTTGCTCCGTTTCTGGAACGTTTACTCCTTCTTCACCATCTATGCGCGCATCGATGGCTGGCAACCTCAGGGAGATCTGCTGGCGGCTCCCGGTTCCGATACCGAACTTTCAGAACTCGATCGCTGGGTGATGGCAGAACTGCATTCAACCGTCGATAAGGTGCGCAATGCTCTCGATGGGCACGACAACCTGACCGCCTCGACGACACTCAATGATTTCGTCGATGCACTCTCGAACTGGTATGTCCGACGAGGTCGTGATCGCTACTGGAGTGAGGGGATGAATGCCGACAAGGATGCCGCCTACGCGACTCTTTACCACTGCCTGGTGACGACCACACTGCTGGCTGCGCCGTTTGTTCCCTTCATCACGGAACATCTTTACGGTGCTCTGGTCAAACCACGAGGCGATCAGTTTCCCGAGTCGGTTCACCTCTGTGATTACCCGGAATCGGATTCGGCCCGCTGCGACGAATCTCTGTGCAGTCGCATGGCGTTGATTCGTGAGATCACCTCGCTGGGGCGAGCGTGTCGTTCGCGCGAGAAACTTCGGGTTCGACAGCCGCTGCCAGCGGTTCGCATCGTGCTGGCAGATCAGTCGATGGTTGCTGCTTTGTCCGCCAAGGCGGATCTGATCTCCGAAGAACTCAATGTCAAGGGAGTCGAGTTTGTCGAAGATGCTTCCGAGTACGTTTCTTACGAGGTGAAACCCAACTTCAAGACGATCGGTCCGAAATTCGGTGCCGATGCCCGGGCCATCGCCGGTGCGCTGGCAAACCATCCGGATCCCGCCTCGATCGTGCAGGCTGCCACCGCCGGTGTGTCGGTCCCGTTGATCCTCGAAGGGGATCGTGAGGTGACTCTGGAGCCGGACGATCTCGATGTGCGTGTTCACCAGAAGGACGGGTGGAGTGCCGCCGAGGCACGAGGTGTAGTGGTCGTGTTATCGACGGAGGTGACACCCGAACTCCACCGAGAGGGTCTGGTGCGCGAGGTGATCAGTCACGTGCAGGGGATCCGCAGAGATCTCGATCTGGGCTATGACCAGCGCATCAAGCTATCGGTGGCGACCGAGGGGGACCTGGCTCAGGCGATCGACGAACACGGTGAGCATCTGCAAAAAGAGACTCTGTCGGTGGAGATCTGCAAGACGACCGATGTGGGCAGTGAGATCCGCGAGATCGAGATCGACGGAACCGCTGCGAGAATCGGTGTACAGCCTCTTTGAAGGTGACCCCTGCCGTCTTGATTCGATTCCGATTCGGCGGAAGATGCCAAGAAGCGGCTACAGTTTCTCAATGCGCAGTGATCTTCGAGCAGATCCTGAACAGAGGTGAAGGATGAGTTGGCATCAGAGTTTGGAAGAAGCGAAATCGGCTGCCGCAGAAGATCAACGACCGATCCTGGTGATCCTCGAGGCTCCTGGCTGACTCGGTTGCAAGCGCCTGGATGCCGTGACGTATCCAGATCCAGATTTCAACAATGCCATCGGTGAGTTAGTAGCGCCTGTTCGTATCAATATTGCCGACCGCCACGAAGATTTCCGCGCGGCTACGGTGATGACCAAGATCCCCTATTCACCACGCTTTCGTTTCTTCAGTAGCGATCAACAGCGCTTACTGCGGGAATGGACCGGCTGGATGCCGACTGCCGAATTGATCGCCGAGATGTATATAGCCCGCGCCATCGATTTTCTTGATCGGAAGAATCCACTGGCGGCGGTGGAGGAATACGACCGAGCTCTGGAGCTGGCTCCAGAGGGGCCTGCAGTGGCGGAAATTCTATACCGCAGAGGGATGGCGGCATTTCTCGGGCACAAATTCGACATCGAGCTGTTGAAGAGGGACTGGCAAGCCGTGGTCGAGAATCATCCGGGTACACGCTGGGCGCTGCACGCTTCGGTCATCGCCGATACGCAGTGACCTGGGAGTATTTTCCATCAACATGACGGGTCGAAATCAAGAGTATCGACACCATTTACAGCGCAGACAACAACGTCTGGGTCTGACCCGGCACTGTTACGACCGGCTACCTCAACTAAGAAAACGAATCGAGCAGGGGTATTTCCACACCTCGCCGTTGTTTGCCTTGATTCCTCCGACGATGGGGAACACCACAGCCACGACTCCAAGCACGACCAACATTGGGATCCCGATGAATATAAGAATCATAAAGAGGGAAGCCACAGCATAGATGAGGTGAGAAATGATCCAGTTGGTAGCAATCCTGCCGTGAGTATCGACTCCCGGTAGTTCGTCCTTTTTAATTTGCCAGAGGACGATGGGAAGGATGAATCCCGCTCCCGGGATCAGATATCCTGCCAGAAGTGAGAAATGGATGTACATCGCCCATTCCCGGGTACGGGTAGCCTTGTCCTTGAACGAGTTTTCTTGAGATTCATCATTTTGTTCTTCGGTAGTTTCCGGTTCTGTCACCAAGTCTCCTCCAGTTTCCTGACAAGATGTCCATTGAACACAGGGATCATAACAGGGAATTCAAGGGCACCCAAAGGACTGTTCGTCGCAACCGAGTGTATCCTCGGTCGGATCGACTCCACAGTTGGACGGCCCAGGTGGTGCCGGTGGAGCATCGCCACTGAACAGGCTGCCGAGCATCGTGATCCCATCACCGATATCGAGGCCCCCGTCATCGTTGCTGTCACAGGCATCAGCGCACAGAGGTGCATCCCCTGCGGAGAACAGATAGCTGAGCAGGAAGATCACATCGGCGATGTCGAACACACCATCCAGGTTACACAGACCTCTACGAAACAGCGGATCGGGCGGCGCGGTCGGTGGTGTCGCCACCTGCGCCTGCAGAAATGGCATCGAAGACGGGGAGTGGACGCCGAGAATCGCGGTACCGGTTTCCGGAGCGGCATCGGCATCGAAACCGAAGTTGTAGAGCCAGCCCCAGCGCAGCGGATTGGCGGCTCCACCGAACGAATGATCGAGGGTTGTCCAGGTGACTCCTTCACCGTCACGGCCCGAACTCCAGGCATCGTTGGAGTAAGCGATGCTATGAATCTCCGGGGCATGAAAACTGATGTTGGTGACCGTGACATCAGGTGCGACCGGAATGGTCAGAGAACCAGCATTACCTGATAGATCCAGGTTGTAGATCGAATATTCGTAGTGCCAGGTGCCGTCGCCGTTGTCGGTAACCTTGTGAGCCAGGTAACAGCGGCCATCGATGGCCGGGAAGGGTTGCAGCACCGCGATGGATGCTCCGGGCCACGCTGCCTGCACGGTGCCGAGTTGACTCACTGCCGACATATCGATCGACCAGTTGCCGCCCGGAGTTCCCGAGACACCGACCGGTTCCCAGGCGAAATTGCTGGTGTGGTCGAGGTCGCCTGGATGGACGACATAGGTTTCCGAGATCCAGGTGGAGCCGGGATGCTGGGAGGGGTCGAGATCATCATCTTCGATGCTGAGACGTTCTTCGACCTGATCCCACGGGCCTGAATCCGATGCTATGAAGGAGCCATCCCAGATGAAGCCGCCGGTCCACGGATCGATGTCGGTGCGTGGTCCCATGTTGCCCTGGGAAGCGTTGCCGGCTGCGCCGTAGGTATCGGAACAACCGACTCCGGTCGCGGTGCTGGTCGGATGGGGAGTACAGCCGAAGCCGCAGGCATCGGCCTGGGCCGATGCCCAGCCGTGTTTGGTCCACGAGCCACCGATCTGGATCAGTCGATCGGGATCGAGGCGGAACATGTTGAAAGTCATCATCGGATGGCGCGGGTCGGGATTGGCGTACCAGTCGAGCGGTTCGGTACCGCCGTTACAGACCACCGATTCGCAGCCAAAACTGGCCTTCGAACCCTCGCGGCCGACCATCACCATGTTGACGGGATCGCCCATGATCACATCCTGGCCGGTGTCGAGGATCGGTGCGGTGTCATAGATCCGTAGGCACCACTCCTCGAGTGTTCCGTACCAGCCGGTCTCCTCATCGGAGACGCTGAGAGTCCATGTACCGATGGGATTGCTACCGGTGAAGGCGGACAGGTCTTCGAGCGGTTGCATCAAACCGCCAACATCGTAAGGAGGCTGGTTCGGAGGACCACTTTGCCACCAGGTCAGATCGATGCCGCCGTTGACTCTGGCTGGTTGGTTGTGCAGTGCCACGGTGATGCCATCGGGAGAGGAGATTTCGACAATCAGTTGACTGGCATCGGGATGATTGATGAGAGCATCGATCTGGAGATCCCACAAGAAAGCGCTGGGATCTCCGCTGATGTTGATGAAGGACTCGATCGGCTCTCCTGCATCGGGGATGCCTACCAGAGGGGTACTACAACCCTCGAGGATAACGGGACCGGTGACAGCGATTTCTCCGCAAGTGCTGACAAACGGAGGGCCTACGCTCTGTGGCGTGGCACAGACCTCGACCATCGTCTGGATCGATGACACGGGGAGCGCTGCATAGACGATATCGCCGCCAACAAAGGGACCGTTCACGGTTACCTGGTTGCTATTGCCTGCCCCTGCTGTGAACAGAACCGAGTCACATGGTTCCGAAAGTTCTGCTTCGCAATCGACCACGGCGCTTCCAGGAATCGATGACAGGGTCAGAGAGACGATCTCGATAGGGATGTAAATATCGAGGGTTCCATCGCCTTCTGAACCTTTCCAGCCAGCTACCTGGATCAAGTAATTGCTTCCCTGGGTGACCGGAACATCGACGGTCGACATGAACTGGGAATTTCCGCAGGCATCGTCGGAACTGGCGAGACAGGGACCTGAGGTCGGACATCCGTTGCTGCCGTCATAGACCACGATGATCGAGTCAGAATCGGTTCCGGTCTGGGAGCAGGTATCGATGGTGACGATGCCATCGCCACTTGCGGTGTAGGAGAACCAGACATCATTGAGGATGTTGTCGTCACAGTCGGCGGGGCCGTCGAGGGTCGATGCGGTCAGGTCGTAGGAGTAGGAGCCTTCGTCGACCTCTGTTGCTTCACTGCAATCGTCATTGCTGGGAGTTGCACCGGTATTCAGGTAAATATCAACGGTTCCATCGCCTTCTGAACCATTCCAGCCAGCCACCTGGATCAAGTAGTTGCTCCCTGCTGTGACCGGAACATCGACGATCGACATGAACTGCGAGTCTCCACAGGCATCGTCGGAGACGGCAAGACAGGGACCAGAGGTGGGACATCCGGCGCTTCCGTCATAGACCGCGATGATCGAGTCAGTGTTGCTACCCGTCTGGGAGCGGGTATCGATGGTGACGATGCCATCGCCACTTGCGGTGTAGGAGAACCAGACATCATTGAGGATGTTGTCGTCACAGTCGGCGGGGCCGTCGAGGGTCGATGTGGTCAGGACGTAGGGGTGTGAACCTTCGCCGACCTCTGTTGCTGCACTGCAATCGTCATTGCTCGGGTTAAACAGGAAAATATCAACGGTTCCATCGCCTTCTGAACCGTTCCAGCCACCGAGTTGGACCAAGTAGTTGCTCCCTGCCGTGACCGGTACATCGACGGTCGACATGAAGTTCGAGGCTCCACAGTCATCGTCAGAACTGGCGAGACATGGATCACCGGCAGCGGGACAAGCACTGCCATCGTAGACGATGAGTACGCTGTCGGTGTCACTTCCAGTCTGAGCACAGGTACTGATGGTGGCGATACCACCAGTACTTGCGGTGTAGGAGAACCAGACATCATTGAGCATGTTACCGTCACAGTCGTCGGGACCGTCGAGGGTGTATGAGGTCAGGTCGTAGGGGTACGAGCCTTCGCCGACCTCTGTTGCTTCACTGCAATCGTCATTGACTGCCTGGGCCGAGGCGACCAGAGGGATACAAAGCAAGACGATGCTGAGCAGGAACCTTTTCAAGAGAAACACCTTTCTTGAGCGACCACAACTGGAGCGCACTTAAAGACGTACCTGACTGCTGCTAGAGGCAACCCTCCGAGTTCTGTCCGCAACCGAGAGCATCCTCGGTCGGATCGACCCCGCAGTCGGTTGGACCAGGTGGTGCAGGTGGAGCATCGCCACCGAACAGGCTGCCGAGCATCGAGACCCCATCACCGATATCGATGGCCCCGTCATCGTTGCTGTCGCAGGCATCGAAACACAGTGGCTCATCCCCTAACGAGAACAGATAACTGAGCAGGAAGATCACATCGGCGATGTCGAACACACCATCCAGGTTGCACAGGCCTCTACGCAACAGCGGAGCGGGCGGAGCTGTCGGAGGTGTGGCCACCTCGGCCTCGATGTATGGAATGGCAGAAGGAGAGTGGACGCCGAGAATCGCCATGCCAGTTTCCGGTGCAGCGTCGGCATCGAAGCCAAAATTGTAGAGGAATCCCCAGCGGAGCGGATTGGCAGAGGCACCGCTGGCGTGATCCGTTGTCGACCAGGTGATCCCTTCCCCATCGCGAACTGCCGACCAGTCGTCGTTGGAGAAGAAAACGTTGTGAATGGTCGGAGCGAAGAAATCGATGTTGGTGACCTCGACATTGGATGCCACCGAAATCGAGAAGGAACCCGCATTGCGTCCCATGTCGTGGTTGTAAACCGAGTACTCGTAGTGCCAGGTGCCGTCCCCGTTATCGGTGACCTTGTGAGCCAGGTAGCAGCGGCCATCGATGGCGGGCAGCGGTTGCACCACCTCGATGGAGGCTCCGGGCCAGGCAGCCTGCACCGTCCCCAGTTGGCTTTGGGCGGACATGTTCATCGACCAGTTGCCGCCGGGAGATCCCGTGACACCGATCGGTTCCCAGGCATGGTTGGTGGTGTGGTCGATATCTCCCGGATGAACCACCGAGACCTCGGAGATCCAGATCGAGCCGGGGTGCAAAGCCGGATCGAGATCATCATCTTCGACCGAGAGGCGTTGCTCGACCTGATCCCACGGCCCCCCATCGGACTGCAGGAAAGAACCCTCGTAGATGAATCCTCCACTCCAGGGATCGATTTCACTACGTGGCCCCATGTTGATCTGGGCAGCGTTGCCGGATGCACCATAAGTGTCAGAACAACCGACTCCGGTATAGGTACTGCTAGGGCTGGGGTTGCAGCCGAATCCGCAGGCATCGGCCTGGGCCGATGACCAGCCGTGCTTGATCCACGAGCCACCGATCTGGATCAGACGATCAGAATCGAGGCGAAACATGTTGAAGGCCATCATCGGGTGACGAGGGTCCGGGTTGGCGAACCAGTCGAGCGGTTCGGTACCGCCGTTACACATCACCGACTCGGAGCCAAAACTGGCCTGCGAGCCCTCACGACCGACCATCACCAGGTTGTTGGAGTCTCCGATGATCAGGTCCTGCCCGCTGCTGGGAACCGGTGCGGTGTCGTACATCCGGATGCACCACTCTTCCAGGATTCCTGTTTCACCGCTGATCTCATCCGAGATGCTGAGAGTCCAGCGACCGATGGGATTGGCACCGGTGAAGGCGGAGAGATCTCCGACCGGTTGCATCCAACCGCCGCCATCGTAGGGCGGTTGGTTGGCATTGCCACTTTGCCACCAGGTCAGATCGATACTTCCGCTGGCTCCGACGGGTTGGTTGTGCAGTGTCACGGTTGTGCCATCGGCAGAGAAGATATCGACGCGAAGTTGACTGGCATCGGGATGATCGATGTGGGCCTCAATCTGAAGATCCCAAAGGACGGTACTGGGATCGCCGCTGATGTCGATGAAGTCCTCGACCGGTTCTCCAGCATCCGGGATCGCCAGTAGAGGTGCACTGCAGCCTTCCAGGGTGATCGGTCCGGTGACTGCGACTTCGTCGCAGAAAGATGATCCGGGGGCATTTCCGATATACGGCGTGGCGCAGACCTCGATCATCGTCTGGATCGACGACACCGGGAGCGCTGCTGTGACGAGGTCACCAGCGACAAAAGGACCGTTCACGGTCGTCTGGCTGGAGCCCCCCAATCCTGCTGCGAATACCACTGAATCACACGGACCGGAAACCACTGCCTCGCAATCGATCTCGGCACTGCCGGGCACCGAACTGAGGGCCAGTGATTCGATGAGTGCTTGAACAAACTGAACATTGACGTTGCCGGTACCGGTTTGACCAACTCCCCAGCCTCCAATGCGGAATAAATATTCCTCGCCGGAGGAGACTTGCAGAGCCTCGACGACCGATGCGAAGGCAGAGCCAGTACTTTGCACCAGGCATCCTGACTCGTCGCCACTGCAGGCGACTTCGATCTTGGATGTGCAATTGCCGAGATAGATCACCAGATCGGTATCGAAGTTGACGATGTTACACATACTGACAGTGAGAGAACCCTCACCCGGTGCGGTCCAGTGGTACCAGACATCCTGGTTCATCACTCCGAGAGCATTGCAACTGGTGCCGCTACTGTACGGATCAATACTGTCGCTGGCTGAAGTGGTATCGATGGGGTTGTCGCCGATCACCGCTTCGATGGCACCGCTGCATTCATCGTTTTCCGGTGCTCCCGGTGGCGAAGGTGGAGCAGAGGCCATCGAGATGTCGAAGGTGCCTCCTCCGATGTCGGTATCGCCCCAGCCACCGACGCGAATCAGATAAGTTTCTCCATCAAGGACTGGCACATTTTCTAGGATCGTGTTCCAGGAGTTGGTGGTTCCCTGGACCAGGCACCCACCCGAGTCGCCGTAGCAGGCGATGGGGATCAGAGCGCCACACAAACCACCGTAGACGGCGACATCGGTATCGAAATCGACGGTGTCGCAGGTCGTGATGGTCATCAGACCATCTTCTGTCGGAGTGAAGTGGTACCAGACGTCACTGTAGAAGCCACCGAGCGCAGTACCGGGGCATATCGCTTCGGGATTGGCCTCAGGACTGTTGGTTGCTTCGGTGGTATCTATATCGTTGGACCCAAGACTGGCGATGGTAGCGGTACTGCATTCGTCGTTGACCGCCTGGGCTGGTGTCACCATCGGTAAAGAAAGAACGGCAAGAATGAGCATGAAATTTCTCATGAAACACACCTTTCCTTGGAGCACTCCATTGTACATCGTGATGGAGAGGGGGACGACTGGGTGACGATTGACCGGCAACAGGGCTGAGATGAGGATATTTGCGAGAAGCTGTCATCGTGTTGGGTGCAGGGGTGGTCGGTCTTTCTCTTGCCCGTGAGCTGAGGCATCGCGACATCGAGGTGGATTTGCTCGATTCACGTTGCTGTGGATCGGGAGCGACCCGGGCAGCAACTGGCGTTCTCAAGGCCCCTCCCCATACCAGCACCCCCTTTTTTCAGTTGCGACAGCAGGGCTGGGAACAATGGCCAGTTCTGGCGGCTGAACTGGAGCAAGAAACCGGCATCGAGGTGGGATACCACTGCTGTGGAGGTATCGATATCCGCGATGCGACCCAGAGAGATCCGCAACGGGCTGTCGCTGCTCTACCACAAATCGGCGGTGAAGTGCGGGTACTCTCCGCCACTGATCTGGAGCAACTGTTACCGACGGTGCAACGGCGGCTCATCGCCGGGCTCTTCATCGAGCACGAGGCGAGGGTTGATCCGAAAGCGTTAGTTGCCGCATTGCGTCAATCCTGTCTTCAATCGGGAGTTCGTATTCACGAGCAACTCGGGCCGATCGAGATAGTGCCTGTTGGTACCGATGAAATCGATCTGGTGGGTCGTGTGCCATCCCACCTCGGTGGCTCGCGACAGCGACGAGTGGTGCTAGCAGCTGGCTGGGAAAGTGCCACTGCGTTACTCGATATGCCTCCGGCACCGCTACCACTCGATCCTGTTCGTGGCGAGGCGATTGCCCTCGACATCCCGGCTCCAGCGCACATTGTCACCTTCGATGCCAAGCAAGACTCGATCCAGGATGAAGCGGGCAACCGCAGTCGCTTTTCATGGATTCCGGCTCCCGACGGGAAATCGTGGTTGGGCAATAGCGTTGGTACTGAACAGCCGCAGAGATCACCATCCGCTCAGCCGACCGAGTTGGGGCTGGAGCAACTACTCGCTGCGGCACAATCGCTGTTCGGTGACTCGGTGAGGAAACGTGTCATCGATCACTGGGCGGGGATCCGTCCCAAGGCGATGCGTCATGGAGGTCCGCTACTGGGTAGGTGGCCTGGCAGACCGCAACTATGGGTTGCTACCGGACACTACAGGACCGGATTGCTGGTGGGGCCGACCACCGCCAGGATGATGGCTGAAGCGATGCTGGATGGTGTGCCGATTCCGCAGTCGTTCTCGATTCCCGATTGACGGGTCATCAGGGTGGAGCCTCTTGCTGAGTCATCTCAGATACGATCCAGGCGACCTGTTTGCGGCCGTGACGAAGGATCGCAAGGATCAGTTTTCCACCATCACCACGCAATCTTTTGAGAATCGCTCCCGGGTCTTCGGAGACACCTCGAGTCTTGACGGTCGCTAGCCCTTCTCCACGGGCTGTGAGCCAGCGTCGCACTTTTTCCTCGCGCCAGGGCATCCGTTCGACCACCTCGAAACTACGTAGCCACGGGGTGCTGATGGGTGAGTCTCCCGCCAACCAACCGAGTCCCGGATACAGTTCTCCGATCGGGTAGTGATCGAGCAGTTGTGCGACCAGTCCCGCTCGCTCGATGGCCGGAACCGGTACGTGGATCCAGGCTGGGTTTTCATCAAAATGCCGTTCGAGCGGGCCAGGATCTCCACAGATGGTCTCTCCAGCTGGCAGCAGGGTTGCTCTTCGTGCGACCGATCCATCAAGTTTTCCCCGCCACAGTGTCGCCTCGACCAGAGCATTCCCGTCCTGGACGAACTCCACCTCTCCAGCGGGAAGGTTGTCAGTATCGACTCCCGGCCCACACTTCAGTGCCAGGTCGGGGTGTCGGTCCATCAGAGCTTCAAGAATCTCTGGACCGGGGAGCATCTCCTGGTAGCGATGACGTCGTCGAGAATCGTCGCGACGATCGGGATCGACGTGAAGGGGGAGGGGAGCCAGCGGCAATGCCGCAGCATCCGCATTCAAGGTCCACGGCTGATGTCCGGCCTGTTCGATGTTGGCGCGGGCCAGACTCAGCAGCAGAGGATCCCGATCGACCAGGATCACCGCACCCCGTTCGGCGATGGCTTTGCCATCACTACCGATTCCGCAGCACAGGTCGATCACAGGAGACTCATCGAAGACTTTTCGGAAGCGTCGCGCCTTATGACGCGCCACCGAGGTGCGGGTTGCCTGCTGAACCGAATCGACGGTCAGCCACAGCTGATCGTGATCTTCGAGTCGGCCTTCGGCACGCCGCCTCGCTTCGAGCAGTGACAGGATCACGCTCACTTGTTCGGTGGTCCCGTGAGCCCGTAGCGACTGCAGCTCGGACGGACGGGTCGGATCGATGTGCCGTGCTGCCGTCAGAAGCGGGTTCAGGTCGCCGGCGATCAGTCTTTTCCAGATCGGATTCATAGTCTGATCCTAGTACGCGAGCCAGAATTTACGACAATTTGGGAAATTTCTCATTTGTTTGGCTTGCCAAACAGAGAAGGCGATGGTCTAACAGGGGAGTGCTTATCGTTTGTTTGGCCACCCAAACAGTGGCTGGCGGGTTTGGTTTGCTGTCTCTGACTTCGTCACAGTCCGTGCCGGTTTTCAGTGGAGGTCCTTTTGATCAACAAAACAGCTGTCGGAATTGTCGTCGTATTGTCGGTCACCATGATGGTTGCGACCACAGGTCAGGCGCAAATCGCGCGCGACAATGGTAGGCCTCAGGCCGATTCCGACCAGCGGGACGTTCGTCTCGGAGGATATCTGGATCTTGAGATGTTCAAAAACGATGGACGATTCGAGTTCAAGAACCATCGCCTGGTGCCGATGATCGATGCCACCGTCAGTGATTCGGTTCATTTTGCTGCGGAGATCGAGTTCGAATATGGCGGTCCGCAAATCGCATCGGGGGACGGAGAGGTCAAGGTTGAGTACGCCTACGCCGACGTCGACCTGGGTGGCTGGCAGTTGCGTTCGGGAGCGATCCTGGTTCCGCTCGGTGCGACCAACCTTTATCACGATTCACCGATGCGAGAACTGACCAACCGTCCTCTCGTTGCCCGTACCATCGTGCCTTCGACGCTGACGAGTGCCGGGGTCGGCGGACTCTGGGGTGCCGATGACGGGTCCTGGTCTGTGGAGGCATACGCCCTCAACGGTTTTAACGGTGAAGATGGTGCTGGTGGCTACAACATCAACAGCTCCAAAGGGGTCCGTAGTGCTCGTCCGAGCCTGAAGGTCAACGGCGACCGTTCGCCGAGCCTCTGTGGAAGACTCGCCTGGAGTCCGATACTGGGAACCGAGTTCGGCTTCTCGGCCTGGAACGGACCCTGGGATATCGATGGAGATCTCGATCTGACCATTACCGTGATCGATCTCACCACCGATCTGTCTTCCTTCATAGAAGCTCTCGGACCGACAGAGCTGGAAATCGAGATTGGCGATGTCGGTATCGATGTCGATGCGGATGCCATAGCTGCAGAAGTTCCTGAGAAATTGACGGCGAATTCGATTCAGATTTCTCGTCGTTTTTTCCCGTCTGCTATTGAGAACCTGTTCGGTGACGAATCTTCCTGCGGGTTGACTGTTCGCTTTGAAGAGGAAGATCTCGGAGCGGCTGTGAAGACACGTTCGACGGTAGGATTCAACATCCGTCCCACCGACGAGACGATTCTCAAGTTCGATTACGAACAGGAGCAGATCGAGAACCAGCCCGATCCGGATGGAACCTTTATCTTCTCGGTAGCGACTTACTTCTAGGAAAATTGATGAGACTCGGATTCGTATTTACTACATGGCTGTGCCTTATTTGCACCTTCCTCACTGTTTCAGTCGAGGCACAAAATCACCCTGTTGTAAGTTTCGGAACCAATTTCTTTTGCTCTGGGGGCCAGGTGGCCCCCGGAGCCGTTTTGTCTCGTGCCGTTACTGCCGAATCGAAGTTGCCCGAGGGAAATACAGAACCGGTCGTCCGCCGTTTATCCCGAAAAACATTCGAGGAACTGTGGGACCAACAAATTGTCATCGATGAGGTGACCCTATCGATGAAAGGGGACCTCCGCAGACAAATCGCCAAGCGGGCAAAGATCGTGGTGAGTTCTGATCCGGTACGGTTGTTTCGTGTGCAAACCGAAAATTCAGGTAAAGAACTGGGGTACGCCCTGATTCTGGATGAGGTCGGCAAGTATCGTCCCATCACCTTCATGGTGGCGCTGGATGCAAAAGACCGTGTTCTTGATCTCCAGGTCCTGGTCTATCGGGAGCACATCGGAAAAGGGATCGAGTCACCACGTTTCACTCGTCAGTTTCGAAACAAAGACAGCGGTAGCAAGCTGAAGCTGCACCGGGATATCAGGAACCTGGCGGGTGCCACGCTCTCTGCTCGTGCCTCGGTACGCGCTGTTCGAAGGGCTCTGGCGACCGTTCAGCAGACGGTGCGGAGCCAGATGGAACTGGACTGGCAGCGCAGCGATGCGGAGTCGCTGGGTCAACCCTGGTCTTCCCAAGAAGTGGGTCGGATGGAAGAGTCTCCTTCTGAAGTCGAGGAGGTTCCGCTGGCGAAGCCTGTGTCTCGGGCCCGTCCAGCGATGGGAACCATCCTTCGCATTGACGCCTACGGTGCCAACGCCGCCAATGGTATCGCAGCCGCCTTCGCAGAAGTGGAGCGTGTTGAGGCCTTGCTGAGCCGTTGGCGTCTCGATAGCGATGTGATTCGGGTAGAGAAAGCTACGGTTGGGACTCCGGTGACGGTTTCTCCCATCACCCTGGAATGCGTTCAAGCGGCTCTTGTGGCCGCCCGCGACAGTGGAGGAGCTTTTGATCCGACTCTTGTGTTCGAGGGCTACCAACAGGTGAAAGTAGATGCGTCCTCCTCGACGATCACCCTGCAGGCAGAGAATTTGATTTTGGATCTGGGAGGGATTGGAAAGGGCTTCGCCCTGGATCGTGCCGCTGATGTTCTTGAAGCCCACGGTCTCCACAGCGCTCTACTCGATTTCGGTGGTCAGTTGCTTGCGCTCGATCCACCACCAGATCAACTCGCCTGGGAGGTCGGAATCTTCGACCCACGTTCTTACGGGACCCTGCTAGGATCGATTCCGTTGGTCAGGGCCAGTGTTGCTACCAGCTCAGACTACGAACGTGGTGATCACATCGTTGATCCTCGCAAGGGAAAGGTCGCAGCGGTTTCTCTCTCGACGACGATTTTTGCCAGTAAAGCGACCCGTGCCGATGCGGCCAGTACAACTCTGGCAGTTCTCGGACCGGAACATGCAGAGCAATTCCTTGCCAAAATACCCGATGTGGCAGCAGTCATCCTGGTAGAGGGAGAAGACTCTCCCCGGATTCTCGGTAACTTACCGCGTTGATTTGATGCGTTTTGAACGGGGGCTATCTGTTGGTGGATGTTGCTTCCCGGAAAACCATCCGGATGACGCTGGTTGGAAATCCGAACGCTGGGAAAACCACTCTGTTCAACGCTCTGGTCAGGGGATCTTCCCGGGTATCAAATCATCCGGGAATTACCGCCGATGCCGTTGTCGGGGAACGTCGACACAACGGTTCTATCCTTCGAGTGACCGATCTTCCGGGAACCTACAGCCTCGACCTGGATCTTCCCGATTCAGAACTATGTCGCGAACACCTGAAAAATGACTCCCCGGAAATTCTATTTTGTGTTCTCGATGCGATGGGACTGGGCCGGAACTTGAAGTTGCTCGGAGAAATTCTGGAAACAGGAATTCCGTTAGTTGTTGTGGTGACCAAGACGCAGGAAGCTCTACTTCGTGGCCAGAAGATCGACGTTGCGGCGATGGAAGAATACCTGGGTGTTCCAGTCATCGAAGCGAGTAACAGCTCTGTGGCCAGAAAGCTCGACCTGGTTTCCCTGGTCGATAAAGCCTGCGTTTCCCGTTTCGCAAGCGATGGAGATTTGTCGCTGACTCAGTGGCTGACTAACTTGCAGGGCAAGGTCAGTTTGCCCGTGAATCCGGAGCTGGCGAAACGACGCCGACTTCGAGATGATCGACTTGACCGCATCTTCACCCACCCTTGGTTGGGTCTGATCTTCTTCGCCGTGGTGATGACCTTGATCTTTGGATCGGTGTTCTGGTTGGCCCAGATCCCGATGGAGGCGATCGATGTTTTCTTCGGATCCGTAGCGAAGTGGGTTTCTACCCAGATGTCAGCAGGGCCTTTGCGTGATCTGCTGGTGGATGGAGTCATCGGGGGGGTGTCGGGAACCCTGGTATTTCTGCCTCAGATCCTGATGCTGTTCTTCCTGGTTTCAATTCTGGAAGAGACTGGATATCTGGCGCGTGCGGCTTTTGTGGCTGACCGATGGTTACGTCCCTTCGGCTTGCCAGGGCAGGCGTTTGTACCGTTGCTTTCCAGTCATGCCTGTGCGATTCCCGCCATCCTGTGTACCCGCTTGATTCCTGATCGACGAGATCGAATCGCCACCATCCTGGTGGCTCCTTTTCTGTCCTGCTCCGCGAGGCTCCCGGTCTACATTTTGATGGTGGGTATCCTGTTTCCAACTCAGCCGTTTTTTGCAGGTTGTGCGTTCGTCGGCTGTTATCTGCTGGGTGCCTTCGCTGCGGTGACGAGTGCCGGATTGGCCCGGATGACTTTGCTTCCAGGAGCCAGCATTCCGCTGGTACTGGAGTTGCCTCCTTATCGATTTCCTTCGGTCAGGGAAGCAGGCAGGACCGCCCTGGGCCGGGGCTGGTCCTTTCTCACCAATGCTGGAACCGTGATTCTGTTGATCTGTATTTTACTGTGGTGGTTGAGTAGCTTTCCGGTGACTCCAGAGAGCTCGAAGGTAACGGCGCTCAGGAGCCAGGCGCAGTCGCAAGTCGATCCGGTACTGTCTGCCGAGATCCTGTCGGATGCAGATTCGTTGGCTTTGCGTGAGGCTGCCGCCGCTTCGTACGCCGGCCAGATGGGGAAAATGGTCGAGCCGGTGCTAGCACCGGTGGGGGCCGATTGGCAACTTTCGGTGGCGGTGGTTGCGAGTTTTGCTGCTCGTGAAGTGTTCGTTTCTTCGCTCACCGTGTTACTAGGGGTCAGCGATGAGGTGGCCGATCAGACCACCATGGAGCGAGTCCGTTCGTCGACCCGTGACGACGGGTCGCCGTTGCTACCGCTCTCTTCTGCAGCGGGCTTGCTGGTCTTCTACGTGCTGGCGATGCAGTGTTTACCGACTCTGGCCGTGACGCGGCGAGAGGCGGGAGGAATCCACTGGGCGCTGCTCCAGCTGGGCTGGATGACGTTGTGGGCGTGGATACTGGGGACTCTCACCCGGTTCATTTTGATTTCACTTGGAGTGTCCTGATGACCCCATTTCCTGTCGAAGATCCGCAGTTCTGGTTCGTCACCGTGCTAGCGGTTGGGGCTCTGATCGTGGTTTTTTGGCGCCGAAAAGGCGGTGGTGGGGGCTCTTGCGATGACTGTTCCGGTGGGTGATTTCCTGTTTTACCCACTGGCCATCCGGTGCTTCAGCCGTTCTCATCGAGTGGCTTCGAGAAAGGAACAAAATCGATGTTGATTCACATTCTTCTCGCTCTGGTGCTGCTGTCTGGAATTACCCCTGATCTGCTGGCACTGGAAACAGTGACGACTGGAGCCAGATCTGGTGACGAGGTCACCGATCAGCAGCAGGCTGCCGCCACCAAGGCCTATGAGGCCTTGAAAACTCGTATGGATGAAGCCTGGACCGAGTACCTGGCTCCTTTGCGAGCGGCCAAGACTCCTGAGGAACGAGACGCCATTGAACTGGATCCGGCCAAGAGTCCGTCAGTCCTGTTCATGGCACCGATGCTGAAGTTCTCCAAGGCCCATCCAGCTACCGATGCTTCTCTCTCTGCTCTCGGGGAGGTGATCCGGATGGCTTCTCGAGACGAGAAAAATTCCTGGATGATGGACGAGGCCGTCGATGTCGTTCTCGTCGATTTCATCGAGCACGAGGGGCTTCAGGATCTGGTCCGATTCGCACATTACAATCCTCCCACGCAGAGCATCTTGCGTCTTCTCAGGGGAGTCTCGGATCGATCATCGAGCCGGGATGTAAAGGCTGCGAGTTACTATTCGCTGGGGAAACTGCTCGGAAAGAACAAGGAGACACGCGTTGAGGGGCGTCAGTTGCTCGGTCGTGTCGAGAAGGAGTTCGGCGATGTGATCTTCTTACGCGAGACCACATATGGTCAAAAGGTAAAGGGTGACATCTTCGAGATGGAACATCTCCAGATTGGCCATATTGCGCCGGAGATCATCGGTCAGACGATCGCGGGCAATCTGATGCAACTTTCGGCGTTTCGCAGCAAGGTGGTGGTGCTTGATTTCTGGGGTGATTGGTGAGGCCCTTGCCGGGCGATGTACCCACACGAGCGGTCGCTCGTGGAAAAGCACCCTGCCGACAAGTTCGCGATCGTCGGAGTGAATTCGGATCGCACTATCGAGACAGCCAGGGACGCGGTGAAGAAGAACGAACTCAGTTGGAGAAGCTTCTACGACGGCGGCACCGATGGCCCCATCTCAAGCCGGTGGAATGTCAACGGTTGGCCGACGATCTATGTGATCGATGCCAAGGGAACGATTCGATTCAAGGATGTTCGAGGAGACGAACTGGATAGCGCCATCGAGATGCTGCTGGCGGAGATGCAGAGTTCCAGCGAGCCCGAGGGGGCTCGCTAGGAATCGTCCGGCTGAGAGTCCGGATGGTCCAGTGGGCAACCGCCTCCGTTGTTTCTTTTCTCTGGAAAGAGAGGAGCGGGTGCGTCGGGTTCCTTGGTGCCTGACTTTCGTCGCCTTCGCGCTGCAAACCACAGTTCATCGAGACAGGCTAGCGATCCCGTGGCCAGTACCAGTAACAGCCCGGTTCCTCCCGCTCTCAGCGTTAACGGGGCCAGTGACCACTGCCAGTGCAACCACCAGGGAGAAAGCAAAGACAGCGCCAGGGATCCGTAACCCAGCAGTGAAAGGGTGATCTTTGGTCCTTCGCTCCAGGGGGTCAGTTCGACCAGGTGTAAGACCACGAATAGCAGCATCGCCATGGCGAAGATGTGGTCATGTACGATGGCGAGAATCTCGCGTGGGCTTTTTTCAGGATAGAGTTCTTCTGACTCGAAATCCTGTTCGTTTCCCTGAACCCAACGTTGTGCGTCCTGGTTCGAAAACCCGCCGGATTTTCCTGAATATTGAAGTAACGCGACGACGCACCCGGCCAAAACGGTGATCAGGAACAGGGTCAGGAGTATGCGAGTGGACGGATTGGCTCGCGCGAGGGTGAATCCCGATTGCTTGTAGAATCGTGTCACTGCGTCGGATCCGTCCGTAAGGATGGGTTTTTTCTAGCAGCAGACCGGGACCGCCTGGATCGACGCCGCCAACTGGTCACTGAGTCCGATACGACTTCCTTCGACAGCGAGGATACAGGTTCCATTCGACTGGCAAACGCGGAGATCACAATTGTTGCACAGTCCCATCGCCTGGAGCAGCGGAAGTAGGGTGCTGGGTACCGTTTCGGTGATGATCTGGACCTTCTCTTCTGGAGCGATCTGCTGCAGTGAACGGGCATTCTCTGGCACCGTTACCGTGCTGGATCGAGTCGCGGGAGTCGATTTTGTACTCCCGGCGCCAGGGGAGGAGAGGATGTCGCGGAACATGGAACCCTTCTCAAATTGGCTGACCGCAGCCAGTCCAGTTGCTTGTCACCCGAGTTGTGGCCTCAGGAGTGCCATTTCCGGCCCGAGCCTGGCCCCTCGTTGTCCTGGGGGTTAGACGCGGCTACCCTCCCAAATAGCTGGAAATCCAGATGGGAGTTTCTACACATGGACGATAGTATAGCGTTTCGTTCTAGGTCCCGTCAACCTGTTTGGATAGCCAAACTTGGAAGTGAGGCGCTGTGACCGGCTGGCGAGAGTTCGACCAGAACCCGGTGAGCCATTCCGCGGCCCATCATCTGACCACGATCCAGTTTCTGCTCGATGAGTTCGGCTACGCGCGGGTTTCTGATGTGGCGCGACATCTCGGAATTACCCGAGGTAGCGTCTCGGTGACGCTCAAGGGGTTGCGCCAGCGCGGTCTCGTCGTTGAGGACAAGCACAAACATCTTGGTCTTTCCGAGGAAGGGATCCGAATCGCACGGGGAATTCGCATCAAGAGGGTCCTGGTCCAGGCGATGTTGCGCGACCTGTTGGGAATCCCCGATGAAATTGCCGAGCAGGACGCCTGTAAGGTCGAGCATCTGATCAGCGATTTGACCGCAGAGGCGGTTTCGAAATTGCTACAGAAGATAGAAAACGGAGACACTCCGAAGCCGCTTCATGAGTTTATAGAGGAAATGAAAAAGGAATCATCGGGAAGCAAATCTGTTTTTCCAAGTGAGGAAGCACAGCAGTTCTCTGAACTTCTCGAACAGCGACGAACTGAACACGAGGACAAATGACTCAGGGAATCTCAAGAAAAGAAGCGATCGACCGCTTGAATGGTCTCCTTTCCGAGGAGATGGAAGCTTCGATGCGTTATTTACATCTGGGCATGATGGTGCAGGGGCTCGATCGTCTGATCGTTCAGAAAGTGCTTCAGGAAAATTTAGAGGAGACTCTGGAACACTCGGAACAAGTTGCGGAGAAGATCCTCCAATTGGGTGGTTGCCCGGCACCAAAGATTCGAGTGGAGTTCGAGGAGAAACGTTATTCGGGTAAGGAAGCACTGCAGGAAGCGCTACTTTTTGAACAAGCAGCACTGGATGGATACCGGGATCTTCTCGAGCATGTCGATGGTGGTGGAGATGTGATTCTCGAAGAGTTTGCTCGTCAGCAAGTTTCAGTCGAATCAGAGCATGTTGCCGGGTTGAAGATGTTATTGGAAGAGTGATCGTTTGGCGATCAGTGACAGACCTGGCGGTTTGACCGCTCTTGCCGTTCTCAACGGGTTTTTTGCCATGTCCAGTGGTGCAGGGGCTCTCCAGCGACTGGTCGACGAATCTCGTATCGCTTCCTTTCACGCCGGAGAACTGGGGGAGAGACGCTGGCTACGTCGTCGCGTCGAGGAAATGATCGATTCAGGAATCGATCCGGGTGATCTACAGATTCTCGGAGTGATCGGGCTGGTTGCCTCGGTCGCACTTGCGATTTCTGTCTGGGGATTATTGACTCGCAGAAAGATTGCCGGTGGCTGGGGCTCGACTATAGGTGCCATTGCACTGGTAACGGTTTCGGTGCTTGCGATGAACTGGTTGCCGCCTTCGATATTGAGAGGAACCGGAATCTCCATCGTTCGTCAGCTTTTTTACCCGCTCTTCATGCTTTTCATGGTTCAGATCATCTTTCGCAAGGACCTGGCCCGATGACCAGGACCCTGAAACAGATTCTCTCCCACGCTCGTAATTCGATGAGCCATGCTCTTCGATCTGGATCGGGAGTGGCGTTCATCGTTTTGACGGTGCTGATCGGGTTGGCTCTGGCGAATTTTGCCTTTGCTCCCATCGAATTGGGATTCATTGAACTGGAAGAATTCCGTACTGGGGCGGCAAAGGGGATCGGTCTGGCCCTTTCGTTGGCCACGCTTCAGCAGGGTGATCCCGATAGATTCCTGGGAAGGTTGGAGGCGGGAGAACTTGAAGAGATGACGATGTGGGCCAGATATCTGGTATTGGATCAGCCGATGCTTCTCTCCATCATCGTGTTGTTACTGGGACTGGTGTTACCTCTACTGCTACCTCTTGGATCTTTCGCTGCCATCTCGGGAGACGTACAGCACCGGTCAATTCGCTATCTGCTGCCGAGGACCACCAGAACCGCACTGCTGCTGGGGCGTCTATTCGGTTGCCTGATTTTGTCGTGGTTGCTGATCACCGGCTTGCTGGTGGCCATCATCCTCTACCTGGGCATCGTGTTATCGCTCGATTCCTGGAATGACTTGCTGCCCTGGGGAATTCGCTGCCTCGGTGCTCTGCTGATCCTCAGTTTTCCCTATGTATCGCTCGGAGTGCTCTGTTCGACCATTTTTCGAGCACCGATGGTCGCGTTGCTGGCTTCGGTCGGAGTGGCAATCGCTGTGCCGCTGATCGCCTTCAGTGCCCGGGCAGCGTGGGAGCCTCTCGGTCAGCTGCTGTACCTTTTGCCGTGGGGATATTCTCATCAGTTGCTGTCACCCGACGGGCAGACGGTCACGATGGCGACCCTCTACTGTCTGGGACATGGCCTGGTCTTTACCCTCCTTGCCCATCTCCGGTTCCGGAGGGCAGACCTATGACATCGAGCGAACATGCTCTCGACATTCGAGCACTGGGACATCGATTTGGTGACAAGATCGTTCTTCAGGGGATCGACTGGTCGCTACCGAGACGCGGTGTGGTGGGCCTGGTCGGTCCCAATGGTGCCGGCAAGACGACTCTGTTCTCCATCCTTGCCGGATTTCTGCGTCTGCAGGAAGGGGAAGTGAAGATCCTCGATGCACCGCGGCCGGGTCATCCAGATCTGGTGGGACGGGTGGCGGTGATGCCTCAGGACGCCATCTTTGCGCGTGACGTGACGATTCGCGATCAGCTGCTGTTTTTGAAGAGTCTCGATGGAGTGACCGGAGAAGCTGCTCGAAATGAGGTGGTCTCGGCGATGGAGAGGGTCGACCTGGCCGCTGAACTCGATCGAGGTGCTGTCATCCTTTCACACGGCATGGGAAAGAGGCTTGGCGTCGCCCAGGCAATTCTCGGTAGTCCTGAACTGGTACTTCTCGATGAGCCGACTGCCGGTCTGGATCCATCCAATGCCCGTCAGGTTCGTGAGATCATCCGGGAACTGGGCAAGACAGCCCTGGTCATCGTTTCGTCCCATAATCTGCTGGAATTGCAGGAGATCATCGAACAGGTGGCGATCATCGTCGAAGGCAAGATGGTCGTCAGCGGAACCGTCGATGAGGTGACCCGACGTGATCGACGCTTCGAGATCCGCCTCGCAGGTTCGATCACCTCCGAGCAGGCACAGGTACTGAGAAGCTGTCAATGGGTACGCCACCTGGCTCACGAAGAAGACCGCCTGACGGTTGATCTGGATGCCGGGGGGGAAGGCGGAATCGATCAGGCTTTGATCGAGCTGTTACAGAAGATGCTGGATGAAGGAATCCCACCGCGCGAGCTTCGTGAAGGAGCGAGCCTTGAGGAGGCCTACCTGCGACTCACGGGCGAT